>WNGO01004132.1_pt1 | contig 11663 bp, 12 predicted proteins | sample 5400511 | NCBI WGS metagenome assembly WNGO01 (sample SAMN13153380, study PRJNA577476) | soil metagenome | isolation source: 20 cm soil or saprolite under Garry oak tree replicate 2 | place: USA:California | collected 2016-06-15
TCTCGCGGTCAGCCGGGATGGCCTGCTTGTTTATGTGGGCGCCGGAACGTCATCCCGCGGCCCCCTGTATGGAGTGCAGCATGGCTCCATTATTGTGGTCGACGCTCAAGAGAAAGCCGTCAAGCGAGTGTTTCCTCTCACCACGTGGGGAGTACGAAGTATACTACCGCTTTGAATATCCGGTCGCGTGTTTTTTCTGTTCCAGACGCTTCCTGCAGAGCAAGTCGACGGACCGGATCGCGAGTTGCTCGTCACGTGCCGATCATCGACGCCGACAAAGCGAAGACCGTCCTCGCGGTGAAGCGCAGCAAGAATCCCGGCTTCGCGGGCATCGACAACGAGCTCTACGTCCTGGACAACACGTGGATGCTGTTTGGTGATGCGAAAGCGGTGTTAACCGACCTCGTGAAGCAGTTTGGGGGCGGCGGGATTCACTAAATCTTTATGCAGGCCGAAGTAGAGTTTATTCTCCCTTGCGACATCAGAACTCCCGCACCACGTTGCACGCCTCTTCCATCCGGAGTACTTCCGATGCGTCGCCGCTTCATCCCGCTGTTTGCCGCCGGCTTGCTGGCTGCGTCGTGTACGTCCATGGAACGGACCGTCGTCTCCGCTCCCCAATTCGCGCACGTGCAGGATCTCGATGGCACGCCGGACTTGATCGTCGATTCCAAGGACCTGGCGACCTCATGGGTCGTGTACGATCAGGAGCTCAAGGAATCATTCTGTACCCTCCAGGAAGGCGGCGTCCCACCCGGCACGCATCGCGTGCTGCGTTTCACGGTCACCACACCCAATATCGGTGATGCCGACATTGCCATAGGGGATCCGAACAAGCATTGGGACCCGAACGGCGATGGCAACGGTAGCGACTCTGACGGCCTGTACGAAAATGACGCGTGCCACCGCCATTTCCACTTCCGCAATTACGCGACCTATTCGATCTTGTCCGCCGACGGCAGCAAGACGTGGCAAGCCGCAAAACGCGGTTTCTGCATGATCGACGTCGTGCCGTACAACGATGCCGCCCCCCCCAAGTCCTGGGTGTACCGCGCCTGCGGTCGGCCGGCGCGGGGCGATACCGCCGCGGTTCCCGGGAACCAGGGAATCAGCGTCGGTTATGCGGATCAGTACTACAAGTGGCTCGGCGGCCAGTACTTCGTGCTGGACGGTGCGGACGGGCAAGCCGTCGTCCCGCCGGGCAATTACATCATCCGCATCGAGGTAAACCCTGGGTATGTGTCTAGTGCAACGAATCCCTGCCGATTCCTCGATGCCGCGACGGGGCTGTGCCACGCGCTCCGCGAGTCGAACTACGCCAACAACGTCGGCCAAGTCAGCATCACGATCCCGGATCATCCGGGCAAGACGGGTTTTGGCCCAGGCGGTGGGAAGGATCCGGTGGACGAAGCGATCGACGACGAAAACCGGCCGATCAAATAGCGGGCGGGCGAACTGACCAGAATCATGTCGGGGCGCAGCATGCTGCGCCCCTACTGTAATTCTACCCTGCGGCTATCGCTTCCACGTGTTGTTGTCCCGGTTGATGTCCGGATACATCCCGCGCGGATCGATCATTGCGGCGGCGAGTCGCTTCCCGGTCGCCAGGCGGTAGGTGAAGCGACTCCCCAGGTACCACATCTCGACGGGCAGGTTGCGCGTCTCCGTCGTCCCGTCGGCATAGCGCAGCTCCAACGTGACCGGTAGGACCATCTGGGCGCGATTCGATAGATAAAGGAAGGTGGAGTCGTCCCTGGCGCGCACCGAATCCACCGCCTGATCCAGCCGCGCCGTGGTGTAAATCCAGTTGCGCCAGAACCAGTCGAGGTCGCGTCCCGTCAGATCGCTCATCGTCCGGAAGAAATCCGCCGGCTGGGGATGCTTGCCCTTCCAGCGGCGCGCGTACTCACGAAACGCACGATCGAACTCCTGGCGGCCCACGACCGCGTCCCGCAGGATCGACAGCATCAGCGCCGGCTTTTGGTACGCGGTCCAGTACAGCTGCCGCACCTCGTCCGGCTTGGTGATCATCGGCTGTTCGCTGCCCGAAATCGCCGTGGCCGCATACGCGCTGAGGAGCTCGCGCCGAACCGTATCGCCGTACGCCGTGCCCTTGAAAAACGCCTCGGCGGCGTCGTAGTCGGCGAACGTGTTGAAGCCCTCGTCCATCCACGGATAGCGCCGCTCGTCCGAGCCGACCTGCATCGGAAACCATTGATGGCCGAGCTCGTGCATGAGCACCCAGTACTGGTCTTCACGCTTTTGCAGCGAGGGGCAGTAGATGACCATCGGGTACTCCATCCCCTCGATCAGCCCTTCGACCGCTGAGATCTGCGGCCACGGATACTGGCCCAGTGCGCCGGAAAAATGCTTGAGTGCAAAGCGGAGCATGGTGTTGGCTTCTTCCCACGGCGCGGCGTCGGGATGATAAAACGTCTGGATCAGGATCCCGTCCCACGTGCTCGCATCCCAGCGCAGCCCCGAGCCGGCGGCCCAGGCGAAGTCGCGTACGCCGCTTGCGGTGAACCGCCACGTGCGGGTCCCGGGCACGGGTCGTGAGGCGCCGGCGGAGATAGAACTCGCCCGCGCCCAGAAATGGCAGCGTGTTCCAGCCATGGACGTCGTCGTACACCGCCATGCGCGGATACCACTGGCCGAGCTCGTAGAAGCGCGAGCCCACGCGACCCATGCGGCCGCCGCCATACGGCGGAATCGGGAAGTGCCAGACAATGTCGAACGTGATCCTGAGATTGGGCGCGAGGGGCCGGGGCAGCTCGACCCGCATCATGGTGCCGAACACCTTCGTCACGAGTGGGCGTCCCGCCGCCGCGAAGCGATCGACCGTGATCCCGCCGACGAATCCCTTCCCGCTGAAGTCGAACACCACCCCGCCGGCGAACCGCAGCGGCGGCTGATTCAACACCGTGGATGTCGAACCGGGAGCGAACAGATTCTGATCGAGCTGCACCCACACGTGATCGAGGGGATCTGGCGAGCGGTTGACGTAGTAGATGCGGCCCTTGCCGCGCAGGATGTTCGTCGCCGTGTCGAGCGTCGCCTCGAGTGTATAGTCGGCGCGCTGCTGCCAGTAGCCCCGTCCCGGCGATCCCGCGACAGTGCGCGCCGGCGTAGAGGGAGGAAGCGCCAGGGCGCGGAACGGCGAGGAGTCGGCGACGGATTGTTGCAACACAAGCAGCAACGCGAGCATGTAGCTCTCCTAGTGAGTCACCATGACGGCGGCGGCGCGATGCGCCATCGCCATCACGGTAAGCATCGGGTTGACTCCGGACGCACTGGGGAAAGTACTCGCATCCGCCACGTACAAGCCTCGGGTTCCCCACACCCGATGCTCTGGATCCACGACCGAGGCGGCCGAGTTGGTCCCCATGCGACACGATGCCATTTGATGGAAAGTGACGAGCAGGATCTCATTCGGTCCCCAGCCCGCGGCGTCCACGCGCCTGAGCCAGTCCTGACGTGCGTCCTTTCCGCCCGGCCGATAGCTGACGTCGCGGGCGAGGGGCAGCCAGATCTCGCGTGCCCCCGCGGCTTCGAGCACCTGGGCGGCTGTCGCGATGGCGTGTCGCAGATGAGCGCGGTCGTACCGCGAGAGCCGGTAATCGACGACCGCGACGCCCTCGCGATCCACGCGCACGCACCCGCCATAGCGATCGCGCAGCAGGATGCCCACGAGCGCGGTGCGCGGCAGCTTGGCCATCCGGTTGCGGTGCCCGGCAGCCGATTCCCACGGGGCCGCCAGCGCCTGGAGCGACGGATGGATCGGAGCGGTCTCGAATTTGAATCCGTAGCCCGAGTCGAGATCGGCGAATTGATCGGAATAATGGGCTTGTACCGTCCCGGTCCAGGGTCGCACGTCCTGCTCCATGTCAGCGAGCACCGCGGTCGCGGGATGCAGCGCGAGATTCCGGCCGAGCGCGGGGAGTTTGACGCCGGAGCGCAACAGTAACGCGGGCGAGTGCACCGAGCCCGCGGCGACAACTACGGCTTTGGCGCGCACCGTAACGGCAAAGTTTCCGATGCGCGCCTCGACACCGGTCGCGGCGCTTCGTTCGATGAGGACGCGGCGCACGTCGCAATTCACGACCATGCGCGCGCCGCGTTGTGCCGCATCCTGCAGGTACGTGATCAACGTCGATTGCTTCGCGCCGCGGCGGCATCCCATGCCGCAGTAGCCACACGCATCGTCCTGCGGGCAGTTGCGTACGTCGCGCGGCAGCAATCCGTGATGCCATCCCAGTTGCTCGAGGCCGCGGATGAGCACCTGGTCGCGCGCCGACGGCTTGGCGTGATCAGTGTTGACGCCGATCCGCCGCGCGACGGCGTCGAGCGAGCGCGTGAATTCCGCGCTCTCGAAATGCGGCAGGTTGTGTTCCTTGGCCCATTGCCGGCGCACCGGTTCCGGCGTCGGGAAACTGGTCGTGTAATTGATGACGGTGCCGCCGCCCAGCGTCGCGCCTTGCAGCACGACCAATCCGAGGTCGCTCGTCGCCAACAGGCCACCGGCATCGTACATCGTTTCGAGCGCGTCCCCCTCCAGGTGCGTGAAGTCCGCTTCGTTCCGATAGCCGCCCTTCTCCAGCACGACGACGTCTTTCCCGGCGGCGGCGAGCTCGGCCGCAACGACGCCACCACCGGCGCCGGAGCCGACGATGACGACGTCGCACGTGAGTGTGGTGTCGCGCTCGATGGCGATGGGAAGAATCGGTTTCGGTGTCCCGGGTGGCGACCCGAGGGGTCCAGGGTATCCGATCCCGCGGGCAACGCCGGGCGTGGTGTAGTGGGTGACCGTGGTCAGGCGCTTCAGCGCCTGAAATGCCTTGCGGCGCTGCGGCAGGCGGCTCGTCGCCCAGCCGCGCAGGCAGCGTTCGCGCTGATCTGCGGACATCTGTGTAAACGGGAGGGCAAGGCCGCTGAACAGCAGGTTTACCGCGCGAGAGTCGAGCAGACGCAGCAGCAGGTCGAGTTCTGCGCGATCTGCGGCCCGGGGCAGCGATGCGACCTTCCGGGCGACGCGCTCGCCCAGGTCGGGCGGCCCGTCGACGACGAGCGTCGCTGCGACAGTCTGCAGGACGTCTCGCGCCGCAGGCGAGAGCGTCAACGCGCCTGAATGAACGTCAGCTTAAAGCCGTCCGGATCGGTGATCATGAACAGGCGTTCGCCCCACGGCATGTCCATCGGCTCCTGGTCGAGCGCGCCCCCGCGTGCTTTGACCTCGGCGGCGAACCGGTCGAGGTCTTGCGCGGTCGTGCAGCTCAGCCGCGAGCCGATCCCCTTCTTGCGGTCCCGACCCTTGGCGAAATCGTCCTGGGTCAGGTAGAACCTCACCGCCCCGGCGAGCATCTCGCAGCCCTCCAGCGTGCCGTTTTCGCGCCACTCCTCGCCCACGACGAAGCCGAGCACGTCACGATAAAAGGCCATGCTTCTTTGGAGATCAGTCGCGGTGAACGTGGGTGTGATATCGCGCAGGCGCAGCGTTTCCGGCTGCCGCCGGGCTCCCGGTCGGACCTTCGCTGTCGCCTTGGGACGGGCCCGCTTCTTGGCCGGCTTCTTCTTGGTCGCCATCAGGTGCGCTCCGAAAGGGTCTCCAAGCGTAGCGAACTGCCGGGTGTCTCGCCAGATTCCCCGTTCCCCTGTAACCATCGGAGCAATCGATCATGGCGACCAGCAACGCCGTCGCGGTTTGGGAAGGCAAGCTTAGAGACGGCAAAGGCAGCTTCAAAGCGCAAAGCGGGGTATTCAGCGGCTCGTTCAGCTTCGGCACGCGCTTCGAGGGCAAGAAAGGGTCGAACCCCGAAGAGCTGCTCGCGGCCGCGCACGCCGGCTGCTTCAGCATGGCGCTCTCGGCCGGTCTCGAGAAGGCGGGTCATCCCGCGGACCGCATCGAAACGCGCGCGGCCGTCACGCTCGAAACTGTGGATGGGTCGCCTAAGGTCACCCGCAGCGCCTTGGACGTGCGGGGCAAAGTCCCTGGCATCGACGAGGCCACCTTCCGGCAGGCTGCCGAGGCGGCGAAGAAGAACTGTCCTCTGTCGAAGGCGATTCAGGGCAACGTCGAGATTACGATGGATGCAAAGCTCGCCTGACAGCGCGTAAGCGTTGGATGGTCTACCTCCTCCGCTGCCGCGACGGCTCGCTGTATACCGGAATCACCAACGATCTGCCGCAGCGCCTCGAGTCGCATCGCCGCGGCAAGGCCAGCGCCTATACGCGGGCGCGCCGTCCGGTCTCGCTTGTCTATGAGGAAGTCGTGTCCGATCGGGGCAGTGCACTGAAGCGCGAGGCGGCCATCCGGCGTCTCTCCCGCGTCGAAAAGTTGGCACTGTGCAGCGCAAGGACGTAACGCTCGGAGTGGTGGCGATCTTGGTGGCGGCAGTGTGCGTGCTTCTGGGGCGATGGCAGCTCAATCGGCTCGCGCAGCGCCGCGCACGCAACAGCGTCCTCGCGGCACGCCTGGCGTTGCCGCCGCTCCCCGTGCGTCGCGACGTCACGGCGGACAGTGCCCGACAGCGGCGCGTGGTGGCGCAGGGGGTTTACGATTTCTCCGTCGAGCGAACCTGGCCGGGACGGAGTTTTCAAGGCACGCCGGGCGTGGCGCTCGTCACCCCGCTCCGTCTTGCCGACGGGTCGGCGGTGCTGGTCGACCGCGGTTGGGTGCCTTCCCCCGATGCCTTCCACGTCGATCATGCGCTCTACCGGGAACCCGATACCGCGACCGTAACGGGCATAGCCTTGATTCCGCCGCGCGGCCGGGGCGATGTCGATGTGGCGGGTTTCCTCCCGTTCGTCGTTCAGCTCGAAACGCCGGAGCCGCCCCCGGATCGGGGGCTACCGCGGCGCTGGCCCCCACCCGCGTTCGACGATGGCCCGCACCTGTCCTACGCGATTCAGTGGTTCAGCTTCGCGCTCATCGCGCTGGTGGGGACGGCTGTATTGATTCGTAAAGGTCGTTAAGCAGCTCGGCACCGCGCTCGATGCGCGCCTCGTCGCGCGTGTGGCGCTTGACGATACCGTCGATCAACCGCTCGAAACCCGGCGTCTCGTCTCTGCCGAACTTCCCATCCTTCACGTCCACGTCGTGCACCATCTCCGCGATGGCGCGAAGGGCGCCGTCTTGCGCCAGCCCGAAGCGCTGCAGCAGGGTTTCGAAGGTGCACCGCTCGCCCTCGTGGGTGTAATCGCCCTCGAACATGTCGAAGCTGACCGCTCCGTCACGCGCTTCGCCGAAGGCGAACCGCGCTTTGGGATCGATGAAGCGCTTGATGAGCCACGCGCTCGCGATACGGTCGACATGCACATCCGGCCGTGTTATCCAGGTAGCGCCGCGCCGGCTCCGCGGCCGCTCACGCGTGCTCCGGGTGTTGCTCTGTGTCTTCAGTTTGGCCATTGCTGTCTCCGCCGCTTTTCGTCCAGCGGCCCCGAAGTGGTCGAGTGCCGTGATGTCCCGCAGCCGGCGCTCGAGTCGCGCGATCTCGGCCGTCGACTCGGCTCGCTCGGCGGCGCGGGTCACCTCCGCGTATTCGGCATCGCGCAGCGTCCGGAACAGCGTCTCGATCTGCGGATCCGCGAGTCCATCGACGAACGTCGCCCGGCAGACCGACGCCTCGCCCCCGCCCGCCGTGATTTCCTTGCGCAGCCACTGGAAGTCTTCGCTCGCCTGCGCGCTGAAGGGCAGGGCGTAGACGGAATTCTTGATCGCGACGGCGCCGAGTCCCTGCAGGCGCCGCCAGATTTTGACCCGGAAATAGTCGGGCTTCGGCGGGAGCTGATGAATCAGCAGCAACCAGCGTCCTTCTTTCACAGCCAGAAGTTCCGGATCGACGAGCCGACCGGCGCGCCCCACGGTGCCACATCCGCGCCGAGTGCTCCGGTGATGGGGTTAAAGAAATGCTGGGCGGCGACCATCGCCGTGACGGCGACAATTTCGGGTTCGCTCAGATGCTGGCGCGCCCGCATGAGCGGTTCGAGCGGCATCCCGCCATCGGCCTCGCTGTACCGCGTCACCGCGTCAGTGAATCGCAGCGCCGCCCGCTCGCGATTCGAGAACACCGCACTGGTCTCGTAACTCAGCAGCGCGCGCAACACATCCACAGGCAACTGTGCCTCGCGCCAGAGGTGGCGACCGCGTTCGATGCACCAGCGACAGCGGCTGCGCTCGGCGGCGAGCTGCGACACGAGCATGCGCAGTCGCACGTCGAGGTCCCCACTGCTCGTCCGGTACCGGGCGAGCGCGGCGTACGCGGGCAAAATGCCCACGCCGCCGGGAGGGATCGCGACCGGATTGCGAGGGGCAATGAGGGCCCGAAGGAGTCGAGTCACAAGTGTACCCATACTGTGATACAAGTGTATCAGCGCTCTGCGCCACCTGGCAAGGCCTGGTCACCCGCGGGCCGGGAGGAACTACCGTTTTGACCTGCATTTAGCGATATTGTCCGACCCCACAAAACGGCAACCAAGGAGTCTACATGGCGGCAGCCCTCCCCCTGAAGCGCCCCGTCAAGGTCGGAGAACTCGTACGGCGCCGGTTGCGCGAGCTGAAGCGCAGCCCGCGCGAGCTGGCGGACGCGGTTCAGGTGTCCGAGATCTACATCGCTGACCTCGTCGCCGGACGTCGGCGTCCCCCGGCCCCCGGCCGGATGGACGTCTACGCGCCGATGACCAAGTTCCTCAAGCTGCACCGGAACGATCTGCCCACCTGCGCCAAGGCGGAGCGGGACGGCGAGACGAAGAGCAAGCGCCGGCCCCATCCCGAGATCCGGCGCCAGTTCCTGGCCCTGAGCCTCGATCCGGCCCGGGCCCGGGTCCTGGCGCGGCGCCTCGCCCGCAAGGATGGCGTAATGCTGGAGCGCGTCATTGTCGGCCGGTTGCTCGAAGTCGCCCAGGGGTTCGTCCGCCGCCAGCTCGATGACGATGTCGGTATCCGCATCGCCGCGAGCCGCGACGGCTGCACCTATCTCGAGCATCGCATGAAGTTGATGGAATTCCTCGACGCCACGCCCGAAGGGCTCACGCCCGAGGACGGTGAGGAATTCGTCCGGCCGCGCATCGCCGGCTGGGATATCGATTACGACACGCATGCCATGCGGATTGTCCTGCGGTCGCAAGATCCTGCTCCTCGTCAGGTTAGGGCGTTGAGCATCTAAACGAGACGGTAGATACCGCGGCGGCAAAGGACGGTAGATCAGGCGACGGTAAGGGGAATCACCCTTACCGTCGCTTTTTTACCGTCGCATAATTTACCGTCGCAGTATCCACCGTCGCCCTATCTACCGTCGTTTTATCGGAGACTCCATGCTTTTCCTGCTTGTCGCAGCGACTCTGGCTGTACAGCAACCTCCTCCGCCGCCGCAAGACACGACAAAGCGCGATACCACGAAGGTCAAACTCGACTCGCTGCCGCTGAAAACGGCGCGCACCGTGAGCTTCGAGACGTCGGACGGCACGTGGATCTCGCTCGACGTCTCGCCCGACGGCAAGACGATCGTGTTCGAGCTGTTGGGCGACCTCTACTCGATGCCGGTGACCGGCGGCGCGGCGACGCGCATTACCTCCGGTCCGGCGTTCGATTCACAGCCGCGCTGGTCGCCGGACGGCAGGCGTCTGGTCTTTCTCTCCGATCGCAGCGGCGCCGAGAACGTCTGGCTATGCGACCCCGATGGCTCGCATCCCAAGGCGCTCACCAAGGGCACGAACAACCTCTTCGCGTCTCCGGAATGGACCCCTGACGGCAATTACATCGTCGTTTCGCGGACGAGCGGCGTGCTCGGCAGCGTCTACGAGCTCTGGCTGATCCACAAGGACGGCGGTTCAGGCGCCGCGATGTTGCGCGTGCAGGCCGGCCCCAACCAGCCGCCGCCGATGAACACGCTCGGCGCGGCCTTCGGGAAGGATCCGCGCTACATCTGGGTATCGCGCCACCGTGGCGGGTTCGGCTACGATCTCCAATATCCGCTGTGGCAGCTGGCGATCTACGACCGGCAGCAGGGGCGGACGTTCCTGCAGACCGACGTGTACGGCAGCGCGATGCGGCCGGTGTTGTCCACGGACGGGAAGTGGCTGGTCTATGCCACGCGTTATGATGCCGAGACCGGATTGCGCTTGCGCAATCTGCAAACGGGCGACGAGCAGTGGCTGGTCTATCCGGTGACCCGCGACGATGAAGAGTCCCGCTTCACGCGTGATCTCTATCCCGGCTTCTCGTTCACACCCGACAACCAGGCGATCATCGTCTCCTACGGCGGCAAGATCCACCGCGTCACGGTCCCCTCGGGACAAGTGACCGACATTCCGTTCACCGCGAAGGTCGATCAGCAACTTGGCCCCCTGGTCCGCTTCGCCTATCGCGTGGACACCGGCACCGTCCTGGTCCGCCAGATCCGGGATGCCTCGCCGTCGCCCGACGGTAAGCGGCTCGCGTTCAGCGCGCTCGATCGGCTCTATGTGATGGACCTGCCGAATGGCGCTCCGCGCCGGCTCACCACGGACACGGTGCACGAGCAGGTGCCCGTGTGGTCACCTGATGGGCTATGGCTGGCATACGTCACGTGGAGCAACGCCGGGGGCTCGATCAACAAGGTTCGGGTGGCCGGTGGGGCACCGGTGCGTCTCACCACGGATCCCGCGTTCTACGACACGCCTATCTGGTCGCCCGATGGGCAACGGATTGTGGCGGTCAAAGGACCCCGTAGCCAGCGACTCTCGGCGCATTTCGGACCGGGATACGAGCTCGTGTGGCTGCCGGCCGCCGGTGGAGCGATCACGCGCATCGCGCCATACGATGGATGGGGACGACCACACTTCACGCGGGATCCGAGTCGGATTTACTACTACGCGGGCCCCGAGGGGCTGGTCTCGATTCGCTACGACGGCACCGACCGGCGCGCGTATCTCAAGGTCACGGGCTACACCTATCCGGGCCCGGGCGCCGAGCCGAGTCCAGCGAATGAGATTCTGATCAGCCCCGACAGCGATCAGGTGCTCGCGCAGGCCGGCAACAACGTCTACCTCGTGACGTTGCCGCTCGTTGGGGGGCCGACGCCGACGATCAGCATATCCGACACGGCAAACGCGGCATTTCCGATTCACCGTTTGACGCGCATCGGCGGGGATTTCCTCGGCTGGATGCCGGACGCCAAGTCCGTGTACTGGTCGATCGGCCGCAGCTTCTTCCGCTACGACCCCGCCGCGGCGGATTCACTCGGCAAGCTCAAGGCCCGGACGGACTCGCTGCGCGCCGACTCATTAAAGAGCGATACCGGAAAGGCGTTTCCCGACTCCGTACAGAAACGGCTGAAGGCGCGTTCCGACTCACTCGCCAAGCTGCCCGCGTACGAGGGCCAGCGCGTGGATGTGACGATTCGCGCAGCGCGCGACGTTCCTCATGGCACGGTGCTGCTGCGCGGCGCCCGGATCGTCACGATGAAGGGCGATGAGGTGATCGAGAACGGTGACGTCGTCGTCACCGACAATCGCATCGTGTCGGTCGGCCCGCGCGGGCAGGCTCCAGCGGGCGCGCAGGTCATCGACGTCAGCGGCAAGACGATCATTCCCGGCTTGATCGACGTGCATGCGCACCCGTGGCCCATCGGTGCGTGGGGCATTCACGAGTCGCAAGTGTGGCAGTACCTCGCGAACCTCGCCTACGG
>WNGO01028573.1_pt1 | contig 11651 bp, 14 predicted proteins | sample 5400511 | NCBI WGS metagenome assembly WNGO01 (sample SAMN13153380, study PRJNA577476) | soil metagenome | isolation source: 20 cm soil or saprolite under Garry oak tree replicate 2 | place: USA:California | collected 2016-06-15
GGAGTTAATCCTTTGTTCTTCCGTACGCGAGGCCATAGACCGGCTGAAACGGGATCAAGAAGAACTAGGAGCAGTCGAGTATGTGGCCCATTGGGGACTGAGTGACGATGAAATAGAAGCAGCAATACGGCGCGCATTCGAAAACAGAACTGAAGACACGCCTGCTTTACCCTGCATGGCATTCTGCTCCTATCTAATTGAGCTATGCAACGGGTTAGAACCAGGCAAAGGCCCGCACAAGACCTAGTCGCCCAAAACCGCACGCTGTGTTTCAAGTACCGGGCCAAGGGGATTGAACCAATGGCGCTTTCATTAAAACTCACCAAGGGGCCGCCTCCAACCCTGTTGATCTTCCTGCCGAACGCCAATGGCCGTCACTGTGCCTCCGGTTATCGGCGTACTTATCCTCGCCCGCACACTGCCAACTACGCTGTCGGCTCGGTACTCCGTTGTCGCGTTAGCGGGCACAGTAATCGTGGTTAGGGAAGTCCAAGTAGTTCCCGATCCTGCTCCTGAGCCTGAGCCTGGCAATGGGGCTGGGGTCATCGAGGGGCAACATTCAATCGTTACCGCTCCGGCTGACACTGATCCGTTGCCCGTTACGCGAAACGTAACAGTCCTCGGCTGTGGTAAGAATTGGGTTAATCCTTCTCCGGTAGTAGCGGCGTTCTGAAATGCCATAGTCACAGCTGCAATCATTGTTTATTCCTTTCGTTAATTAGTACAATCTAATAGTCTTTGTTGAGTCAAATGTATCGCTAGAAGGCCTCGCGCGCTTCCTGTGGGCCTCGCTAGCGAGTTTTTATTGCCTATGAGGGTCACAGGAGCGGTTACGTCATGGGTCAAGGGTTTTGGGTATATTTTGCGAGAGGGCAAGTCACACCTTCTCCCTCGGCAATCTCTCCCTACCGGCGTATGGCATCCCCGGGGGGTGTGTCTCTCTAAATGGCAAGCCTAAGCTACGAAGCACGCAACGCTCTAATCTGCTCAAGCTGTTCCTGGGAGACGACCACCTGATTCAGGGTTACGGCACTCGTTCCGTTAGCGTCCCAGCCGAAGATTCTTGCTGCTGCTGAAGCTAAGTCTCTGAGCTTGCCACTACAGTTCAGGTTCGTAGCGCCGTCCTGCTCTGCAGCGTGCTCAGATGCCTTAGCTGTTGCTTGCGCCAAGCCTGTTTTAGTCCTGCCCTCCAGTTCTTTATGCGTTGCAATCAGCACATCCCCCTGGCTGCGTATGCAAATCGGTTGCGGGGACGATTCCAGGACGACCAGCGCGCCTGGGCAGCTTCCAGTTGTAGCGCCTTGCCCAGGAGATCACCGTGTTGCGGTTGAGTCCCAGCCTGCGCGCAGCCTCACGCGCGCCTAGTTCGATTGCGAGCACTCTTACTGCCTCCCGATCCACGGGCGGTTTGGTCTGTCGTTTGGTAGTCTCGTTCTGCATGTTAGCCCCTTGTTCTCCTGTGTTACTTTTCTTTACACTCGGTTTCACTCGATAAAGTAGTATCTCGCCGCTCGCGCATTCGGGATTGCGGCTTCTGCCAATTTCAATACTCCCACTGTCTTTAGTGCAGAAATCCAGTTGGAAATCGTTCGCTGTGACAGTGCGAACACTTTCGCAACGCTCGTTTGATGCAGCATGAAAGGTTGGTGACCGGCCATCTCTTGAAGCTCTCGGCAAAGGGAAGCCAGTAGTTGCACGTCCTTGTTCGTAATCACCAAAGCTTTCGATGGTGGTTGCAGGCGCTTCGCTCGCTCAAATGCCGCTCCTAGCGTTTCTCCTTTAGGCACGGTCACGCGATCCAATTTCGCGAGAAATTCAGTGAAATAATCATGATTTGGTTGCAAGAACGGCCTAGAGCCAGATTCCCACTTAGCGAAGATCGTTTTGTACTGAGTCGATCGTAATTTTTTACCGCGCTTTTCTTCGACACCTCGAATTTCTCTCGCAAGTTCATGCAACATTTTGTTGCTAGAGTGAGGCGTTTTTAACACGTAAGGCTGCCACTCCACACCATCACACCCATCTTTCGATTCATCTAGCTCATCTAATTCCTCTACTTCATCATAGAAAGGCTTAGATGGTGTTGTAATAGGCGCATCTCCAATCCAGGAACTGGCCAGTTTCATTTCACGATCTCGGGGTTAAAAAAATAGACAGTTTGTCGTCTACCGTTCTCTCGCAGTCCATCTGGCATTCGGGCAAACTGCGAGCGGGTCCAGTTCGCACGATCAGCGCCTAGCAACACGGCGTACTGGAAAAAGCCCCACAGTTGTTCTTCTGGCACCCCCGCGCAGTAGAACCATCCGTGCAAAGACTTTTGGCCGCTGTGAACAGCTAACGAGAGCGGAGCCTTTTCCGCAAGATGCAGCAGCAATGCAGCGCATAAGTCCCTTACGTCTCGCCCCTCAATGGCCAATCGTTCGAGTAAACGCGCTTCTTCCGCAGAATTGCTCGCTTCGAAATCAAATTCAACGATCAAAAACCGCCTCGGCCCCGTGTTACTCAAAGCGTGGCCAGATATCTTGTGCTGTTGTGTAAAGCCCCGTCGCGCTGTCATTGGACTTGGCACAATGAACTGTAGATCTTGCAGCTTGTACCACTGCGTCCGCGGGCGCGTCTCGAAGCGATGGCGATTCCAACCACAGCAAAGTAGAGGGTCACCCGGAAAGAGAAGGTCAATGACTTCGCCTGTGTTTGCCTCGTTGGAGCCGAGTCGGACGGGGCTTGCTTCCCACAAATCGACTACACCATTGCCAGTGTGCGCCACAGCGTCGATGAGCTCGAAGTCTCTACCCAGCCACTTTTCCCGAACGGTTGAGGGCGGGCGAATCATCTGCAAACCTCCCGCAGCTTCGCGAATGCTGCGTCTTTGTCTGTAAGCGTGAACCCGTCCACGCCCCAAGCTCCTGAGCTTGGATAAACCTCCGCCGGTTCGACAAGCCTGCCGTCGATTTGAAAAGCCTCAACCGCTTACAGGAATGGCGTTCTTTACTCCAAGCCTCAGCCGTAGCGCGCGTTTTAATATCGAAAGTGCCTTCCGGGAGCGGCGGCACGCAGTTGGGCGTGTTTTGCCGCTGGCTCATGCGCCCTCCATCTGTGAACGCAATTTCGTCCCTCCACTTGATGTTCTTGACCGCACCTCGGCATCCGCTTCCAAGTGCTCAACATCGGAAAGCCGATATCGAACACCACGCCCGAGTTTCAAGCATCGCAGGACTCCGCTACGCTCCCGCCGTTTCAATGTTTCAACTGATAACTTCCAGCGGTCGGAAAGCTCTCTCCGGGTGACTAACTGAACTGACCTGTCTTGTGTCTGCACGCGCACAATCTCCACGCGCTCCATGTGCCTGGCGAAAGCGAAACAGCCGACTTCGCTTGTCTGTAACGCAGTTTCGGCAAACTTAGGCTGCGTTTAACCATTACCCCCGCTCGTATCAGCCCCTAAAACGTGTAACGCTCTTTCAGCGTGAAATTTTTCGCATGAAGTCGGCTTCACTCACACCCGAAAGGAGTAAATCACCGGAATAGATCTTAATCCAATTTTGATCTCGTCTGCGGTACGCTTCTTAAGCCGATGTTGGGCAACGCGCAGCTTGGTTCGATTTTTCTTAAACCAATATGTTATAAGCTCGGACTCCTTAGCCAATATTGCGGTACAGGCATCGCCGGGCAACTTCGGATGGTTCGGATAACCGATGTAAGCAATCCATTGCAGGAATGGGCGGATTCGCTCATAACGCAGATCGTCCGCCAGGATTTCCAAAGCACGCGCATAACCCCTCAAGCGTGCATCGCCCGGTAAATCGCCGCACACGAGGTGAACAGACTTGTTGTCTTGCCTAAACAGTAACTGTTCGTGATCCTCCCACTTAATCTTACTCGCCTTGCTCACGTCCCCTTGAATCTCTCGGAGAGCTTTAACTAATTGCTGCGCTTGGGTCGCGCCTTTGTGAGCCTCGCGATTTAATCGCATAAGATAAGACTCGCCTGCCTCCCTCAATCGATTACGCGCGCGCTCCACCAACTGATCTACGGTTCGGACCAGCCGGATTTTCGGCAACAGCTTATTTACCCACTTGTATGCCTTCCAATAAGGATGGGGCAGATTACGGCGCCCAGTCATGAACAAATCTATAACTACCGAATGCAATTGGTCTAACAGCTCCCCTCGTGGCCAGAGCGTCACGTCTATTCCCTTAAGTGGCGCACTGCCTGGCAACCAGCAGTGGAAAAATTGCAGATGGACAAGCGCCAGCTCAAGCCTGTTTCGTAGATAGTTTTCTCCGACCCTGTCTAGAGGCAGGCGCTGAGCACTTGCTACGCGTCTTGCCATTAGCGCGCCCTCACTTTCCTCCCGGGTTTCATTGGAACTACGTTCTCCGGCATTAACCATTCACCGACAGGAATTGTTGGCCGCGTTTTCAAATCCGTGTAATGCGCCGCAGTGGTGGTTAGATCGGCATGACGCAGGACGCGCGATGCAGCGTAAATGCCGTGCTCAGATGTGATCAGCGCGCCAAGTTCCTTGCGCAGCTCATGAAGCGGTTTCTTTGCAGTCACGCCATGCTTGCGCAGCCAGGCTGTTACCTTATCAAATACGCTTTGCACCCGGTAATTGCGTCCCCACATTCGCGGTCCCGATACGCCGTCACCGCCTTCGATTACAAACGCGCCAGTGGCACGCGCGCGAAAGCCTCTGATTAATTCAACAACGCTCGCATCAATCGGGACTTCTCCGCGTGAATCCGCGCTTTTCAAGCTCGCCGTGTCGGCGTGCTCCACGCGGATAAGGCCACGCTCAAAGTCAATCTGATGCCAACAAAGTGTGTCGATCTCGCCTTTGCGTAATCCGGCCGCAAGAGCAAGTAACACCACGAGGAACGCGGGCGAATCCTTCTCGGCCAGTTCGTTCCGCGCCTCTGTTAAGAGCGCCTTTGCATCAATGCGCGAGAAGTACTTGGCGCTTTGCCTCGGGAAAAATTCCACGTGCTGAAATGGTGCCGGTTCCGGCAAGGGCACAAAGCGCACGATCTTTTTGCCGAACAAACTGCGCGCCTGTCGCAACGTAGAATTACACGATGTCATTCGCGAGCGCTGTCCCGCTGGCGTCTTTGCCCGTTTCACGTATTCCATGCGCCACTTCTGGATTGCTGTCGGGGAAAGAAATGCAAGCGGGGCAGCGTCAATGGCTTTGCGATACGCTTGCGCGCCGCCGCCCTTTGGGCCAAAGCGTTTGCGATTGCGCTTCACCCGAATGATGTCACCAACGAGCTTGCGCAGTGCGGCAGCGTACAGCGCGAAGGTCGCAGGGTTCACTGTGGCCACGGAACGCGCCGCTTCAATCCACTCGCCAACCGTAGTGATGCCGTCCGCTGTTTTCTGTGGGCGGTGCTTTGCAAGCGCGCCTTGAACACCAAGCGTCAAAAAATCAGTGTAAACGTTCGCCGCTTTTCTTGCTGCCGCTTCCGCGTTCCCGGTTCCCAGGGAGAACGCCATCCGTCGCCCGCGCATTTGCAGCCGCATGGAGTAATGCGGAGATTTTTCCTTACGCGCATTTTTCGCCCTAAAAATCCGCGATCGCCAGTAACGCGAATCATTCTTGCCAGCTCCCCTCGTAACTGTGTTTGCCACTTGCGTGCCACTTTTTGTGTTCAAGCTTGATCCGGTCTGTTCCGCTATGCGTTCTCTGTTGTGAGGTAGCAATGCCTCTGGATTGCTCGATTTACCGCCCTTTTCTGTGCGCATGACGGCACACTACGGAACACAGCAAAACATGTCAAGATGCAAAACTATGGATCAGAAGGTTAGTGGTTCGAATCCTCTCGGGCGCGCCACATTCGATGGCCGTATCTTCTCCTAACGCCTGATCTTCAGGACCTCGCCCAGGTTTTGGGCGAGGTCTGTTTTAAGAATCCCGGCAAACAAAGAGAGACGTGGCCCGTCAGGGATGCCTTTTGATCTGGAAGCTGAACAATTCTCGTTCCGGGTTGTTGAACGGATCGTATTCCACAAACCCGTTCTGCACAGTCGAGTTGATGCCGTAGCTCGTGACGGTGAGAATTTTTCCATCGGCACTTACATCGAGCACGTTCGATGGGTTCGAGGTTCTGGGCGATCTGAGCGTTGGCAATGCTGTCCGCGAGTTTCTTTACCAGCGCGAAGCTATGGTTTGAAATAAGGTCCGGACCCGTTGCGCCGAGCGGGCCGCAAACGATCTCCAAGCATTATGGTACCTCTACGTAGCTCGCTTGAATGCCAGTCTGGCCACTCGGCGAGTAAAGCAATTCGTTAATGCGGTTCTGGTGGTCGTCGGTCGCGAGAAAGACCACGTTTTGAACGTGATGATCAGCGATGAATTTCAGCAGCGCATTACGCTCGGCGCGATAACCGCCCATCCACGACTTCCCACCATCGCTCGTAACAGGCGAATAGGTGCTTGGAGCCGGCGTCAAGGCCAGCGTCGCGCCGGTGGCAATCGTGGCGTTGTTAGTGATCGAAAATGTCGTGCCGTCGGTGTTGATACCACTGATGGTCGTATTCGCAGGGACGCCCGTGCCGAAAACGCCCTGACCTACAACAAGGCCGACCGTACTGGTAACTGTAACCGTCCTCGTGTTGTTCGTAGACCCGGTGGTAACGATCGAGGTAATCGAACCAAGAGTGCCGTATTCCGCGGTTGTCGGCGGATTAACCAGCGTCAGGCTCCCGCCGATCGGCCCGATCTGGTCGATCGGATCGGAAATGTTGACGAATTTCCACGTCGTCCCTGTCTGTTCCGCGTCGAGAAGCGTTTGTTCCAACCACGCAAGCTGCATCGCGCCCAGCATTGTGCGATTCGGATTGTCGGCGCGTGAGCCGGTTTCGTCCGCGTTTGCGGCAGTCTTCATCCGAATGTCGCGATAGGAGCGACAATCCGTGTTGATGAAGATTGCGTTCCTGCCCCATTGTTGAGCGAAGTAGAGCTGGCGAGTGTCATTCGTGCGTGGGTCCGATGGCGCATTGATCAGGCCACGCTCGCTGATCGGCTGGTAGTTCTCGAAAACCTGCTGCAAAGTCTGAAAGCCGCCGCTCTTGTTCATGAAGGGAACGCTCCCGTCGTTGGGAGTTACATCATTGGCTGGATCACGTGCATCTACGCCTGCGCCGGCGAGAAAATCGAAGGGCGGACTGCCGGTGGTGCTGCCGACGGCTGCGCCCGCTGGAGCACCGCCGTTAATGTATTGCTTGTTACCCAGTTCGTGGTTGTCATACACGGTGTAGTTGCCCTGGCCGGCGAAGAATGGTTGCAGGCAGTTCTGGCCGCCGACGTTCACGGGCAGAAATTGCTCGCGATATTTGCGCGAGAAATCATCGAATAACTGCGACTGAGTCGCCGTTGGAACAAGGACCGTGGGATCTGGAATGTTCCCGGTGCTGTGCACTGCCGGCGATCCGATGCTCGCGGAGGTCTCATATTCCGTGTCGCCATCGAACATGAAGAAATCCAAGTTCTTTGCAGGCACTTGGCTCGCCAGTGCATAAGGACGGATCAATCCATCGCAGTCACCGCTGAACGCAAAATGGACTGGAACATTGGCTGTCGGGTTAGGAGCGGTCTTGAACTTGCCGACGTTGCTTGTGACCGAGGCATTCGTGGTTTGGAACCGGTAATAATAAAATGTTCCTGGTTCCAAGCCGCCGAGATTGCTCTTTACGGTGTAATCAGTCGGCGAACCAGCAGTCCCTGCGGGCAATGTAGTGACTCCCGTAATGAACGTTGGGTCTTGGGTGATTTGAACGTTGATTGCCGTCGGTTGCGGATTGGCTTCGTCTTTTGCGCGTGTCCAGACGGCCACGTCGTTAGTTGTTGCGTCGCCGGAAGCGACCCCGAGGAAGGTGACGTCGGCATCGGCGCCCGTCGTTTTGAGCATGTAGCCCGTGACGAGCACCAAAGTTACGATCCGAAGTGAAACGAAGTTCTTCATATTAAGTCTTGTTGGTTTGTTTTGATGATTGGTGAAAACGCCGCAAAGAAACCGGAGACGTGTGGCGATTTGAAGGCGTTCTTGTAAAACTTTCGTGACGCTTCCGCATCACACCCTCGCATGCCCGGCCGCATGCATGCTGTCGTCGGCGCGACAGCACGATTCAGAATTTGGACGATGGCGTAGGACGGGCGGTAAGTTCGCTGCCGCAGGACGACGCGGATCAAACGGTCAATTGTCGTCAGCCAGCGCTACTGAAAATACGGTTAGCCTCGACCGGACTGATTGTGGTTGCCTAAGGGCGAAATATTGGCGTCGCGGAAGGCATATTGGTTAGAGGCAACGTCCGGGCTCGAGAGTTCTTTTCCGCCACGAAGACGCTGAAAGACACTGGCTTTTGCGGGTGCATATTTAGTCGTCCTGCACTTACGCCCCAGCCTCCGATTTTCTCCGTCCTTGCTTCGTCCTCGAGTTGCTGAAGCCTTTCCAGTTCTGCTCGCGAATTTTTCAATCCAGGCGGGACCGCCTTGTAACCATAGTTCCGGGCGAGGCCGTTGCGAACTAACTGCTCGCCCAGATCACCATCTTTAGTCTGCACAAACGCGTAAAACCGCCCGAGCTTACTGCGGCCCATCGCATCTGACATGCGTGTAAACACCGTAAACGGCTGAGACAATTTCTCCCGGGTAAACTCTTTCGCTGCCTCGCCAACTTCGATGGCCTGGGGCACAGTAATCGTAAAGTATTTCGCTTGTTCAACCAGGCGCCCAGGAGTCATTGCATCCGTTTCGGGCGCGTCAACCATATAGAGGCGAAAAATGTATTCCCTCGCGCCTGCGCTCGCGTGAAAACTGTCACCGTCATTGGCCGGATTTGAGATCAGCCGGCAATTTTCCAGGATGATCCAATCTTTAGATTCGCGTGCGCCAACATCGACCTGCGCCGCGCAAACAATTGCAAGGGCAAGGAGTCCTGTCTTGTAGCGCAGTTGGGTAAGCCGCCTGGCTGCGAACTTGCAACTGGAAATCATTTCCGGCATCACAATTGAGGGGTTTGCAGCCGTGCCAGATACGCCGCGTACATCGCGACGATTCCGCCCAACACACTGCCAGCAATCACGTCGCTGACGAAATGATAATTCATGGCCACAAGACTCACGAGCATCGAAGCCGAGAGAATAATAACTACGACTTGTACGGCTCGACTGCGGGGCATTGCGATCAGCCACACGGTAGCAAAGGCCAAGATTCTGGCAGCGTGGCCGGACGGAAAACTGCCGACGTCATCTCCACGCTGAAATGGATGGAAACCGTACGTCCCGGTGCCGATCAGGGACGGATTATCGTGAGTCCAAGTGTCCGGCCAATAGCGACCGAAAACGTCGCCTAACGAGATGCGAAAATCATCGGCAACAATCAGGCTGAGACACGCGACAAACAGCGTCTTCTGCCAGAGTAGAAATGTTCCCCGGGCCCGTCGCACCATTAAGATCGTCAAAACAAGAGCCGACCAATTCTGGACTTCCGGCGGTGGATAAGTGAGCCACCGAAAGGGTGAGAACCCATTGATATGATGATGATAGACAAAGAACGCCACCGGGCGATCAATCCAAAAGTAACAGATCAATACGGCGACAATGCAGAAGGCCGTACTGATCAACGCGCGACGCAGTAATGCGCGATAATCCAGTTGCGGCCTCGTCCTCACAACGGCACTTCAAACTGGCTCATGAGTTTGAACGTCTCATAGCGCTTCGCAATTTCTTCCATCGAGAGTGTGCGCAAACGTTCCAGACTGAACGCTTCCACGCAAAAGCTGGCCAGAACACTGCCGTAAATCATCGCTCGCCGTAAGTCATTAAAATGCACCTTTTTCACAGTGCCCGCGAGATAGCCTGCCATTCCGCCGGCAAACGTGTCCCCTGCCCCGGTTGGATCGTGAATGTCTTCAAGCGGATAAGCGCCGCAGCTGAAAAATTGATCGCCTTCGCCAAAAAGCAGGGCGCCGTGCTCGCCTTTCTTTATCGCGACGTAATCTGGACCCATTTTTCGAATGCTACGCCCCGCTTTGATCAGACTTGTCTCCTTGGTGATCTCGCGTGCTTCGCTATCGTTTAAGATAAGGAGATTCACTCGCCGAAGCAGCGCATCGAGGTCTGGTCGTGCTGTCTCGATCCAGAGATCCATCGTGTCGGCCACAACGAAACGCGGGCGCGCCATCTGGTCGAGCACATGCGCTTGCAACGATGGTGCGATGTTGGCCAGCAAGACAAAATCGGTTTCGCGATACGACTCCGGCAACGCCGGTTTGAAATCTTCGAAGACGTTGAGTGCAATCGAGCGCGTTTCGCGCGTATTCAAATCCCACGAGTATTCGCCGGACCAGCGAAAAGTTTTTCCATTCGCGCGCTGCACACCTTCACTGTCGATCTTGCGCGATTTCCAAAACTGAAATTCAGATTCGGGAAAGTCATTGCCTACGATTCCGACCAATCGAACTGGGGAAAAAAAACTCGCGCCCAATGCAGCGTAGGATGCGGATCCGCCTAACAAGTCGGAATGTTCCTCTACAGGGGTCTTAACTGTGTCGATTGCAATCGAGCCTACAACGAGAACAGACATGGTCAGAATGACGAATTAAGCTCGAGGAGTAAATGACGAACTGGACTTGGTTGCGAAGATCTAGTCATTTGGATTTTATTCATTCCTTCGTCATTGGTCATTCGCCATTCGTCATTTACGCTAACATGTCGGTAGCGCAGCGCGCGTAATCAACAATGCTGTGCGCTTTGAGCAAGGCGGAAACCATGGCAACGCGCTTCGCACCCGCGTCGATGACCTGCTGAAGATTGTCGATGTTAATTCCGCCGATACAAAAGATCGGGATATCGACGTCGAGATGAACTTGCCCGATGTCGCCCAGCCCGATTGGCTTGTAATCTGGTTTTGTTGGCGTGGCGAAGATCGGACCAAATCCGATGTAATCGGCGCCTTCGCCCAGCGCCGCGTGCGCCTGGGCCAGACTGTGCGTCGATTTTCCAACAATCAAATTTCTTCCAGCTTTTTGGCGTGCAACAAGAATCGAATCGTCGTCCTGTCCAACGTGCACGCCTTCGACGGGAACCCGCGCCGCGACCTCCGCATAATCATTCACGATCAGCGGCGTGTCCGAGCGGGCTGTGACCTCATGGATCTCAGAGGCGAGATTGACCAGTTCGTCGATCGATTTTCCTTTTCCGCGCAGTTGGATGAGATCTACACCACCAGTGACCATTTGTTCCGCGACGCGATTGCAATCCCGCAGCTGCGGGATGTAACCGAGATCAATGATTCCGTAAAGACGGCATTCGCGTAGCGCTCTCATCGTCGCAGCGCAACTTTGTAACTGCGCATTCCATTACTCGCAAATTACAAAGCCCGCCTCCCGCGAGTGGATGCGGTCCTACCTCGGCGCTGTAATGAGAAATTTCCCGGCAGAAGATCGAATCGAATCGTCCCCGAAGGTAATCGATTCACCGCTAAACGGCGGCGCGGGTTTTGCGGGAAAGAGCGGTCTCAAAACCGCAAATGTTTGCGATACAAACGCAATGGAGACGAATATGGACACGGCTGCACACTTCATGTCCGCCGCTCTTAGCAGGATCATGCGGCATGGCAAGTAAAATTTTTTCGCGTTCACGGTAATTAG
>WNGO01005309.1_pt1 | contig 11650 bp, 9 predicted proteins | sample 5400511 | NCBI WGS metagenome assembly WNGO01 (sample SAMN13153380, study PRJNA577476) | soil metagenome | isolation source: 20 cm soil or saprolite under Garry oak tree replicate 2 | place: USA:California | collected 2016-06-15
GAAACCCTGCCCACGGATCGCCTCGGCGACCGCGACGCGGCCGATCTTGATGCGCCTCTCGTCGGAAAACGGGATCAGCCGCAGACAGCCGGCGAGCGCGTCATCGACGCGAAGCACCAGATGCTGCGCGCCCTGGTCGAGGTCGTCGAGATCGGGATAGGCGCAATTTTGCTCGACGACAAAGATCGCCTGCCTAAAGCGCAACAGCTCGTACAGCAACGCCGGGCTCAGCTCGTCGAACCGGCACCAGGTCAGGCTCGCCCGGCCGCCGCCTCTCACGCGCGCCTCGTCAGTCGATCTATTCTCATGGCCGATCTATAGTTGCCGCCCAGGATCAGGCTTGATCCTGACGCGAGGAGGGCCCCGATGGAACCGCGCGATTACGGCCCGTTCCCCTATACCCCGATCAACGACCGGCCAAAGCTCAATTGGCCCAACGGCGCCCGGCTCGCCGTCTGGATCATCCCCAACATCGAATTTTTCCCGCTGACCCGCGGCATCCCGGGAAGCCCCTATACGAGCCAGGCGCCGGTTCCCTCGGTGCGCGCCTGGGCGCAGCGCGATTACGGCAACCGCGTCGGCATCTGGCGGATCATGGATGTGCTGCAGAAATACGGGGTCCGCGCCAGCCCGACCCTGAACAGCGACATCTGCGATCACCACCCGCAAATCGTCAAAGCCGCGGTCGAACTGGGCTGGGAGATCCTCGGCCACAACGAGACCAATTCCCTGTGGCTCAATCAGATGGAGCCGGAGGAGGAGCGGCAATCGATTGCCCGCACGCTGTCCAAGATCGCGGCATTGTCCGGCAAGAAGCCGCGCGGCTGGCTCGGCGCGGGCCTGGCCGAAACATGGCACACCCTCGACTACCTGGCCGAGGAGGGTGTGCAGTATGTCGCGGATTGGGTCAGCGATGATCAGCCTTTTTTTATGGATATCGGCGGCGGCAAGCGGCTCGTCTCGATCCCCTATTCCTACGAGATCAACGATTCGCCGTTTCTCTACACGCGCAACGGCACGATCGATCAGTTTGTCGTGGCGATCAAACGCCAGTTCGACACGCTCTACGCCGAGGGCGCGCAGTCCGGCCGCGTCATGGCGATCTGCCTGCATCCCTATCTGATCGGCGTGCCGCATCGCATCGCCGGGCTCGACGAAGCCATCGGCTACATCGCCGCGCATGACGGCGTGTGGTTCGCGACGGGCGAAGAGATTGTGCGCGCCTGGCTCAATTCCGGCGCCACCTTCTGATGATGATCGAGCTGAACGGGCGGAAATATCGGCTGCCGAGCCGCCCGGTGGTCGTCATCTGCGCCGACGGCTTCGACCCCGCCTATCTCGATGCCGGGCTCGCGGCCGGCGTGTTGCCGACGATGGCGGCGTGGCGCCAGCATGGGTTCTGCACGATCGCCGATGCGGCGATGCCGACCTTCACCAATCCAAACAACATGTCGATCGTCACCGGCGCCGCACCGTCGGTGCACGGCATATCGGGCAATTTCGCGCTCGACCGCGAGACCGGCCGCGAAGTCATGATGAGCGACCCCGCGATGCTGCGCAGCGACACGATCCTTGCGCGGATCTCGCAAGCGGGCGTGCCGGTCGCCGCGATCACCGCCAAGGATAAATTGCGCGCCATGCTTGGCGGTGGCCTCCGGATCGGCGAGGGCGCCATCTGCTTCTCGTCGGAGCGGGCCGATTGCTGTGCCGAAGAGGAGCAAGGCATCGCCGATGTCGAGACGATGGTCGGGCGCGGCAAGCCCGATATGTATTCGGCCGATCTGTCGCTGTTCGTGCTCGATGCCGGTATCCGCCTCGTCGAAGAGGGCCGCGCCCAGCTCCTCTATCTCTCGCTGTCCGATTACGTTCAGCACGGCCACGCGCCCGACGAGCCTGAGGCGCTCGCCTTTCACCGGGCGCTCGACGAGCGCTTGGCGCGCCTTGCCGAACTCGGCTGCGTCGTCGCGGTCACCGCCGATCACGGCATGAACGACAAGGCGCTCGATGACGGCCGCCCGCATGTCCTCTACCTCGAGGACATCCTGAACGCGCATGTCGGGAACGGCGCGGTGCGTGTCATCTGCCCGATCACCGACCCCTTTGTGCGCCATCACGGCGCGCTCGGCTCCTTTGCGCGGGTCTACTGCAACAACCGCACAACGCCCGCGACGGTGGTGCATGCGATTCGGGCATTGCCGGGGATCGACCGCGTGCTGACGCGCGAAGAAGCCGCGGCCGAGTTCGAATTGCCCTATGACCGCGAGGCCGATCTCGTCGTGACCGGCGACCGCAACACGGTCATCGGCGCGACCGCCGCCGCGCACGATCTGTCCGGCCTCGCCGGGCACCGGCTGCGCTCGCATGGCGGCTCATTCGAGCAGCGGGTGCCGTTTTTGCTGTCGCACCCGGTGTCGGCCGAATACCTCGCGAGATCCGAGTCCCGCCGGCTCCGCAATTTCGATATCTTCGACGCCGCCTTGAACGGGGTCGTGCCATGACGCGCAGCGGGGCCGAACGAGCCGTCATCGTCATCTGCGACAGTCTGCGGGCCGATCTGATCACACCCGAGACAGCGCCGTTGCTATCGGAGCTGAGCGAGCGCGCCGCCGCTTTTGCCGCCCATCGCAGCGTGTTCCCGTCGACGACCCGGGCCAGCGCCGCCTCGATCGCGACCGGCTGCCGGCCGGCGCGGCACGGCCTCCTCGGGAACACGATGGCGCTCGACGAGGGCGAGGGGCTCGTCTGCCGTTCGGCGGGCGCCCCCGATTTCCGCGACCGCATGCGCCGCGCGACCGGCCGCACATTGCACGTCCCGACCCTCGCCGAGCGGCTGCGCTGGCACGGTGAAGACTCGGTCTCCTGCGCCAATGTCTCGCCGGGGGCCGCCTATTTTCAGGATCCGGACGGTCATGGCTGGGTGCATCATTCGGCCGGCAGCTTCGGCCCCGGCCGCGTCCCGATCGATGATCCGGCAAGCGCCGGCCTCACAAAGGGCATCGCCGGGGACCGCGTGATGACCGAGCGCTTCTGTAGCGACGTCCTCGAAGAGCGCGCCCCGTCGGTCGCGATCCTGTGGCTGTCCGAGCCCGATTACACCGGCCATCATGCGCCGCTCGGCTCGCCGCAGCATCTGGCCGCGATCGCCGGCGCCGACGCGCTCGTAAAACAGGTGTTTGAGACCGTGCGGCGGCTCGACCCGACAGGCGAGGATATCCTCTTTGTCACCGGTTCCGATCACGGCATGGAAACCGTCGCCGATTCGATCGACCTGACCGAGCTGCTGATCGCCGCCGGTTTGAAGGAAAGCCGCGAGTCGCGCGAGCTCGTGGTCGCGCCGAACGGCACCGCCGCGACCCTCTATTTCGCCGATCCCGCTGGCAAATTGGTGGGCCGCGTCGCGCGCTTTCTTGCCGGCGAGAACTGGGTCGGCGAGATGTTTGCCGGCGAGCGGCTGGGCGCGGCCGGCCTGCCCACCGACACAGCGATGCAGATCGCCGTCTCGCTCGCCGCCGAGGACCGGACAAACCCGCACGGTGTCACGGGTTATGCGCCGATCGTCCAGGACCCCTCGGACAATGAGAGCAAGATCGGCTTTGGCCAGCATGGCGGGCTTGGCCCACACGAGCAGCGGCCGTTTCTGATTGTCGAGGGCGGCGGCTTTGAGCCGGGCGAGCGCCGGCAGCCGAGTTCGCTGGTCGATATTGCGCCGACTGTCTTGCGGCACCTGCACATGGACCACGACGATATGGACGGCCGCGCGCTGCCGCATCGGGTTAGCGAGCGTTAAGGTACCGATATTGATTTCGGTCTAAGAACGTGACCGAGCGTTTTGCGCGATGAGGGGGTTATGATCGATCTGCCCGATGCCAGCCGGCGCCGCCTGGTCGCCGGCCTTTCCGGCATCGTTCTCGTGGCCGGCGGCGCGGGCGCCGCTCTTGCCGCCAAAAAGGAACCCAAGGCGCCACCGCCTCCTCCGGAAAAGAAGGTCGGTGCGATCGAGGAGCTGATGCGCCAGCACGGCGTGCTGCGGCGCGTGCTCCTGGTTTATCGCCAGAGCGCGGCGCAATTGCGCGGCGGCGGCAAGCTCGACCCGAAGCTGCTGCGGCAAGCGGCGCAGCTGTTCCGCGATTTCGGCGAGAATTTCCACGAGCGCATGCTCGAGCAGGCCTATGTGTTTCCGACCCTGCGCAAGGCCGAGAGCCCGGCGGCGGCGCTCGACAATACGCTCGTCACGCAGCACGACCGCGGCCGCGAGATCACCGAATACATCCGCACCGTGACCGGCAAGGGCACGACCGGCGATGCCGAAGTGATGGCGCGCGCCCTCGAAAGCTACGTCGTCATGTACGCCAACCATGCCGCGCGCGAGGATACGATCGTCTTCCCGGCCTGGCGCGAGGCGCTCGCCGACAAGCAGCTGCGCGAGATGGGCGAGACTTTCGAGGACATCAGAAACCGCCAGTTCGGCAAGGATGGGTTCGAGGCGGTGGTCAAGACGGTCGCCGCGGTCGAGGAGGCGCTCGGCTACGCCGATCTGGCGCAATTTACCGCGCCCACCCCGCCCCGTGGATGATCCGGAACAGCTGGCGCTCTTCTAATTCTTAGCCTGTCGACGCGGTCGCCGCGGTCAATCCGGCAATAGGGATTTGAGGCGGTAGAGGAGTTCGAGGGCGTCGCGCGGGGAGAGCTCGTCCGGGCGGATGTCGCGCAGCATCTCCTCGAGCGCGGAGGCTCTCGGTTCGGGTGCGGGCGGCATCGGCCGGGCGGCGCGGAACAAGGGCAGATCGTCGGCGAGCCGCGCCAAGGCGCCGCCCTGCTCGCCCTTTTCCAATATCTGCAACACCTCCTCGGCGCGCGATGTGACGGCGGCCGGCAATCCGGCGAGCTTTGCGACATGAATGCCGTAGGAGCGGTCGGCCGTGCCGGCCGCGACCTCGTGCAGAAACACGACGTCACCTTGCCATTCCTTGACCCGCATCGTGTGGCAGGCGAGCGCCGGCAGTTTCGCGGCGAGCGCGGTCAATTCATGGTAATGCGTCGCGAAAAGGGCGCGGCAGCCATTGACCTCGTGCAGATGCTCGAGCGCTGCCCAGGCGATCGAGAGTCCGTCGAAGGTCGCGGTGCCGCGGCCGATCTCGTCGAGGATGACAAAGCTCCGGGGCCCGGCCTGGTTCAGGATCGCCGCGGTCTCGACCATCTCGACCATAAAGGTCGAGCGGCCGCGCGCCAGATCGTCGGCGGCGCCAACCCGGCTGAACAGGCGGTCGACGATGCCGATCCTCGCCGTGCTCGCCGGCACAAAGGCGCCGATCTGTGCCAGGATCGCGATGAGGGCGTTCTGCCGCAGAAACGTGCTCTTGCCGGCCATGTTGGGGCCGGTCACGAGCCAGATGCGGTCCTCGCCCAGAACGCAGTCATTGGCGACAAAGGCGCCTGTTCCGGCGAGCGCCGCTTCGACGATCGGATGCCGCCCGCCGCGGATCTCGAACCCGGCGCCGCTATCGATGTCAGGCCGCACCCAATTGCCGTCGATGGCGCATTCGGCATGCGCCGCCGCGAGATCCAAGGTGGCGAGCGCGGCGGCCGCGGCGGCGATCTCCTGCCGCCGCGCCATGACCTCGCCGACGAGATCCTCGAAGAGCCGCAGTTCCAGCGCGAGCGCGCGCTCGGCGGCGCTGGCGATCTTGCTTTCGAGCTCGCCGAGTTCGACCGTCGTGTAGCGCATCGCGCCGGCCATCGTCTGGCGGTGCATAAAATCGGCGCCGAGCCTGCCCCCGAGCTTTTCTACATTCGCCGCCAACACCTCGACGTAATAGCCGATGACGTTGTTGTGGCGGATGCGCAACGAGGCGATGCCGGTCGCCTCGGCATAGCGCGCCTGCAACGCCGCGATCGCACGCCGGCTGTCATCGCGCAATTCGCGCAACTGATCGAGCTCGGGGGTGTAACCCGACGCGACAAAGCCGCCGTCGCGCGCAAAGAGCGGTAATTCCGCCGCGAGCGCGCGGCCGAGCCGCTCGACCAGGACGCCGTGCTCGCCGAGCCCCTGTTCGGCGGCGGCGAGCATCTCCGGCAGCGGCAGGAGGCCGGGCGCCAGAAGCGCGGATCGGATAGCGCTGGTCTCGCCGAGCCCGTCGCGCAAGGCGGCGAGGTCGCGCGGGCCGCCGCGCCCGAGCGACAAGCGGCTCAAGGCGCGCTCGATATCGGGACAATGCTTCAAGCGCTCGCGCAAGGCGGCGCGCGCGTCCGGCCGCTCGACAAAGAACGCGACCGCGTCGAGCCGCGCTTTGATCTGCTCCGGGATCGTCAACGGCCCCGTGAGATGCTCGGCCAGCAGGCGTGCGCCGGCGCCGGTCAAGGTGCGATCGATCGCCGCCAAAAGACTGCCGCGCCGCTCGCCCGAGAGGCTCTGGGTCAGTTCGAGGTTGCGCCGCGTCGCGGCGTCGATCTGCATGACCGAGCCGGGGACGACGCGCTGCGGCGGCATCAGATAGGCGGCGCCACCCTGCTGCGCCCAGGCTTGTTGAGTTAGGGCGACGTAATCCACGAGCGCGCCGGCGGCGGCGATCTCGGCCCGTCCGAATTGGCCGAACCCGTCGAGCGCCTTGACGCCATAGAAGTTTTCAAGCCGCCGCCGCGCCGTCTCGCTGTCAAAGCGCGGATTGGCGAGCGGCGTCAGCGCCGATTTCCATTCGCCGAACAGTTCGAACAGGGCAGGGCGCGCGAGCAATCGTTCGGGGAGGACGATCTCGCCCGGCATCAGCCGCGCCAGATCGCCACCGAGCGCCGTCTCCGATGTCGGCGTCAGCGCAAAAGAGCCAGTCGACAGATCGAGCCAGGCCAAGCCCATCTCGCTGCCCGCTTCGGCGATCCCGGCGAGGTAATTGTGACGCCGGGCATCGAGGAGCCCGTCCTCGGTCAACGTGCCGGCGGTGACGACGCGCACGACCGCGCGCTTTACCGGGCCCTTGTTGCCGCGCCGCCGCGCCTCGGCCGCGTCTTCCACCTGGTCGCAAATCGCGACCTTGAAGCCGGCGCGGATCAGGCGCGCGAGATAGGCTTCGGCGGTGTGTACCGGGACGCCGCACATCGGGATGTCGGCGCCGTTGTGGCGGCCGCGCTTGGTCAGCGCGATATCGAGCGCCGGCGCCGCGGCGACCGCGTCCTCGAAGAACAGTTCGTAGAAATCGCCCATCCGGAAAAACAACAGGCAGCCGGGATGGGCGCGCTTGATCTCATGGTATTGCAGCATGACCGGCGAGCCGGCAAACGCCGGCATCGCCTCGGCTGCGGGTTCGGGATTGGACTGGACCTGTGCCGGTGCGTCCTTCGACTGCTCGCTCCGCTCGCGCTCAGGATGAGGCGATTCCTGTAATGCCATCAACAACGTACCTCATCCGGAGCAGCGCCGCGGCGACGCTCCTTCGAGATGCGGCCTGCGGCGGTCCTCAGGACAAGCTCGCGTGTCGAAGGACGCTCGTTGTGCATGCAGCGGCTTATTTCAAATCCCCGGGCGCTTTTCGGCGCGCCCCGCTCCCCGCAGACAAAGCTGCGATCGGCATGACGAAGACGTTATCATAGAGCAACGCGAAGCGCGCAAACGGAGCGTCACGATGGCCGAGACCGCAAAATCCTTCCCGGTGCTGCGCGAGGCGGTAGCCTCGTTTGCGGATCGGGCGCATTTTCGCCGCGCGGTATCGTCGCTCCTCGCGGCCGGCTTCCGGCATGAGGATCTGTCGGTCCTGGCCTCGCACCAGCCGCTCGCCGCCGCCGAGGGGGAGCCGGGCGAATTTATCGCGGCCGGGCTTTCGGACGAGCTTAAATACATCGCGCCCCTGACCGTCGCCGGCATCGTGCTGGTCTCGGGGGGACCGATAACCGCAACTGTTGCGGCGCTGGTCGCGGCCGGGCTCGGCGGGGCCGCGGTCAAGGAATTCTTCGACGATTGGACGGCGGCGCCGCACCGCCAGGATTTCGAGGCGGCGCTGAAGGCCGGGGCGGCCTTGTTATGGGTGCGCTGCGACGACCCCGAGCTCGAACTCCGCGCGACGCGCATCCTCGAAGAATCCGGCGGCCGCTTTGTCCATATCCACGGCCGCCCGGCAGCGCCTGCAAAGCGCGCTTAGCTGACTAATTGGTACTTCTGTCCCGGCTGTGACTTAGGCGAAAGCGCCGTTCGCCAAGTGGGTGTAATTCGAATTGTGGCGGATTCCCCCTGGGCCAGGGCGCAAGATTTTTCCCCTTTAGCCACTGCGTGACCTGCCGGCCTCGCAGCTCTGAACAATTGCGCCAAAAGCTGCCGCTCAAAGAGGCCTCAAGCGAACCCTCGTTGGTATCCAGGACGACGCTTGGCCACGACCGATCAAAGTATTGGTCTCGGTCGGAGTGCCGCTCGCCATCCTGCAATGCGCCCAGCCCCTCATGATTGGTGCCGCAGGCGATCAAATCGCCCGAGTTCAAGGTCATGATCGATGAGGCGAATTCGACGAGCTCCGGGACGCGGTGCTCCATGTCGTCGGTGTTGTAGTTGTGGCGCAGCTGCCCGTCGTCCCAGAAGCGCACGATGACATTGTTGGGGTCGGGGATTTCGTCGGCCGTCGTGATGCACGGCCCGATCGGCGCAAAGGTGTCGAAGGATTTGCCGAGCCAGCTGCCGGCCTTCCAGGTGCGCCGCCCCTCGCCCCGCGCCGAGACGTCGATAAGGCCGGTGTAGCCGAAGATGGCCTTGCGCCAATCCTCGCGCCTGACCTCTTTCGCCGGCCCCTTGATGACGAGCGCCAATTCGGCCTCGTGCATGAAGATCCAGGGCTCGGTCAGTTTCGGCAGACGGATCGTGTCGCCCGGCCCGACCACCGCCTCCGGGTTCTTCATGAACATGTTGAGGGGGCGCGGCTCGCGCTGCGCATGCTCCCAGTAATTGCCGATGCAGCACAGGATCTTGCCCGGCCGCGGCAAAGGCGGGCGCAGCCGCACGCTGTCGGCGGGCTTCGCCTCGCCGCGCGCTTGCTGTTGTTCGAGAACGGGGCGCAGCCGCTCGAAATCGTCGATGATGCCCTGCATCGTCAGTTGCGGCGTGTAGCCTTGCGCAACGTGGCCGCCGATATCGACGATTCCGCGCTCGGTCAGCAGCCCCGGCCGCGGCTCCTTGTCTCCCGGATTCTCGAACAGCACCAGCTTCATGTCCCGCCCCGCATCCGATCATAGACACTTGTAGGTCGCCGCCTCGGCAGGCGTGACGCCAATCAGGCTGCCCATCGCGTTGACCTCGACCAGCAGCGATCGCACCCTCAGCGCCAACACCGCCGGCGACTCGATCCGCCCCTGCTCGATCAGCCCCTGCAAGCGCGCCAGCCAGGTGCCGATGAATGTCGGCGCGATGCGGCCGAGGGTGATCACCGTCACCGCCTGAGGATCGGCCCTGACGCCGCGGACTAGCGGCGCATTGGTGGCAGCAACATAGACCTCGCGGGTATCGATCTGGTCGTCCGCAATGGCGGTGCGGACCAGATCGTGCGATAGCGCGCGATCCACTTGCGGCACGGCGGGGCCGCGGGTCGGCAGGATCATCAGAGCGATGGTTCTAGGGGCCTCGCCCACGCCGGCCGGATCGAGGCAGCGGTGGAACTCCTCGATCCCGCGCAGAATAGAGCTGTCCACCTCGCGCTCAGGCAGGATGTAGACATACAGCCCGAAACCGGGCTGCGGCAGGGGATTGGCCGGCGTGACGACCGCCTTGCGGACCGACCCGCCGGCGGCGAACGTCACCGGGCGCGGTGGTGGCGCATAAACCGGACCCGGCGCGGCGGGAGCGTAGGCCGGTGGTACGACTCCGCCGCCGGCCGGTGCCGTGCCGGAATAGGGTCGCGCGACCGGCGCTGGCGGAACCGAAGCCGTTGGCGGCGCGCTTCCGACAGGGTGCGGCCCGGCGGCGACGGCGGGAGGGGGCGAGGGACCGCCACCCGGGGGCGCCGTTGGATAGGACTCCACGCGGAACTCTCGGTGCCGCAGCGCTCCCGGTGCGCCCCCATCGGCGGCGCGGGGCGGCAATCCCGGCGCGGGGCGGTAGATCGGATGGTTGCCGTAGCCTGTTCCGGGAGGGACGGCGGGCGTCGCATATGCGACGATGATCCCGGTGCTGCCGGCCCCGTCCTGACAAAAGCTCCCAACCGGCAGCGGCCTGTATCCCATCTGGGCGTAATCGAGCTTGGTGCCCGAGCGCGGCCCGCGGTTAAAATGGCAGATCGTGCTGATCGCAGGCGCATTACCGAAGCGGTTTTGCGTCGTATGTTCCGTTTGCGCCTGGGCGGACGGCGCAACAAGAGCGAGGCAGCCGATCGCCGCGAGCGCGATGACCGCCAGCGCCCCTCCCCGCCGGGTACGCCCGCGGGCGGGTCTAATCGGCGGCATTTCCCTCACGCCGCACATTACCGATCAGCCGCTACGGCGCTTTTTCCAGCCCCATTGCGCCGCGGAGAACAGGAGCGCAAGGACGACGAAGACCGCGACGGCATCGGCCTCCAGCTGCCACTCCCGCAAGTAGAACATGTAAGGGACAGTGCCACAGAAGGCTAACACCAAAGGCACGAGCGGAAGCTTGCCGATCATGGCGCTCGCTCCCCGAAGGTTGTTTACAGGCTCGATCTGTCTGATCAAAGGTTATGAGCATCGAGCCGGCAAAGCAACCGGCGCTCCCCGACCGATCGCGTATTGCCGCTATCGCGGGGGCGGGCTGCGCAATCGCGAATTGTCAAGCGGCCGGCCGGGGTGTTCACTGAGGGCCATGAACCGTGCGCCCTCGGATTGCGGCGCGCGTCTCGGGAGGACACGCGATGGAGATCCGTCTATTGGGGCCGCAGATCGGGGTCGAGGTGCGCGGCGTCGACGTCAAGACGATGGACGACGACGCTTTCGGCCGGATCTATCAGGCTTGGCTCGACCACAACGTCATGTGCGTGCGCGGCCAGGACCTGACGATCCCGGATTTTATCCGCTACAGCGAGCGCTTCGGCCCGGTGACCCCGCACCCGTCGAAATCGACGCGGCATCCCGAGCACCCGAAGATCACCTTCCTCGGCATCAACAAATTCGACGCCGACGGCAAATTGCGCGACGAGATCTACCGCCGCGGCGCCGAGGGCTGGCACACCGACGGCGCCTACAACCAGGCGCCGTTCAAGGCGACGCAGCTCTACGCGCTGGCGGTGCCGAGCCGCGGCGGCAACACGATGTTCGCCAACGCCTACGCCGCCTATGATTCGCTGCCGCAGCGCCTCAAGGACCGGCTCGACGGCGTCATCGGCGCGTTCTCCTATGGCGGCCGGCGTGGCAAGGCGCGCCTCTTGAACCCCGAGGACCAGGACTGGCAGCCGGTCTATCACCCGATCATCCGGATCCATCCCGAGACCGGCCGCAAATCCCTGTATTTCGATCCTGGCAAGATCGTCGATTTCGTCGGGGTCGAGCGCGCCGAGGGCGACGCGCTGATCGCCGAATTGAAGGAGCGGATGATCACACCCGACGCCGAGTACCATCACAAATGGGAAAAGGGCGACATCGTGATCTGGGACAATCGCTGTTCCTATCACCGCGCCGCCGGCGACTATCCGCCCGAGGAGGACCGCATCCACTGGCGGGTCTCGATCAACGATTT
>WNGO01005341.1_pt1 | contig 11650 bp, 14 predicted proteins | sample 5400511 | NCBI WGS metagenome assembly WNGO01 (sample SAMN13153380, study PRJNA577476) | soil metagenome | isolation source: 20 cm soil or saprolite under Garry oak tree replicate 2 | place: USA:California | collected 2016-06-15
GAAAAGACTATTGCAAACCCATCGACTGACGTGCTATGCTGGTAATGTCAACCACCCTGACTGCTGATCATCTTAAAATGTTCATGTAGCGCGCATTATCTACCAGCTAAAGCGCTATCATCGCAACCTTTCACTCTGCATCGTAATAAACGAAACATGTTCTGTTAATTCAGGCACTAAAAGCAGCATTCCCCCCTGTACCCTTAAAAGAAAGGTAATACACAGTGAGTAACAGAGACAGGTTTAATAAGTTTACCGAACGTGCCCGCAAGGTCTTGATGCTTGCCCAGGAGGAGGCTCAGCATTTCCAACAGAATTATATCGGGACAGAACATCTCTTGCTCGGCATCGAACGTGAAGGTGAAGGAGTTGCCGCCAAAGTATTGACCAACCTCGGCGTTCAATTGAGCGACGTGCGTCAGGCTGTTGAATTTATTATCGGGCGCGGAGATCATGTCGTTCAAGGTGAGATCGGCCTCACTCCCCGTGCAAAAAAAGCGATCGAGCTAGCCGTTGATGAAGCACGTCTCATGAAGCACAGTTATATTGGCACCGAGCACATTCTCTTAGGGCTGATGCGCGAAGGAGGAGGTATAGCTGCAGGAGTGCTAAACAGTCTGGGCGTCAAGGCTGAGCAGGTACGCGCCGAAACGCTGAAGGTACTTAGCGAACCTTGAAAAAGCAAAGGCGTGCCTATCGCCTGGATCAATGGGGAAGCTCGTCCCACTCTTCATTACCAATCCTCCTTCCTCCGGGTACACGCTTCTTAACCTTAAATGATAAGTCTTAACGGAAATATAACCGTATCACTACACTTTTCAGTTGATTGCCTGTGTACTATTGATTGTATCAGATACCATGTGTATTCAACCTGATAAAGGAGCCAGTGATGGGAAATGAAGCTGCAACCAGGATATCAATGGAAGAGACTGCGCCTGCGTATGTTTATGAGACCATTGAAACAGTGGATACAATTGCAGTAAGAATTGAGCACATAACGGCGGCAGGCATCAACCAGTTCGCCCTGGTGACTATCGTGCTCTTTTTTAGAGTTGCCAACAAAACGAGTTCAAGTTACACGCGTACCAGCATGACCTATTTTCTGGACAGCTTGCGCCCACTGGTACGCAAAACAGACGTGGTCTTTCTACTCGATACTTCACTGCACTTCTTGCTGCCTGGAGCGAACCTCCAGGGAGGAGGGATTGTACAGAGTCGCCTCTGGGATGCCTTGCTCTGGCGTATTCATAATAGCTTTGACAGGGAGATCAGCCGTCCACTCGAAATAGCCATTGGCCACAGCGCTTACCCGTCACCATGTCACTCCATCACCGAGTGTATAGTGGCAGCCAGCGAGGTAAACGTGAGCTTCAATTTTTCCGCCGCACGACCCACGCACAAATCGGTTGGGCGTCAGGTCCACAATACACAGCAACCCACCACGGAAGAGGAGTGGTCAGCCCTTGCACGCAAATTGGGCATACCTTACCTCTCACTCTTACCCAAAAAGCCTCCCACGCGGGTACAGCAACTCGTCAATGCCAGGCTCGCCCACGAGCTTCACTGTTATCCTGTTGGCCGCGAGCGCAATATGCTTACCGTGGCTATGTTAAATCCACAGGATCGCGACGCGCTCCAACGCCTGCACCAGGAAACAGACTTGAGTATCTTCCCTGTCTTGACGCACCCCAAAGAACTGCAGATCGCCCTGGAGCAATTGGTATAATTCACTTGAGGACAGGCGGAATTCTTATAGAAAGGGTATTTACGTTAGATGAAGATATTAGTGACTGGTGGAGCGGGTTTCATTGGCTCTCATATCGTCGATCAATGTATCGCGGCAGGACACCAGGTCGCTGTGGTAGACAACCTGTGGGAAGAGGGCGGTGGAAAGAACACGAACCTGAACCCTCAGGCACGTTTCTTTCGTGTCGATATCACCGATGAAGACAGCCTGAACAAGATTTTCGATAGTGTGCAACCAGAAGTCGTCTGCCACCAGGCCGCGCAACATAGCGTCGCCGTCTCGACCAAAAATCCGAAGCTTGATGCGCGCGTCAATGTGCTGGGTCTACTCAATATTTTGACCAACTGCTCTCGCCTTGGTGTGCGTAAGATCATCTTTGCCTCATCGGGTGCGACATACGGCACCCCCGCTCGACTACCTCTCGATGAAGAGGTGGAACAACGCCCGGAATCACCATACGGTATCACCAAGATGGTCGCGGAACACTACCTGCGCTACTGGAAAGAAGCATACGGCCTGGCATATACAGCGCTGCGCTACGGCAATGTCTATGGGCCGCGCCAGGACCCCAACGGAGAAGCGGGTGTCATAGCCATCTTCGCAAAACGATTCCTGAATCACGAAACGATCCGTATCGATTGGGACGGAGAGCAGCAGAAGGACTATGTCTACGTGGAGGATGTAGCTCGCGCAAACCTCATTGCTATGGAACCTGGTTATGGTGACAACGACATTTTCTGTATCGCCACCGGAAAAGGTACCTCCGTCAACGAAATTTACAATCTGCTCGCAGCACAGATTGGGTATCAACCCGAGATTGTACGAGCTCCCAGGCGTCCTGGTGATATTCACCTGGCCTACTTCGATTGCAACAAGGCTGCGCGCATCCTGGGCTGGAAGCCGACAGTGGACATAGAGCAAGGCATCCGGGCAACAGTTGAACACTTTAAGATGATCGAGTAGTTGATTCTCATGGGGCGACCCTCGCGGTCGTCCTGATCCCATCAGCCTGTGTCGGCACTTCGGCATACGAGCGCACTACCTCACGCATATGGCGGGTAATCACATGCGTCAAAATTAAATGGGCATCCTCTTCTTGCTCGATATTTTGGCCCGGCGCCAGGACATAAGCATCCACCATCTTCTTGATCTTGCCACCTCTTGCCCCCAATAAAGCAATGGTCGCGGCCCTGTACTGCCTGGCCAGCAGCAGCGCATTGATCACGTTGGACGAATTGCCGCTGGTACTGATGCCAATAACCACATCACCTGGCTCAATCATATTTGCCAGTTGCTCCGCAAAGATATGTTCATAAGCAGTGTCATTGCTCCATGCCGTGATAAGAGGCACGTTATCCGTCAGCGAAATTGCTTTGAGGCGCGGCGCACCCGCCATGATGGTGTTTTTCGCCAGGTCAAGCGCAAAATGTGAGGCAGTAGCAGCGCTCCCTCCATTGCCCATAATGAAGACGCGGTGCCCATTATGATAGACGTTTTCAAGCAAACTCAGTACACGTTCAAGATCTGGTCGGGAGATGGCTCGCACCATCTGCTCAAGCTCAGAAAAGTAGCTGTTAATTGACTCCAATTTCTAGTATCCTTCTTCTCTACAACATACAGAGATGCTATTGTGCCTCTGAGACTCCCCGGCCTCAAGGCACGGAGGTTCTGGTTTGGCTTCCACTCTCACCACCCTGCGGTGGAGCCTCGTGGAAGGTCTGCCAGACTTCTGAGCCGACGAGCTCCAACGGTGGAGGCACGTGACCGTGGAGAGCGAAGCCCCCACCGCCAGCACCCGTAATCTTCCCGGCCGATGCCCCCTTCTCAAGCGCGAGCGTATATAATTCATCAATAAAACCTGTTGAAAGACCAGGCGCAAGGCGGCGTTTCTCTTGCCATGCATAATCCAGTAGCCGCGCGAACTCGTCCAGGTCACCACGCTCCAGGCAGGATTGTACATCTACCGCCACCCGCTTGATATTATGGAGAGCCTGCAGCACTATTTCATCACGATCCTGCGTCGATTTACGTTGGTGCTTCAGGATAGAGGTCGATTCACGGGAACTGCCCGTAAAGAAGAGCATCAAACGCCGTTCTAACGTTTTTCGTACATCCAGGTCAATGTGTAATGGCTCGACGGTCACACCCTCGTTGCTAAAAGTAATCTTGTTCAACCCGCCAAAAGCAGATGCATACTGATCCTGCTTGCCTATCGGCATACCCATTTTACCGATTTCAATGTACGAAGCCAGCTCAGCTACTTGCTGCTTGGTCAACGGTTGCTCGACCAGCGTCGAAATAGCGCGCACCATAGTAACAGCTGCGGCACTGGATGATCCCAGACCCGTTCCAGGTGGCACCTCACTGGCAACAAAGAGATTGATACCGCGACGAATGCCAAAATGATGCAATATAGCTTTCGGGAGAGCAAGGTCCCCATCCCAGAAGAGATCGTTGTAGGGCGAATGGCGGAATAACGAGCGATAATCCGCCGAGATAACCTGCAAGTCATCAGACTCATCAGTGGTGATGACAGCATAAAAATACTTATTGATCGCCGAACTGATTACCAGCCCACCGTATTTAGCATAATATGCCTCCAGGTCGGTCCCCCCGCCTCCAAAGCTGATACGCATCGGTGCTCTAGCAATCAACATCTTTTTCTCTCTCTTCTTGCTTGACCCTACATACAAAATAGAGGAGGCGAGTATAGGTGCTAGTTTTGACGCTTAAGAGATCTCAGCTCGTCTCCTCAGACTCTGATTAATATTACGCTACAGGTTGGCGCATCGCTTCAATCAGTACTTTTGCCACCTCGGAGCGGGAAAATTCGCGCGGGGGAATCTCTCCCGCCTGCAACATCTGACGCACTTTCGTACCGCTCAATGTCACATGTTGATCAGTGCCGTGCGGGCATGTCTTCGAGGAAGCCATTGAGTCGCAGGCCCGACAGAAGAAGGTGTGATCAAAGAACATCGGGATGATGCCCAACTTTGCCGGATCGAACTCGGCAAAGATGTAGTGCGCATCATACGTTCCATAATAGTTGCCGACGCCGGCATGGTCGCGACCGACGATGAAATGCGAGCAACCATAATTCTTGCGCATCAACGCGTGGAAAACGGCCTCGCGCGGACCAGCGTAGCGCATAGAGGCAGGCAGTACCCCGAGTACGACCCGGTCTTCTGGATAGTAATGCTCCAACAACACTTCGTAACAGCGCATGCGTACATCGGCGGGAATATCATCGCCCTTTGTATCACCTACCAGGGGATGCAGGTAGAGGCCATCCACCGTCTCTAACGCGCACTTCTGGATATATTCATGTGCCCGGTGGACAGGGTTGCGCGTCTGGAAACCCACCACACGCTTCCAGCCCCTCTCAGTAAACTGCCGGCGAGACTGTACCGGCGTAAAGCGATACTCTGCGAAGGCCTGATTCGGCAAAGCGACGACGCGTACAGCTCCTCCCAACAGCACATCGCCCTGCTGATAGACAACTTTTACGCCTGGATGCGCCTCTTCTGTCGTCCGATAAACCTTGCTTGCCTCGTGCTGTTTATCATACCCATATTTCTCTTCAAGAAGCATCACCGCCTGCAGCGTCCCCTGTTCGTTCACGAGCGCAACCTGCGAGCCCTCTTTCAAACTTACGGCCTGCTCCGAGGTTACTGAGAGGGTTATTGGCACTGACCACGGTAAGCCGTTCTCCAGGTGCATGTTGTTGACGACACCCAGGTAATCGGCGCGCTTCATGAAACCACTCAGCGGACTATAGGTGCCAATAGCCAGCATCTCCAGGTCGGCCAGTTGGCGCGACCCCACTGTGATCTCGGGCAGTCCCCTGGAACGTTCCTGCAGGTCTACCCGCTCTACCTCACTTGCCATATTTGACACGAGCTCCCCGCCGTGAGGAGCAATCAATTGATTTGTCATACTTAATCAACACCTATTTTCTAAAGATAGCCCAGGGCTGCCAGGCGTTCAGTCACAACCTTCGCCTCATCTTCGGAGTTTCCCTCGCCTTCGAGGTATCCTAGCTCGACAAGCTTTGCGAAGATACGTGAAACGCTCTCCCCAACGCTCTCTTTATCCGTCTCGATGACCAGCTCTGGATTCTCAGGCTCTTCGTATGGATCGTCCACACCGGTGAAATTCTTGATCTTTCCTTCATCGACAAGCTTGTAGAGGCCCTTTACGTCTCGCTGGCGGCAGACTTCAATAGGACATTTGAGATAGACTTCGACAAAATCCCCAATTTCGCGGCGTGCCCACTCGCGTGCCTCTCTATATGGAGCAATGGCGGCCGAGATGCACACTACGCCATTGCGCGTCAGCAGGCTACAAACAAAAGCGATGCGTTTAATATTGGTATCGCGGTCCTCGCGGCTAAAACCCAGGCCCTTGCTCAAATGCGTACGTACTATATCTCCATCCAATATCTCGACGTTGCGCCCTTGATCTTTCAGGCGCCTCTCGATGACCTCAGCAAGGGTACTTTTCCCGGCCCCAGAAAGACCAGTAAACCAGATAGTAAATCCTGTATTTGCCACTAATTCTTTCTCCTCAGTATGCTTCGTCAAAACACCTTCCCCTGCATATCAGCGGGAACAGGAACGCCAAATTGTTCCAGAATTGACGGGGCCAAATCCATCAGTTGTAGCCCTGTCAACTCGCGCCCACCTGAACCTTGGTGCGCATCGGGATCATGCTTGATCACCATGCCAAACTGCGCGTGATTGCAATCATCAGGCCCTGTATCGTTTTCAAGCGTGTAGATAGAGCCGTGACCAACCGTTCCAACAGAACGCCAGTAGAGGTTTCCAAAGTAGACAATCAGGTCAGGCGGAACACCATGTACCTCTTTGTATATCTCTTGTGGCTTGTAGACCTTCGTCCCAATATTCACGCCATCGTGATCAACCAGCACTTCTAACTTCGCAGTAAGTTCATCACGTAGCGCCTCAACCTCGCCGGGCTTGACTATGCCCTGTGGTTCTCGCCCCTCTACATTGAGGAAGATGCGCCCGTAATACCCACCATCGCCCCAGACCTTCGTCCTGCTCCAGTCAATCTCGCACCTTTCGATAGTCGTCAGCGTCGGTGGCTGCGTTTGTAGCGTGAGATACCCTTCGCGTATCAGCCACTCGTTGACGCAGACGCCACCATCCATCTTTTTGGCTCCATGATCAGAGACGATGAACACAGTCGTGTCATCATCCAACAGGTCCAGGATCTGGCCAACCTCGTTATCGATATAGCGATAATAATCATGAATGCTTTCGTTCAGCCGCGGATTGATCTTGTACTTGCGGTGGGTGGGATCATGATACTTCCATAGACCGTGGTGAATACGGTCAGTACCCATCTCAACGAACATGAAGAAGTCCCAGTCTTTCTCCACGATCCACTTTTTGACGAGCTTAAAACGCTTCTCCGTCATGGCATAAATCTGGCGCAGCAGATCTTCTTTATCCTCTGTGCGGAAATCAGACACATCCACCAGGTATTCACCAACGATAGCTTCAATTTCCTTCATCACCGAAGCGGGATATGTATAAGGTCTATCAGGATTCTTCGTCGATGGAGAGAGGAAACAGCCTACCTGGATGCCGTTGACGGGCTTTGGTGGATACGTTTGCGGCACGCCAACAGTGATCACCTTCTTTCCCGCACGCGAGAGAACATCCCAAACGCGATCAGTCTTCACTGAATTTGCATTTGCCAGTGTGTGTTTTTCATATGAATAATCCCCACGATTACGAAAGCCATAAAATCCCAACGTCCCTGGATCTTTGCTCGACATCATTGAACTCCAGGCGGGAACCGTAATCGCGGGAATACAGCTTTCCAGTTTACCCCAAATCCCATCATCCATAACCCGTTTGAAATTCGGCAGCTCGTCGCGCCATTGCTCAAAAACCAGTGCCGGCGGAGCACAATCAAGTCCGATGACCAGGACTTTTTTTCGCCGACTCATACATTACTCCTTTTTCGCCACTCCGTTTTCACACACCTGACAATTGTAACGGCTGTTGCTATTCTTTATACCATGTCCAGTCCAAAAAGGCTATCCCCCTCAAAAATAGCAACAGCCGTCACATTGATAGATAAACTATCTTTCTGTACATGATGATCTTATGTGCGTGAAAGCTGGAAGCGGGCGTGGTCACGCCCGCTTCCAGCTTTCACGCACATAAGAAAACTATTCTTGAGGGGGGGCAGCCTCTTCCTCGACTTCCACCTCGCCAGAGAGGATTTTCAGCAGTTCTTTACGCAGAATCGTCACATCTGGGGGTGCATTGATCCCAATCTTGACACGCTCGCCCTCGACAGCCAGCACTGATACGCAGATAACTCCATCAAGTATAATACTTTCACCAACTTTACGTCTCAACACAAGCATAGCTAAGCTCCTTCCCTTGCAGCATAACCTGGCATACGCGTCCTTGCACTGCAACAAACCAAATACCTATCACACATCGAGGCACTTTTTCCTGGCTTTCCTTGCTAGTTACCGCAGTAGAAAGCTGAGAATGAGCAGCAAGTGTCCGGACACCATTGCGCATAAATGGTTGCCCAATTGCAATGTAGACGCATCCCTGCAAGAGAACGGGTACATTCATTGCCACCGATTGAGGAATGGCCGCCGCATCCCCCTCTCTTTCAAGGAGGGGTAAGGCGGCCCAATGTGGCTCTTCTGTAAGGCTAGAACACATGGTATACTGATGTGTATGGAGGCACAACACACCAAACACGTCACGTATAAACTGGCCTCTCACTTTGTCTGGTGTCCCAAATATCGCAATCGCATCTTAAGTGGGAAAATTGCTACGTTTGTGGAACAGGAAATCCGCAGGATTTGTGAAGCAAACACCTGGACGAGAGGCGTGTCTCCACGTCCAAGAAGATCATGTCCATCTGTTTCTCAGTACTCCCCCGTCTGTTGCTCCTTCACAGATTACTCATACCCTCAAAGGAGCTACCGGACGCCTCGTATTTCAATGCTTGCCTGAAGTGAAAAAACAGGTATGGGGCGCTGTCTTCTGGTCTCGTTCCACCTAGCGCCCGCAGTGTCAGAGATAGGAGCGTTGAAGCGGTGTTAAAATATATCGAATTGGGACAGGACTAAAGGATATTAATCCTTCTTCTCTTCATCTGGTTTTCCGGTGTATCTTTGATCAAGAAACTCTTGATAATCTTCTTTGGTGATACGATATGTTTTACCAAGCCGATACGCCTTTAGTTCTTTATTCCTAATCCATCGAAGAATTGTTTCTTCGCTTAAGCCGAGTTCCTTGGCAATGTGTTCGACCGTTAAGTATTCTTTGGACATACATAGATATCCTCGCCTTCTTTTGAAATGGGGGGAAGTCGCCACTTGTAGTAGTATAAGGGAAGAAAGGGCTACTGTCAATTTAACCCACTCAATGTGTCTATGATTGCCAAAACTAATTGAACGTGTGAAAACCTTGAAATTGTGGGTGTTTTGGTATATCATTGCGGTGGGAGGTTTGTGTGGATGAGACGCAAGCCAACCCAGAGATTAGCTGCTCAAGGGAATCTAGCCTCTCCATACAGTATCATAGCTGTGGGAGAGCCGGTCGTCAAGCCAAAGGAGAGCTTGTCACATGGCACGAGACGTCCAGTGTGGAAATGCTCGCCTCATCCTCAATCATGATCGCTTGCATCAGAGCTATCAAAACAAACGGCGCTACTACTTTGAAGATTAGTCACCAGAGGAGCAACCAACCGGGCAGATAACGGTCTCTGATCTGCTCCATCTGGTTGCCATTCCTGATGAGCAGGGACGCTACCAATGAGAAGACGGACGGGATATCACCGCTTTTCAGGAGGGTGTCGAAGAATGAGTAGGTGTCTTGATCGGATATCTGGGCGGTCCTTATATCCAGAGACGCCAGAGGAGCAACGAAAGCGTCAGGCTTCGTGTATCGTCATTCATGAAGCTGTTCCTGTCAGGTAACACTAGTCAGAGAGGGGGCAAGGAGTATTTCCTTCCCCTCTCGCGCGCAAGAAGCCGGGTAGAACCATGAGCATGAAAGCGTACAAGTACCGTCTCTACGCGAATAAAGCCACCACTGACAGACTGCACTGGGTGCTGGACAGGTGTAGAGAGCTTTACAATGCGGCCCTCTCCGAACGCAAAGACGCCTACCAGCAGTATCAACGTAACACCATCATAGCCGGTTCACAGCGAACCGTTGCGGCGACGATGGTGGCATCGCAACGAGTACAGTCCATCAGTTTCTATGGGCAAAAACGGGATTTAGTCGAGATGAAGGAGGTGCTCAGGCCAGAATATCAGGAGATTGCTTCCCACGTCTTGCAAGATGTCCTCTTTCGCCTAGAGAAAGCGTTCAGAGCCTTCTTTCGTCGGGTGAGGAACGGAGAGGAACCGGGCTATCCCCGATTTCAGGGACGCAACCGGTACGACAGTTTCACTTACCCGGATGGGGCAGGCTGGAAACTCGATGCACACAAGCGTCCGCAGGGCAAAAAAGGGATGGTCAGGGTCAATCTGCATCTCACCAAAATCGGAACCGTCAAACTGCATCTGCATCGAGACCTGGCAGGCACGATCAAAACCCTGACGATCAAACGCGAAGGAGAGCACTGGTACGCTTGCTTTACCTGCGAGATCGGCAAGCCCGAAGCATTGCCCGTGAGCTATGAGGATGTGGGCATTGACCTGGGAGTAACCCATTTTGCCGCGCTTTCCACTGGCGATTTTCTCGACAACCCGCGTCACTATCGCAAGGCAGAGAAGAAACTGAAAAAGTTGCAAGCAGCGTTGTCCAGAAAGAAACGCGGAAGCCATCGCAGGAAAAAGGCGGTCCAGGCAGTCGCTTCGGGGCATCGGAAAATTAGAAAGCAGCGTCAAGACTTTCAGCACAAAGCCTCACGCAAGTTGGTCAATCAGTATCAAGTCATCGCCTTTGAAGACTTGCAGGTGAAGAACCTCACCAAAGCGCCTGCGCCAAAGCAGGATGAAAACGGGCAATACTTGCCCAATGGGGCAAGGGCAAAAGCAGGGTTAAACAAGTCGATCTTAGATGCGGGATGGAGCACGTTTACCGAGATGGTCAGCGTCAAGGCAGCATGGGCCGGGCGTACGGTGATCTTGGTAGACCCATTCAAGACCTCACAAATGTGCTCACAGTGCCACAGGGAAGGACCACATAAAGACTTAGATGAACGAGTCCATATCTGTGTGCATTGTGGCGTGGTTTTGGATAGGGATACCAATGCGGCCATCAACATCCTGCGAGCAGCGTACAAACAGCTTTCGGTCGGGACGCGGCCAACGCGGGCAACCGCGTAGAAGCCTCCGGCTTCTAGCCGGGGGTACGTTCACAAAGAAAAGGAAGCTTTTATTGTGCTTGCTAAATAGCACCGAGATATGCTATACTCCGCCCTGGAGAGATGTCTGAGTGGTCGAAAGTGCCGCTCTCGAAAAGCGGTAGGGTGCAAGCCCTCGTGGGTTCGAATCCCACTCTCTCCGCTATGCTGGAGGAGTCTCATAGTGGCCTAGTGAGCACGACTGGAAATCGTGTAAGGTGAATAGCCTTCGTGGGTTCGAATCCCACCTCCTCCGCCCCGCTTCTAGCCTCGATGTGTAGCAACCCACGGCCCGGTTGACAGCAAAACGCAAAAAAGAGGAGTTTTATCCTTCGAGGACGTTGTTGAGTTTACCCATGGCTTCCTGCTGCATTGTCGGCAATACATGCGAGTAGATGTCCATCGTCATACTGATCTGGCTATGGCCCAGCAATTCTTGCACCACTTTGGGATGGACGCCGATGCTCAAGAGCATGGTGGCTGAGCTATGCTACCAAATGCGGGTAGTCTTTCCATGTGGCTGGCGTTGTGCAAAGCAGCCTC
>WNGO01003725.1_pt1 | contig 11649 bp, 9 predicted proteins | sample 5400511 | NCBI WGS metagenome assembly WNGO01 (sample SAMN13153380, study PRJNA577476) | soil metagenome | isolation source: 20 cm soil or saprolite under Garry oak tree replicate 2 | place: USA:California | collected 2016-06-15
GTGCCCAGCGCGCCCTGGCGGACCGTCGTGCCCGGCGGCGACGGGATCCCGTCCGCGAAGAAGATCGCCGAGAGCCCGGGGTCGGCGCCGAAGGGCTCGTCCAGCCCGGCGAGGGTCTCGGCCAGCGAGCGCGCGACCGGCACCCCGTCGATCGCGAGTTCGATCGCGCGGGAGAACGCGTCGGCCCACGGCAGGACCGCCCCGGTGCCGTGCAACGCGCGCCACCCGGCGACGGCGCCCGGCACGGTGATCGGTTCGGGGCCGCGGATCGGCATCGCGTGATCGACGCTGCGGATCGCCGACCGGTCCGCCGCCGCGGGCGACCGACCGCTCGAGCTGACCGCGAGGGTCTCACCGTCGGGCCGCTGGACGAGGGCGAAGAGGTCACCGCCGACGCCGCACATGTGCGGGTACGCGACGGCGAGGACGGTGGCGGCGCGGAGCGCCGCGTCGACGGCGTTGCCGCCGCGCTCGAAGGCGTCGGCGCCCGCGCGCGTCGCTTCCTCGTGCGGCGTGGCGATCGCCCAGGTCGGTCCCGAGGCAGATCGCTCCATGTCGCGAGGTTACCCGCGGAGCGTGAGGCCGCGATATCCGTCCGCGAAGCCCACCTCGCGGAGCTGGCCCGCCGCCGGGTGGTCGCCTGCCGCGGTTCCGTCGATCTGCCGGAGCTCGAGGCGGCGGACCCGGCCGTCCTTCACGAGCGCGGCGAGCGCATCGGCCCACCGCCGGGGGTCGGCGCCGAACGTGACGAGCGTCTTCGCTCCTCGTTCGAGGAACGCCGCCGGTTCGCCGTTCGCGAGCACGACGTAGGCGCCGGCGCTCCGGCTCGGCCGGCCGGTCGTCTCTGGCCAGGCGAGCGCCGCCCCGTACGGTTGCGCCGGGTCGGCCGCCGCGAGGCTGACCACCTCGTCGTCGGCGACGCCCTCGCGGAGCGTGCGGAGGCGATCGACGGCGCCCGGATGGGCGAACTGCGCCGCCCCGAGCCCGGCGACGAAGTAGCCGCGCCGGACCGCCCCCGTCTCCTCCATCAGCTTGAGCACCGGGTACACGGCGGCGAACCCGCCCGGCGTCCCCTCGGCGAGGGTAGCCTCACGCGTCACGACGCCGTGACGGTCCAGGAGCTGGGCCGCGAGCGCATGTGCCTTTTCGGTCGCTCCGGGGACGTCGCGGACGACGTCCGTGACGAGCGACCACCTGCCGGCGCCCGCGGGCGGGCCGGCGCGACGCAGCGTGCCCGGGCGGGGACGCTGCGCGGATCCGCGGCCCGCCCGCGGGCGCCGCGACCCGCCTCCTCCGATCGACGCCCGGAGGGGCGCGAGGGTGTCGTTCGTGACCTCGCCTGCCCACACCAGATCCCACAACGCCCGCAGCAGCGTCGCCTCGTTCGCGGTCCCGGCGGCCTCGACGAGGTCGGGCCAGAACGAGGCGCCCCGGGTGGCGAGGCGTTCCCGGATCGCGTCGTGCAACGGGCCGGCCGGCCGGTCCTCCGGTGCCGGGGGGATCGGCGCGAGCAGCCCCGCGCGTTCCCGGTACAGGAGCGACACGCGGCCGTCGGTGGCGCCGAGCGCTCCGGCTCCGACCCAGACCAGGTCCCCGCTGGCACAAAGCGCGTCGAGATCCGCCGGGCGGAACCCGCGGACGCGCGCGGGCAGGACGTCGCTCTCGAGGATGGACGCCGGGATCGCCGCTCCCTGGAGCCTCGCGATCGCCTCGGGCAGAGCGTCGGCGCCGCCGCGCGGGCGGTCCGCTCCCTGCCATGCGGGCAGGAACCGCGCGAGCGCGGCGGCGCCGACCGGTTCGACCTCCCGCCGCAGGGCGGCGAGCGAGCGAGCGCGGATCCGGCGCAACACGTCGACCTCGCACCACTCGGGCTCGATGCCGTCGGGGCGGAACGCTCCGTGGACCACGCGCCCCTCGACCTGGAGCCGCTCGAGCGCCTCGCGCACGCGGTCCGTGCCCACGCCGAGCCGGGCCGCGATCTCCCCGATCGTGAAGGGAGCGTGCGTCCGGGCGTAGCGCGCGACGAGGTCGTCGAGACGCCCCCGAGCATCGCGTCGGCATCGCCATCGGCGCGGGCGCGGATCTCGTCGTGTCCGAGCGGTCCGATATCGCGGAGCAGATCGTGGACGCCATCGGCGTGACGCGCGTGTCGGCCGGCGGCGAGGCGCTGCAGCTCGAGCTCCACCTCGTCGAGCGCTCGAGGATCGAGCAGCTCGCGCAGCTCGTCGGTGCCGAGCAGCTCCCGGAGCAGGTCCCGGTCCAGGGACAGCGCGGCCGCGCGGCGCTCCGCGAGCGGAGCGTCGCCTTCGTACATGTAGACCGCGATCCAGCTGAACAGCAGCGATTGGGAGAACGGCGACGCCTTGTCGGTCTCGACCGCGACCAGCCGGGTCGTGCGCGCGCGGATGTCGGCCATCACCCCGCGGAGGGCCGGCACGTCGAAGAGATCGCGCACGCATTCGCGCGTGGTCTCGAGCAACATCGGGAACCCGGGGTACCGGCCCGCCTGCCCGAGGAGATCAGCGCTCCGCTGCCGCTGCTGCCAGAGGGGGGTGCGGCGTCCGGGGAGGCGACGCGGGAGCAGCAACGCCCGGGCCGCGACCTCCCGGAAGACGGTGGCGAACATCGTCGTCCCCGGGAGGACGCCGACGACGGCCTCTTCGATCTGGTCGGGTTCGAACACGAGATCCTCGATCGGGATGTGTTCGACGGCCTCGGGGAGCCGCAGGACGATCCCGTCGTCGGACCACAGCACCTGCGCGCCGGATCCGAGACGCTCCTGCATCCGAGCTTCGATCGCGAGCGCCCAGGGCGCATGCACGCGCGAGCCGAACGGGGACAGGATGCAGACCCGCCAGTCGCCCAGCTCGTCGCGGAAGCGTTCGACGACGATCGTGCGATCGTCCGGGACCGCGCCCCCGGTGGCCTCGGACTGTTCGTCGATGTAGGCGACGAGGTTCCGTGCGGCGCGCTCATCGAGCCCGATGTCCTCACGGAGCCGGCGCATCACGTCGTCGCGCCGCGTGGAGCGGAGCTCACGTGTGAACCGCCCGATCGCCCGGCCGAGCTCGATCGGTCTGCCCGGACCGGGCGCCTTCCAGAAGGGCAGCTTCCCGTGCTCGCCCGGCGCGGGAACCACGACCACGCGGTCGCGCGTGATGTCCTCGATCCGCCAGGCGCTCGCGCCGAGCAGGATGACCTCGCCGCGCCGGGATTCGTACACGCACTCTTCGTCCAGTTCTCCGACGCGCGTGCCGTCGGGCATGAAGACCCCGAACAGCCCCCGGTCGGGGATCGTGCCGCCCGAGACGATCGCCAGGCGCCCGGCTCCCTCGCGTGCGCGGATCACGTTCGTCGCTCGATCCCAGACGATGCGCGGCCTCAGCTCCGCGAAGGCGTCGGACGGGTAGCGGCCCGCCAGCATGTCGAGCACCGCGAGGAACAGGTCCTCGGAGAGCTCGGCGAAGCTGGCGCACCGCCGCACCGCGTCGAAGAGGTCCTCGACGCGCCACTCATCGACCGCGGACATCGCGACCACCTGCTGGGCGAGCACGTCGAGCGGGTTGCGCGGGTAACGGGTGGACTCGATGTCCGCGCTGAGCATCCGCTCCGCCACGACCGCCGTCTGGAGCAGGTCGCCCCGGTACTTGGGGATGAGCTTTCCGACGCTGGGCGCCCCGACCTGATGCCCGGCCCGGCCGATCCGCTGGAGCCCGCCGGCGACGGACGGCGGCGCCTCCACCTGCACCACGAGGTCGACCGCACCCATGTCGATCCCGAGCTCGAGCGACGAGGTCGCGACGATGCCTCGGAGCCGCCCGTCCTTGAGCGCATCCTCGACCTCCAGGCGCTGCTCGCGCGCGATCGACCCGTGATGCGCCCGCACGAGGTCCTCGTCCGCGAGCTCGTTCAGCCGCGACGCCAGCCGTTCGGCGCTCCGCCGGTTGTTGACGAACACGATCGTGGAGCGGTGCGCGCGGATCAGATCGAGCAACACCGGGTGGATAGAAGGCCAGACCGAGGTGTGATCGGGCTCATCGGTGAGCTGCGCGTGCGGTGCCTCGGCCGGCCGGATGCTGAGATCGGCCATGTCGTCGACGGGGACGATGATCTCCAGGGCGAGCGTCTTGCGACGGCCCGCGTCGACCACGGCGACGTCACGCAGACGGTCGGGCGCCTCGAAGCCCCCGAGGAGTCGCGCGATCTCCTCCAGCGGGCGCTGCGTGGCCGACAGCCCGATCCGCTGGGGCGGGTCGTCCGTCAGCGCCTCGAGCCGCTCCAGCGACAGCATCAGGTGGGCGCCGCGCTTCGTCGCCGCGATCGCGTGGATCTCATCGACGATCACGGTCCGAACGCTCCGTAGCGTCTCCCGGGCGGAGGACGTGAGCATCAGATAGAGCGACTCGGGCGTAGTGATGAGGATGTCGGGAGGGTGCGTCAGCAGTCGGCGACGCTCGCGGGCATCGGTGTCGCCCGTGCGCACCCCCACCGTGGGCACGTTCGCGAGCGTCAGCCCGCCGCGTTCTGCCGCGTGCTGGATGCCCGCGAGCGGCGCCCGGAGGTTCTTCTCGATGTCCACGGCGAGGGCGCGGAGCGGCGAGACGTAGAGCACGGTGGTGCGCCGGTCCTGGCTGGGGGGCGGGGTCGTGGTCAGTCGGTCGATCGCGGCCAGGAACGCGGCGAGCGTCTTGCCCGAGCCGGTGGGCGCCAACAGCAAGGTGTGGCGTCCCTCGGCGATCGCCTCCCAGCCCTTGGTCTGGGCATCGGTGGGCGCCTCGAACGAACCTTCGAACCAAGCGCGCGTGGCCGGGGAGAAGGTAGCGAGCGGCACGATCCTCACACGCTACCCGCTGACACCGACGAACGAGCGGGGAGCCGACGGGACACGGGTACGATGCCTCACCATGTCGGGCCGCGCCGCAGCGTTCGTGCTCCTGCTCGTGGCCGCGATGTGGCCGACCGTCGCGTCCGCCGAGGTCGCCGGTTCCGCTTCTCCGGTCGACCAGGTGGTGCTGCGCGGCGACGTCGTCGTCGCCCGGGGCGAGGTCGTCGGCGAGATCGTGGTGTTCCGTGGGAGCGCGACGGTTGCCGGGGTGGCTCGCGGCGACGTCGTCGTGCTCGACGGACCGATCACGATCGGGGGGCAGGTGAGCGGCGACGTGATCGCGCTGCACGGTTCCGTCCGGCTGCTCGCGACAGCGCAGGTCGCCGGGAGCGTTCGGGCCGGAGGCGACGTCCACCAGATCGAAGGCGCCCAGGTGGGCGGGACGATCCAGCACGGTGTCCGTTTCACGCTGTCCGGTCCGCTCGACGTCCTCGGTCCGCTTCTGACGTCGGTCGCGATGGCGGTGTCGATCCTCGTCGTCGGGCTCGTCCTACTCCTGTTCGCGCCGCGCGGGGCCGAGCGGGTCGCCGCCGCCGGCCGCGCATCGCCGCTCGTGTCCGCGGGCTGGGGCCTGCTGTCGGTGATCGCGCTCCCGATCGCTTCGATCGCTGCGGCCGCGACGATCCTTGGGCTCCCGCTCGCGCTCGCGCTGCTGCTCGGCATCGGTCTGCTGTGGCTGACCGGGATGGCATGGGTCACGTGGATCGTCGGCCGGGCCTTGGTGAAGGATCCCCGCTCCCGTTGGGCCTCCCTCTTCGCCGGATGGGGCATCGGCTCGGCGGTCGGGCTCGTGCCGTTCATCAACGTCGTCTGGTGGATCCTCGGGGGCGCCTTCGGTCTGGGGGCGATGATCGTGGCGTCCTGGCGCGCCCGCTCGACGCCGGCGCCGAGCGAACAGCTGGATGCCTCCCGCCGCCTACGCCGCGAGCGTGGCGGTCGTCATCGGGAAGGACGCATCACGGTGCCGGCCCAGGTCGTCTCCCTCCCCGACACCCCGCTCGCCGAAGATTGAGGCCGGGCGGTACGCTCGCGGACCGTGGCACGTACCTTCCTCTTGCTCGGCTCCGGCGAGTTCGAGTCGTGGACGCACGACGTGGAGTCGCGGGTGCTCGCCGACGCGAACGGCGACGGAACCGTGGTGATCCTGCCGACCGCGAGCGCCACCGAGGGCGATGCCGTGTTCGATCGGTGGGGCACGATGGGTCTCGACCACTACGCCGAGGTCGGCGTCCCCGCCGAGGTTCTGCCGGTGAAACGACGGGAGGACGCGTTCCGCGAGCATCTCGCTGCTCGCGCGGAATCGGCCTCGCTCGTGTACTTCTCCGGTGGCAAGCCCCAGCACCTCGCCGGTGTGCTCCGGGACACCCCGCTGCTCGAAGCGATCCTCCGTGGCCTGGACCGCGGCGCGGTGTGGGCCGGATGCAGCGCGGGCGCGATGGTCGTCAGCCGGTCGCGGGATGGGGCGCGTGGAAGCTCGTGGCTGTTCGGTCTGGGGCTGATCCGGCACGCATCGTTCGGCGTCCATTGGGACCGCGCGGGCAAGATCCCCGGTCTCGCCTGGTGGATGACGTCACGGGTCCCCGACGGGACGTGGTTCATCGGGATCGATGAGCGGACGGCGATCCTCGGGGATGGGGAGCGCTGGGAGGTCTTCGGTCGGAGCGGTGTCGATGTTCGGGGACCCGAGCATCGCGAGACGTTCGCCGCCGGCCAACGGTTCACCACCCCCGGCTGAGGTCACAACTCGGGCGATCCCCGGCATGGATCGTCGAGCCGCGGGAACCATCGCGGCGCCCGACGCCGTCGAACGGCGGTCCTCGAACGAAGGGGAGACGCAATGGCCCGAACACGCACCGTCCGCCGTCTCGTGGTCGCCGGCATCACCGCCGCCCTCGTGCTCGTTCCCGCCGGGAGCGCGTTCGCGTGCGGCGCCCTCCTGGCGCCCAACGGCACCATCAGCCTGACCCGCACCACGACGCTCGCCGCGTACCACAACGGTGTCGAGCACTACATCACGTCGTTCGAGTACGCCGGGAAGACGAGCGGGGACGTGGGATCGATCATCCCGCTGCCGGGGATCCCGTCGAAGGTGATCAAGGGCGGCGGCTGGACCTTGCAACGGCTGGTCCTGGAGACGAACCCGCCGATCTTCGCGACCGATGGCGTCTTCGCCGCTTCAGCCGCCCCTGAGCGCGCCGTCGTGATCCTGAAGACGAAGATCGACTCCCTCGACGTCACCGTGCTCAAGGGCGGTGCCGTCGCCGTCGGCACGTGGGCGACCCAGCACGGGTTCTTCCTTCCGCCCGACGCCCCGGAGGTCTTGGATTTCTACGCGCAGCGAAGCCCGATCTTCATGGCGGTCCGGTTCAACGCGAAGCGCGCGGCCGCGCAGGGGGTCCTGCAGGGTGAGGGCACGCCCGTGGACATCGTGATCCCCACGCCGAACCCGTGGGTCCCGCTCCGCATCCTCACGCTCGGACTGAAGCCCACCCAGCTCGTGCAGGCCGACGTCTACCTGCTCACCGACCGCGCACCCGCGATGCTCCCGCACGCGGTGCGGCCGAACGGCGACCCCGAGCAGCAAGGGATCGTGCGGCAGGTGAGCGAGGCCGCGTCTCCGAGCTTGCTCGCCGACCTGCGCTCGGACCGCAGGATGGGCTGGCTGCCCTCGAGCGGCCTGTGGCTCACCTACCTGAAGATCGACACGCCGGCGAGCTCGCTGACCAACGACCTGGCGATCGACGCGAGCGGGTACGGGCATCCGGACCCGGTCGCGGCCGGGTACGCGCCGGTCACGCCGTCCCTTCCCGCGGCGTGGCCGGTCGCGTGGGTCGCCGTCCTGTCGCTCACGGTGCTCGCGTTCGCCGCGATCGCAGGCAGACGAGGGATCGCGCGCCAGGCAGCTCGGTGATGCTTCGCGCGCGGGTGGCGGCGATCGTGGCCGGGCTGGTCCTGGTCGGCGCCTTGGTCGCGTGGAGCAGCGCCGGTCCCGCCGTGCGCACGGTGGACATCACGATCCACTTCTCCCACTTCGATGCGCCGTCCATCGCCGTCGATCCGGGGGAGACCGTCCGGTTCGTGATCCACAACGAGGATCCGATCACCCACGAGTTCATCGTGGGCGATCGGTACGTCCAGCTGATCCACGAGATCGGCACCGAGCCTTCGCACGGCGCCAAGCCGGGCGAGGTGTCGATCCCCGCCGGCACCACGGCCGAGACCGCCTACACGTTCCCGACGAGGGCCGTCCCGCATCTCCAGTTCGCGTGCCACCTCCCCGGTCACTACGCCTACGGGATGCACGGCAGCATCGTGATCCGCTGATCGGCACAAACGTCGGCTGGTAGCGTCCGCACCCGTGAGCGGTGCTGACCTGGTGCTCGTCGGCGACGTCGCTACGGTCGATCGCGCGCGAGCTGTCGCGATCGCGGGGGACCGGATCATCGCCGTCGGCACCGAGGATGAGGTGCGCGAGCGGGTCGGCGCCGCGGACGAGATCGTCCGCGGCACATGCATCGTGCCGGGGTTCCAGGACGCGCACGTTCACGCGGCGTTCGCCGGCCGGATCCTCCTGAACGTGAACCTCGACGATCTGGCGACGAGAGACGCGTACCTCGAGCGGATCGCGAGCATCGCGCGCGAGCATCCCGCTCTGCCGTGGATCGTCGGCGGCGGGTGGTACAACCCGGTGTTCCAGGCGACGGACGGTCCGAGGGCCGAGGACCTCGACGCCGTCGTCGGGGACCGGCCCGTCTTCCTGATGAACACGGACACGCACGCGGCGTGGGTCAACACGAAGGCGCTGGAGGCCGGAGCGATCACCCGTTCGACGCCCGACCCGTGGGACGGGTACTACGTCCGCGATCCCGACGGCACGCCGACCGGGTGTCTGCAGGAGGGCGCCGCATACTCGTTCTGGTCCGACGTCGTGCCGCGCGCGTCGGTCGGGGACTGGACGGACGCCATCCGCGTCGGGCAGGACCGGTTGTTCGCTCTGGGGATCACCGGCTGGCAGGACGCGTGGGTCGAGCCTGATCTGCTCCGCGCGTACCGTTCACTCGACGACGCGGGCGAGCTTCGCGCCCGAGTCGTGACGGCCCTCTGGTGGGATCGCCATGGGGGGATGGAACAGGTCGACGGGTTCGTTGACCAGCGCGGGTGGGGGAGTGCGGGCAACGTTCATGCATCGACGGTCAAGATCATGTTGGACGGATGCCCGGAGAGCTGCACCGCGTCGATGCTCGATCCGTACGAGGGACGCTTCGGCCGGGAGCACGCCCGGGGGATCCAGTTCGTCGACCCCGATCTGCTGAGTGAAGCGGTGGTGCGGCTCGATGCGCTCGGCTTCCAGGTGCACCAGCACGCGCTCGGTGATCGTGCGATCCGCAGCGCCATCGACGCGGTCGGGTCCGCGCGCCGCTCGAACGGCCCGAACGATCTGCGGCACCACATCGCCCACCTTCAGCTTCCGGATCCGAACGACATCCCGCGTCTCCGAGAGGTCGGTGCCATCGCGAACATGCAGCCGTTCTGGGCGCAGCCTGATCCGACGATCGAGACCATGACGAAACCCCGCGTCGGCGACCGAACCGAGCGTCTCTATCCGGTCGGCGACCTCCGACGGGCCGGCGCCGGCTTGGCCTTCGGGAGCGACTGGCCGGTGTCGACGCCGGATCCGTTCCAGCAGTTGGAGGTCGCCGTGACGAGGCGCGCCCCCGGCTCGTACGACGGCCCGGTGCTCCTTGCAGCGCAAGGCATCGATCTCCAGGCTGCCCTCGCCGCGTTCACCCGCGGCTCGGCGTTCGTGAACCACGACGACGACGCGGGCTCCATCGAGCCCGGGATGCGAGCCGATCTCGCCGTGCTCGACAGGAACCCTTTCGAGGGTCCCGCGAACGAGATCGCCACGACGCGCGTGACGATGACGCTCGCCTCGGGTCGCGTCGTGCACGACGCGTCATGAAGCGCTACGCGGGCGCGATCGACACGTGACCGTTGCGAAGCGTGATGTCGTATCTCGCGCTGTTGGATCCCAGGCTCACGTTCTTCCCGTTCACCGTCAGCGTGACGCCGCTCCCGTGTCCCAACCACACCAGGAGATCATGCTTCGCGTGGAAGACGAGCGCCTGCGGTGGATAGGTCGTCGACGTCACGTGCGTGCCGTCGGCGGTGATGTCGATCCAGGTCGGCGTGTCGAGCTGCATCGTCGCAACGATGCGAGTGACGCCCGGCGGGCTGGGCTCTCCATTCGATGCGGGCGGCACCGCCGCGGGAGCCGCCGGAGACGGAGCGTGGGCCGGCGCCGCCTCTCCCGGTGACGACATGGTCAGGCGCCATACGCCGAAGCCGACGATCGCGATGATCGACACCAGCGCGAGCAACCAACCGGGCACTCGCCGCGGCTCGCGGATCGGCTCGAGGAGGGAAGGCGGATCCTCGAGCTGTTCGCCGATCAACCCCAGGTCCTCGACCTCGACCAAACGCTCGTCCAGATCGCGGAACCCGTCGGGTCGCGTCGGCACCACGGTCGCTCCGCAGAACGTGCATATGGATCCGTGCGACGACGGCTCCAGATGCGCCCAGCGGAGATACGCGCCACAGACCGGGCAGTCCATGACGAAGCCATCGAGGGTCCGCCGGTTCTCCCGGTCGGACCGGGTCATTACCATCGACACCACCTCCTGCTCGGCTCAGGCGGTGGCTTCGCTCGCCCTGGGAAGGTCTATCCGCGGGCGAGGGAAGGCACCCACGAACGATGCGATTGTGCGACTTCTCGCGCGAACTCGCTTGCGGGTGCTCTGACCTGCGACGACGAGCGGCTCGTCAGGCCATCCAGGCTTCGATGCGTTGCTCGACCTCGCGGAGCCGAAGTACCAGCTGCTTCATGATCGAGATCCCGACGGCCGGATGCTGCAGGAGGAACGCCTGGAACGCGTCGGCCGGGACCCGCAAGGCCGTGACGGCCGAGACCGTCCGAACCGTCGCCATCCGCTTGCCGGGCGCGAGGATCGCCATCTCGCCGAAGACGTCCCCGGGCCCGAGGTCATGTGAGCGGCCGCCCACGTTGACGCGCGCGTCGCCCTCCGTCATCACGTACATCGCGTCGCCATCGTCACCGGCCTCGAAGATCGCGCGGCCGGGCTCGAACGTGACCGGTTCCCCGACTTGCATGATGCCCTCGACGTCGTCGGTCGTGAGACCGGCGAACAGGCCCTTCGCGTGGAACGGGGTCGTGGCTTCGCTCATTCGGCTCCTCGATCTGTTCTTGCTCGGCGGGCAGTCTAGCCGCGACACGAAGCGTATCCTTGCGAGCCGTGAGGCCGTTCGACGGACCCCACGAGCCGAGCGATCGACCGGCGTGTTGGCGCTGCGGCCGTGCCACCTACGATCCCGACAAGCGTTCGGTGCCGTGGGCTCGGGCGGTCGCGGGCGGACGACAGGTGCTCGTATGCCCCGAGTGCCAGCGCGATCCGGGATGGACCGACGGTCTGGACCGGTGCGAGGTGTGCGGCGCGACGCGCCTGTCGGTACAGCTCGGCGACGTGGTGTGCCGCGCCTGCGGTCACACGGCAACCGCACGCGCGGGCGCTTAGCTCAGCTGGAAGAGCGTCGCCCTTACAAGGCGAAGGTCGGGGGTTCGAGCCCCTCAGCGCCCACCTCGGACTTTCGGAGCGGAAACCTCAGCGAGGTTCGTCGTCGTCTCGCGGCGCCGCGCGGGCCTGGTCGAGGGCGTCGGCCTCCGGGACGTCCGGGGGGATCGAGGG
>WNGO01002680.1_pt1 | contig 11648 bp, 8 predicted proteins | sample 5400511 | NCBI WGS metagenome assembly WNGO01 (sample SAMN13153380, study PRJNA577476) | soil metagenome | isolation source: 20 cm soil or saprolite under Garry oak tree replicate 2 | place: USA:California | collected 2016-06-15
CGGGGTCCAATGCGCTAAACACAACATGTGCGGTCATCGCCATCGGCAGGTCCGCCAGCGGTTGAAAGGCGGCAAAATCGGTTCGTTCCAGCTCCACTTTCGAGGTATCGACCACCGGAAGCCTGAAATGGGTATCCGCGGTGGCTCGCCCATGCCCTGGGATATGTTTGAGCACCGGCAAAATGCTCCCCTGCTCCAGCCCGTCCGCCACGGCACGCCCGATCGCCGCAACCTTGTCCGCCCTGGTTCCATAGGCCCGATTGCCAATGACGGTATCGGCGCCCGGGACCGGTACATCCGCCAGCGGCAGGCAATCGACGGTAATTCCCAAGGCTGTAAGGTCCGCCGCGATCAGCCGGGCGCTCAACCGAGCTGCGGTCAGACCAAGCGCGGACTCGATGTCGTAGAGCGCGCCAAAGACCGCTCCCGCCGGATAGACCGGCCAGTGCGGAAGACCGAGCCGCTGTACCCGGCCGCCCTCCTGGTCGATCAGAACCGGGGCCTCGGGGTCGCCAATCGCCTTACGCAGTTCCTGAACAAGACTAATTACTTGCGTCGGCGTTTCAATGTTCCGTTTGAATAGAATAAATCCCCACGGCCGCTGGATGCGGATAAATTCGCGCTCCGCAGCGTTCAGCTCCGGACCCGATACGCCTGTGATGAATGCGCGCCTGTTCATCCGGGCCGATTAGCCCGCTGATGACCAAACGGTCAAGGAAACGGCGGTTAGTTCCTTTGGACGACGCACTGTCCGCCAGCCGTCTTCAGGCTGCCGCAGAACTGTGACGCCTCATCGGAGGAGCTGAACGGCCCCACCATGGCGCGGTAGTAGACACCTTTGTCGCCGAGATCGGCGCGCTTGATCACGGGGCTGCGCGATCCCAATACCGCCGGGAACTTGCTCTGCAGCGACCGATAGGAGGCTTGGGCGTCGGCCTCGTTTCGCTGCGAGGAGACCTGAACCAGGTATCCGCCGCTGCTCCCGGCGACGCCGGGGGGTGCCTGGACCGGGTTTGTGGCGGCCACCCGGGTCCGCGGCTCCGCTACAGGCGCGGGTTCATTACCCTGCGGCACCAGCGACAGCGGCGCATTGCTGGAGGCGTTTGCGTTGGCAGCCGAAGGCTGATTTCGCGGAGCAGCCGGCGGCGTTTTCGCTGATGCCGCTGGCTTTGCCGTCGGGGGCGGCGCCGGTGCAGCCGGCGCTGCGGCACCATCGGGCTGGTCGCCCTTGACCGGAAGGGTCTTGATTTTCCGCGGCTCGTTGTTCGGCAGCGTGCCATTTCCGGCGGCCGCAAATTGCGTGCCGCCGGGAGCCACGCTCACCACGGACGGTGGGCTGCTATTCTGATTCAGCGGCGGAAACACCACGCGCGGGCCGGACTTGGCATTGACGTCGACGGGCGCTTCTTCGCGCGGAACGATCTTCTCGGCGCCATCGGCCGCGGCCATGCGGTCCGGGACTTTAGGGGCCGCATCCGATGGCGTCGGCACGACTTTGGTCGGACCCGCGTCTGCCCGGATGATGGGCGGCTCTCCGCTGCGGGGCGTTCCGAGATAGGTGCGATAGGCAAAGGCCGCGCCCGTCCCAAATACCGCCAGCGCGAGAATGACGACAACGGTGACCATGCCGCCACGACGCTTCTGGACCGGCTCTTCGCCTTCCTCGTCATAGCCGTCCTGATAGCCGTATCGATCATCCGAATAGGCCTGACCGTATTGCTGTTCCTGGGTGTCGGAATCGAGTTCGCCGTACAGCGCATCGTCATAGCGCGATGGATCGGGCTCTGGATCGGCATCGGCAAGCGGCTGCGCCTCGCCGTAATCAGGCTCTGGCGCGGCACGCGGCGTCGCATAGCGGTGCAATGGATGCACCGAACTCGGGTAATCCTGGGGGTAATCCTGCTGCGGGACTTCCTGCCTGGCACGCTGCATCCACGCCGGCGGACCGGCGGGAGGCTCGTCATGCGGCGGCGCCGGCTCCTGGTATTGAGCGCGCGCGCTGGTGCGCGGCTGGACCTGCTGATTGGCCCGACCCATGCTGTACGGATCGGTCTGACCGATCAGCCGCGCCAGTTCGGCCAGCGGATCGCTCTCGCCCTTGGCCGAGGCGCGCTGGTCACCGTCGCGATCATAGGGATCGTCGGCGGGAAGAAAAGATCTGTCCTGATACCGATCAGCCATCGTGATGATGCGTCCCCTTCGGGAAAGCCGCCAACCCACCCTCTTAAACGAACCGGCCCCCGCCAGATGCCCCCACAGTTCCCGAGTGAGTGGCGTTCGCCCTAACTACCGCATCTCGTCCGGAGCATGAACGCCGAGAACGGCCAAACCCGATGCCAGAACCGAGACAACGCCCTGGACCAAAGCCAGTCGCGCCTTGGTCATTCCTGCATCATTATTGATAATGAAGCGTAAATAGGGCAAATCGTGCCCCTTGTTCCACAGCGCGTGAAATTCGCTGGCAAGATCATACAGGTAAAAAGCGATTCGGTGCGGCTCGTGTGCCGCCGCCGCCGCCTCGACAGCCCGGGGGTAGAGCGCCAGCCGCCGCAGCAGTTCCAGTTCCGCAGGGTCCGTCAGCCGCTCCACTGCCGCTTCGGTCAAGAATGCCGCCCGAGTGCCGGCCTCCTCCGGCAGGTCCGGAACCACCTCCCGCGCGTTACGGAACACGGAGTGGCCGCGGGCGTGGCCGTACTGCACGTAGAATACCGGATTCTCGCGGGACTGCTCGATCACCTTGGCGAGGTCGAAATCGAGCACCGCGTCGTTCTTGCGGTAGAGCATCATGAAGCGGACCGCATCCTTGCCGACCTCGTCGACCACTTCGCGCAGCGTGACAAAATCGCCGGAACGTTTCGACATCTTCACCGGCTCGCCGCTTCGCAACAGCTTGACGAGTTGCACGACCTTGACGTCGAGCGTGGCCTTGCCTGACGTGACGGCCTTGATGGCTGCTTCCACGCGCTTGATATAGCCGCCGTGATCGGCGCCCCAGACGTCGACCAGGTTGTGAAAGCCGCGGTCGAACTTGTTCTTGTGGTAGGCGATGTCGGAGGCAAAATAAGTGTAGCCGCCGTCGGATTTCTTTAAGGGGCGATCGACATCGTCGCCATAGGCGGTGGCGCGAAACAGCGTCTGCTCACGATCCTCATAGTCTTCGACTGGCGCACCCTTCGGCGGCGGCAGGCGGCCCTCGTAGACGTCGCCCTTGCCACGCAGAAACGCGATGGTGGCCGCGACCTGATCGGTACCGCCCTCGATCAGCGAGCGTTCCGAGAAAAAAACCTCATGGCGGATATTGAGCGCGGCAAGATCGCCCTTGATCTCTTCCATCATCATTGCGATGGCCTTTGCGCGGACGATGGCGAGCCAATCGGCTTCCGGCATTTTCAGGAGCTTGTCGCCATAGGCGGCCGCCAGCGCCTGCCCCACCGGCTTCAGATAATCGCCGGGATAAAGCCCTTCCGGAATTTCGCCGACGTTCTCGCCGAGCGCCTCGCGGTATCGAAGGTGGGCGGAGCGCGCGAGCACATCGACCTGTGCGCCGGCGTCGTTGACGTAATATTCCCTTACAACGTCAAAGCCCGCGAACGTCAAAAGGTTGGCCAGCGCGTCGCCGAACACCGCGCCGCGGCCATGTCCGACATGCATGGGCCCGGTCGGATTGGCTGAAACATATTCGACATTGACCTTCTCGCCCGCGCCCATCGCGCTTCGCCCATAGGACGAGCCCTCGCGCAACACGGTAAGCAGCGCCTCCGACCAGGCCGATGCCTTCAAGGTGAGATTGATGAAGCCGGGACCGGCAACATCGACGGAGCCGATCAAATCGTCTGCGCGCAGCCTGGCGGCGATCTGTTCGGCGAGATCGCGGGGTTTCGTCCTGGCCTCCTTGGCCAGCACCATCGCGGCGTTGGTCGCCATATCGCCGTGCGCCGGATCGCGCGGCGGCTCGACCACGACGCGCGACAGGTCAACGCCGGCGGACCACCCGTCTTCGGCCGCGAGCGCGGCGCAAACCGCGTGCACGCGCGCGAGCACGTTGGCGAAAAGATGCGGCGGTGAAGCTTGATCGGCCATGGCGTGACGGGGACCGGATTGCGCCTGATATCGCGGCGAGCTAGGCCGCCGCGTATCGCAAATCCGGGGTCGAGTCAAAAAGCCTTTGATGTTCGGTGATGGCGAAGCGGTCGGTCATCCCCGCGATGAAATTACCGATCCGTCGTGCATGCTCGGTCTCGGTGTCCTTGCCCTCTGGCCGCCGCCATTCGGGGGGCAGAACCTCCGGCATCGCCTGATAACGGACGAACAGGTCGGACAGGATCTGTTCGGCATCGTTCATGATCGCCATTACGCGGGGATGGCGATACATCCGTTGCGTCAGGAACGATTTGATCCCGGCTTCCGCCTGCGCCACATCCGGGGCAAACGCGATCAGCGCCCCGCCATGGCCGCGGACATCGTCGACCGATTTCGGCCGTGCGGCTTCCAGCCGCTTGCGGGCCTCTGAAATGACCGCCCCGATCAGATAGGAAATCAGTTCGCGCACCAGTTCCGGGCCGCGCCTGTCGTCCTCCAGGTCGGGATAGTGCTTTGCGATGCCGGCGATCATCTCCGCCGTGCAGGGCATCACCTTGAGATCGTCAACCGCAAACAGGCCGGCCCGCAGGCCATCGTCGATGTCGTGGGCATCATAGGCAATGTCATCGGCGATCGCCGCGACCTGCGCTTCCAGCGAGGCAAAGCTCCATAGTTCCAGATCGTGGATCCGGTTGTAGTCCGATACGCCTGTGGGAATGCCGTGCTCGCGATAACGCCCAACCGCGGCCCCGCTTCGCTCGGTCAACGGCCCGTTGTGCTTGACGATACCCTCCAGCGATTCCCAGGTCAGGTTGAGCCCGTCGAACTCGGGATAGCGATGTTCCAGCGCCGTGACGACGCGCAAGCTCTGCGCGTTATGGTCGAACCCGCCATGCGCTTTGAGACAGGCATCCAGCGCCCGCTCGCCGGCGTGGCCGAACGGCGGATGGCCGAGGTCGTGGGCTAGCGCCAGCGTTTCGGTGAGATCCTCGTCAAGACCGAGCTGCCGGGCCAGCGCGCGGGCGATCTGCGCCACCTCCAGCGAGTGGGTCAGGCGGGTGCGGTAATGATCGCCTTCGTGGAACACGAATACCTGGGTTTTATGCTTCAGGCGGCGGAAGGCGGTGCAATGAATCACCCGGTCGCAATCGCGGCGGAACGGGCTGCGGGTCTTGCTCGGCGGCTCTGCAAACAGCCGGCCGCGGCTGCGATCGGGGTCGCAGGCATAGACGGAGCGAGGATCAGCCATTCCGACCGACACGGTGTATTAATCCCTGTCCAATTGATTCCGGCCTCCAGCGCACTTAACTATGCCTGAGCGCCGGATACCAAATGATTTGGGTATATATCGGCTATCGGAGCCAGGTCATGACAGCAGCGAGCGTGGTCATCAGCGAGCGGGCGGCCCGCCGTATCGGGGAGATCCTCAAGACCGAGGGCGAGGGTGCGATGCTGCGCATCAGCGTCGAGGGCGGCGGCTGCTCCGGCTTTCAATACAAGTTCGACATCGAGCGCGCGCAGGCCGAGGACGATTTGGTGATCGAGCGCGACAACGCGGTGGTGCTGGTCGATCCCGCCTCGGTGCCGTTTCTGGCGGGCTCGGAGGTTGATTTCGTCGACGACCTGATCGGCGCCTCGTTCCGCGTGGTCAACCCCAATGCCACTGCGTCCTGCGGCTGCGGCACCAGCTTTTCGATCTAACGTCATATCGGCCGATACCTTGACACGGCGTCGGTGAAATTCTGGTTCGGGAATTCATGGCGCCGATGGGATTGACGCAGGGCGCGTTGGCTAAAGCCATGGGCGTGCCGCGCAAGCATGTCAACGAGCTCTGCAACAACCGCAGGGCCGTTTGGGCGCCGACTGCGCTCATCCTTGCCCGTGTGTTCGGTAACAGCCCTGAGTTCTGGTTGAACGTGCAGCGACGCAGCGATTTGTGGGAGGCGATGCACTCGCCGCGCGAGCGCGAGCGGATCAAGCGCGCCCGCCCGATAGGAGCGGCTGCCTAAGCCCTCGCCGCCTAGCGTTTATCCGCGAATAACGCTCGCGCGTTGCCATGGGCGATTTGTGCGGCCACTTTCGGCGGCAATTGCTCCAGCCATGCGCGGTAACCGGCCATGATGTCGCCATAGGCCGCCCAACGTTCGGGGACCCAGGTGTCCGAACCCAGCAGAAACCTGTCAGGGTATAGCTCGAACAGAGCCCGCCATTCGGGCGTAAGCTTCCCCGCCGCGTCCGTTATCCCGCCGCGGTAGGACAGCTCTCCCCAAAGCGCAGGATATCTGGCCAGCATCGCCGAAACACGTTCGGTGGGCAGACCGAAGCCGGTATGCGCCCAGATGATCCGGGCGCCCGGGTTATGCCGCATCAAGATTTCAACACCCTCGTCGTCGGTATGGGCATGCAGATAGAGATTGTTGGCGACCGCGAAGTCGACCGTCTTCTTCACCCACTCGTTCTCCGCCGACTTCCCCGACAGGTGAAATTCGCCAATGCCGCGGTAATAGCCGCGCTTGAATTCCTCCTGCACCAGATCGAAGATGACGGGATCGCTGAACCAGCTGCCGATGTCGGCGCGGACGCGGTATGGCCGGATGAACGGCACGACCTGCAGGCAATCCGCCTTGGCATCGACAAGCGCGTGGGTGCCGGTGTTGGGGCGGCTGGTCGCAAGAATCCCGGTCACGCGATGCTTCCTGAGCAGCGCCACCACCTCATCAAGCCGGTAGTACGGCTGCGGCTCCCAATTGTAATGCAGATGCGCGTCGAAGATTTCGATCGGCTCGGCCGCCACGGTGCGATCATCCGCCGCGGCGAGCAGGGCGATGGCGATCACGGTTGTGACACGAGCCGCAGCGAACCGCATCGCCCTTGCCGCGTTCATCACTCTGCCGCAACGACTTGCGGCCGCTCGACGCCCTCGGCCTCGTCTGCTTGCGGCTCGAGGCGGCGCCTCAGGCGGCGATCGATCCGGTCGAGATAGATATAGATCACCGGCGTGATGAACAGCGTCAGGAGCTGCGACACGCAGAGGCCGCCGACCACGGCGACGCCAAGCGGCTGGCGCAGCTCCGCGCCGGCGCCGGCGCCGATCGCAATCGGCAGCGTGCCGAAAATCGCGGCGAAGGTCGTCATCATGATGGGGCGGAAGCGCAGCAGTGCCGCCTCGCGAATGGCGTGCTCGGCGCTCAAGCCGACCCGGCGCCGCTCCAGCGCGAAATCCACCATCATGATGGCGTTCTTCTTGACGATGCCGACCAGCATCACGATGCCGATCATCGCGATCACCGACAGTTCCATGTTGAACAGCATCAGGGTCAGGATCGCGCCGATGCCCGCCGAAGGCAGGCCGGAAATGATGGTGATCGGATGAATGAAGCTCTCGTAGAGAATGCCGAGGATCACGAACGCCGCAAAGACCGCGGCCAGGATCAGCACGCCCTGCCCGCGCAGGGAATCCTGGAACACCTGCGCCGTGCCGGAAAAGCCGGTGGCGATCGTTGCCGGGATATTTGAGCTTTGCTCGATCGCGGTGATCTGATCCACCGCGTAGCCGAGCGAGTAATTCGGCGCCAGGTTGAAGGAGATCGTCACCGCGGGCTGCTGCGCCTGATGATTGATCTGCAGCGGGCCGACGGTCGGCACCAGTTTCGCAACCGCGTCGAGCGGGATGGTCTGGTTGTTCGCGGTCTTCATGTAGAGCTTGGACAGGTCGGACGGATCGACGCGAAACTCCGGCTGTGCCTCGAGGATGATCTGATAGTCGTTGGACGGCATGTAGATGGTGCCGATCTGGCGCCCGCCATAGGCGTTGTAGAGCTGGTTGCGAACCTGGTCGACGGTGACGCCGTAGACCGCGGCCTTCTCGCGATCGACCTCGACCGTCATCTGCGGGTTCTTGATATAGAGGTCGGTGGTGACGTCGAGCAGCCCGGGTATCTTTGCGATCTTGTCGCGCATTTCCGGCGCAACACGATAGAGCGATTCAGTGTCGCCGCTCTGCAGCACATATTGATACTGGCTCTTGGAAATCCGCCCGCCGACGCTCAGGTTCTGAATGCTCTGGAAGAAGGTCTGCATGCCGGGAATCTGGGTAGCCTTCTGCCGCAAGCGTCCGATCACGGCGGCGGCGCCGTCTCGTTGGTTCTGCGGTTTCAGCGCGACGAACAGCCGGCCGTAATTGGCGGTAGGGTTAGGCCCCCCCGAACCGACCGTGCTGTTGATGTAGTCGATCGCCGGATCCGATTTCAGCACGTCGACCAGCGCCTGCTGGCGCACCTTCATGGCCTCGAAGGAGGTATCGGTCGCGGCTTCCGTCACGCCGATCAGGAAACCGGTATCCTCCTGCGGAAAGAAGCCCTTCGGCACGATCATGTAGAGATAAATGGTGCCGCCGAGCGTTGCCAGCGTCACCACCAGCATCAGGGCCTTTTTCGCCAGCACCCAGTCGAGCGCCCATTCATAGGCGCGAAGCCAGGAATCGAACATCCGTTCAAAGACGGAAAGCACGACGTTCGGCTTCCTGGTTGCATCGTGCGCCTTCAGCACGCGCGCGCACAGCATCGGCGTCAGCGTCAGCGACACGAATCCGGAAACGATGATCGCGACCGATACCGTCACCGCGAACTCGCGGAACACGCGGCCGACGATGCCGCCCATCAGCAGCACCGGAATGAACACGGCGATCAGCGAGAACGTAATGGAAATGATGGTGAAGCCGATTTCCCGCGCGCCCTTCAGCGCCGCCTCGTAAGGCCGCATGCCATGTTCGATATGGCGGATGATGTTTTCCAGCATCACGATGGCATCGTCGACCACGAAGCCGACCGACAGCGTGAGCGCCAATAGCGTCATGTTGTTGATCGAGTAATCCAGCGCGTACATGGCGGCGCAGGTGCCGAACAACGAGATCGGGACGGCAAGCGCGGGGATGAATGTCGCGGACGCGGAGCGCAGGAACAGGAAGATGACGAGAATAACCAGCGCAACCGCGATCAACAGCGTTTGCTCGACGTCGCTGACGGCCTGCCGGATCGAAATGGAGCGGTCCATCAAGACCCTGATATCCACCGGCGGCGGCACCTGCGCGCGCAACGCCGGCAATTTCGCCAGCAGGGAATCGACCACCGCGACGGTGTTGGCATCCGGCTGCTTCTGAATGCCCAGCACGATGGAACGTTCGTCGTTCAGCCAGCTCGCGATCTTGTCATTTTCCACGCTGTCGTAGATCCGCGCGACCTCGTCGAGCTTGACCGGCGAACCGTTGTGCCATGCCACCACGATCTGATGGTAGTCGGCCGCCTTGTCCATCTGCCCGGAGGCCTGAAGGGCGACATCCTGCTTCGGTCCGTTCAGCGTTCCGACCGGGGTCGAGGAGTTGGCGCGCGCGACCGCGGCGCGAATGTCCTCGAGCGACAAGCCGCGGGCCGCGGCGGCTTGCGGATCGGCCTGGACGCGGATCGCGAATTTCTGCGCGCCGTAGATATTGACCTGGGCGACACCTGGAATCTGCGACAACGTCTGCCCGATGGTGATGTCGCCGTACTCGTGGACGGTCGACAAGGGCAGTGTCGCCGAACGCAATACGACAAACAGCACCGGGAAATCGGCCGGGTTCACTTTTCGGAAACTCGGCGGGATCGTCATTTCGATCGGCAGCCGCCGCTGCGCGATCGTCAGCGCCGTCTGAACGTCAAGCGCTGCGGCATCGATGTTGCGATTGAGGTCGAACTGGATGGTGATGACGCTGGTGCCCTGCGACGAACTCGACGACATCGACGAGATGCCGGCGATGGTCGATAGCTGACGCTCAATGATGCCGGCGACCGAGGCTGCCATCGTGTCGGCGCTGGCGCCTGGCAGGGTTGCGGTCACGGCGATGGTGGGGAAATCGACCTTGGGCAGCGCGGAAACCGGCAACAGGCGGAAGCCGAATACGCCGAATGCGATGATCGACGCTGTAATCAGCGTCGTCATCACGGGCCGGCGAATGCAAAGTTCAGAGAGCGTCATCGCTCAGGCCCCGGTCTTGCGGGCCCGCGGTTCGACCCGCGATCCATCCGACAGCAGCAATTGTCCGTCGACGACGACATTCTCCTCGCCCGACAGCCCTTCAGCGATCACGGATGTACCCTGAAAGGTACGCTCGACCTTCACCGGCTGGACCTTGGCCACGCCATCCCTGACCACGAACACGTAGTTGCCGTTCTGGCTGCGCTGCACCGCCACCGTCGGCACCACCACGGAATTCTCCGTGCGGATGATGAGCTTGGTCGCGACCAGGATCCCCGGCCACAAGGTTTCGCGCTCGTTGTTCATGATGCCGCGCACGGTCACCATGCCGGTGGTCGAATCCACCGAATTCTCAACCATCGCGACCTTGCCATCCTCGGATTGCTGATGGCCGGGGATCGTTGCAACCACCCTGGATTCTCCGACCGCCATGGCCTCGCGGAGATCGACCAGCACGCGCTGCGGAATGGCGAAGGTGACATAGACCGGCGCCATCTGGTTGATGACGGCGAGCGGCGCGGTATCGGCCGGACGGACGAAATTACCGACCTTGACATTGGCCGCACTGATGCGGCCTGAAAACGGCGCCCGGATTGTGGTGTAGCTCTTCTGGACCTTCAGATTGTCCAGCGCGGACTGATCGGCCTTGATGGTACCGATCAGAATATCGGCCTGGGTCTTGGCATTATCGAGGTTGACCTGGGTGGTCGCGCCCTTGCCGATCAGGTCGCTGAAACGCCTGACATCGCGCTGCGCGCCCTCGAGCTGCGCCTGGTCCCGGGCGAGCATGCCTTCGGCCTGCTCGATCTGGGCGTCGATCTGGCGCGCGTCGAGCGTAAACAACAGGTCGCCCTGGTTGACCTTGGCGCCGTCTTCGAAGTGCACCGACACGATGGTGGTTTCGACCCGCGATTTCAGCGCCACGCTGGAAATCGGCGTCACCGTTCCGATCGCATCGACATCGACCGGCACCGGCTTGCGCTCGGCCTTGGCAAGCTCGACCGAAATCACGCGCGCGCGTTGGGGCCCCTGGGCGCTGGCCCCGCCACCCGTCCACGACGAGCGCGTCACAAAGGCCGCCAGCGCAGCGATAGCCAGCGCGCCTGCGATAAATATCAAATTACGTTTTCTCATAACGTTTCACGTCGGCCGGCCCGCGAACAGAACGCGACGGCCGGTTTCCTGCCCCTTGACGGCGGCTTTTGCGCTTTATTCTAACGGGTTATCATAGCCCTGCGCCGCATGGTATGCCACAGAAATGTCTCGATGAGGCGTTTCCCCGCGAGGCCATCGAGGCGCTCGGCTACAACGTGGTGACCCACGGCCAGAAAACCTTCAACGGCGTCGCGCTGCTGTCAAAGCTGCCGTTCGACGAAACTAGGCCGAGACTCTCCGGGGACGACGAGGACGTGCACGCCCGCTTTCTCGAGGGCGTGGTCACGCACAAGCATGGCGTGCTCAGGGTCGCCTGTCTTTATTTGCCCAACGGCAACCCACCGCAGACCGACAAATATACTTACAAACTCAAATGGATGGCCCGACTTCTTGAATATTCG
>WNGO01007631.1_pt1 | contig 11647 bp, 12 predicted proteins | sample 5400511 | NCBI WGS metagenome assembly WNGO01 (sample SAMN13153380, study PRJNA577476) | soil metagenome | isolation source: 20 cm soil or saprolite under Garry oak tree replicate 2 | place: USA:California | collected 2016-06-15
GGGTGGCGCAAAGGTTAAGGCCGGTCCCGTCACGGCAGCGATCACAGGGTAAATAAATTTCCTGTGACCCGGCTTGTCCGGGATTCCAAAATATGTTCACCGCATTTTAGGTGCGCGTGAAGTACTGGGAAATAATCGCCCGTAATATCAAGAAAGCGGGTTGGAGTTGGGGCTGTGTTTCAGCGCGCGACTTTGACATTCAAAAGCGCGGACGATTTCGAGCGGTTTGCCGAGAAGATTGGCGAGACTACCGAGTTATCGAAGCTGCAATCGGGCGCAGTGAACTGATTTCAAAACCGTGGACCAATCCACCAATGCATGATGTTCGAATGTCCTCATGGAGCAGTGGTTCTCAAAAGACCTGCCCGAAGCCTGCGGCCGCAAGTGTCGTCCCCGCTGGAAGAGACATGCCCAATATCGGGTTCACGTCCGTGCGGAAGGATTCGTAGTGCTTCGCTTTCATATTTAGAACGAGGATCAGTACCTTTTCCGGACTAAAAGTCTCAACAGCTTGCTTCAGCTCCCAGAGAAGATTTTCCCCTTCGCTGGCCCTGCTTATCACGAGTCGAGCTACCCGCATCTGACGCTTGACGACTCTTCCATTCCGCGTCGGAAGCATAAATACGCGCTGCACCAGGCGTCGGCAGCTGCTCGCCCGCTCGTCCGATCGCGACGAGATCGCCGAACGGCCGCAACACTTCCGCCAACTGTTCCTCCTGGGTTGTAATGCCCGACACACCAGCCCCGGGGATCGACGAGAAAAAGGTACCCTTTAATTGAGGTATCGCTTCGAAAGGCTCGCAAGTACAACACATGTGGGTCAGAGTCGGTGAGGATCCTTTCAGCATTCGCCTTGGCAGCGTACTGACGTCCGCGCCAAAAGAGGAAAGCGCCCCCAAGGATCATAAGAAGTGACAAGGGATCGATCCCCAACAACTGCCATCCGGCGTTGTGGCTTTGCGGCATCCATTGCAATACCTCTTCGAGGACCTCCCACGCGGCTCCGGCGACAATCAAGATGACGCCGCTTATTTTGTGCGCCCTGCCAGGTCGTGGTGCTGTCACGGTTACTTCGGAGGGTTTCGGCCTCGTACGCTGGGAGGATCGCCACCCATTTCGCGTACGCGGCTCTTTAAAATCGCCCGCATGCTCGTACGTTTCAATCAGCTTGCCGTCCCGCATCATACACGCGAATCACAGCGCGATGAGAGCGGCTGAAAAACTTTGCGTAGTCAACTGCGTTGCTGACCGCGTCCGGCTCGCCGTACCACAGCCGACCGAACGGCAGCGCATCGGAAATTAGGTCGACACCGCGATGGTCTTTGCGCGGTCGGATTTCGTAAGCGTGCAGCATCCGGTAAGCGCCATCGAACCCAGCATCACTACAAGCAAGACTAACGGTATTGTGATTTTCATAAGCCGAAACTTCGGCCTAACGTGCGGTAAAAGGCTGCACGGTGAGAATTGTGCCGAATCATTCGACATTTAGGAAGCGGAATCGGAACATTGCCGTACGAGGCCGCCAGAACGCTCGGAGTCCTTCAGCCGCTTTCTTGACCCTTGGGCGACCGTTGGCCCATCACCTTTTCGCGTAACCTCGCGCCCGATTTTACGCACTACCTCAGTGAACGGCCAGAAATGAGTTCTCAAGACGAGAGTTCACGGAAGGCCAAGACGACGAAAGAAAAACTAAAATGCAAAAGACGAAAAAGAAAACCATCAAAATCAAAGACCGTGACCTGACGCCAGCCAAAGACGCCAGCGGCGGCCGCCACCGCCGCCACGGCCACGGGTTTAGCTCGCTGTTGAACGAGAAAGAAGGACCCGGGGCGCAGGCCCCAGGCGGTGGCTACGGCATTCACGAGGTTCAATAAGGAATAACCGTTAGAAAGTCGCACCGTGGTTCGATCCCACGGTGCGGTCGTTTATTATCCGTTCTGTACTTTCTCAATAAGAGACCCATAAACCAAAGGGCCGCGGTTCTCCCCAATCTTCGCGTTCATCTTCGCGCACGCGACACTTGTACAGGAACAGATCCCTCTGTGCTCTGCTACAAGCGGCGCCAACGCTACAAAGTTAGAGATCAGCGCCAGCTTAACATTGCGCCGTCACTGTACAGATGGCGTTTAAACCGGCCGTTCAGCCTTAAAGCTCTATAGCAGCTTGTCCTGTGTGTGCCGGTGAGTAGTTCCAGGCGCTTCGCCGCCTCGGAGCGGGTGAGTTTGTAGGCGCCGTGTCCAAAGACTTCGGCTAGGTGGCTTTCTGTTACGACGCAGTAGTGCTGTTTGGCCGCAGGGGTTTGGCTCCAGGTTTTCGTAGCCTTGACTCGGCCGCCGTAATCTTCACCGGCACGGATCGGTTGCCCTGCCCAATTGAGTTCTGGTGACATAGAATCTTTGTATCACGTGCGCGATGCGACCAGCCAAGCTACCAGGGCGCGGCGCGGCTGTACCGTGCGGGGTGCCACCGGCATGCCGTACGGATAGGGGGGTCTTCCTAAAACCGCATTTGTCGCATTGTTTGTCGCGTGCGACAGCACGTGCGACGCGGTGCGGCAAGGGTTGTCGCGTCGCATAATTTCCCTAGGGATGTGCGACATGCGACAAGCGTTCATTTCCATTCGATTTTCTCCCCGGTTACGCGCAGATGATTCGCGAAGCGTCCGTCCAGCTTCAACGCGCGGTAGCATGACGCGCGGTGAGCTCCGGTGTTTTCTTCCAAAAGTTTTGCGGCCTCGGCTCTGGTCAGTGCGCCGTTTTTAAGAACCGCTCGCACGTCCGTTTCGCTAACAAGTTCGCGCTTGTCTTTTTCCGGCGCGTCGAACGTCTCAAAGTCGAAGTCAGCGACCGGAACGAACAAACCGTTGCGGCGTTCCCATGCTGAGCGCGCGCCAAGTGCGCCGTCGTTGTTTTTGCAGCAAGTCCAGACAATGCGGTTGTCGGTTGTGTCGTCGCTCGCCGCTTGCATCACAAACACGCAGCGCGGCACGCTGCCAAGAACATAAGAACCGGCGAGCAGATTAAGCAGCGCGCGACCGCTTGCGCGTTCGTCCGATTTCGGCTTTCGAGTGTGCGCGACTATCACAAGCGCTGGAGCATCATCACCGAGCGGCAAAACAGATTTCATCGCATCGAACGTTTCGAGATATTCCTTCGAGTCTTGTTCGCGTGCGGCTGCGTTCCACGGGTCACACACTACACACTCCGGCTGAAACTCAGCGATTGCGGCGGCGAGTTGTTCACGGAACTAATTCGCCGATGACAAGCGGGCGCGCCTTTGTGCCTTTCGGCGAATATCGCCATGAACCGTCCTTCGCGCGCACGTGCGCCGCAACGACTCGGCCGTTCTCGTGAACCGGAAACGCGATGCAGCCTTCAACAATACCGACAAGGCCGGACTGTTTGGACTAGGAACAACATTCACCAGGATAACCGCGCCACTCTGAAAGTCGTTCAAGATGTTCTGCGCTGAACTTCTCAACGCACTTCTGCCAGTCCAACGTTGGCGTCGAGCGTGGTGGCGTTGCGCCGTTGAGACCGGCAAGGTCAAGAAAACGCTTGACCGCGTCGCGCCGGGAAAGATTCTCGTGCAATTCGAGAAAATTGATTTCATCGCCAGCGCCGCAACCGGCGTGACATTTGAACGACCAGCGCCCGTCACCGCCTTGCCAGACTGAGAAACTACTGTGCCGGTCATCGTGGAACGGGCAGCGAGCAGACTGTTTCGCGAGCTCGCCAAGACCAAAGCTGGCCATGAGTGTCGGCAACGGCAAAATCGTTTTGGCCTCGACAATCTTGTTCATGGCGACGCGCTCCCGTTCGCAACGGAATCTTCGATTTTCGAAATGGCGCCTTCGAGCTCCCAAAAAACGAAACCGAACGGAGACTGCAAAAGTCGAAGCAAACGCGCTTGAACAATCGGCGCGGAATAGTACGCTCCGGGCAGTCGAGTATTTCGGAGCGCGCTCTTTGCCGGAGCGCGTTTCGCTTTTGGCGGCGCAAGCGAGTTCATTCCCCGTCTCCGTTCTGCGCTCTCGCTGCTCGCGCGTCCGCAGACGCAAACGCGCGCTTTGTCATCCGGCGCGAAACTGCTTTTGACGGTTTTGACGGTGCGCTTTCGATGAATTGCCGGAGTGATTGCATGTCGATGTAACGAGCGCCATTGGTGCGGCGGCTGCGAACGAGCGCGGATTTGAGCCAGTTGTAAAATGTCGAGCGCGACGCTGGCACAAAACTCTGTGCGTCACGGATCCGCGCCCAAGCAAGTTCGGCGATGGTTGTTTTCATGCGCATAAATTAGCGAAAGTGCGCTCGCTCCCGTCTGGCGCGCGTTTTCGGGCATTTGGCGCTTTTCTCGCCAGTTCTGCCACTTGGCGCACCTAGCAATGCGCGTCCGGTGGCGCGCTTTTCCGAGCACTTGGCGCAAAAAAAACGCCGCTTAATGTCAAATGATATTGCGAAACATTCCGGCGGAATCGCGCTCAACTCGCCAGCCACTAAGTTTGTGAACAAGCGTGGACGCCGCTAAACGCGCTCGTTTAATTTATGCGTAACCGTTATGCTTTTTCCTTCGCGCCCCTTTTTACCTAGGGAGCGACCCTAACGGGATTCGAACCCGTGTTACCGCCGTGAAAGGGCGGTGTCCTGGGCCTCTAGACGATAGGGTCACAAAGCGCGAGCAATATCAGAATTGCTGCTCGTAGACGCAAGGTAAATTGCCAGTCGGGTTTGGGCAGTTTTTAAGCGGTCCCGCAGTCGCGGGATCGCCGCACTTCAAAAAGCGAATGCTTCAACGATTCGGTTTAAGGTGATGAAGGAGCACCGCTGCGCGCTCGGTTGCGCCTTTATGCGTGCTCAACACTTCGCGCGCATTTTGGACAAGGCGCTGCCGCGCTTCGGTATCTTGCAGAAGTTCAACAATTGCTCGTTCGAGCGAATCGGCGTCGCGAACCTGAATCGCAGCCTTTCTTGAGACAAGGGTCCTGGCAAGCATGCCGAAGTTTTCCATGTGCGGACCAAACACGACGGGCTTGCCCGCCAAAATGGGTTCCACAGGATTTTGCCCGCCATGCGCCGTGAGGCTTTTGCCCACGAAAACAACGGTGGCAATATGGTACCAGCGTTGAAGTTCACCGGTTGTATCGAGGAGCACGCAATCCGCCTCGTTGGGTTTCCCGCGCATGCGCGTCTTGCTGGCAAGCGCAACACGCAACCCTAACACATTCAGTTGTGCTCGGATTTCCCGCAGCCGTTCGACGTGGCGCGGTGCAATGAACAGCCGCAATGACGGAAATTGCTGACGCAAGCGCAAAAAAACCGTAGCCAGAATTTCCTCTTCACCACGATGCGTGCTACCGCCGAACAGTACGGCGCCATCCGGGGCCCCAACCGACGACGCGTCCCACAGAGACGCGGCTACGGCTTGGCTTTCTGCCTGAACGTCGGGATCGTATTTGATGCTGCCTGTGCACGTGATTCTGCTGCGCTCTACGCCAATTTGCTGCCATCGCGCGCCATCCTCGGCTTCTTGTACGCAAACCAAGTCGAGCAGCCGGAAGGTCGGCGCGAGGAAAAATCGAAACCGCTGGTATCTTCGCTCAGACCGCGGAGACAATCGCGCGTTGACCAGCGCAAGCGAAATGCGGCGCGTGTGTGCCTCGGCAGCGAGATTGGGCCAAATCTCTGCCTCAACAAGAACGATCCTGGCTGGACGAATGGCAGAAAACGCGCGTCGCATTATTGGCCAGTAATCAAGCGGTGTGTACATGACTTCCATCCAGGATGGGGCGTTTTGGTTGGCGAGGGCGAATCCGGTTGTGGTGGTCGTTGTCAAAACGCAGTGCAAGTCGGGCTCGAGCGCCCGCAATGCGTTAGCTAGTTTCAACGCAATATTAACTTCTCCTACACTGACTGCGTGCAACCATGTCGATCTTTGTCTCGACAGCCGGACACGCAGCTCGTGATCGTAAATTCCCAGGCGCTGTCCGAATTTTTCGCGGTAGCCGCCGCGACGAACCATCTTCACGAAATAGCCTGGCAAAAAGAACAAGAGCCCGATGGGCCAAAGTAGATTGTAAATGAAACGAATCACAGCGGTCTGAAAATTTGGCGAGCGTTTCGAAGGCGACGCGAGGGCGCCCGCACACGGGCGGGCAAGCTGTGCGCACTTCGAAAGCTTCCTAAAACACAAATCATTTTTTCAACAATTTCGCGCGCAGCGCTTTTGGAGTGCGGTGAGTGTTCGCGTCGCTTTGGCATAGGAAGAGCACCTCGGTTGCGCCGTATGTCTTCTGACGAGTTATCCGCCACAGCTTCATTTCAGGAAGAGTTTCGCCGGGGCGCTTTTCTAATACAAAAATGCCCGCGAAATCGACCAACTGCCCCAATTCTTTATTTGCCAGCAATTTTTCTGTGAAATTCTCACCTGATTTTGTCTTTTCGTACGGCGGATCGGCAAAAATGATTTGAAATGTTTCTGCCGTGTGAGCGTGCCGCAGAAAATCGAAAACGTCCTGCTGTCTAACGCGCCCTGTTAATTTTGTCTTGCCGAGATTGCTCTCGATGACGTCGGCAGATTGCCGGTCTTCCTCAACAAACATCGCCGACGACGCACCGCGGCTGAGCGCTTCAATTCCCAAAGCGCCGCTTCCCGCAAAAAGATCGAGGACGCGCGCGCCGATGACGGCATCGCCGAGGCTGGAAAAGATTGCCCCTTTAACGCGGTCCATGGTCGGTCGCACACCGCGCTTGGGAACTGCCAGGCGGATCCCGCCGGCTCTGCCGGCGATCACCCTCATGGCGACGAGACGGGCGTTGGTGTTGAAGTAGCTTGAGGCGGAGCTTCCTCCGGCGAAGCAGACGACGATGGCACGACGGGCACGGCCTCTTCGACCTGTTTCTTCTTCTTTTTTGATCGGTCCTTTTTTCCGCCCAACAGGCTGTTAAGCATACTGCTGAGATCGCGTCCGACGAGCCGATCCATCAAATTTGTGCTTGGTCGGTCGATAGTGCCGCCTACGTGAAAGTCAATGGCAGCATAGCCCGGTTCATTGATGGGTTGAAAATTCGCGCGAATCGCTTTGAAAAGCTGGCCACGAATTTTGTCATTGATTGCCAGCCGCGAATCGAGGTTCAACCCGCCATCAAACGCGACTGTGCCACTCGCAGTCAGGCGAATATTCGGCGAACGCAAAATCAACTCGTCAATCGTGATCAATCCCGGGCTCAAATGATATTTTGCCTCGGCTTGCTCCAAGTGAAGCTCTTGCAGTTCTTCGATCTGGAGAATCTGCCCAAGCAACACCAGCAAGCTATATTGTTGAACTCGCCCATCACGCAGGAAAATTTCGCCGCTGCCAACGAGCGCATTCGGGTCGGCAGTTTTCCCCGAAGCCTGGAAACTTCCTTCCAATTCGCCCTTCACCATTCCCTTCGGCCCGCCGGCATTTTCAACAATCTGATCGGCGAGCACATTGCGAAAGTTTACGCTCGTCATGAACGGTGAATCCTCCGCTTCAGGTTGCATCCCGAAGTAGCCGTTGATTTCACCGTTTGCAGCGCGCGCAGAAATCTTGGAAAGTTCCAGGACGTCGGGCTCGTACCTAAGCGGGGAACGCAGTTGTTCTAGAAAAAAACGGTCTCGCAACGAAATCCTCGCTACCATTGCATCGCCGCGAAGCGCCGACGCGCTGCGAATGTTGGTGCGAAAATCCACTCCCGTAAAGCTTGCGAGCAGTCCACCCGCTCGATCGAGAAAACTGAAATTGCCATCCTTAACGCTAACTCGTCGAACTTCCGGAGCCACTGCCAGTCTCGGTTGTTGTGTCCGCGGTGTCCGCGGTATCCGCGGTCTACTGTCGACAGTCACCTGAGCTGGCGAAGAAAAAGTAGTTGACGTACTGGTGGCTACCGGGGCGGCGTGCTTCTCTACGAATTTGCCTTCTGCTTGCGACTGGGAAACGCTTGCAGTCTGCTTTGGAGAAACTTCAGACGACTGAATTGCTTGTGAACTGGGTAATCTCCACTTTCCTTCCGCATTTTGAGGCCAGACAACATTGGGTTCGATGAGCGAGACTTCTTTGATCACAAGTCGTCGCGAAAAAAGCGAGGGAAACCGAACGCGGAGCCGAAATGTTTTTGCTTCCAGGAAGTGTCTTGGGCCCGTTGGGGACGTCTGCGGTATTGTAATGCCGCTGAGTTGAAGTCCACTCCATGGGGTCACGCTCATGCTACGAATTTCCAGCATGGTGCCGAGGCGTCGGCTCAGTTCCTGCTGAATCTTTGCTTGTGTGCCTTTCGATTGCACATACAGGTTCACGCCGAGCAAGAGAATCGCGCCGAGAGCAATCACCGCACCTAAAGCAATCAAGGCGACTCGGCGCAATTTTTTCACCCTCGAAACGTTACGCAGCGCGAGTTTGAAGAAAAGACTAAAGCCCCAGTTACTTTTCCCATGTGACTAATACAGTTGTCATTCTCAATCCGACGGCCGGCAGTCCCGAAACGCTTCGAGATTGGCAAGACCGCGTCGAATCAATTGCCCGCGGTTGCCCGATCCGCGTTACGTCGCATCCCGGCGAGGCGGAAGCGTTGGCCCGGCGCGCTGTTGAGGACGGCTTTGCGCGAATTGTTGCAGCCGGCGGCGATGGAACGGTTAATCAGGTAGCAAACGGGCTGGCGGGCAGCAACGCCGCGTTGGGTCTTCTTCCTCTGGGGACGGTAAACGTTTTCGCGATGGAGCTTGGCTTGCCGTTGCACGATCTCGAGCTTTGCTGGGGCATTATCGAAGGCGCGAATATGCGTCGCGTCGATTTACCGAGCGCCAATGGAAAATACTTCGTCCAGCTTGCCGGCGTCGGGCTTGACGCTCAGGTAGTCAAGGAAACCAGCCTCGCTTTTAAGCGCAGTTTCGGGCCGCTCAGCTATCTCATCTCTGCAGCGCAGATTGCCGCGCGGCAACCACCGAGGCTGTTTATTGAATCGGATAACGCTCCTGTAAGCGAAGGATCGTTTGTTCTCATTGGGAACGGGCGTCTTTATGGAGGACCTTTCCCATTTTTCAAACATGCAGTGATAGATGATGGGTTAGTTGATGTCGTCGTGTTCAAACGGCTCGGCTTCCTCGAAATCATCAAATATCTCCAGGACGTTGTATTCAGCTCTGATATCCGTGTTCCCGAAGTCGAATATTTTCAGACGCGACGCCTGCGCATAACGAGCGAGCAGGACGTTCCCTTGGAGCTCGATGGCGAGCTGGCCGGCAACTGTCCGGTTGACTTCCAAATCCAGAAGAAGGCGCTACCGGTTCTGGCGCCGCCTCCATCGTCGTAGCTCAGCGCGGTCCGGTAACTGGTCTTTCCATAAATATCGCGTGATGTTTTGCGCGATGGCTGGGAATAGCTGGATTCGGGAGAAAGCGACGGCATCGCTGAACCCTTCGCAGGTCGAGACTTCGCTCGTACAACTCAGCGAACGCTGGCCAGCAAACATGCTGCCTCTTGCGCGCGTCATAGAACAATTCCCGCTAGGCGAACCGGCCCTGATGCATCTCCTGGCCGTTTCCAGCATTTGCGCGACGAGATTGACACAAAATCCTGAAACACTCCTCTGGCTGTGCCAACCTGAAGTATGCCTGGCGTCTCGCGGGTACGCGGAAATGGCCGGTGATCTGCGCGTTCTGGCGGGCGACTCGATCACGAAGCAAGATTTTGCAGCGCTTCGTTTCTGGAAAAGCCGCGAGATGACTCGCGTTGCGGTGCGCGAACTTGCAAACGTGGCGCCGCTGGAAGAGACGACCGGGGAGCTTTCACAGATCGCGGAGATTTGCATTCGTCGCGTTTTGGAACACTGGGATACCGAATTTCGGAAGCGCCATGGTTCACCCACAGCGGAGTTTGTCATTCTCGCGCTCGGAAAACTTGGCGGCGGCGAGCTGAATCACAGTTCTGATGTTGATCTTCTTTTTCTCTACGGCGAAGAAGGCGAGCTCACGCCGCGCATTTCCTATCACGAGTTCTTCAACCGGCTGGGAAAAAGAATCCTTGAAACGTTTTCGACTCCGCATCCCGCCGGTTCACTTTTTCGGATCGATCTGCGCTTGCGGCCGGAAGGCTCGGCAGGTCCGCTGGCTCGGTCGCTCGAGAGCATGGAAAATTATTACGCTGGGTTCGGTGAAACTTGGGAACGGCTTGCATTGATTAAGGCACGCGGCGTCGCTGGCAGCGGTGAGTTGGCTTACGAATTCCTGCGGCAACATCAGCCGTTCATTTATCCCAAGAGCACGACGCACGATTTGCTGGATGAGATTGCAAGCATCAAACGCCGCATCGAGCGCGACATTGTTGGAACAGAAAACCTCGAGCGCGACGTAAAACTCGGACGCGGTGGCATTCGCGACATCGAATTTATCGTGCAGACGCTGCAGCTGATCCATGGGGCGCGTCATCCGTTCCTGCAGGAACCAAGTATGCTCAAGGCATTGCGAGCGCTTCGTGAATTGGACCTTCTTCCGAACTCTGAAGTGCTGGCCTTGGACAACACTTACCGGTTTCTCCGCCGGGTGGAACATCGTTTGCAGATCGAGGCGGAGCAGCAAACGCATGTTGTTCCTCGAGATCAAGCAGCTCTGCGACGCCTAGCACTTAGCCTCCGTTTCTCGTCCAGCGAAGATTTCACTACGGTGTTGCACGAAAGGATGCGGGCTGTTCGGCCGATTTTCGAACGGATCATCTCGAAAACGCCCGCGACTCCGGCCGAGCCACTTGAGGCAAACCATCTAGAAATTTTCACCGATCAGAAACGCGCTGCGAAGGCATTCACCGATCTGGCTCAAAGCGCTGCCGGCTTCCACATCGCGCCACGGACACGGCAGATATTTGGGAAGCTGCGTCCCGTTCTAGTCGGATGGCTTGCAAAGGCCGCTGATCCGGATGCAACTCTAAATCAATTCGTTCGCTTCGTGGAAGCTTATGGTTTGCGCAGCTTGTTCTTTGAGCTGCTGGTCGCAAATCCTCGCTTGCTCGAGTTATTCGTGAAGACTCTCGACGCCAGTCGCTTTGCCGGCGAGCTTCTAATCCGCCGCCCACAACTTCTAGAAGACGTCACACGAGACCCCGGGTTTCATCAATCGCGATCGGTTGCAGAGAATCTACGGCGGCTCGAATTCTCTGGCGCTGATGCGAACGATCTCGATCCGGTTCGCGCCTACCGGCAGCGGCAAATCTTGCGCATCATTCTGCGCGAAGTTTTCGGGCTTGCCAGCCCGGCAGCGACCTTCACCGAGCTTTCGGGCATGGCCGAAGCGTGTCTGCTTTTTACGACCAGACTCTTTGGCAACGAGCAAGTAACCACCATCGCGCTCGGCAAATTTGGTGGACGCGAGCTCAGTTACGGCGCGGACTTGGACGTTTTATTCGTTGGCGACGACAATCGCGCCACGCAAAAGCTCCTGACCGCCATGGCGCATCCGACTGCCGAGGGAAACATTTGGGCGGTCGATGCAAGATTGCGCCCCGAAGGGGAAAAGGGTCCGCTGGTTTGTCCGCTTCAAACTTATCAATGGTATTACGAGCAGCGAGCTCAACTTTGGGAAATACACGCCCTCAGCCGTGCGCGACCAGTTTCTGGTCCGGCTGGAAATCGATTCATTG
>WNGO01011254.1_pt1 | contig 11642 bp, 12 predicted proteins | sample 5400511 | NCBI WGS metagenome assembly WNGO01 (sample SAMN13153380, study PRJNA577476) | soil metagenome | isolation source: 20 cm soil or saprolite under Garry oak tree replicate 2 | place: USA:California | collected 2016-06-15
GGATTTCGATTGATCGCGAGTGGTGTACTCGCGGGAATTGCGCTGGCGATTGTTTTGTCGCGTGTCCTGAGAACTTTTCTGTTCGACGTGCAGCCTAGCGATCCCACAACGCTGATCGTTGTGGGAACGTTGTTCGTCGGAGTAGCGCTATTGGCGTGTTGGGTGCCTGTGCGGCGTGCCGCGAAGGTCGATCCACTAGAGGCGTTACGTTACGAATGAATTGCGTCGCAGTGGAAAGAACACCGAACAAGCGGAGCGTACCGCGCATTTGTGGGCAGACTCCGTCCGGACACCAAACTCAAGACCATTGAATTCGATCTTGAAGAGCATAAGTTCTGATTGAGCAACCCGGAAGGTATCAGCTCGCCCGTTGGATCGGTACCGATAACGCGCTTGTGTCCATTAAGTGGAGTAGTTCCCGGATGGTCGATTATTACCGGCCTGGCGTGACACGCAGGCGTTGCAACCGCCCGCGCTCGGCAGCCTTCGTTGAAAAATGTCTTCGGTTCGCAGTCGGACACTCCTTTGACTAATTGCCAGGTCGTATCAGTTCATGTCCCCAATGTTCCCACGCCTTCGCTTGAAGAGGTCGCCTAACTATCACAAAATATGGATCTTTCCCCGCAGCTCAACGCCAGCGCATTTCTTGGTGGTTCCGAAAGGTCATGGCGAAAATCTGCTTCCTGTAATAAAATGAAAACAAGGGCGTTGCGCGGTTCCCCGGTAGCTCAATGGTAGAGCATGCGGCTGTTAACCGAGAACTTAAAATCCAATAACTCGTTTCTCTGGCGTCAGTTAACAGTTTCCGGACCATCCCTAAACACGCTTTTCTTGTCCCCACAATGTCCCCAGAATTACTTGCGCCTCGCCTTGCACGCGACGGCAAACTTCACGCCGCAAGCAAGGCGGAATCAATCGGAATCTCCGACGCAGAAGAAGCGTCGCCGCGAAGTCGATTGCCATCCTAGCCGCAGAATTTGGGCCCGAACCCGACTCTCGCGGCACCCTTTGACCTCTCCTACCTGATTCGACAACGGCAGAACTGACGGGGCAGGTATGGTGACCCGGGAGCGTTAGATTAGCTATAAGTGGGTAGTCCATTTTTCCAAGAAAAATGAAGCTTCTCACCTCCAGACCTATTCCTTGTGGTGGGAGTCATAGTGGGCAAGATTGATTTGCGAACGAAGTTTCTCCTATCGCTGCTGGCGATATCGGCCGGGCTAACGGCCGCCACGCTCCTGACAGTCAGCTATAGCGTTCAGAAACGCTTACGAGAGAGCATTCGCGAAGAACTGCGCGGCTCCGCAATCACCTACCAGAGTTTCGAAAAGCAGCGGGAAAACCTCCTGATGAGGTCCGCGGCTCTCCTGGCAAATTTGCCGAACGTTCGCGCCTTGATGACCACCGAAGACACCGCGACTATACAGGATGCAGCCGCGGACGTGTGGAGGCTCAGCGGAAGCGACTTGCTAGTCTTGGCGAGCCGCGCGGGAAACGTGACTGCGGTGCGTACAAGCAGCGCCGTTTTCCAACTCGACACGGCCCAGGGACTCCTGCGCAGATCGCTCGACCGAGGGGAATCGCGGGATTGGTGGTTTGACGGCGGGCATCTGTATGAAGTGTGGATTCAGGCAATCCATTTCGGCGCGCCCTCCCACAATACGACCATTGGGTTTTTGGCCCTGGGTTATGAAGTCGATGAGCGCACTGCAAAAGATTTCAGCAACATTGCGTCGAGTGAAGTGATGTTCAACTTCGGAAACACGCCGATTGCCAGCACACTTAATGCCGCACAGCAAGCGGATGTCGCTCGCCAGATCCGCAAACTCGCGAAGAACCCTTCGGAGGAGACGCAGGAGATTCAGATCGGCGCCGAGCGATACCTCGCAGAGACCGTGAGTCTGTCTCCGAATAGCGGCCCTTTGGTCTCCCTGACCGTTTTGAAATCGTTCGATAAAGCGACACTGTTCCTCAGTGGATTAAACCAGGTCTTGATCGGCCTGGGCCTGCTTAGCGTTCTGGCAGGCAGCGGACTTGTCTTCCTGATCTCGCACACGTTCACACGGCCGCTCGCCAGTCTGGTCTCCGGCGTTCGTGCCCTGGAGAAGGGCGATTTCAATTATGCGCTGGAAAGCAGCGGCGGAGATGAAGTCACGGAGGTCACGGATGCCTTCCTTCGGATGCGTGCCAGCCTGGAAAGCACGCAGAAGGAGCAGAAGCAACTCGAAGAGAGACTCCGCCAATCTCACAAGATGGAGGCCATAGGCAGACTCGCGGGCGGCGTGGCGCACGACTTCAACAACTTGCTCACGGTGATCCGAGGCAACAGCGATCTGCTCATCGATCAGGAAGGGGTGGACAATTTTCGAAAGCGATGCCTGGAGCAGATTCAGAAAGCTTCTAACCGCGCAGTTTCCATGACCCGTCAGCTGCTGTCGTTCAGCCGCATGCAGGTGTTGCAGCCGCGCGTTCTTGAGTTGAACACCATCGTCGCCGAGATGGGCAAAATGCTCCCCCGTCTAATTGGTGAGCACATCGAATATTCGTTTTTGCCCGATCCCAATCTCGCCCCGGTGAAAGCGGACCCTGGACAAATCGAACAAGTCATCTTGAATCTTGCGGTAAATGCACGCGATGCGATGCCCAATGGCGGGTCGTTGGTGATCCGGACCCAAAACATTGCGGTCAACGAACCGGAGGCAGCCAAGCGCCCACCCATGCTCCCCGGAGCATACGTATTGCTCTCGGTTGCCGATACTGGGCAGGGGATGGACGACGCAACCAAGGTTCACATTTTCGAGCCATTTTTTACTACCAAGGAAGTCGGCAGGGGACCGGTCTTGGCCTGGCAACAGTGTATGGCGTTGTCAAGCAGAGTGGCGGTTTCATCTGGCTCGTCAGCGCGCCGGGGAAGGGCACTACATTCGAGATCTATCTGCCGCAGGTCACAAAGGTTGCAGCGAAGCCTGAGAAGGAAGAAAGGCCGCCTGCGGTTCCGCGGGGCACCGAGACGATTCTCCTTGTCGAGGACGAAGCGGGTGTCCGCGAATTAGCCTGCCAGTTCTTGCGGGACAAAGGCTACACAGTGCTCGAAGCGCAAGGTGGCCTAGAGGCTCTCGACATTGCTCGCCAGCACCGCGGCACGATTCATTTGCTCTTGAGTGACATGATCATGCCAAAGATGAACGGAAGGGAATTGGCGGCACATTTGAAGGCGATCCGCCCTGAGACCCGCGTCGCATTCATGTCCGGCTATTCCGAATTTTCAAAAGGAGACTTGGGGCAGAATTCTCCGGAAGCACCTATGCTCCAAAAACCTTTTTCCCCGGTTTCCCTGGTCGAGATCGTCCGTGCGGCTCTTACTCAAGGCTCGGGAGAACAAACGCACGGGCAGAAAGAGTGCCGCGTTACTTAGATGCCCCGAAATTCACCTTGCCCATCGTGCGGCAGGAAGTGATTCGGAGCGCTCGAGGAGGCAATCGTGCAATGTAACCGCCACCGGAACATCCTGCGAAGAGCTTTCGCAGTCGTAGGTTTGTTGTCCTTGAGTTCGGCTGTTGCTTATGGCCAAGAGGAGGGAAGACCGGCGCCGTCGAGCTCGCGCAAGTCTGAAAAGCCAGCGGAAGTTCGTGACCTCATCGAATTGATTCGCGACCTGCAAGCACAGGTGCAGACGCTGAATTCGCAGTTAGGCGATCTGCGCGCTAAACAACTGCAGACGAGCGAGGAGATCCGCGCACTTCGTCAAGAACTAGATCTCTCAAAGGCGCAAGTAGCTCCCGTCGCGAGTGTTTCTAACGCGCAGCCTGCTGCGCGTTCGTCTGTGGCCGCTCCTCCGGAGCCAAAAGCATCGGACCGCATCGCTAAGTTCGAAGAGAACCAGGAAGTTACCGATGCCAAAGTCGACGACCAATATCAGACAAAGATTGAGAGCGGATCGAAATATCGGTTGCGGCTCTCCGGTATGGTCCTGCTGAATCTATATGAGAATCGCGGCCTCGTAGACAACCAGGATTTCCCTCAGCTTGCTGAACCCCCGCAATCACAGGCTTTGTTTGTTTCCCCGGGGTCCTTTGGCGGATCGCTGCGCCAATCCCAAATCAAACTTGAGGCTTTCGGCCCGGACCTCGCCCGCGCGCGAACCAGCGCCAACGTGGAGTTTGATTTCGCTGGAGGGTTCCCCAATACGTGGAACGGCGTCGCGACAGGTCTGGTCCGCCTGCGCACCGGGACGATGCGCTTGGATTGGGGCAATATGTCCGTCGTGGCAGGTCAAGACGGGTTGTTTTTCGCGCCGCTGGCTCCCACCTCCCTTGCAACGCTTGCGACTCCCGCGCTTTCCTATTCTGGGAATTTATGGGCTTGGACGCCGCAAGTGCGTGTCGAACATCGGATCCGGTTTTCCGACACCTCGAACGTTGAACTACAGGCCGGAATTCTTGATTCGCTCACGGGCGACTTCCCCCTACCAGGCAATTACCGTTACCCGTCCTGGGGAGAAGAGTCGGGTCAGCCCGCATACGCAACCCGGATTTCGTTGAATTATCGCACATTTGGCCAAAACCTCGCGCTTGGATTCGGTGGATACTACGGGCGCCAGAACTGGGGATTCAGTCGGATCGTAGATGGGTGGGCCGGGACGACCGATATAGCGCTGCCCCTCGGCAAGTTATTTGAATTTACGGGCGAATTCTATCGAGGCCGTGCGGTGGCGGGTCTTGGCGGCGGCATTGGTCAAAGCGTGTTGCTCAACGGTCAGTTTTTTAGCCCGGCTACGACATTTAGGGGGCTCGACTCGATGGGAGGCTGGGCGCAGCTGAAGCTGAAGCCCAAAGCAAACTTTGAAATCAATGCCGCTCTGGGGCTCGATAATCCCTTCGCAAGCGAAATACGCCAATACCAAGCGAACTCCGTCTATCCCGCGTCGTATTCAAGAAATTTGACCCCGCTTGTGAATTTCATCTACCAGGTGCGTTCGGATGTTCTGTTCTCCTTGGAATATCGCCACATGCAAACATCGGTGCTCGACAGCGGTTCGAACAGCGCGAACCACATTAACTTGAGCCTGGGGTATATATTCTAGTGGGTCTGTTCGAAACAATGCGGCGAATAGCAAGACCGGGCTACATCGTACCCGCCTTTCTGTGTGCCTCCGCCTTATTTGCGCAGACCACGCCTCGTCCCGTCACCCTGCAGGTGGAAATTGTAAATCTGAAGGCGGGAGAGAAATCTGCTTCCACAAAAGATAGCCCTGATTTTTCGAATGTGGTGGTCTGGCTAACCCCGATTGGCGGAGCCGCCGTGTCCCCGACTTTATCCGTCGGTCCAATCCCGCAAATCCCGCAAACGCACAAGAGCTTTGACCCGCACCTCTTGGTGGTTCAAGTAGGTACGACAGTACAATTTCCAAACAAAGATCCGTTCCTTCACAATGTTTTTTCGCTGTTCGACGGCAAGAGGTTTGACCTTGGATTCTACGAGGCCGGCTCCAGCAAGAAGGTCCACTTCGACCGGCCAGGAGTAAGCTTTCTGTTCTGCAACATCCACCCGGAAATGAGCGCCGCGGTCGTTGCCGTCGATACGCCTTACTTTGGAATTTCAGACCGGACCGGCCGCGTAAGCATTCCGAATGTACCGGAGAGCCGGTACCTATTGAGCGTATGGTACGAGCGCAGTCTTCAGGCGGATCTGAAGAGCGTGAGTCGCGTAGTTACGATTTCCGATACGGCAAGGTCGCTCGAAGCCATTCGAGTCATCGAAAATACAAACTTTACCCTCGAACATAAAAACAAATACGGGCAGGATTACGTTCCGCCGGCGAGTACAAGTCCCTCCTACAAACATCCCTGAGACCGTTCTGGTGGTCTCGCTTTATCCTTGCGCTGACCGCTTTTCCGGAGGAATCGGCCTCGTCGCCGATGACGCCGCCCACAGGGGCGGGATCATCCATCGCGACCTCAAACCTTCCAACATCAAGATCACGACCGATGGTGTGGTCAAGGTGCTCGACTTCGGTCTCGCAAAAGCCCTCGCGGTCGAAGGGTCCGGTCCGGATCTGTCGAAGTCTCCCACTATAACGGCGCGCGGGACGATCGAAGGTGCGATTCTCGGCACCGCCGCGTACATGAGCCCGGAGCAGGCGCGAGGTCAGCCGGTCGATAAACGCACCGACATCTGGGCCTTCGGGTGGGTCCTCTTCGAGATGTTAACGGGCACTTCAGTGTTCGCACGCGAGACCGTGACGGACACCATCGTCGCCGTCGTTGGGGCCGAACCAAAGCGGAAGTTGCTGCCGGCCGAAACGCCGGGCAGCATCCGACGTTGCTGACGCGTTGTCTGCAGAACGATGACAGGCGGCGGCTTCACGACATCGCAGACGCGCGGATCGAGCTCGAAGACGCGCTGGCCACAGCTGCCGAACCGGCTCCAGTGCCGGCGCCGCGACGGTTGTCCCCCCTGGCACTCTCGGCGCTGTCGCTCGGGATTGCGACAGCCCTCGTCTTCCTCTGGGCGGTGCTCGACAGGTTCGGAAGGCCGGCGGTGGTGCCATCGTCGCCCGACATTCGCGTCACACGTCTCACGGATCTTCCCGGCCTCGAGGAGTCTCCGGCCATTTCACCAGACGGCAGGTCGGTGGCGTTCACCGCTGGCGTGGGTGGCAAACCACAGATTTTCGTGCAGCGCATTGCTGGCGGCGCGTCTCTGTAAATCACGCGCGATGCAGTCGATCACGAGTGCCCTCGTTGGTCGCCCGACTCGAGCTCGATCCTGTATTTCTCGCCGGCGGTATCAGGAACCGTCCAGGGGAGCATCTGGGAGATCCCGGCGATTGGCGGCGTGCCCCAAACACTCTTTTCTTGTCCCCACGATGTCCCCAGCGGGTAGACCGCAGCCGGGCGACTGGCCGTAGAAGGAGTTTCCTTTATGGTCTAGCTCTTTGAGGCCGATGCGCGATGTGTAGAACCCGCGGATGGTTTCCGCCTTGAGGAAATCGAACAGGCGCGTGCCTGTATGAGTCTCAGACCTATCCGGTCGGGCGTCGCTGATTGCCTGAACGAGCTCGTGTTGGCCGCTGGCGTCAACATCGAGGAAACGCTTGGCGAAACGCCGCTGCGATTCTTCGCTGAGCCAAGTGAACCCCTCGCGGCACACCCGTTCGGGCTCGAACGTCTCCAGATAACGTACCGGTTCTTCGCTGCCGAAAACGGCGACTGCTAGCGCCCGCTGGTCCGCGAGCAGGCTGCGCGCCAGTGTCCGCGTGCCTGGTGCACTAGCTACAACCAAGTCAATCCACTCGGCGATTTCATCGTAGATGCTGTCCGGTGCGCCGAGTGCGGACCCCTCTGCTGAGCTCTTCAAGTCTTCGCCGAGGATGATTTCGACGAGTCGCCGGATGACCGAAAATTCCTCCGGCGTAAACCCCTGAGGAACGAACGGTCCCAAGCGCGGCTGGACGTATTCGGTTTCGGCGCCTGGGGGGATTGGCAAGAACGTGCCTTTGCTATCGAGCGCGTGACTCAGATGATCCAAGGAAGGCTTATAGAGCCCAGCGGGCAGTGGCGTTCTGGCTGTGTGCGACTCCTGTTGGGCTTGGCTTGGCGCACCTCGAAAACCCGAAAGGACCAAAGCGCTGCCCAAGCTCAGTAACCACTCGCGGCGCGAAAGGGCGACCGCTGCCTTCTGTTCGTCAATTTCGTTCTCAGACTCGTCCATCTGAAAATCCTGTACAATCGCGGACTTTACTCCTCACAGATCCCCCTTTCGGTACTCGTAGGCAATGTAGTCGCCTGCGCGTGCGGAAATCGCCATGATGGTTAGCGTAGGCTCATAGCAACCCTGCGTCACGAACACTGCGCCGTCGGTAACGAAGACGTTTTTCATGTCGTGGAGCTGGCCGAAACTGTTGACGACACTCTTTTTGGGGTCCTTGCCCATACGCGCTGTGCCGCACTCGTGGATGTTCTTGCCGAAGACGCTCAGGTGTTCGCCGGGTGCTTGGGGAGCCTCGACCTTCATGGCTTCGAGGATTTGCATGACGTCGTTACGCATCGCCTTGGCCATAGCGAACTCGTTCTCGCCGTAGCTGGCCACGATGCGCAGCACAGGAATGCCCCAGGCGTCCTTCTTTTCGGGGTCGAGCGTGACGTAGTTGTCGTAACGCGGCAGGCACTCGCCTTGCGCTGTAATTGCGAAATAATAAGGAATCTCCGCGCGGACCTTGCGCCGCCAGCCGGAGCCGAATCCCGAGAGCCCAAAGGCGTGTGCGTAGAGTTGCTGGCTGCCGTCGCCATCGAACCGATAGCCACGCAGGAAACTCTTATTGACGTGCCCGTCTGTGCCGACATACTTGGGAATCAGGAACCCGCACGGAGTGCCGCGCGGTTCGCGCTGGGAAGATTTGAATTGAGGCAGAAGCCCACTCGCACCTTCCACCGTGAAATGGTCCATCAAGTAATGGCCAAGCTGGCCGGAGGAATTGCCGAGCCCCTCAGAGAAACCCGAGGAGCGCGAATTGAGCAGGATGCGTGTGGATTCGAGTGCGCTCGCGGCCAGTACGACCACCTTGGCGTGCGCTTCATGATGTACATGGGTGGTGCGCTCGATGTAGTGCACGCCCTCCACTTTGCCCTGTGGATTGGCGATGACGTGGCTGACCACTGCATCGCTCACGAGCGTCAAGCGGCCGGTGCGCGCGGCTGCGGGCAGTGTCACCGCCGGGCTGTTGAAGTAAGAGGCTGTATAGCAGCCGTGCGAGCACTCGTCGCAATAGTGGCAAGCAGGTCGGCCATTGTGCACAATGGTCAGGTTCGCCACGCGGTCAGGCATCACCACCCAACCGAATTTTTTGCCGATCACCTCGCGCGCCAACATGCCGCCGCATGAAAGGTTCATAGGTGGCAGAAATTTGCCGTCGGGCATCTGCGCTAGGCCTTCGCGCGACCCGCTCACACCGATAAACGATTCAACTTTGTCATAGTAAGGCTCAAGGTCCTTGTAGCTGAGGGGCCAGTCTTCACCATAACCGTCGCGGCTCGCAGCTTTAAACTCGTAGTCGCTATATCGGAAGCTCTCGCGCGCCCAGCAGAATGTCTTGCCGCCCACCTGGCGGCCGCGGATCCACATGAAAGGCTTGTCGAGAGGAAACGTGTAGGGGTTCTCGCGGTCGTCGACGAAAAATTGGTGGCTGAATTCATCACATGCGTAGCAAAGCCGCTGGATGGGCTGGCGCTCAAGCAATGCCTGACGGTTGCCGAAACCGCGAAACTTAACCTGATAGGGCCACACATGCTCGGTGAAGTCACGCGTGGGTAGGCGTGGCGGCCCGGCTTCTAGCATCAGGACACGCATGCCCTGCTCGGTGAGCTGTTTGGCCACCCAGCCGCCACTCGCGCCTGAGCCGACAATGAGGGCGTCGTAGACTGTATGATTGCCTGGCATGACCGCGCGTTGAAATCCGCGGCTCATTGTGTCACAGCGCCCGCATGACCGCCAACTCGCAGATCACAGCGATTCAGGACCAGCCAGCAGCTCTGGGCGCTGGTAATCGCACTGAACGAGTTGCAGCACAGTATGGCATTTAAGATCTTCGGCGCGGACTGCAGCCTCTTGAGAATTTTGGCGACTTTCCTTGCTGGGGGAGTGGTCCGTGGCGACCAATTACCCTCGGCGATGCAATATTGTCACCGATCACCTCATTAAAGTCTTCGGTGATCCGGGAACCGGTAAAGCGAGAGTCGGCCCAGGAAGTTGGGCGGCATTCAAGTTCTTGCAGTACGGACAGATTGCCGCCCAAGAGGAAAAGCGTTAACGAACGTCTCGGACGCATTCTCTGTCCCAGATTCAATGATGTCCCCAATGGTCCCCTCGCCCTCGCTTGAAGACGCCGCGCAACCATCACAAAATGCGAATGATCCGGGCGGCTCAACGGTAGAGAGCATTCGGCTGTTAACCGAAGGGTTGCTAGTTCGAATCTAGCCCGGGGAGCCAAATTCTCCTTCTTCAATTAGTTACAGACAGCCTTCGCTCCTTCCTTTTTCGTATCGGGCCGAACGTCATAAAAACATCGGCCATATGCTTTTTCGTTCGCCTTCTCAACAGCTTGCCGCACTTGATCCGTCATACCGAGTTGATAGCGACGCTTAGTTTCTGGGCTCGTGTGCCGCGTTGCCCGCTGCGCAACAGCGTCGGCTGCGACACCGCTCAAGCGAGTACAAAAACGTGCCGTAGGTTGTAAATCGGAAAGTGCGGTACGCCTGCCCGTCTGAGCGTGGACCTCCAAGCGGTCTTAACTGTGGAGATCGGCTCGGAAAGACAAACGGACTCTTCGATGCTTGTTCCTGTTCCCAAGCCCGTAAAACCTCGCATGCGTACTCGGACAAAGGAACTGGTTCTTGAACGCCGGCCAGCCTGCATGCCAGGCGAGCATTGACTTTTTCACAAGAAAAGCTGATTGTTGCATCCCCGGTAAAAGATCGGTTCCCGAGTCATCACCTTTCAACTCTGCTGCGACTTGTGGAATGAGGTCAAGGAGGCCGAGATGGTCATGCGCTCGATGCGAAGGACCGCAATCTTCCTGGTTGGTATTCTGGGTTTCTCGGCGATGCCAAGTGTTGCGCAACAACCGGCTGCGGGTAACAAGGTTGTGCAAATCACAGGTCTGGTGGGCGTGAAAACAAACGCAAGTGGGAATCTAACAGTCGAAAACGGGAGCCTTCAATTTGCAAGCTCCAGGACAAGAGTTAGTGTGCCTATCCATTCCGTCGAGGATGTCATCACCGAGAATGACAGCCAGCGCGTGTTTCGAGGGACCTTCGGAACGCTCACAATGTTCGCGCCGTACGGGGGAGGCCGATTCTTGAGTCTGTTCCGCTCGAAAATCGATACGCTCACGATTCAGTATCGCGACACGGATGGGGGATTGCATGGCGCGATCTTCACCATGCCGCTAGGCAAAGCGGACCGATTCAAGAAGGACCTTGTCTCGCAAGGAGCGCGCACAAGCATTCCGATGCAGGACGATTCGGGGAGTTCTAATTCGAAGCCGGACCCGGCAAAGGAGAAGAAGCCATGAAGCGCATTCTCTACTCCGCGACCCTCGTTTTTTTGCTTCTCGGTGCCCACGCTGCGCCGGCAAGGCTCCACGCCCAGGCTGCTCCGCCGCCAGCAAAGAAGGCGTCGGCGATTCAAGTTCTCATGATTCAATCGGACGAGATCAAGATGCCCGCGGAATTCCAGATTTCAATCTACGAAAATTTGATCCGGCAACTGGAGAAGCAAGGCGGATTCCAGCACGTGTACCGAGAGGGCGATCACAATGCTGACGGAGCAGCGGACCTGGTCGTGCTCCACAGTAACGTGCGAGGTTTCAAGAAGGGTAGCGAGATGGCCCGGAACGTGACTACGGTCTCCGGCAAGACCTCGATAGACATTCATTGCCAGTTTACAGACAAGGACGGAAAGAGTGTCCTGGAGCGCGACCTGAATGGCAAAGTGCAGTTTTTCGGGGGAAATCTCCGGGCTACTTTTGACTTTGCCAAAAAAGCCGCGAAGCTGGCGCATGACAATTTCGCTGCAAATTCAGTTTCCTGAGGACGGGTGGCCGGTAGTCAACAGTAGACGTATCACGGAGGGACGGCTAACCC
>WNGO01006393.1_pt1 | contig 11639 bp, 7 predicted proteins | sample 5400511 | NCBI WGS metagenome assembly WNGO01 (sample SAMN13153380, study PRJNA577476) | soil metagenome | isolation source: 20 cm soil or saprolite under Garry oak tree replicate 2 | place: USA:California | collected 2016-06-15
CTGGCACAGATTCAAGAGCCGCCGCAAAGCAATTTTTGCAAAGGCTGTTGAGGAGTTGCACGGTATGAAAACATCGAATGGGCGGATCATGGAAGTTGAACTTTGGCAAGGCCTCAATCGGGAGGATCTCCTCCTCGTTGGCCGCTTACTTCCCCGTGGGCGATTGGAGGAATATGTGGACGGGTGCGCTTCGAAGGCAGCGGAGCTCAAAGTGTTCTCGGTACGCGCTAGGTGAAATTGCCGCGACCTCCACTTGAGCATCTTTGATTGGAAGTGGTTTGTGAACTCAGCAAGAAACATCGAGGGAACAAAGATTACATTTGTACCTTATTGCATCCGTGCCAGAATTCCATTTGGTGAGCGCGGATGGCGCTATAATTTCGCGCACGACCAGAAACGGCTGCCTCAGAAGTTCTACACGGTAAATGGGATGTTGTCTTAAAGCCCGGCCGTCGCATAGGCATAGAAGATGAGGTCTCATTATCTCACTTCAAGACGAGAGTGTACGCTTTGCCTGCGCTGAGAGTCACGAAGCTACTCCCGAGCGGTGTCACGCCATCTTCGGCGTAAACGACCATTGTCCCTTCGAGCAATCCCGAAGCAGGCACCGTGAACCACTGCCGATCCGGGCCGTAACCGCCTTGGGCAAAGTACTGAATACCCGAGGAATCCGTAATCAGAACTCTCTTCTGAAGCCAGCGCGCGAAGATCTGGTTTGGATTGAGCAGGTCAACTGGGTTGCCGCCGTATAAAACTCCCATTACTTGATCGCCCTTAGTCAGAAATGCGGGTGTCATAAGAAATAGATCCTGTGCGTAAGCTGGGCCGAACAAAACTTGCTCACGGCCGAACTGTATACCGTCATTGGAGAGGCTGTAAAAAGACGAAACCGGGGCTGGGTTCGTCGAGACCCTTTCTTCGTAGAGCGCCATTAGATACCAGTCCTTACCACTTGCATGGAACTTTTTTACATCGTTGGCGTAGTGGAGTGTGGCAAGAGCCACCCCCTGAGCCTGAAACACGGGAGGAAAAACACTTGTCGCCCGGTAAACCTTGCCGATGTCACCGTAGATTCCAACGCTGTAGTAGAGTGTCCAACTTCCATTCTCCCTAAACAGTACGTTGGCGCCGTTATAGTCGTAGCCCGCGTAGAGCGGGTCGTTCGGAATGGAAACCACGTCGCTCAACTGAGCGGAATATGGTTCGGGCGAGCCGTTCCAAATCACCCCGTCAGGGCTGAAAAAATAAGCCGGCTTGCCATTGCTGGTCTGGGTTAGGGCAATTGTACAAATCATGTGCATCGAGCCGTCGGGAAGCTGGGTAACATTGACGTTATTCACGTGCAGGAAATCTCCGTGGTCGATCACCAGCTGGTGGTCGTTGAAGCTAAGAAAGTCAGAGGTCGTGACGCTGTATACTCTGTCATTGGAAGTGGCTGTTCCGTCCCAGCCCCCATAAAACATGCGCCAGCCATTTATCTGCTCAAGCGGCCAGGGAGAGTAAATGTTCTGAAAAGGCCCAGATTGAGGAGCGACCATTGGCACTCGCACGTCGGGCACCCAGTTCAGCGTGTCTTGTTGCCACTCGGTGGGATTAAACGATCCGGTGCTCACGCCTTGGATTTCAACCGAGCCCGCCGGGACCGGCCCTTGAACTTCCTGCAATTGTGCTGAAACCAGTTTCTTTATGTTGATAATATATGACTGGGTGGCGGCGCGACTTTTTGAGTCCGTCGCTTGGATCGTGAACGTCGCTGTTTGCACCATGTCCGGCGTTCCGGAGATGGTTACGGAATAGGTCGAACTGTTTGCCAGTGTCAAGTTGTGAGGCAGGCTTCCCGAGCTTATTGCCCAAGTAAGAGGCGCAACTCCGCCCGTGGCTTGGATCGTTTGGCTGTACGCAAACGTCTGCATCCAATCGGGCAGGGAGGCCGTGGCGATACCTAGAGCTGGCGGGGGTGGCAGCGGGGTTGAAGTAACGCCACCTCCGCCGCATCCAATTTGAAGAAACATCGCGACTGACGCAAAGCAGAATGTGGCAAAAATGTTTCTTGAACCACCCAATTTGCTGTGCACGGACTTCATTGCCACCTCCATGGCTCATCGCTCGGCGGCTCTGTCACAGTGCCCGAGTCTTTTAATTGACCGTCACGATTACCTGCGTCGAATGCTGCAGCGCTCCCGGAGTGACCGTAACCGTGACTGTGTAGCTTTAGGCCACTGGAGGGGCAGGGTGCTGCTGCCGCCTCCGAACGCCGCGGGTGGAAGAGTTGCCGCCAGCATCAGAAGGCACAATGCCCAGAGTCTCCGGCGCTTCTTGTCGAAGCCCGTCCCCAACATACAACCCAGCAATCCGAGCGATACCCAAACGGGATAAAACCTCCCGGCCCTGTCGAACGTGGCACAATCAGACAGTAACCGACAACACATAAAGTCAGGGCGAATTCATTGTCGTAACGTGTGCGGTGGGCAGAATAGCCAGATTGCCGTTTACGTCCACTATCTCCACAACGATGTCGTGCGCCCCGTTGGAGTATTTGGTTGTGTCCAGAAAATATTGGAATCCTACGTTAGTGTTCGATATGTGGGGAAAGAAAGCGGGAAAATCAGAACGTGAGAGGCCGTGAGTCGCCGTCCCGACGACCATCCCGTCCACGAGCACATCTACACGCGTGATATCTGACGTGCCGAATGCCCAACCTACTATCAAGGCCCCGGACCCGCTCAAAGTGTCCCCTGATTGTGGTTCTTCCACGTACGACCTAGGGGTGAACGGACTGGGATTGGTTTCCTGATGGCGCAGCTCATATACGATCGCTCGCGCGTCGGAGACCGGTCCTGCAATCATATAGATATTTGATTCCAGCACGGCGCCCGGCGCCCATGTGAATGGCGTAACAGGCCCGAAATTGTTTGTTCCATTAGGTGAGGCTCCAGCGGCATTGAAGCCGTGCGAGTACAGAAAGGATCCCGGGGTATACACCGTGAGCCCCGAATTGTTTGCATCAACATAGGCACCCCACTCCTCAGGCGTATAGAGGAGAGGGCCCGTTTGCGGCAAATCCGGCATGGTGAAATTCGACAGCGGCTTATATGTCCACGGCTCGGTCCCGCCGTAGTAAAGGAAGGTATCCCAGCCACGGTTCACGTACACCCCGGGGAATTCCTGGTCGGCGTTGGCGTGCGTGTCCGTGCCTACATGCGTAATCTTGTAGTGTATTTTGAACGCGCGTCCGTGCCCTGGCACGGGCGTCAGCCACTGTTCGATATAAAAATCCGCGAGAACGGGATTCCCGCTGCCTCCGCCGAAGTTTTCCGGCACCCACTGCAGAGGTTGGGTCTTGACATAGATCGAATCCGGTCCAACGGTCTGCGTCAATACAGCGCTACCATCATAGTCATGGTCGCCCGCCTGTTCGACACCCCAGAACGGCAGGTTGTTGGCTGCCACATTACCGTCCCAGAGCCCGACTTGCACCTCCCGGCCAGGATCGTTCACATTCACGGTGTTCACGCCGTTCACGCTGACTTCGACAACGCTGCCTCCCCAAGTTGTCAGCAAGCCGACACGTGTAGTCTCATTCGTGGTAGTCGCCTCCAGATAGAGCATCGGACCGCTCTGATAGGTTTGGATCACAGCCGCAGGTGCGATCGTTAACGTCAATGAAGCAGTCTTCGAAAGTTGGCCACTCGTTGCGGTGAATTGCAGCATGACACTGCCTGTCTGTGCCGTATTAGGAATCGAAAAAACGACTTCCTGAGTTGTGTCTGGCATGAGGCTGAAAGGAAACGACGGTGCCGTCGTTCCTCCGGGCGGCGAACCGCTGATTGCCACGCTAACTGCGCCACTGAAACCATTTTGACTTGCTGCGGAAATCACAATCGGCGGCGTGGGTGCACCCACTGTCCCGGAGAGCGCAGGGGGATTGACCGAAAAACTGAAACTTGCTGGTGGTGGCGGCGGGGGACCAGAGGACCCGGAGCCCCCACAGCCAATGAGCGTAACCACGACGGCCGACTCGAACCATGAGGATGTGCGAAGATTTGCGAGCCGCATCTTTGACCGCCTTATCCCTCCGCTCGCATCCACCGTCCTTGCGAGGAGTTGCCGGAATTCGCTACCCAATCAACTTCAAAGCGGTTCCTAGTTTACGGTTATCGAGATCGCCGTCGAGTGCTGAAGCGCCCCCGATGTTGCCGTGACAGTGACCGTATAGTTTTGGAGCGATGGGCCCGTGGTGACGTTGCTGTTGCCACTGCCGCACCCTGCGGGCAGAATTGTTGCGACCAGCATTAAGAGGCACAGTGCCCAGTGTCTCCGCCGTTTCTTGTCGAAGCCCGTTGCCAGGACACAGCCGAGCAGTCCGAGCGGAAGCCATGCAGCGTAGAATCTCGCTCCCTGCTCGAACCAGGGCGCGGTTAGTAAGGCTGATAGAGCCGCCGCATTCACAGTGAGTGTCGCATTGGTGCCGGGAGTGACGGATGCGGGCGAGATGCCGCACGTGGGCATGGGCGAAGGGCCACTCACGGAACACGTCAGCGCAATGCTTCCCGAGAAGCCGCCCTGCGCCGGGAAGGACAACACTTCGCTCGTCTGAGCTCCGCGCTTCACCGTGAGACTCGTCGCGGCAGGGCTCAATGTGAAGTCCGACACAGCGATACTCACAGAGGCCGAGTTGTTATTTGTGTTTGGGTCAGGCTGATCCGAACTGATACTGAGATTGCTGTCGAAACCGGATGCTCCAGCTGCGACGATGTAAGTCATTGCGACGTTCGCCCCTGACGCCAGCGTTCCGAGCGCGCAGGTAAGCTGTCCGGGGCTCATGGTGCAACTCCCCGAGCTGATCGTCACGTTCGAAATCTGAGTGCTATCGGTCACGCTATCGGTCAGAGTCACGTTGGTGGCGGCGCCAGGGCCAATGTTTGACACGTTCGCGCTCACAGTTACCTTGTCCCCGGGTATGGCGGTCGTCTCCGAAGCTGTGGCTGAAACGGACAGATCGGCCGGCAGAACGGCGGTGATTGTGATCGAGGCGGAATTGTTTTTCGAATTGAGGTCGGGTGGCGTGGCCGCCACTTGCAGGGTATCCATAAAGGTTCCCGCCGCCGTGGGCGTCAAAGTAAACTGCACGGTCGCAGTTGACGGGTCCGTCATCGCTCCTAGATCGCACGTGACGGTGATGGTGCCGGTGCAGGTTCCTTGGCTGGGCTGCGCCGAAACGAATTTCAATCCGGAGGGCAAGTTCTCCGTGAGTATCACGCCGGAAGCATCTTGCGGGCCTTCACTGAAAACTGTCACGTTGTAACTAAGGTCGACGCCCACCGGGGCGCCGCTTACTTGTGCCGGGTTCAGCGTCAGGGCGAGATCCGCTCCAGAGTTTGGGCTGGTATTCAACAGGACGGTGACGGAGTTGGCGAGGGAATAGGTTAGCGCCAGATCAGGGAGACTATCGCCGTTGAAATCGGCGGCGACGATAGAAGTAGGATGCGTTCTCGTTCCGGAGTCGATCGGGGGCGCTCCTATGAAAGAGCCACCGGTTCCTGCGCCAAGCAGGAGATTTCCGAATCCACTGATCTCTATGAACAAATCCAGCTTGTTGTCTGCGTTGAAGTCAGCCGCGACGAAGCCCGTCGACACGAACCGTAACAAGGAGCCGGCCACGCGAACCCCCGGGTTAAATGTGCCGTCCCCGTTGCCACGATACACAACCACGCCAGCGATCGAGATACAGAATTCATGGCATCCTGACGGGGGAGAAAAGATCGCTCGAAGAGCCAGATCTACCTTGTGATCAGTATCGAAGTCGCCCGTCAGCAAGAAGCCGCCACTCGTACTGTCAGCAACGGGGGTCGGGGCCTGGAATGTGCCGTCGCCGTGGCCCGCAAGGATGACCGCGCCTGCAGTTGTCGTTGCAACTACATCAGGATTTGTGTCCCCGTTGAAATCGGCGATGACTATTGAGCTGATTGCGCCGTTGCTGCCAAGTGAGATGGTTTTCGTCGGCTGGAAAGTCCCGTCACCATTGCCGAGAAGCACGCTCAGGCTCTCATCGCTCTGATCACCGATAATGAGATCGATCTTTTTGTCCCCGTTGAGATCAGCTACCGCCACGCTGAACGGAGACAGACCGGCACTAACCTTTACCGGCTGCTGAAAAGTTCCGTCGCCGTTACCTAGGAGAATATTCGCCACACCTGGACTTATCACAATCAGGTCGAGCTTGTGTTCGCCGTTAAAGTCGCCGACGGCAAGTGCAGAAGGCGAAGGACCGGCAGAGGAATTCACTGCATCCTTGAAAGTTCCGTCACCATTTCCAAGCAGGACGCTCACGTTAGCGCTGCCCGCATTTGCCGCCGCGAGGTCCGGCTTTCCGTCACCGTTGAAGTCGCCCACAACGACCGCCGACGGAGACATACCCACTGGATAGCTAGCTGGTGAGGCGAAATCGACTGCTCCGCTCTTTGCCGGATAGCCGAGTGAGATGAGAAGAACGAAGGCAGTTGCAAGATTCCGATTCATTCCACGCATGGCAAAACTCCTTTCGCAGTCCGCAGCTCGCGGAGTCATCCACACGGTCCCGGGGTTCGACCCCGGAGCCGTGTGGGCGGGTCCTTCAGTTTCCGTCTTCGGTGAATACCCTTCTCGCCTCGACGGTGATCACGACGGGAAGGAATGCCCCGTTGGGCAGTTGCAGAGACTTCTGAACCATGCGGATTTCCCGCTCGTTATTGTCGAAAACAATCGACAGAACCGAGGTGCGGACCAACTGTCCTGACTCGTAAAAATTGACGGTGGCGGTGCCCGTACAATCCGGATTCACCGCATAGCTTCCGGTAAAGGTTTCATCCGCGAAGCCGCCACCAACACTGCGAGATTCCGTCCCGCTGACATTCCCCTTCGCGTCCAACGTGATTCTGCCGGCTGCGGCAATGGGCACCGGCCCCGTGCTAAGGATTACGACTCCTGTGAGAGTGAACCCGTAATTCCCAGCGCTGTCCGCCAGTGAGCACGACCGCGCATTCGCCGCTGGCACGATTAATAGCGAGGCCAGGAAAACTGCGCCGCCAAGTGAGCTGAAAATAGTTCGTTTCATCTTGTCCTCCAATAAGGTCTCTGGGCGGGACCTGAAGGTGACAGCCCGTCCGTGAAGCGCATTCCTCGCAGAAAGCTTTCACGGGGTCAATACAACACGTCTCCATTCGGTTCCATTTCAGGCTCACGGGCCAACCCGATGAGGGGGCAAGGGTTACCAGAGAGTCTCGTCTACTCCCCGGAATGGTGGTAGACTCCCCTGTACAAATACAGGTTTCCCTGTATTCCCCTAAAGGGAGTGGCCATGCCGCCGGGACGAATTCAATTCGGCGCCTTTGAGCTAGATTCAGCGGCGGGCGAGCTGCGCAAGCACGGCATCAAGATCAGGCTTCAGGAACAACCCCTTCAGATTCTGCAGCAGCTCCTGGAACACCCTGGCGAGGTCGTCACCCGAGAAAAGCTGCAGAAACGCATCTGGCCCGCGGATACGTTTGTGGACTTTGATCACGGACTGTACAGTGCCGTGCAGCGATTACGGGACGCGCTGGGAGATAACGCCGAGACACCCCGGTACGTCGAAACGCTGCCGCGACGAGGGTATCGCTTCATCGCGACGGTCAATGGCGGGAACCGTGTTGAAGCGAAGGCAGAGACGGCAAGCATCGAAGCGCCAGCCTCTCGCTTCAAAACTTGTCGAATGATCCCAATCAAGAATATTTTGCGGACGGGATGACCGACGCGCTGATCACGGACCTGGCGCAAATTGGTTCTCTAAAGGTGATCTCGCGCACCTCGACGATGCATTACAAGACATCGGAGAAAACGCTGCCGGAAATCGCACAAGAACTGAACGTAGACGGGATCGTCGAGGGGACGGTGCAACGCTCGGGTGATCGCGTGCGCATCACCGCGCAGCTCATCTTTGGTCCCTCGGACAAACATTTGTGGGCGAATAGCTACGAGCGAAATGCTCCAAACGTGCTGTCCATGGAAAGCGAAATCGCGGGAGACATCGCGAACCAGATTCAAACAAAACTCACCCCTGAGCAAGAAGCGCGGCTTACTAATGCGCGGCCTATCAATCTCAAGGCGTTCGAAGCCTATCTGCAAGGTAAGTACCATGTGACCCAGGCAGTAGATCTTGAGTTTCACCATGGCCAGCAGGAAACGATGCGGTCGGAACTGGCAATGGCTCGGGAATTCTTCGAGAAGGCAATCTCCGAGGACCCCAACTATGCGCCTGCATACGTTGGGCTAGCTAAAACCCGGTCATCCGATCGACCCGTTGCCGAGGGGGGACCCGAAAAGGAACGTGAGGCGCTACAAAAGGCGCTCCAACTTGACCCGACGCTCGCAGAAGCCCACCTTGCCCTGGGCGAACTCGAACGCGATAGATTCTGGAACTGGGCCGATTCGGAACGCGAGCTTAAACGGGCGATCGAACTCAATCCCAACCTAGCGGATGCCCGCTTCGGCTATTCGGCCTTCCTCGACAACATGGGTCGATTCGACGAGGGAATGAGGGAGTATCTGCGCGCTCAAGAACTTGATCCCGGGCATTACTCGGCCTGGCCTATCTTTACGAGACGCCAATTTGACAAAGCCATTGAGCTGGATCGGAACGACATTGAACGGCATGCTTTCGGGTTCTATCCACACTTGGATCTGGCACGGACTTATGAGGCCAAAGGGATGCACGACGAGGCGATCCGGGAGTGGGAGATCGCTTTGCAGATGCTGGGGTATGAAGACATGGCAAACGCGATGAATCGAGGGTTTAAGGCAGGGGGCTACAAGGGCGCGCTCAAGGAATGGGTCCGGGAAATGGAATTGGCTCGGGCTCGGGGAGAGAATATTCCATCGTCCATACTGGCGGAGGTCTACGCGTATTTGGGAGAAAAGGATCATGCATTTGCCTGGCTGGAGAAGGCTTATAAGGAACGAGATGGTGCTTTCCCGGGTTTGAAAGTAGAACCCCTTTGGGACAACATCCGGCCGGATCCTCGGTTTCAGGACCTCGTTCGTCGTGTCGGTCTGCCGGAGTAGCGCCATTTTGAACTGGGTATGAACACGGGAAAGCCATATTCAGGGCCGGTCCGCTTCGGCGTGTTTGAAGTAGATTTGCGCACGGGAGGGCTACGCAAGCACGGGATTAAGATCAAGCTTCAGGAACAACCCCTTCAGATTCTGCAGCAGCTCCTGGAACATCCTGGCGAGGTCGTCACCCGGGAAGAGCTACAGAAACGCATCTGGCCTGTGGATACGTTTGTGGACTTTGATCACGGACTGTACAGTGCTGTGCAGAGGTTGCGGGACTCGCTGGGAGACAACGCCGAGACACCTCGGTACGTCGAAACTCTGCCGCGGCGAGGGTATCGGTTCCTTGCGGCGGTCGATAACGGAAACCGTGTTGAAGCGAAGGTAGAGACGGCGAGCGCCGAAGCGCCAGTCTCTGTCGTTCCGGAAGGGCCGGCTCCGCGTCGCAGCTTGCGTATACCACTCCTAGTGGCGGCAGGTGTAGCCGTCGTTGTGCTTCTGTTTGTTCTGGAGTTTATGGGTGGAAGCCTGCGAGAACGGCTGCTAGGGAAGGCCACGCTGCCCCCCATCCGCTCGCTCGCGGTGCTGCCGCTGCAAAACTTGTCGAATGATCCGAGTCAGGAATATTTTGCGGACGGGATGACGGACGCGCTGATCACGGACCTGGCGCAAATTGGATCTCTAAAGGTCATTTCGCGCACGTCCACGATGCGCTACAAGAAATCGGACAAAACGCTGCCGGAAATCGCGCGAGAACTGAACGTGGGCGGAATCGTTGAGGGGACTATTCAGCGCTCCGGCGATCGCGTGCGGATTACCGCGCAGCTTATCCATGCCCCAACTGACAAGCACGTTTGGGCCAGCAGCTTCGAGCGAGATGCGCGAGATGTCCTGACAGTGGAAGGCGAAGTGGCGCAGGCGATTGCCGTAGAAATCCGGGCGAGGCTGACTCCACAGGAGCAGGCGAGGCTGACGCAACCGCGGCCGGTGAATCTTAAAGCCCACGAAGCCTATCTTCGAGGCTGGCATGAAGATGATATCGGGGGAACCCTATCAAATCGCCAGGGTATGCAACAAGCTGCTGAGGAACATTTGCGGCGAGCGGTTGAATATTACGAGCAGGCAATCCGGGAGGACCCCGGGTTCGCCCCGGCCTATTTAGGACTGGCTTACAATGGCTCGTCTGATAGAGCTGAGACAGCCGCGAGAAAAGCGTTGGAAATCGACGACAGCTTGTCCGAGGCGCACCTGATCCTGGGTGCGATCAAGCTGGTTCGTGACTTGGATTGGCGGGATGCGGAGAAGGAGCTACTGCGGGCGATCGAGCTCAACCTCAATAACGCAGCCGCCCATCAAGGCTACGCCTATTTCTTGGATGCCGCGGGCAGGTTAGAGGAAGGCATGAGGGAGTATGAACGAGCACAGGAACTGGACCCGGAGAACGATCACCTTGCTCCGGCGCTTTACTCGCGCCGCCAGTTTGATCGTTTGATCGAATTGGAACGCAACGCGATCGCGAGAGACCCTGCGAGCACCAGCGCTGCTTCTGCCGTCTCGCACAGAACCTTGATGGTTGCTTACGCTCGAGTGGGCAGATACAAGGAATCGATCGAAGAATTCCGCCAGGCTTTGATTTCCTATGGTTACGATGGCCTGGCAGAAGACCTGCGCCGCGGTTACGCACGTGGAGGTTACCAAGGCGCTTTGCGCGAGTGGCTCAAAGGTGTGCAAAAACAAAAACCTGATTTTCCATTCCATTGGGTCGCTGCCTATGTCCATACTGAACTCGGAGACCGCGACGCCGTCCTTGCCTGGCTGCCAAGAATGAAGGACGAGCCCGCTTGGAGTGATGCCGCGTACGACGATGATCTCTTTCCCAATCTCGTGACTCTGCGCATAGAGCCGATGTGGGATCCCCTTCGCTCCGACCCGAGATTCGAAGATCTCGTGCGGCGCGTGAAATTCCCGCACTGAGACTCCTCATACACCCTGTCTCTAGAACTCAATCTTGATCCCCACCTGCCCTTCGCGCCCCGGGAGCACTTGCGTTACCGTGCCAAAAGGCACTGGCGAATCGGCAACGCTTTGAATTCCCGACGGATTGGCACGATTGAAGGTATTGAAAAACTCGATCAACGTTTCGAGCCGGAAGCGGTCCCCCAAGCGGAACCATTTCGACAGGCGAACGTCCATATTGACAAATGGAGGGGCGACAAAATGGTTCCGACCGACGGTGAAATCGTTCGCGGCGGGAATGCCGTCACCGTCCACGTCCGTCGCATTATTGGAGAACGAACGGCTATAGTGGAACCCGCTTTGCGCCCGAAAAATCGCGGAAATTTGAAACTGCTTCGGCAATTGGATTAGTCCGTTGGCAGAAAAGGTGTGAGTAGTTGCTAGATCGGAAGGTCCGCGATCGAGATTTGGTCCATAGTAAAATTTCCCCGCCTTTGGCACCGGATTCCCATTGCTGGCGATAAAGGGTCCGTTCGCGTTGGTTTGCCCGGTAACCGGATCGGTGACGACTGGCGGGATGCCGACAAAGCTGTCCGTCGTACTGTTAAATGCCG
>WNGO01002525.1_pt1 | contig 11637 bp, 6 predicted proteins | sample 5400511 | NCBI WGS metagenome assembly WNGO01 (sample SAMN13153380, study PRJNA577476) | soil metagenome | isolation source: 20 cm soil or saprolite under Garry oak tree replicate 2 | place: USA:California | collected 2016-06-15
AGGTCGGCTTCCTCGCCAACCTTGTCCGCCTCTATCGCGGCGAAGCCCCCGACTACACCCTCGGCGGCGACGAAGCCCGCGCCAAAATCGAAGAAATCTTCGGCAAGAAACTGAAATTCGCCGACATGCCCGGCCTGTGCCGCGCTGCCACGCTCAAGGAAATCGAAGCGCAAGGCTGGTCGCTCAACCCTGGCCGCTACGTGGGCGTGGCCGCCGGCGAAGCCGTGAGCGACGAGGACTTCAAGGAACAATTCGAAACGCTGAACGAGGAACTTGAAACCCTCAACCTCCAGGCGCGCGACCTCGAACGAACCATCGCCCGCAATATTGCGGAGATTCTGGAGGCGTGAAGATGGCAGTCTGGCGCGAAACAACTCTTGGCGAAGTCTGCGACGACGTGGATGGAATCATCCAGACCGGGCCGTTCGGTTCACAACTCCACGAGTCTGACTACTCGCCGGAGGGCATTCCGGTCGTGATGCCGAAAGACATCATCGAAGGACGAATTGCCACCGAGAATGTGGCCCGCGTTTCACCAGAGCACGTCGAACGTTTATCGCGACACAAACTGAGAAAAGGTGACATCGTTTACGGGCGGCGCGGCGACATCGGTCGCCAGGCGCTCATCAGGCCAGAGCAGGAAGGTTGGATGTGCGGCACAGGCTGCATCCGACTCAGCTTCGGCGAATCAGTGCTCAGTCCGCTTTTCCTCCACTACTATCTCCGGCAAGACGATCTCGTCAGTTGGATTACCAATCAAGCAGTCGGCGCGACGATGCCGAACTTGAACACGGGGATTCTCCGAACTGTGCCAGTGAGGTTTCCCCCGCTGCCGGTACAACGGCGGATAGAGGGCATCCTATCGGCCTACGACGAGCTGATGGAGAACAGTCAGCGGCGCATCCGGATTCTGGAGGCGACGGCCCGCGCCCTCTACCGCGAGTGGTTCGTCCACTTCCGCTACCCCGGCCACGAAAAGCTCCCGCGCGTCGCCTACCCCCTCGGCGACATTCCCCAAGGCTGGGAGGTCGCTGTTCTGGATGATGTCTGTGAACGAGTGACGGATGGCTCGCACTCAAGCCCGAAGTCGGTGGACGAAGGTATGCCGATGGCATCTTCCAAAGACATGCACGATTGGGGATTCACGATGGAAACCTGCCGGTTCATCAGTCGCGAGGATTTCGACGACCTCGTTCGCAACGATTGCAGGCCGAAGAAGAACGACGTTCTCATCACAAAGGATGGCGCGAACTATTTGAAATACATCTTCGTGAATCGAGCCGAGCAGGATGTGGTGCTGCTCTCGTCTATCGCGATTCTGCGTCCGAACGCCCGAATCAATCCCCACTTGCTGGCTGCGATCCTGAAATCGCCAGATAATAGGGGACGACTGAAGAACTACGTCACCGGCGCGGCAATTCCGCGAATCGTCTTGAAGGACTTCAAACGGTTTCAATTCGTGCTGCCGAGCCAAGTGGTGCAAACGGAATGGGCCAAGATTGCAGAACCGATGACGGAGCTTTGCTGGCGATTGGTAGACCAAATCCAGAATCTCCGCCGGACGCGCGATCTGCTGCTGCCACGTCTGCTCTCGGGGCAGATGGAACTCGAAACAAATTGAACTAATGCAAGCGCAACCCAAGACCATCCGCGACATTCTCCAGACCGGGAATCAATACGTCATCCCGCTCTTTCAGCGTTACTATTCTTGGGGGAAAGAGCATTGGGAGCGCCTGCGGCTCGACATTTGGGCTTTGATAGAAAACGACTCGAAACCGGTTCATTTCCTTGGCCCACTCGTTTGCCACCTCCCGTCCAAAATGCTTGGCAGCACGTCGTCGTACCAGTTGATTGACGGTCAGCAACGTCTAACCACGCTCACCATCCTGCTTTCGGCCATTCGTGATGTCGCCCGTTCGCGCGGGTTGAACGATTTTGCCGACGAGGTCACCGAGGATTATCTCCTGTTCAAACGCAAGCAGGGCAGCGGCCGCTACAAAATTCTTCCGCGGCTCGGCGACCGGGAAGTGCTCACTTCGATGGTCGAGGGGCACGACATGTCGGCGTTTGCCAGCAGCCGTGTGTATGAAGCGTGGAAGTATTTCCAGCGGCACGTCCAACACTTGTCCCGCAAGGACACCCAAAACCATCTTCGCAAGTTGCTCGATGTCATCACAACGCGCTTGAATCTCGTGGCCGTGGTAATTGATGGAGAGAATCCATACGAGATTTTCGACAGCCTGAACTCCACCGGCTTGCCGTTAGAAGAGTCCGACCTGATCCGGAATTTTGTGTTTATGGATATTCCCGTGACCAAGCAGCAGGAGTTTGATGAGCAGCATTGGAAACCCTTCGAGCAGCTCTTCGCAAAGACGCAAACGGAGGACACGGTCGAAATGACTCCGTTCTACCGCGACTACCTGATGCGCAACGGCCGGTATTCCAAGGAAGACGCGACCTTCGTGGATTTCAAGAACGCCCACGAAGAAGTCGTCCAACAACCGGAGGCGTTGGTGGTCGAACTCAAACGCTTCGCCCGGCTCGATCTCATGCTTCGCCGGCCCGGCTCGATCGAAGACGAGGAGTTGCGGGCCGTATTGCGCCAAGTCGAAGGCATGGAAACCACGACTGCTTACCCGTTACTCCTCAACTTGCTGGACCGCCACGACCGCGACGAGTTGAGTAAGGAGGATTTGTGCGGCTGCATGAGTGACCTCGTCAGCTTTGTGCTTCGCCGTTCCATTTGCGGCGAGAGCACCCGCGCCTACGGCAAGTGGTTCGTCGAAGCAATCACCATGGTTCGCAGCAATCCGCGGGCGGACCTCCAAGCCTACTGGCTGGCCCGTCGCTGGCCGGATGATACCGCCGTTCGCGAGCGCCTTCCCGGTTTTGAACTTTACCGCCGCGAACCCACCAAGGCACGCGTTATCCTCGAAGGGCTGGAGGAAAGTTTCGGCCATCGCGAGCGCGTGGACCTCTCAACGTTGACCATCGAGCATGTCATGCCCCAGACCATCACCAACAACAAGAACGGAAAGGCGTGGAAGGAAATGCTCGGGGAGGAATGGGAACAGATTCACGATGCGCTGCTCCACGCGTTGGGCAACCTTACGCTCACCGGCTACAACACGGAGTTGAGTAACTCGCCTTTCGACACAAAGCGGGTCGAACTGGCTAAAAGCCATCTCGATCTCAACACCTATTTCACCAGCCTGCCCAAATGGGATGCCGATGCCATTCGCAGGCGGTCCGTCGCTTTAACCGAGCGCGTGCTCACGCTATGGCCAAGATCTGCCAACGGGATACCCTATTCCGCCTCAGCCGAAGCCATGCCCGAGCCGGAAGGCTTGACGAACGCGGCCAAGGCCCGGCTGGAGTACTGGCGTCACCTTGACAGCCGTTTGGAAGAACGCGGTGTGCCCCCAAAGCTGATTGTTCCGACACCCGACTCTTCCGTATCCATATCTCTTGGTGAGACCGGCGAAGCTGGGTTCGCATTGAGCTTCAATCAGGGACGCGGTCAAATCCACGTCTCTTTGATCCTCTACGGCGACGTCGGCGAAAGGGTCGCCCTGGGTTTGGAAAAAGACAAAGCCGCCATCCAGCAGGAACTCGGTTATCAACTCACTTGGGAACTCAACAACAACGGCGGTGAAATCTACATCACGGACGAAGGTATTCCGATTCGCGATCAGAACGACTGGCCGATCCAGCACGATTGGTTCGGCGACCGTTTGGAGGATTTCCAGCGTGTCGTGCAACCTCGCGTTCTTGCCTTGGAGAAAGAGGCGCTGCAAGACCCAAACATCCGCCGGTCCCTCGAACAGCGTGAACTCCAAATCAAGTATTGGCGGGCCTGCGCCTCGGCGCTTGTTGGCTCTCAACTCACGCTCCGCGAAAACGACCCGGCCAAGGGGCGGACTGTCTGCCGCTTCTCGCCCCTCGACGATGGCATCCAGTTCGGCATCCAGTGCTATCCGTCCGGCGACAGCCTCACTGTCTATTGGGGCGTGACCAGTTCCGCCTCCCGGAATCAGCGACGTCTATTCAAGGAGATGTTGGAAACGCAGATACCCGATCTCCAATCCTTGATCGGCCAGAAGTTGCACATCAAAGCCCCATACCTCTGGGTCGCCATTCCCGCTGACATCAAGGCGCAACCCGATTGGTCGCGTCAGCACCAGTGGATTAAGGACACCGGCGAGAAGTTCCTCAGCGTGTTCAAGCCCCGCCTCGCGATCCAGTGAGGTTTCAGCGAAGACTGTCGCCCATGCCCCACGCCTACACCGAAGACCAATTAGTGGAGCAACCAGCGGTCGATCTTTTTGAAAAACTTGGCTGGGAAACCGGATCAGCGTTAGACGAAGTCTTTGGTCCCGACGGCACGTTTGAACGGGAAACAAGCGGAGAAGTGGTATTGCTTTCCCGACTTCGCGCTGCGTTGCGGCGGCTGAATCCTAATTTGCCAGGCGAAGCGATTTCTGCCGCAGTCAACCAATTAACTCGCGATCGATCGGCGATGAGTCTCGTCGCCGCCAATCGCGATCTTTACGAATTGTTAAAACAGGGCGTGCAAGTCAGCGTTCCTGATCCAAAACGTGGCGGTCAAAAAGTAGAGCGAGTTCGCGTGATCGATTGGGAAAACCCGGCGGCCAACGATTTTCTGCTCGTGAGTCAGATAACGATTACGGGCCAGCTCTATACATGCCGACCGGATTTGATCGGATTTGTCAATGGCTTGCCGCTTGTTGTGATGGAGTTCAAAAAGCCCGGTGTTCCAGCGCGCGCGGCATTAGAAGAGAACATCACTAGTTACAAGCATCCGCTCAACGGTGTTCCAGCTCTGTTCTGGTTTAACGGGTTTATCATCGCATCCAACGGAAGTGAGAGTCGTGTCGGATCGATCACGGCGGATTGGGATCGGATGTTCGAGTGGAAACGCATTGAGCGCGAGGATGAGCCGCGTCGGGTTTCGCTTGAAACGATGATTTGCGGAACGTGCGCGCAATCGCGTCTGCTTGATCTGGTGGAAAACTTCACGGTGTTTTCCGAGCACAAAACGGGGGTCGTCAAAATTGTTGGCCAGAATCATCAAGTGCTCGGGGTTAATAATGCGATCGTATCGATGTTGAAGGCACGCGAAGAAGCTCACGGGCGTGGCGGCGTGTTTTGGCAGACGCAAGGCTCAGGCAAAAGTTTGGCGATGGTGTTCTTCTCGCAAAAAGTGCTGAGGAAAATTCCAGGCAACTGGACATTTGTCGTTATTACGGATCGCGTGGAGCTAGACGATCAGATCGCAAAGACATTCAAAGCGACCGGTGCCGTTAGCCAACAAGAAGGCGACGAGTGCCATGCACAAAACGGAGATCAGTTGCGCGACCTATTGCGGGGGAATCATCGCTATGTGTTCACCCTGATTCAGAAATTTTTGACGCCGGAAGCGCTTTCTGATCGCCGCGACATCATCGTTCTAACGGACGAGGCGCATCGCACACAATATGACACGCTCGCGCTGAACATGCGTTCCGCCTTACCGAATGCGATCTTCCTCGCGTTCACGGGCACTCCACTCATCGCGACTGAGGAGCGAACGCGTGAGGTGTTCGGGGATTACGTCTCGGTCTACAATTTCCAGGAGTCCGTGGAAGACGGCGCAACAGTCCCGCTCTTTTATGAAAACCGAACGCCGGAACTGAAACTAAAGAATGCAGCGCTCAATGAGGACATTTACGCGCTTATCGAGGAGGCGCAGCTTAACGAAGAAGCCGAGACCAAACTGGAGCGGGAACTTGGGCGGCAATATGACATCATCACTCGCGATGACCGGTTGGATAAGATCGCGAAGGATGTTGTTACGCATTTTCTCGACCGCGGCTTTCAGGGCAAAGCGATGGTTGTGTCGATCGACAAGGCCACTGCGCTCAAGATGTATAACAAGGTGCGAAAATATTGGGTGGAAGAGCAGAAGGGGGTAGAGATCCAACTCGCGAAACTCGCCAAGTTTACCGAGTCCGATCCTGACAAGGTGCGCGCATTAAACGATCGACTCAGGATTCTCAAGAGCACTGATATGGCCGTGGTCGTTTCGCCTGGGCAAAACGAAGTCGAACAACTGGCCAAGCTCGGCCTCGACATCGTTCCTCATCGCAAACGGATGAATACCGAAAAACTGGATGAAGACTTCAAAGATCCTGATGATCCGCTGAGAATCGCGTTTGTCTGCGCGATGTGGATGACAGGATTCGACGCGCCGAGCTGTTCGACAATGTATATCGACAAGCCGCTGCGGAATCACACGCTCATGCAGACGATCGCTCGGGCGAACCGAGTGTTTCCCGGAAAGCACAGCGGACTGATCGTGGATTACGCCAATGTTTTTGCTTCACTTGAGAAAGCGCTCGCCATCTACGGCGCTGGCAAAGGCGGCGCGACCCCGGTGCGCGACAAGGCCGTGCTTCTCGCCGACTTTAAAAAGGCGCTCGATGCGGCGACGCACTTCTGCCGAGGGCATAACGTTGATCTAAATCGGATCGAATCCGCCGCCGGATTCAATCGGGTGAAGTTAATCTCCGATGCTGTCGATGCGCTTATTTCACCCGATCCATTGCGGAGGGAATTTCTGGCGCACGCGCGACTGGTTGGAATGTTCTTTCGCGCAGTTAAACCGGACCCAGTAGCTCTGGAGTTTGCTTCTCGCGTTTCGTGCCTCGCAGTAATCGCAGATGAAATTCGACTGCGCACCGGTGGTGACCGGCGAGAGGACATCTCGGTGGTCATGTCCAAGGTGAACGAATTACTGGATGAGTCGATCGCTGCTGACGGATTCCACATTCCCAGCGGCGCCGATGGCCGCGCGATTATCGATCTGGCGAAAATCGATTTTGAAGTTCTGGCGAAACGGTTCAAGCAATCGAAAAAGAAGAACCTCGATCTTGAGCAACTCAAGGCGGCTGTCCGCGGGCAACTCGAAAAGATGATTCGGATCAATAAAACGCGCGCCGATTACCTCGCAAAATTTGAGGAGTTGATTGAGTCATACAACGCCGGCAGCCGCAGCATCGACGAATTATTCCAGGAACTATTGGCATTAAGCCGTGCGCTTACGGACGAACAGCAGCGTCACGTCCGCGAGCAGTTGACGGAAGATGAACTGACGGTGTTCGACATTCTGACAAGGCCTGGTCCAGATCTCACTTCTGAGGAACGAAAGGAAGTGAAAAAAGTCGCCCGACAACTTCTTCAAAGCGTGAAGTCAGCCCTCGTTCTCAACTGGCGCCTCAAAGCGCAAGCTCGCGCGCAAGTGAGGCTCGCGATTGAAGACGTCTTGGATGACGGATTGCCACGCGCTTATTCGCCTGAGCTTTACAGGCAGAAATGCTCAACCCTGTTCGAGCACATCTTTGAAAATTCAACCCAGATGCAAGCCAGTGCTGCGTGATTTGCGCACGCGATTTCGACTGACTCGCCGCGGGTGAGCCGACAGCACGACATGCTCCTGCGAGTCAGAATTCAGAATTACTTGGCTAATACTTGGCAAATAGACGGTGTTTTCATGCGTTTTCGTGCGCGACCTTTCGCAATCAACAAAATCGTAAATGCCTAACAAATTACCTAGCTAAATGGCGATTTTCGAGTGTGCCGATGATGGGAGTCGAACCCATACCCCGCTTTTCACGAGAACGGATTTTAAGTCCGTTGCGTCTACCATTCCGCCACATCGGCGCTGCGGCGTGCATTCTAAGCTCCTTCTAAGATCGGCGAAAATGGATTTCGTAGTGAGAACGGACTCTGACCCGGCTTGAAAGAGTGCTTGTCTTAGGTTTGGAAATCCTCTAGAAAACTGCCAATTGACGGAGCCGTTGTTCGATTAGCGAAAGAGAAAATCGAAATCTTCCCATGGCGCAAAAACGCAGAGCTTCAAAGAAAAAGCCAGCCGCCAAGCGTCCGCAGCGGAAAAAAACAGCCAAGAACAAAATCCAACCGGTTGAGGAGGTTCTCTTCCGCGTAGAAGGAAAGATGTCCACATTTGGCGGGCCACGCGACACGGGGGATGTCAGCAGACGAAGGGCTTGCGCTTTTTACACCGGCTGATCTGCAAGACCCGAAATATTCGTACTTGTTTCTCCCGACACCCCGCCAGGCACAACCGGACTTGGGCGGCGGCTTAACCCCGATAAATACTATTTTGCCTGCTGCTGGAATTACAACGAGACCCCAAGGGAATTTTTGAAGCGTGCTGCTTGCACGCGTGGAGAACCCTGCAAATGGGCGCACAGCCGATGCGCGGCCGGTTGACTGGGGTCCGCATGTTTCGACGGGAGGCGTGGCGGATTTGTCTCCGGGATTAGCGGCAGCGCTCGGATTACAGACGGATGATGTCGTTCGAATAACGATCTCCGCACTACGAGCGATACCGGTGAAACCTGCAAAGGGCGCGAAGCGAGCTACTCCTGTCAGTCGGTCTGCGCCGCCCGGGAAGCCTGTCATCAAACAGTTCATCCGCAGCCCGAATTGTTCCTCCCGCAATGTCGGAACAAAGATCGACAAAATTGTTTTACATTGCACGGAAGGATCGCTGGCCAGTGCACTGGCAGAGTTTCAGAGAGGCGATTCGCGGAAAGTTTCCGCGCACTACGTCATTGATCGCAACGGCGACATCTACCAGATGGTCAGTGACGCTGATTGCGCGAATCATTGTATGGGCGCCAACGCTGGATCCATCGGCATCGAACACGTCGCCAGCGAAACCGATGCGCTCGCTGCGCCGCAGGGCGCCGCTTCCGCAGCGTTGATCCGCTGGTTGCTCCAGGAACATCAGATCCCGCGCACAAATATCTTCGGCCACGATTTCACGCCCGGCTACAGCCGTCCTGGAGGGACCAGTTGTCTGGACAAGCTCTTTGGCCCGGCGCACTCACAAACCACGATCGCTGCTTGGGTCGCGGCTAACGTGTGAACTGACTAGCCTTCCTGAATTAGTGGCTCTTGCGCAGGCATTCTTCCGGAAACTGCGAAGCATGGGTCCTTCAACATTCATATAATCCCCACAAAGTCTTTGAAGACTGATTTCCAGCCCTCAGGAATGGTCGGCCACGCCACGGTAAACAAAATCAGACCGATACCTCTGAAAAGCAGTTCTGGGAATGTCGTATAGAGCATTCATCAACTCGGCCCAGTTGCTGACGACGACGTTTGTTTGCATGCTTAATTTTGGGATTCTGGATAGTGCTGTGCCGGTTCAGGCGCGTTTGTCGTTAGTGGCTATCACAGTGAAAGAAGCTTGGGCAATCTCTTCAAATTTGCTTGATTATCCGGAAGAAAACAGACTGAAATGAGGTGAACAAGAAGGGCACAGCATAGAACGTCATGCCGACTAACGATAAACCCGAGGGGGACAGCAGGTTTAGGATTGCGTTGGCCAAGACGGTCACGACCTGGGCCCTGGTAGCGATCCTCGCCATAGCGGCTCTTATCATTTTGGTTGCCGGCATAAACGCGATTCGCTTCCCCGAAAAGGAACAAAGGGATCAATTCTTCGACATCGCCAAGTACATACTCGGCGTGCTTCTGCCGGTGATCGGAGCCTGGGTAGGCACCGTCCTCGCTTTCTATTTCGGACAGGTGAACTTCGAGGCGGCTTCAAGAAGCGCTGCCAACCTCGTGCGTCAGCTCTCACCGCGCGAAAAGCTCCAAGCTGAGGCTGCCAGTCAAGCGATGATGAAGATCAATGAGGTCACAACTTTCAAGATTCCGCCAGACAAGACCGAGGCGGACATTACGATAAGAGAGCTCATCGATGAGGGCTTTGAAAAGGACAAATCGCACCCTCGACAACGCCTGCCTATTCTGGATGCCGAGAGCAGAGGCAAATATGTGCTCCACCGAAGCACAATCGACGCATTTGTGGCTCCCATGAAGCGTCCTCCAGACGTGGACGAATCAACGTTGTCACTCAAAGATTTGCTAGAGGACTCAAAGCTGAAAGACTACATCCTTAATAGCTTCCTGCCGGTCGCTCCAGACGCAACGCTCGCCGATGCCAAGGATCTTCTAGACAAAAATCCGCAATGTCTCGATATTCTGGTTACACAAGACGGAACTAAGAATGGGATTGTGGTCGGTTGGATCACGAATGTGATGGTGCTAAATGCGGCAACGATTTAAAAACGTCCGAAGCATATCGTTGTCGCACAAATGCGTTCTTTAAGCCGTCGCCCGAACACAAATACCAGTAGATAAACTCAGCCGTGCTAATTAACTACCCTTCTTGAATCAAGGGCTCCGGCGGAGACGCCTTTCGGAAAATCATCCACACTCCTACAAGGACCAGCGCGCCGCCCAACAACGACGAGAGCGGAAATGTTTCGCCGCCTAACAACCAGCCGAGCATGACTGCTCCGGGTGGAGTGATGAGCGAGATACTTTGCAGCTGCGCGACCGTCAGGCGTGGCAGCAGCCAGTACAGAAGCAGAAACGTCAACGCCGAGCCGATCACAGCCAGATAGAGCAGGCAAAACACTGACGAGACAGTCCAGTGAAAGCGCACCGGATTTCCATCGACGGCCAACCCAAGCAGCAACAACGGTGCAATTCCGAAAATCATTTGCCACGCAGCGAGCATCGCGGGCGCAATTTGCATCGCCCGCGCCTTGACAAGCACGTTTGCGAAGGCCGCGCTCGCAGCTCCAACAACAACTCCCACACCGCCCCAGAAAGCAAGCGGACCGTTGAACCCCAGCAGCCGTGCGCAGATCACGGTCACGCCACCGAGTGCAATGATTGCGCCGGCGAGCTTTGGTAAGCGCAGCGGTTCATCCGGCAGCATCCAGTGGGCGAATATCATGCCGAAAATTGGAATGCTTGCCTGCAATACCGCAGCTAGACCTGACGAAACGTGCAGCTCCGCCCAGAACAGTAGCGTGTAGTTCACGGCAAACATGAGGACTCCCGTGACGGCGAGAATGATATAATCGTTGCGGCCTCGCGGGAGCAGATGTGTCCGGCCGATGGAGACGGCTACGAGAACGATAATTGCGATGAGAAAACGAATCGCCACGAATGAAATCGGAGGGAGATCGCGTAATCCGATTTTAATGGCAAGCCAGGTGGAGCTCCAAACAACGCAGAGCGTCGCCCACGCCAGCGGCACACCCCACCCTGCTTTCGGTCGCCACCTTTTTTGCAGCGATACACTCGTTGTTTTCACACGCGCGCGAGCATCGCGCGTGGCCTGCGACTCGTAAAGCGGGGTCGCATCGCCGCGCAGCAACCTATTCACTGGTTGACAGTCGCTGAGCCTCCTGAGAGTGTGCGCGCCACTATGAAACAATTTCTTCCTCTCCTGCTCTGCCTTTTACTCAGCATTTTCACTGTGGCGCGCGCCACGAAACCGGCGCACACGCCCGCTCCCGACACAAAGATGGCTCAGAAAAAACCGACGGCACGAAAAGCGGACGTGAAAACATTGCTTAATGATGCAAACAAGGCTCTGGCTGCAATGATCAGAGCTGCGCGCGCCGATAAAGAGCTCGATCCCAAGACACCGAAGAACAAACCGTTTTGGAAACCGGCCCAACAGGTTGCGAAAAATTTGAAGCTGGCCCAAACAGGGCTGCAGACTAAAAGCAATGACTTTTT
>WNGO01003522.1_pt1 | contig 11636 bp, 14 predicted proteins | sample 5400511 | NCBI WGS metagenome assembly WNGO01 (sample SAMN13153380, study PRJNA577476) | soil metagenome | isolation source: 20 cm soil or saprolite under Garry oak tree replicate 2 | place: USA:California | collected 2016-06-15
GACCGCGAGCGGCACGCGCACGTCTCCACGGCGCCACCCGGCCCGCGCGAGCGGCACGCTCGCCGCCCCACTCGTCAGGATCACTGTGCCTTCGGGGACCGGGATGGTGTCCGCGCCGGGCGCGAGCGGCTCGTCCGCACGGCCGAGGTAGGCGGGGTAGCGCGCCGTCAGCTCGAGGCCGGCCACGAACGCGGGCAGCGCTACCGCGACCCGGACGTCGGCGCTGCGGCGGCCCCCGCTCGACGCTCGCAGGTACAGGTCCGCCTGGAGCGGCCCCAGCCGTCGCTGCGCGTGCCCCAACGAGTCGAGGGTCACCGGCGCGGGGCGCCACGGCTCTCCCGGGCCGCGGGTCCACAGCGTGGCGCGGGTCGCGGCGGGCACGTCGATCGTCGCCGTGACGCTGTCGCCCCGGCGCACCGTGGCCCGGTCGACCGCGAGCCGCACCGGCGTGTGCGTATCGGCGAGCGTGCGGAGGGGATGCCAGAACGCGGCGGCGCGGCCCGCACCGGGAGACGCGGCCACGAACAGCGCCGCGCCCAGCACCGCCACGCCCGCGGCCGCGTACAACGAGGTGCGCGTATCGCGCGCGAGCAGGCGACCGACCGCGGGCGCGGCTTCATCGACCACCGCGACCGCCCGGCGGTCCGCCAGGGTCCACAGGTCGGCGCTCGCGCCCGCCGGTGTGGCCGGCGCGACGAGCCCGATGATGCTTCCCGGCCGACCTCCCGTCGCGGCTTCGACCAGCCGCGCCACGGCGGGTGCCGTCGCACGGCGCCCTGCCCTAACCACCAGTCCTGTGGCCGCGCCGATGACGCCGCCGATCAGGAGCCACGCACCCACGACGGCCGCGACGCTCGGGGCCAGCGCGACGCCCCCTCCGGCGATCGCCAATGTGGCGCCGGCGCTCGCTACCAGCACCGCGCCCGCCCGCGCGAGCGCATGGGGGCGTCCCAGCCGCCGCAGCCGGGCCGCCGTCGCCGTCACGGGAGCGCGCTCACGGCGTAGGTGAAGAGGTTGACGCCCATGCGTAGTGCCGCCTCGTGGAGCTCGGGGGGATCGTGGTGCACGTCGGGATCCTCCCACCCGTCGCCCAGGTCGGACTGATAGGAATAGTATACGACCAGACGATCGCCCAAAAAGATCCCGAACCCCTGGGCCGGCAGCCCATCGTGCTCGTGGATCTTGGGAATCCCCTTGGGGAAGTCGTACACGACATGGTAGATCGGGTGGCTCAACGGCACTTCAACGAGCGGGTGATCCGGGAAGACCCGGGCGATCTCGCGCCGGAACGACTTGTCCATGCCGTAGTCGTCGTCGGCGTGGAGGAAGCCCCCCTGCTCCAGGTAGCGGCGCAGCGTCTGCAGCTCCTCGTCCGAGAAGTGGACGTTGCCGTGCCCGGTCATATAAAGGTAGGGGACGTCCCACAGCTCGGGACTCGAGAGCGTGACCACGCGCTCGCGGGCCGTGACGGCGAGGCCGGTGCGCTGCCGAATCGCGGTGAGCAGGTTGGGCAGCTTGGAGGGGCCGGTGTACCAGTCGCCGCCGCCGTCGTAATGCAACCTTCCGATGGTCAGGGAGGCCCAGTGCAAAGTGCGGAATGCGGAGTGCGGAGTGCGGAATGGATCGGACGCGCGTCGATCCCGGGAGCCGGCATCGACTATCGAACTCGCCCCGCCCACTCCGCATTCCGCATTCCGCACTCCGCACTCGCGTCGGCCGGCGAGCGGTAGCACGAATGCGCACAGCACCACCGTCAAGCGCTTCACAGGTCGTTCACCAGCCGATACGCCGTGTTTCTCGTGATTCCCGTACGGGCACGGGCTTCGGGATCGGGCGGCGATGCTTCGCGGACGGGCTTGCCGGTTCCCGCCACCACGACCGTGACCTCGCCGCGGGGCGGTGCCGCCGCGTAATAACCCGCGAGCTCGGTGAGGGTCCCGGCGCGCGTCTCTTCGAACACCTTGGTCATCTCGCGCGCCACCGCCGCGCGCCGCGCGCCGCCGCAGGCCGCTGCCAGGTCTTCGAGCAGCTCCGTCACGCGCAGCGGTGCCTCGAACAGCACGACGGTCCACTCGCTGTCGGCGACGGTCTCGAGCAGGCGCCGCCGCTCCGTGCCCTTGCGCGGCAGGAAGCCCAGGAACAGGTAGCGGTCGGCGCCGAGCCCGGAGACGGAGAGGGCGGCGGCGACCGCCGTCGGGCCCGGGACGGTCACGACGGGGATGTCGCGCTCGCGCGCCGCGGCGACGAGCGCGGCCCCGGGGTCGCTCACCGCGGGCGTGCCCGCGTCCGTCACCAGCGCCACATCCTTGCCGCTCCCGAGCAGATGCAGGATGCGGCGCAGCGCGCCCTCGTTCGAGTGTGCGTGGAAGCTCATCAGCTCGGCGTGCGACCCGACGTGCGCGAGCAGCGGCTTGGTGTGCCGCGTGTCCTCGGCGGCCACGGCGGTCACACGGCTCAGCGTCGCGGCCGCGCGCGGCGAGAGGTCGTCGAGGTTGCCGAGCGGCGTGGCGACGACGTACAGGGTGCCGGCCATGTCACCACGACACCTGCCACGGCAGCCGCCCGTAATACCCGGCCGACTGCAGCACGTAGCGGTGCTCCCGCGTCGCTTCGCGCAGGATCTTGGGGGCGGTCCCCGGCATCATCACTTCCACGCCTTCGAGCAGCTGGAGCGACCAGTCGGTCAGGGCGCTGGAGAGCTCCTCCGGCTGGACCACGGCGTCGGGCGTTTCGGCGCCGCGCGGCGCCGACAGCAAGGCGATCGCCTTGTGCGCATCCAGGATCCCGGTGCTCACTTTCTGCGCGCGCCGCCGCGCCTCGCCGGGAAACTCCTTGTCCACCTCGTCGACGATGCGCCAGTACAGCTCGCGATACGTGTTGATCAGCGCGTTGGGCGCCTGCTGCGGCAGGTCGGCGACGTACGGGAACCCCGCGGCGGTCAACACCGGCGGCTGCCCGTCCGCGCCGGCGTGGAACTGCGATTCGAGGAACTTCGGAATCGCCATCGTCTCCGGCTTGTCGCAGAAGTAGCCGCTCGCATAGCGTCCCCCGTCGAACCGCACGTACGACACGCGCGCGTTCGACGTGAGCTCCAGGATGCCGCTGGCCTTGTCGCGGGCGAACGCCGCGAAGAACGCGCCCGGCTGCGACGGATCGACGCTCCGCATCTCGACCGGCCCGGCGCACGACTGATACATCCAGGCGAGCTGCTCCATCGGCGCGGCGCAGTAGGCGAGCTCGCCCCGCTCCACCTCGGCGCGCATCCGTTTCAGGGCCTCGGTGATCGTCACGACCTGCCGTCCGCCGGTGTGGAGCGAGGCGGCGTTCACGGCCTCGCCCCTGCGGAAGAACACCAGCAGACACTCCTCCGGGAGGTAGGCCGTGATGTAGCCGTCCACGCGGCCATCCCGGTCGCGCTTGGCGAAGGCGAGCAGGTTGTCGAGATGGACGAAGGCCAGGCGGGTGCGATGAATCAGCCGGTTCACCTGCGGGAACGTGAGGTCCGCGAGGCGAACCGGCGAGTTCATCAGGCGAGCGGTGCTCGCGCGCATGGCCCTCCCCGGGGGGATGCTACGACAGGTGTTGCTGGATCTTCTGCTCGAATATCGGCTTCGGGTACGCCCCCACCAGCGTGTCCACGTGCCGCCCATCCTTGAAGAATAGAATACTCGGAATCGAGCGCACGTTGAAGCGCATCGCCGTTTTCTGGTTGGCGTCCACGTCCACCTTGGTCACCTTCAGCTTGCCGACATACTCGCCGGCCAGCTGGTCGAGGATCGGCGTGACCATGTGGCACGGGCCGCACCAGGTCGCCCAAAAATCGACGATGGCGAGCCCCTTGTGCTGCTCGACTTCAAGGCCGAATGTCGCGTCCGTGACCGCCAACAGATGTTCCGCTGCCATGACCTCTCCACTCCCTCTGGTGCAATCGTTATGTTCACGGGCAACATGACCGCGCCGCGCGTCCGTGTCTCCCATGTGGGCATCGCCGTCCCGTCGATCGACGCCGCCCTGCCCTTCTACCGGGACGTACTCGGCCTGGAGCCGGGACGCCCGGAAACGGCGGACGGCGCCACCATCGTCGGGCTGGCCTTGGGCGACGTCCACGTCGAGCTGCTCGAGCCGCGGGACGCCGCGGGCCCGGTCGCGAAGTTTCTCGCGAAACGCGGGCCCGGCATTCATCACGTGTGCTACCGCGTGCCCGACCTCGACCGCGCGCTCGAACGCTGTCGCGCCGCGGGGTATCGCCTGATCGACGACGTCCCGCGGCGCGGTGCCGGCGGCCGGCGCATCGCCTTTGTCCACCCGAAGGCGACAGCGGGCATCCTGCTCGAGCTCACCGAATAGCTGAACACTCGAACGGGTCGCCCGGTTCCACCGGCGTCAGCGCTTGCACGGCTCGGCAGGGTTGCCGACCGCGGCGAGGTCGGTGCCGACCACGAGCCAGCGGCCGTCTTTCGCGTGCGCCAGCTCGATCGGCACCACCACGCTGCACGAGTTCGCCCGTTGCAGCTCGATCCGGAACATCCGCCGGTCGTCCTTGGCCGGCACGGGGAGCGGGCCTTCGATCACGCGATACCCGACGTGGTTCAGGTAGATCTGGAGCACCGTGAGCCGCTGCTTCAACTCCTCGTACTTCATCCACCCGGAGGCGGGGCCGCGCTCGGTGCCCCACAGTGCCTTCAAGCGGTCGAGGTCGTTCGCCTTGACCGCGGACATGAACTGCGCCAGCGATTCCGGCAGCGACTGCGGCGCGGGAACCTGCGACCCGCTCCCGCCCCCGCATGCGAGGGCGCCCAGCGCGACGAGCACCAGCAGTCGTGGCCTCACGAACGCGTCCTCGAGTGGGTCGGAGTGACCCGAAGGTAAGACGGCATGCGGCTCTACGTCAACATTGATCACGTCGCAACGTTGCGCGAAGCACGCCGCACCGACGAGCCGGACCCGGTGCGGGCCGCGGCCGCCGCCGAGCGCGCCGGCGCCGACGGCATCACCGTGCATCTGCGCGAGGACCGGCGCCACATTCAGGACGCCGACGTGCGTGCGCTCGCCGCGTCGGTGGGCACCGTACTGAACCTCGAGCTCGGAGCGGCGCCCGAGATCGTGCGCATCGCGTCGCGCATCGCGCCGTTCCAGGCGACGCTCGTCCCCGAGCGACGTCAGGAGATCACCACCGAAGGCGGGCTCGCCCTGCATGGCACCAACCGGAAGGTTGGGGCGGCGGTGCGGCGCCTGACGGACGCCGGCATCCGTGTCAGCCTGTTCATCGACCCCGACCGCGCGACCATCGACCGGGCCGCGGCGCTCGGCGTCCCCGCGATCGAGCTGCACACCGGCCGCTACGCCCGCACCTGGCGCACGAGCGCCGCCGCGCTGCGGGCGCTCGAGCGCGCGGCGGGGCACGCCCGCGCCCGCGGCCTCGCGGTGCACGCCGGACACGGCCTCACGTACGAGAATGTGCAGCCCGTCGCCGCCCTTCCCGACATCGAAGAGCTCAACATCGGACACTCGATCGTCAGCAACGCGGTCTTCTGGGGAATGGAAGAGGCGGTGCGCCGTATGCGGCAGTTGGTCGATGCGGCCCGAAAAGCTTAGCTTGGTAGCGCCATGACCGGACCTCCCAAACCGCTCGGCATGTCCGACTTCTTCGCCCTCGAGGCGGGGGAGTACCTCGAGCGGCTCGATGGGCTGCTCGCGGCCGGCGACAGCCCCAACGCCGACGAGCTGGTGCGCTTGGCCCGCGCGCTGCGCGGCAGCGCCCTCATGGCCAATCAGCACGCCATCGCGCGCACGGCCGCCGCGCTCGAAGCCCTGGCGCGCGCGGTGCGCGAGGGACGGCGCGCGTGGGATCCGCAGACCAAGCAGCTGGCCGTCCGCGGCGTGGACGACCTCAAGATCTTCGTGCGCCGGGCGCCCGCCTGGAGCGACGCCGACACCGCCAAGGCGGAGGCGCTCTCCCAGGAGCTCGAGCAGCTCGCCGGGCGGCCCTCGGCGCAGGTGCGGGCGGCGGAAGCCATGGGACTGGACGCGGGCGCGCGCGCGTTCGTGGCCCGCGAGGGGGCGGCGATCGCGAGCGCGCTCGACCGCGCCGCCCAGGCGCTGCGCGCCAACCCGCTCGCGCACGACCCGTTGCAGCACGTGCTGCGGGCGCTGCAGCCGCTGCGCGGTCTCGCCGCCGTGAACGACCTGCCCCCACTCCCCGATCTGCTCGAGGGAATCGAGCGCGCCATCGCCGAGCTGTCGCGCGCCGGCATCGACCCGCCCGCAAACGTGAGCGAGCTGTTTCAGGCCGGCGCCACGGCGATCGCCCGCGCGGCCCGCGAAGTCGCCGAGCGCGGCCGCCCCGACCACGAGGGGCCGGACTTTCACCAGTTCGCCGCCCAGCTCGTCCGGTTCCTCCGGAGCGAACCCGACGTCGTGTCGATCGGCACCCTGTACTACAACGACTCGGGCCCCCACATCGTGTCCCGCGGCATTCCCGCTCCCCGCCCCTCGACCCTGGGCCGGCTGGAGCTGGTGAGCCACGGCGACCACCTGCGCCAGGCGGCCGACTCGCTCGAGCGGGCGCCGTCCGCCACCCAGCGCGAGCTGCGCGCCCACACGCTCGGCACCACGTTCCGCGCGCTCGCCAACGCCGGGGGCGGCGTGCTCGCCGACCGGGTCGCGCAGTTCGCCATCGCCGCCCGCGAGGCCGTCGCGTCCGGCGTCGCCGTCACGAGTCCGGGCGCGGTGGCCGCCGAGCTGCGCCGCGCCGGCGACGTGCTGGCGCGCTCGGGCAGCGGCGACGAAGAGGCGCTCGCCGCCGAGCTCGACGCGGTCACGGCGGCGATCCGCGCCCTGCAGCCCGGGGCGCCGGTCCTGCGTGCCACGCATCCTCCGGCGCCGGTGGCCTCAGCACCGCCGCCCCGGCCGGCGCCGCGCGCCGACGAGCCGGTGCCCGAGTCGGCCGACCTGGTGGGCTCCTGGACGGCATACCAGCGCCTCTCGGGCGAGGGGATCGACCCGGCGTCACTGGACGAGCTGCTCGCCGGTCCACGACCGGCCACGCCGCCCCACCCGGCACCTCCGCCCCGCCCGGCCGCCCCGGCCGGCGAGCCGGAGTTGGTGGACGTCCGTACGCTGCTGTACCGCGGAGACCGCGCGCTCGCGCGGGCGCAGGAGCTGCGCGCCGCGGCGAAGCAGGCATCCGGCGACTCACTCCGCGCCCTCATCGAAGAAGTCTGCGACCTCGTTGCCCTCGCCCTCGAGCCCAGTCCCGGTTCCGCTGGCTCCTGACCGCGCTGCGGCCTCGCGGTGGGCGTGGGTCGTGGGGCTCGGGATCACGCTCGGGCTGCTGGCCTGGGCGCTGCACGGCGTCAGTGCCCGCGATCTGGTGGCAGGCGTGCGGCGGGCGAATGGCGGGCTCATGCTGGCGACCGTCGCGCTCGCGACCCTCACGTTCCCGATCCGCACGCTCCGCTGGCAGCTCATCCTGCGCGACCTGGGCGGGGGCGCGTATCCGCTGCGCCCGCTGTGGCACGCCACCGCGATCGGTTTCATGGCGAACAATCTCCTCCCGGTGCGCGCCGGCGAGTTCGCCCGGGCGTACGTGGCGTCGCGGCAGCTCCCGGTGCGCTTCTCGACCGCCCTCGCGTCGGTGGGCGTGGAGCGCGTGTTCGACGGGCTGATGCTGGTGAGTCTCATGACCGTCGCGATCGGCTCGTCGGCGTTTCCCCATCAGGCCGCGCTCGGCCGGACATCCGTCTCCGCGATCACCACCACCGCCGCCGTCTTCTTCGGAGTCGTGCTGGTGGTCGCCGTGCTGGTGGTGCATCGGCCCGCGCCCTGGCTCGCGCTGCTCGGTCGCGTGACGCACGCCGTCCTGCCCGCGCGCGTCGCGGATCGGATCACCCGCATCGCCGACGGGCTGGTCGCGGGACTGGAGGTGCTCAAGAGCCCGGGCCGCTTTCTCGCGGTCGTCCTCTGGTCGGCCGTGCTCTGGCTCGTGAATGCGGCCGCGTTTGCGATGTGCTTCCGCGCGTTCGGGTTGCCCGTGCCCGCCGTGGGAGCGTTCCTGCTGCAGGGGATCATCGGGTTCGGCGTCGCGCTGCCGAGCTCACCCGGGTACGTCGGCGTGTTCGAGGCGGCGACGCGGGCGACGCTCGCCCTGTACGGCATCGACGCCACCCGCGCCGTGAGCTACGCGGTCGCCTATCACGCGAGCACGTTCCTGCCGGTCACGCTGCTCGGGCTGTACTCGCTCTCGCGGCTGCGATTGCATCTCGCGGAGCTGCGCACGGCGGCCGCGACGGACGGGTGAGCCGTGGCGTCCCCTCCGGACCGCGTCCGCACATCGGCGCACGCGAAGCTCAACCTCTTTCTCCGTATCCTCGCGCGCGAGTCGGGGGGATACCATCAGATCGAGACGGCGTTCGCGCTGCTCGAGCTCGCCGACGAGTTGGCCGTGTCCCGGACCCCAGGGAAGGGGTCGGGCGTCGCGCTCACGGTGCACGGGCCCGACCTGGGTCCGGCGGAGGATAATCTCGCGGTGCGGGCGGCGCGCGCCGTGCTCGACGCCACCGGTCACCCGTTCGGCGTGGCGATCGAGCTCACCAAGCGCATCCCCGTCCGGGCCGGCCTGGGCGGCGGCTCGAGCGACGCCGCCGCGACGCTGCACGCCGTGAACGCGCTGGCGGGCGATGCCGTGCCCCGCCCCGAGCTGCTCCATTTCGCGGCGCGCCTGGGCGCTGACGTGGCGTTTTTCGCGAGCGGCGCGCCCGCGGCCGTGGCCTGGGGTCGCGGCGAGCGGCTGTTACGGCTCACGCCGCCCCCCGCTGCGCCGGTGCTGGTCGCGGTGCCGTCGGTGGGGGTCGCCACGCCCGACGCGTACCGCTGGTGGGACCAGCTCAATCCGGAGCCGCCGCTGCACGGCCCGGTGGTCCTGGACGAGGGGGCATTCGCGGTCTGGGGCAGCGTCGGACGACTGGGTGGCAACGATTTCGAGATTCCGGTTTTCGGAAAGCACCCGCCCCTGCGGGCATTGTTCGAGCGGCTCGCCGCCACCCATCCCTACTGGGTGCGGCTGTGCGGCTCGGGCAGCGCGGTGGCCGCCGTGTACGCGAATGAACGACTCCGGGACGAAGCGATGGCGCAGCTGGGCGAGAAGCACCAGCGGCTGATCGGCACGGCCACGCGGGCGCTGGCCGCGCCGGGTCCCGAGCCGAGCTAGGCGAAGCGGGGGCCGGACCGACCGGTCAATCGGTGCCGGAGGCGCCGCTGAACGCGGTGCAGCGTGCTGAGCGCGTCCATCGCGACGACCAGCGCGCGGGGCGGCGCATGCACCGGGACGGCCGGCACGTCCGGGATGCCGCGACTCTTCGCGTGGAGGCGGCACGCCTCCCAGTCGAAGTGCCAGATGTCGTCGAGCCAGAATTTCCGCGCGCCGTACTCCTTCAGGTACCGAAGCACGTCGAAATCGTACCAGTAGTAGGGCTCCTCGGGCACGGTGCGCATGTCGATGCCGGCGTCCTCCCACCCGCGCAACCAGTCGACCGAGCAGGGCCCCACCCGCCCCGCTCCCGTGAAGTCGATATGCATGACATAACGGAGACGGCGCTTGAACACCCAGGGGCAGGTGCCACGCACGTTCTCGATCACGTTGTACCAGCGGAGCTTCGCCGCGAGCGCGCTGGGGCGCAGCGAGGCGTAATGGAGAACGGCGATGTCGTCGAGCATGAGGCGGCGCGCGTAGTCCGGCATGGGGACCCGCATGCTGTGCATGTCGCGCGGCGTGTGCTCCGCGCCGTCGTCCACATAGGCGAGTGGCCTGAGCTGGTCGTGCCGCAGGCACTGATCGGGCGTTCCGTAGAGTTCCACGCGCTCGAAGCACACGATGGTCCCGGGCGGCGCGGCGAGCATTCTTTGCCAGCTCGGCGAGTGCACGGCATTGGCCGCGAGGATCTCGTCGGCATCGAGCGCCATGATGACACGCGGCGGCGGAACCAGGGCGCGCGCCTGGCGGAGCAGCAGGACCTGGCGGTCACGCTCGTTGAATTCGTCTGTGGGGTTGTCGATGAGAACGACTTTGGGATAGCGGCGGCAGATGGCGCGGCTCTCGTCCGTGGAGCGCTGATCTGCGACGATGATCTGGTCGGCGAATCGGCTCGTCACCGCGAGGAACCGCTCGAGGATCCACGCCTCGTTGCGGACCGGCGTGACCACCACGACGCGGACGGGTTCGGGGGGAGACACGGTTTTACGATACGACGGCCCGAGCGAAACGGAAGGGCGCGAGGGGTTTGCGACGCCGGAACCGGTTTCGCATACTGGTGCCATGAACCTCGCGGGCTTCTGGGCGGTGTGCGACGACGCGTGGCGCCTGGTCAATGGCACGCCCGGCTTCCTCAGCGAGCGGGAGGCGCGTTTTCTGATGCTCGCCGCCGCCGCCGCGCCCGCGGACGGCGCGATCGTCGAGATTGGGAGCTTCAAGGGCCGATCCACCGTCGGGCTCGCGTATGTGGCACGGCGCTACGGATTGGGGAGCGTGGTCGCGATCGACCCGCACACCTCGCCCTCCACCACCGACCCCGACCTCGGCTCCGGAAGCTCCTCCTACGACGAGTTCCAGGAGAATCTGCGCCGGGCCGGCTTGGCGGATGCCGTCGATTGCCGTCGGGCGTTTTCCCAGGAAGTGGCGCGCGACTGGAGTCGGCCGATCCGGCTCCTCTGGATCGACGGCGATCACCTGTACGAAGCCGTGAAGCGGGACCTCGCGCTGTTTCGCCCGTACCTCGCGCCGGGCGCGATCGTCGCGATGCACGATGTGCTGGGAACGTGGCCGGGACCGCTGCGGGCGTTCGTGGAAGATGTGCTGGGGTCGGACGACTTTGGGCCGGCCGGCTGCTTCAAGTCCATCGGCTGGGCGCAGTACCGGCCGGCGGACGGGGGGAGGGGCCGACGGTTCCGCTGGCGGCGCTGGCGGCTGGCGGTGGCGCTCCGTCACTTGATCCCGGTCGCCGAGGCAGGCTGGGTGACGACCGGGCTCGCTCGGTGGCGCCACCGCTTCTGGTGGCGCGTGTTGCCGCACCGTGCCGTGGATCCGGCCCGGTGGGCCGCGCAGGTAGCGATCAAGTAGCGGCCCCGGAGCCGCCACGATATTGTGGTAGGCGAGGCACGCGAGGAGTACCGATGCCGGAGCAGCTGGTCGGAACGGTGGTGCACTATTTCAAGGGGCCGGGCGTCGCCGTCGTGCGGGTGACCGAGGACGCCCTGGCCGTGGGCGACAGCCTCCGGTTCCACGGACATACCACGGAGTTCACGACGCAGATCGTCTCGATGGAAGTGAACCATCAGAAAGTGCCGCAAGCCAAGGTCGGCGACGAGGTGGCGATCCAGGTGAGCGAGCGCACGCGGCAGCACGATCAGGTCTTCAAGGTGACCCCATGAACGACGAGGCGTTCAATCTTTCTGTTCGCAAGTTCCTGAAGCATTTCGGCGTCGACGCGCAGCGCGAGATCGAGAAGAGCGTCGATGCGGCCGTGCGCTCGGGCAAGCTCAAGGGGACGGAGACCCTGAAGGCGCGCGCCCGCCTCGAGATCCAGGGGCTGCCGCTCGATCTGGTGATCGAGCACGACATCACGCTGGCGTAGCCCGCACAT
>WNGO01013602.1_pt1 | contig 11636 bp, 9 predicted proteins | sample 5400511 | NCBI WGS metagenome assembly WNGO01 (sample SAMN13153380, study PRJNA577476) | soil metagenome | isolation source: 20 cm soil or saprolite under Garry oak tree replicate 2 | place: USA:California | collected 2016-06-15
TGATCGTCTGCTGTTCTCTAGAAAAGTGGAAAAACACTTGTATGACAGAAAAAGCCAACCATCTCGAACAAGAACTCCAGAGGCATGGCAAAGCTGAACTTGACCTAGCCACAGACAGGTCGGCAAACTGCTTGGAAAGCTTGGTATTTTTCGGGACCCCAAGATTCACGCCTTCTGGCAAAGAACCATATACGAGCTGGGTTGGGGCATTAATAGTGGAAAAAATCTGGAAGCATAGTCTGTGCGCTGCGAACAAACTATGGATCTAGTCACACCAGGTGAAAGAAAATGGAAGATGGAGGGTGACCGATGGGGCTTGAACCCACAACCGCTGGAGCCACAATCCAGTGCTCTGCCTATTGAGCTACGGTCACCATGGTTTTGGTACCGTCAGTATAGCGGAGAGCTTAAGCATTGTCAATAGCGCGTTTTCGCACTTTTTGCAGTATTGAACCTATGTCTCATCTTGAGATCAAGGCATGAAAATGGCGCTATTGCTCTATTTTTCCTCGACAACTCTACTATCCTATGGTATTATATAGGCCATGTTTACGTTTCCAGATAGAGAGTAGCCTTTTATTTTTTGCAACTCCCTGCCTGTAAGATTGAGCACCTGCGTGCTCCTAACAAAAGAGAACCGATGCGGGACCTATTGTTGGCAACGACCAACCAGCATAAGTTGGAAGAATACCGCGCTATTTTTTCAGATTTACCTTTCAGGCTGCTGTCTCTCCACGATATTCCGTTGAAAATGGATGTAGAGGAAACTGGAACGACGTTTACGGAAAACGCAGAGCTGAAAGCTATTGCATATGCAAAGGCTTCAGGGCTGCTCTCTCTCGCTGATGACTCTGGTTTGGTGATTGATGCCCTCGGCAGAGCTCCTGGGGTGTACTCCGCTCGTTTCGCGGGCAGTGAAGCATCATATGAAACACGCTTCCGTTTGATTCTTGAGCAACTCAAGGGCCTTCCGGCGGAGAAGCGAACTGCGCGCTTCCGTTGCGTCATTGCTATAGCCGAGCCTTCGGGATATTGTCAAACAGTTGAAGGTATATTAGAGGGCAGAATTGCAGATGCTCCACATGGTGAGCAAGGGTTTGGGTACGACCCCATTTTTCTTGTTCCCGAATTAGGAAAGACCACTGCTGAACTGGCTCCAGAGCAGAAGAATCGTATCAGCCATCGAGGACGTGCAGCACAATTAGCTGCTGCTCTCCTTACAAATTGGCCGATTAGTAGCGCGGGTAAAGTGTGAGGCTCTAATTAGCGGCCTGAAAATTGGGAGAGACGTAAGGAACTGGAATTTATGGGGAAGAAGCCACCTGTGCGCGTGGCACTTGACCTGGAAACAACCGGGTTGCAAGCGGAACATGATGCCATTCTTGAGGTTGCTGCAATCAAGTTTCAGGGAGCTACCGTACTTGATACTTTGGAAACTCTGGTTGCACCAGGGCGTCCTGTTCCTTATCGTGTGCAGCGTCTCACCGGAATTACACCGCAGCAATTATCCGGAGTTCCTCAATTCGAATCCATTGCGCAAAAATTGCAACAATTCATCGGCGATTTGCCTATCGTTGGTCATAGCATCCCTTTTGATGTCGGCTTTCTGCGCCGCCGCGGCCTGGTGCGAAATAACGCCTTAATAGATACATTTGAACTTGCGACCGTACTTCTTCCTTCTCTACCTAGCTATAACCTGGGACAGGTTGCCGCAGCTCTTGGCATAATGGTGGCGCCTGAACGACATCGCGCTATGGTCGATACGGAGCTGGCAATGCAGGTCTTTCTAGCTTTACACCAGCGACTGCAGGCAGTTGACCTCGCACTGCTGAAAGACTTGGCAAACCTGGATGCGCCACATAACTGGCCGTTGCTGGCTTTCTTTCGCCAGGAGTTACGTTTTCGGCAGGAGAAAGAGGGCTTGCGAGGCGTTCCCATACGTGGCAGCTTAGGAGATCGCTTTGCGGCACAGCTGGGTATGGACCCACGCGTCCTGTCTTTTGCAATTGCCCATGAGAGCGATGCCCAGGTCAACGCCGTTCAAACTCCACAGGTGGAGACAACCCCTCCCGCTTTGAATATACTTGAACAGATGAAAAACATCGTTGAGGTGATACCTGAACAGGCCAATCAGGCGGCCCCTCTAGGATACCGGACGGCGCGTAAAGCGGTGCTTGAAGCATTAATGCAGAGGACGACGCTGTTAATGGAGGTAACACTTGGCGGCAGTGACTATACTCCCGCGTTGCTGCCCGCTCTGGAGTGGCTGACCGATGAGCCATTTGAAACGCAGCCTGGCACCTCACCACGAAGGCTATTGATCGCATGCTCAAATCAGCAGAGCGCTCGCCGTCTTATCGAAACTGTCCTACCGCGTTTGCAAGCTTCTCTGAAGAGCCAGCTACCGGTTGCATATCTGGCTGAGCATGGTGGATACTTATGCACTCATCGCTGGTTTGGCGCAGCATTGAGGCGCACCAGTGGTGAATTGACTGCGGAGCAAGCGCGCGGCCTTGCGAAACAGGGAATATGGGCTCAACAGACTTTAACGGGGGAACGCAGTGAACTGACCATGCTCCCGCAAGAGATTACCGCCTGGGAACGCATCTCTTCCGGTGTGGAGCGCATCCCATCGGCAGATGGACGCATCGCCAGCGCCTATGATCGCTGCGTTTACCGCCGTAAAGGGTACTGTTTCGTGAGTAGAGCTGAGGAACGGGTGAAAACAGCAAAGATTGTCGTTACCACTCATGCCGGGTTGCTGGACGATCTTACTCACTCCCATTCGCTCCTTGCGGCTATTGATCGTCGTTTAATCCTGGATGCAGACCTCTTAGAAGAAGAAATGTCCCGTTGGAGTAGTGCCGAACTCGAGCAAACGCACCTGTTGGGGCTGCTCAATACCATCGGTACAGAACTTCCTGATGGCCGTTACCAGGGTTTGCTAGCGCTGGGCGCACCAGCATTGCGTGAAAATGGGCCTGGGGGGCTCTCAACGACGCCGACTGTTAGCAAGTCGGAGGTTGATACGCGTATGCGCACCTGGTTTCAGACGCTGCATCATGCCTCGGATGCTGTCTCCAATTTGTTTAGTTGCTACGGCCAGCTTTTAGAGGAGTTTCTTCAGCACGGTTCGGGCTCGAATAATGGTGGGCGTGACAAGGGGCGAAATTCTTATGGAGGGCGCAGTAACGACCGTACCGATCAGCCATTGCGTTTAACGGCAGAGACTCGTAATCTTGGAACATGGACTGACGTGGAACGTGCGTGGCAGCAAACAGCGCAGCGTCTCCAGCATGTCATAGATCTCGTCCATGAAGCGGAGCGCGTTCTTCTGACGACGCAGCGTAGCCACCACCGGCTAGATGTGGGCAGTGGTGAGGAAGATTCTGTCGCCTCAGAGCTGGCGGCCATCGCCTGGAAACTATTAGAGCAGAAGCGGCTTGGGCAGCAAGCAATGGCCCTGGCAGAGAGCGATATGGTCTACTGGCTGCGCATGCCACCTGCTCCCCCACCATTTGTACAGCAAACGGTTCAGCAGCGCCTGGTGGTGCCACCTGTTCCCTTAACAACCCCAAGTGGCGAGCATTCACATCCACCAGTACCTGTACTCTATGGGCAGCAGGTGCAGATCTCGGCCTTATTGAAACGAACAATTTTCGGCGCGGATATCTGTACTATACTTGCTGGGGCGTCGCTTTCTGTAGATAATAATTTCTCCTTTTGTCGGGGACGCTTTGGTCTGGAAAACGATGCAATTCCCGCGTTGTCAGTGGTGACTGAACATCACGAGCAGACGCTATTATACCTGCCAAACGATGTACCCGAGCCCAATATGCCTCAGTATCAGCGCAGCCTGGATGAAACGTTAATTCAACTTGCCACAGCATTGGAAGGACAGATGGTGATACTCTACACCTCCCATGCATCGCTACGCAGTTCGTACGCGGCGGTAAAACCTGTCCTGGAAGGGCGTGGGATTCTTGTGCTAGGTCAAGGGGTCGATGGCTCACCGCGCCAGCTCTGGCAGCTATTCAACAGTCAGGAGCACGTCATAGTGCTTGGTACAGGCAATTTCTGGGATAATATCGGAGAGATCAGCCGGGTACCCGTCTGCACATTCATTACGCGACTGCCTATGCCTGTACTCAATGACCCGCCGGTTGCCGCCCGCGCCGAACACTATTCAGACCAATTGCATCAGTTGACTGTGCCGGTCGCATCTCTGCGACTACGCAGAGCGTTGAACAGGCTTGTCTGGAGCGAAGCCACGCGCAACGTGGTCATCCTCTTCGATCGTCGTGTTCTATCTAAAGAATATGGCTCTACCATACTACATTCCCTTCCTCGCAGTTCACAGCGTCAGGCGGCTGTTTCGCATATGCCAGAAACTATTCTTGATTGGCTAACGGCCTCTGGTTCCTGGGAATAGGCCAGTCCTCACTCTTTCCCTGCCATTTAGCAATCGTGAGCGAACAACAATTGGAATCCCTCTGTGAACAGTAACTTGTCAACGTAATGATATGTATGATGCCGATCTTTCGGTAAGCGCCCACCATTATTATATGTTATGAAAGTAGCTGCAGCCCTAAACGAAATTTGCGTCTGCAGCTACCTTTTTTCCGGTCGTACGACAAACGACGTTTTTACCGGACTCTTGACGATCGCTTCAAAATAATGCACAGTAGAAAGAGCATAGTGGATAGATCGCGCTCTGAAAGGATACATCATGTCGTTGAAAGCCATTGGGCATACAAATGTTCGCGTTGTCTACGGTGCCTGCCCGCATGACTGTCCTGACTGTTGTGCTCTCGAGTCAGAGGTGGACGAATATGGACGAGCTGTTTGCGTCCGTGGTCGGGCTGACCATCCAATTACACGGGGATGGCTTTGCGCCAAGGTCAATCGTTACCTGGAGCGCGTCTATCACCCGGAACGTATCTTGTATCCTATGCGACGTGTTGGCCCTAAAGGGAGCGGTGGTTTTGCGCGAATTACCTGGGAAGAGGCGATTGCGGAGATTACTGTCCGATGGCACGATATCATTGCTCAACAGGGAGCAGAGTGCATTTTACCCTATAGCTATGCTGGTACGCTTGGCCTGGTCAATGGTGCGGTTACCGACAGTCGATTCTGGAATCGCTTAGGTGCTTGTCGCTTAGAGCGTGCAATCTGTGGCCATGCTGCTGAAGAGGCCGTGTTGCTGACCGTTGGTGGGCGCCTGGCTCCTTCGCCTGAGATGCTGCTTCGCAGTAAACTGGTGCTCATCTGGGGTAGCAATCCCGCCAGCACCGCTCCACACTTCATGCCTTTCTTACGGCAAGCTCAACGAAATGGTACGCGCGTTGTCGTCATTGATCCTATCCATACACTCACAGCCCGGTCTGCTGATCAGCATATCCAACCCTATTCATACGTTAGGTTGGGAACGCTTATTAGAACGAATAATGAAGTTTCCACCCGAACGAGCGGCTCAGTTAACAGGACTTTCGATAGAGACAATTGTTGATCTTGCGCGCAGTTATGCCATGACGACGCCGGCACTTTTGCGCGTGACAGACGGTATCAATCGCCACACAAACGGTGGTCAGACCGTCCGTACCCTTGCTTGTCTGCCTGCTTTGACCGGGCAGTATGGCCTACCTGGCGGCGGCTTGATGTATAGTACCAGTGACTGGTTAAAATGGGATAAGGCAGCGGTGGCACATAATAATGATCCTGCCTGTCCGCCAGAGCCCCGCACTTTAAACATGAATCGCCTGGGGTCCATTCTTACTGGTGAGGCCAATCCTCCAATCACCTCACTTTTTGTCTACAACGCCAACCCCGTTGCTTCTTCACCAAATGCAGGAAAAATCGTTGAAGGGTTAATGCGCGCCGACCTGTTTACTGTTGTACATGAACTCTTTGAGACCGACACTGCTCGCTATGCTGACATCCTTCTACCTGCGACCAGCCAGCTTGAACATGTGGATCTGCACAAACCCTACGGTCATCTCTCGCTCCAGTACAATATGCCCGCGATTGCTCCTCTAGGTGAGGCGAAGAGCAACTGGGATGTTATGCGAGCGTTAGCTGCAAGCATGGGATTTGACGATGCATGGTTAAAAGAGGATGCCAACGAGGTCATTCGTAGCGTTCTCGAGGCCACGGCTCAAAGCAATCCTTTGCTTGCTGGTATTACCCTGGAACGCTTACAAGTTGAGGGTTCGATTCCGCTGACGATACCTGCTGAGCAGCAGGTTCCTTTCGCGAATGGAATCTTCCACACTCCCTCAGGCAAAGTCGAATTTTATTCGGAACAAGCTGCAGCAAAAGGATACGACCCCGTTCCTTGTTGGGAACCTGAAGTAGAGTCTGGGGTAGAAGAATCTGCACAACATCTTGCCGATTCACGTTTGCCGCTACTGTGCCCTGCGGCGCATCATTTTGTAAGTTCGACATTTGGCAATCAGGAGCGAATGATTGCCAGGGAAGGCGCCCCAATGCTGCGTATACATCCGCAGGACGCTGAGTCTCGCGGTATTCACCATGGTCAACTGGTGCGCGTGAGCAATGAGCGAGGGGAATGTTACCTTGTTGCCGACGTGACGGGGGATGTGCGCCCTGGAGTATTGGCCACAACTACAGTATGGTGGCCGAAGTTTAGCCCGGATAAGCGCAATGTCAACTGGACGACTTCTGACGGGTTGGCCGACTTCAATGGCGGCAGCACGTTCTATACGAACATGGTTGCGGTCGAAGCACTTTCTTAGGTTCCTGTTCCGACGCGTATACCGCTTCGCTTTCTCCTCGGCGGTCGAATATTTTATAGAAGAGTACTATCTGTGTATGCTATAATAAAGCCAGTGTGTAAAAAATAAGAGGACTTAGTGTGTGAAACAAAATGATCTTCCCCCTGTTTCTTTGATGAATAACCAGTCCGATGCGGTCCAGTATGGTGAAACAAATATAGAATATCAGCGGAAAGTACTCAAATACATTACTGAGATCGGCTCTTCGCTTCGGCTGGATATGAATGCGGACACACTCTTCAAGCGTGTATCTGAGGCCATTTGTACAGCTTTGCGCTTTCGCTATTCAGTACTGTACATATCTGATGGCGCCGGCTACTTTCGGGCCTGCGCAACCGCGGGTGAGGGCCCTGATAAAGAAGAGTACCTACAGCAGCATCCGTTACCTGACACTGTAGTCGCCCAACTGATTAGTGAAGAATACCGGATGAGTGAATCATACTTTATCCCCGCTGAGGCTCCTCTCTGGAATAATGACCATATGAATAGTTTCTTTGTCTTGCCAGTTGAGCTAAGTGAATCTTCCATACTGTATGAGGAGCGACAAGTCTCATCTAACCGCATTTGGCAAGCAGAAGATCTGCTGGTAGTTCCGCTTGTCAGCGGCGATAACACTCTTCTGGGTTTTTTGACACCTGATGCTCCGCTTGACGGACTGCGCCCAACCTATGAGACTCTGTCTTTTCTTGAGTTGTTTGCTAACCAGGCGGCAGTTGTCATTGAGGGGGCACGTCTGTATGAAGAAGCGCAGCGGAATAGCGAAGAGCGCGCGGCGCTTATAGAGATTGGCCGGGTGCTCTCGGCGCCTGAAGCATTGCGGGACCTTGATACAGTCTACCAGACAATTTATGAACAGGTGAAGCGGGTGATGCCTGCGGACGCATTTTTTGTTATACGCTATCTCCATCAAAAAGATGCGCTGATGATAGATTACTTTATCGACGAAGAGGTCAGCTACCCCCCTTTTGAGTTTCAACATTTTCCAGCCAATATGAAGAAACTCCTCTTTGAGGAGCGACAAGGTTATATGTTTTCTTCTGAAGAAGAATATACGCACTTTCTCAATGAAGAGGCGCCTGAAATTGATGACAATTTGTTCGGGAGCATGCGCCCTTCGCAATCTTTTCTCTTTGTACCGATTCATTACGGTGAAACCCCCATAGGATTGCTTTCAGCTCAAAGCTATCAGCCTGATGCCTATACCAGGCGACACCTGGAAATGCTCAAAGAGATCAGCATACAGGCCGGTATTGCGATTACCAATGCTCGTTTGAATAGCGAGTTACGCGATGCGCTGAAGCAGGCGCAGGAATCTGATCAACTCAAGAATCATTTTCTGATGACAGCCTCTCATGAACTCCGAACTCCCTTGACGGCCATTCAGGGTTACCTCGAACTTTTGGGTGCTTTTGGTGAGCTAGTCGATGAGGAAGCGAAATTGCGTTTTCTCACTAATGCCCGTCGAGCTTGTGAAGAATTAGTCTTGCTGTTGGGCAATGTGATGGATACCAGTCGTGTTGACCAGGATGGGGTTTCTTTGAACCTGGGACCTGTAAAAGTGATCAATACTGTGCAGTTGATCCTTGAGATTCTAGAGCCGACGACCACACGTGAAAAGCGACCTGTTGAGGTCAGGATACCTGATGACCTGTATGTTTGGGTAGATGATTTGCGGCTGCGTCAAATATTGCTCAATCTAGTAGGCAATGCGCTGAAATATACTCCGGCCTTTTCAAAGATTGAGATCACTGCAAAAAGAGTGGATGGTGACACACTGAATGAGCGGCCACTATCCCCTCATGGCCACCATCTCGACACGGCCTGCGACCAGTTCGTGATCATTGCCGTCAAAGATTGGGGACCAGGGATAGGAGCGCAAGATCAAGGCCGACTTTTCACCAAATTTATGCGTCTGGATAGCGCCTTAAACAGTATACAACGGGGAGCTGGCCTGGGGCTTTATCTCTGCCGGCAGTTGACAGAGGCAATGGATGGTCGCATATGGGTAGAAAGTCAGGGTATCCCAGGCGAGGGGTCGACTTTTGTTGTTGCATTACCTCGCTATACAGATAAGGATGAGGTATCAGGCCAGTTATGTAATCTCGATTTGACGTGATCAAGCGTACTATGCTACCATACTCCTAGCAGTGGACCATCCCACTGTCGGGAGGAGAAATGTATGAACCTTTATCAACAGTTATTGGTGGTGCGTGAGCGTCTTGAAAGTATCGGCGCGCATGACGATAGTATAGATCTCGTTGATAAGCTGTTGCAAAGAACATTGATGGCGAAGGATGATAAAACCAATATCACGCAGGTCAATGTGTTGCGCCATATGTTGCGGATGCGGGAAGCCAGCGATAACTATAACATATACAACGATTTACAGGAACTTATCAGTGAGCGCGATGAGTCGGAGGTTGCTTCACGGGAAGATTCTACTTTAGCGGCGTATGTCGATACTGAACGGCACCCAAAGCCAAAATCGTATTACAAAGCACAGAAGGCTCAAAAAGAGAAAGATAAAAAGAAGGGCTAGCCCTTCTTAAAAAATGCTTGACAATTGGTTGCTTGTCAGATATAATCCCTTTTGTTAACAGGTTTTGTGCGGGTATGGTGTAGTGATAACATGCAACTTTCCCAAAGTTGAGACCACGGGTTTGAATCCCGTTACCCGCTCCAGTGCTAAATCCCCGGTGATAAACGAGAAGAGAAGTTCTAAAGGAGGGGAAGAAGATGGAATGGTATCGAAACGAGAAAGGAGCTGTAGCGGAGGCGTTGAGAGGAGGCGAGCGCCCGGATTTGGCTACGACGATGGCCAGTGGTCCCTTGGATGAGTTGGTGGCTTTACACCAGGAATTGGGCATCTTTGCCATCGTCGAGGAGCTGGAGGTGCAGCGAGCACGAGCAGGCATTGCCGATGAGCTGTTGCTGCGTACGCTGGCGACCTTGCCGTTTGTAGAGCAAGCGTCCTTGAGTGGAGGAAGTTCGGTACTCTTTCGCGAACCGGCGGTGTTACTGCAACTGGGCTGGGCCCCGGTGCAAATCCGTGCGGGCAGCAATGGCAATGGACGGCATCGGCATCCGCAGGGGCGACAAGAAGAGTCGCTGCCGTGTCATCCCGATACGTTGCGCGATGCGCTCCGACGCGTCGAGGAGTCCGCGTGGGTGCGTGCGCAAGCCGCAGGGGTACAGTCGCTCTATCAACGACAGTTGGTGCGAGGCAAGGTCTACGCCATCGCGGGCCTCGGGTTGGGCGACGACTTGCGCCTGGTAGCCCTGGTGTGTGTCTCAGCCACCCGTCCGATCATCGTGGCTTGGCGACTGTTGAGCGGGCCGTCCTCGGAGAAAGGCAAAGAAGCGGCGGTGACGCGCTCGCTGATTGAACAAGTGCTGCAAGTGGCAGGGCCGCAGGCCATCAGTTTGTTGCTGGCCGATGCCCTCTATGCCGACGGGCCGAGGTTTTCCTGGCTCAAGTACGGCAAAGGCATTGATGCCCTGGTCAGCTTACCCGAGGATCGTCTCATCTATCAGGATCTCAAAGGGCTCGCCGATGGGCAGCTCCTCGACTGGACGCACCATCGTTATGTGCGCACGATTCAAGGCCACAAGCAGGTGCGCGAGGTGGAGGTGACGGCAGCGGGAGCACTGACGAGTTGGGAGGGGTTTACCGAGGCGGCTGCCAGGTATGGAAGAGCCGATGCCAGCCTGTGGGCCTGTCTCATCCACGATGTGACGACCCCCGATCTAGCCGCCGAGCCGCCCAGAGCGTTGGTGAGTACCCGCTCCTTTGCTGATGGCTTTGCGGCGAGGCCTCGCCTTTCGTCCACGCTGGCACATTGAGGATGATACGTATCGCGAACTCAAAGAGGGCTCTTGGCTCGAGCAGCAGCGCTGGGGACGCGATGTGGCGGCGGCCCTGGGACGCACGCGCTTTCCGTGCCTGGCCTTCAATACCGCCCAAGTCTATCGTTTGCAAGCCGGAGAGCGACTGGCTGGCATGGCCATTCGTCGGCTGCGCCGACAGCGGCAGCGTGAGCTGGGAAGCGCTCCAGCGGTGCTCTATGTCGCTGGAGGCTCAGGTGTCTTCTCCTTGGAAGAGGTCCTCAACGTGCTGGGTGCTGCCCCGCGAGAGAGTCTCCTGCCGGCCTTAGGCAAGCCGTCTTCCTCTGATGCTCCCACCTAATTCCTTCTCTCCAAATATCTGGAGGGGCTCCAAAAAAGCGTCTGTTTTAGGAGGAGAGAGAAGAGCTTATTTGACTAGTTTTGGCTTCCAGTCGCTTGTGGAGTGCCGCGAGAGACGACGCTCAGAGAAGTCACCACTGCGTCTCTCGCGGCTGAGCTTAGACGACATACACCAGCATCTCCTGTGGTGGGGGTCCACCGATCGTCTCTACTTTCTCCACACAGTTGGCGCATAGAGGGTAAAAACGCACGCTGTCCTGTGCCTCAATGAGGTATTCACCAAGCTTTGACTGCAACAGGATCACATCTTTTCGGCTCAGAAAACACTCGAATAAGGAATACTGCGTCCATTTGCCAAAGCCCAGGAGAATCTCATGCACCTTGGTGCGCCGACGATCATCAGGAATGTCATAGGCGACGACATAGCATGTTGTCTGGCCACGACTTCCGCTCTTGCGTCTCATGGTCTCCTCCTACCTGATGCGTAACGGTGGATAAGCATCGATCTCGCCAGTTAAGTACTTGGCTAAGAGCCTGGTTTGCAGTTCAATGATGCATCTAGAGCCACAATCATGGACACGAAAAAATTATTCGGATGTATCCATGTCTCCGATCAAAATGCACCCCGCTACAAATGAAACAAGTGAAACAAGTGAA
>WNGO01003297.1_pt1 | contig 11634 bp, 9 predicted proteins | sample 5400511 | NCBI WGS metagenome assembly WNGO01 (sample SAMN13153380, study PRJNA577476) | soil metagenome | isolation source: 20 cm soil or saprolite under Garry oak tree replicate 2 | place: USA:California | collected 2016-06-15
CCGACGTTCTTCGCGGGGTTGCCCAGTTGCTTCAAGATCGAACCCGTGCCGCAGCCAGCGTCCAAAATTTCCTTTTCGTGCCAATCAGGCAGCTCGCTCTCCAGTGTTTGAAAGATCAGCCGATGCAGTGCCTGGTACCACCAGTGCGTCTCCTCGACGCGAAACATGGCGCCATATTCTTCCGGCTGCATTGACTCAGTTATGACCGCGCGCGCGTGCGGTCACCCTCGGTCGCGGGAGAGCAGTTTCGCTAGGCTGCCGGATTGCGCTCTGAGCGATCTTCACGATTGGTTGACACGGCAGCAGACGATTCGTTTTTGTGACCAGCGTGCACCGTGTAACGAACGACATATTGCGGTGTGCCCGTTTGATCCAGATAAAGCCGCCCCAGATATTCGCCAACAAGCCCGAGAATCATCAGCTCGACGCCGGCGAAAAAGACGATACTTGCGAGCACCGTTGGAATCCCAAAGGTCATATTTCGAGTAATCCAAAGTTTGTCGATCACAATTGCAATTAGCGCCACAACGCTGAAACACGAGGCGACTAGTCCGACGTAAACTGAAAGTCGCAGTGGTTTGATCGAAAAATTCAAAAACATGTTTAGCCAAAGCCTCACCAGTTTTCGAAACGTGTACCGTGAAGGTCCATTGGCACTGGCGCGATGCTCCACGGGTATTTGCCCGATTGTTCGCGTGGTTCGGTAGATCAACCCGTCGGTGTAAGGGTACGGGCCGCGATATTTGATGATTTCGTTGACTAGAAATCGATTCATGACCTTGAAGCTGGAAAAATAAAGGTCCTTTGGTTTCTGAAGAAGGAATGTGGCGACCCTGTCGTTGAACCAACTGCCCGCGTTTCTGAAACTCGAATGCTTCTTCTCGATGTAGTGGCCGTAGACGACGTCAAAATTCTTGCGCTTTAGTTCTTGCAACATCCGCATGATTTCCTCCGGTGGGTTCTGGCCGTCATCGTCGAGAACCGCTACATACTGACCCCGAGCGTGGCTGAGCCCGGCCAGGACGGCGTTGTGCTCACCGAAATTCCGACTTAAGTGCACGAACCCTACGGTTTGCGGGAATTTTTCGGCCAATTCCCAGCAGACCATTTCGCTTTCGTCGTTAGAGCCGTCATTGACCAAAATGACTTCGAAAGGCGTGGTCATGAAAATCGTTTGGATGTGCTCAACGAGAGGTCCGATCGTGCGACTGCCGTTGTAGACGGGAATCACTAGCGATAGCTCGATAGTCTTTCGTTCCTCGGTCATAAGGGCGGGGCTATAAATAACGTCGCGGAGCTTCGCAAAAAAGTGCAAAAAGTATAGCAAACGTATCGCCGCGACGTACGATGTCACACATGCCGTTCGACGACGAACTTTTTTCCGGTGCCAACGTTCTAATAACAGGCGGTCTCGGGTTCATCGGCTCTTCGCTCGCCCGGCAGCTTGTCGCCCTGCGGGCCAAGGTAACGTTGGTTGATAGTCTGATCCCGGAATACGGCGGCAGGCCGCCCGGAATATCTGCCGGTAGACGAAAGGCATCTAACTAACCCAGTTGATGTGAATGGCATTAATAAGCTGGCCGGTGAATCTTATCATCTGCTCTACAATCACATTTATAAAATCCGAGCCTGCGCTTTACGTCTAACTAACACTTATGGTCCCGGTATGCGCGTTAAAGACGCGCGACAGACATTTCTGGGTGTTTGGCTTCGTCGCGTCATCGAAGGAAAACCAATTCAGGTTTACGGTGACGGAAGACAGCTTCGGGATTTTAATTTCGTTAGCGACGTGGTAAAAGCGGTGCTGCGGGCGGCCGGCGATCCGGCATCTGAAGGTCAGTTATTCAATCTGGGGCATTGGGAACACATCAGCCTTGAGGAGCTGGCAGCTTTGCTCGTGCAATTAAATAAGCACGGACGTTACGAGCTGATCCCGTTTCCTGCCGATCAAAAGGCGATCGACATTGGCGACTATTATGGCGATTTCAGCAAGATCCAGAACGCGCTTGGCTGGTCTCCCGAAATCCCACTCGAAAACGGCCTTTCAGGGACGCTTGCGTATTACAGAGAGCATCACGCCCACTACTGGAATTCTAAAACCTGATTCTGATGAACGTGCAACAGCGGATAATTACGCCTGTAGATGGTCCTTTGCCGGTTTGAAGGATGAACAGCAATAACCCTGAAAAACTGGCAACCCCTGTTGCCCCTCCCAAATCGCAGTTCGATACTTCCCCGGCGCGGCCTCGCTGGGCCGTTTTACTGGTCGGGTTATCTCTTTTACTAGTCGGGGTTTTAGTTTTCAGCAACTTCCTGCTACTTGATAAAGTACTCTTGTATAAAGATGTAGGAGCCGACTCGGTAAACGACACATATCCGTATTTCGTTCATCTCTCAGATTACATTCGGCGTGAGGGCCTTCCTTCGTGGTCTTTCTGTGTCGGCATGGGCCAAAGTCTCTTTTATCTTACGGGTAACCTGATCTGGGAGCCCGTTATATGGCTGCCTAGAGAGGTGATTGCTCATGCACTGGTATTCCAACATCTGTTCAAAACTTTGATAGCTGGGTTGCTGTTCTTCCGATTTCTTCAACTGCGCGATCTTACTTTGCGCGCTTCGTTGTTGGGTTCGCTCCTGCTCGCTTTTTCTTCCTACATGTGCACGGGTAGCTGTTGGATTGTCAGCGCCGATGAAACTGTAGGATTTAGCTTTCTATTGTTCGCGATGGAAGAAGCCATCTCTCGTGAACGGTGGATTTATGTTCCGTTCGCGGTCGCTCTGATGGGTCTCATTACTGTATTTCATTTGTACCTAAGTGCGGTGTTGCTCTGGCTGTATGTTCCGACACGGCTCTTCGAATTACACGGGTGGCGGCCTGTGCAATTAGGCAGTGCTTGTGCTCGTCTTGCCCTATTCGCTTTCCTGGGTGTTGGGTTGGCGGCTGTCATCTGCTTTGGAAGCGCGCAATCTATTTTTAATAGTCCGCGTGGCTCGGGTACTATTGGCAACTTTACTTGGGCACCAACACCGGCGCTGTTTCAATTGGAGTCGCCGGTCTACTATGTGACAGCCGCGCTGCGACCGTTTTCGACTGATATGCTCGGGACTGGGGATGAATTTCAGGGTTGGATGAACAACTATTTCGAGGCGCCGATGACCTACTGCGGACTGCTCTGTCTGCTTATGGTTCCGCAAGTGTTTATCGGAGCCAGTCGCCGGCAGCGAATTCTGTACGGACTGTTCCTGGGTTTTGTATTTGTTCCAGTGATTTTTCCGTGGTTCCGGTATCTGTTTTGGATTTTTCAGGGTGGCTACTTCCGGGCGTTTTCATTGTTCTGCGTTCTTGGAATCATCACCCTAAGCATGACTGCTTTCTCACGCTATACTCACGGCAAGCCTCTTAGTCTATGGATTCTCGGCGCGAGTTTACTTCTATTACTGAGCGTTCTGTATTTGCCTGACCATGAAATACAGATGCTTATTAGTAAGCAGGTTAAACAGACCGTCGCAATTTTCCTGGTTTTATACGCAGCCTTGCTGACCGCCGGTCAGATTGCAAAGCGACAGAGTATCACCGCGTCGATCATTCTGTTTCTGGCGGCGATCGAGCTTGTCTACTTCGATCGAATAACTGTGAATCGTCCAACCGTTACCAAGCAAGAATTGAATGAACGCGTCGGTTTTAATGACGAGACTCTTGATGCCATCCGGGATATAAAAGCCAATGATAGCTCCTTCGTCCGCATCACCAAAACCTGGGGCTCGGGACCTGCCACGCGTCCTAGTTATAACGACGCGATGGTCTTTAACTACTATGGCACCCTGTCCTACAGCTCTTTTAACAACCTTAACTACATCAAGTTCCTGCAGGCGGTCGATGCCGTGTCCAGCGTTGATATAGCGACTGAGGCTCAATGGACACCGGGGCTGGTAGGACAACCTTTGCTTTCGACTTTCGCTTGTGAGAAGTACGTCGTGACGAAAACTCCCGTGCCGTTCGAAACGGCTGAGCAGTTCGAATTTATTCGGCGCTATGGTGACATCTATCTGTTCCATGATAAGATGGGTCTCCCATTTGGACTCGCGTTCGACCGCTACATTCCCGAAGATCTCTTCCTGCATCTGCCGAGTCGGGCGAAGCCGGAGGCGCTGCTCCACGGGGTCGTTCTTTCGGAGCGAGACGCCGCGCATCAATCGGAGCTCGCGCAGCTGAGCTTCGATGAATTAATGCAGCAACTAAGCCAAGGCTCGATTCCCGATGCTCTTGCCGAGCGGCGAGCAACAGCAATGAATATGCAGTCATTTAAACAAACACGAATCGACGGGACGATTCGAGTCAGTCAGCATGGAATTGTCGTGTTTCAAATGCCGTTCGATGCCGGTTGGCATGCTTTCAGCGACGGCCGTGCGATGTCCACGCTTAAGGTGGACGGGGGGCTGCTAGGCGTCGCCCTAAAGGATGGGGAACATCGGATTGAGCTGCGCTACCAGCCTCCTCTACTGTATGCGGGAGCAGCCGTAACATTGGTGTCTTTTGGCGTCCTTTTGCTGAGTCTGTGGAAGTGGCCGCGGATTCGCTTACTTAGTTGAACATGTTTAAAGCCGCTTGCAGCAAAGCTCGCCGCTGTGGGTGTAGCATCCAAACTTATAACGAGCGGCAATATTGAATCATCACGGCGCGCTGCCTCTTTACAAAAAGTTCACCAGCATGTTTGCGATGTTTCACGGCCAACGGTTGCTGATCCTCCTCTTATGTCTCATTGCGGCTCTTCGCGTTTTTGTTTTCGCCGCTGCGTTCCCGTTTTTCAGTAATGGCGATGAGGACTTACATTTCGACCTTGTTACACAGTACGCCGCCGGGCGGCTGCCACGCACATTCAATGTACTAACGAGTGAATCCCTCAGTTTCATCGTCCCCTACGCCTCGCCGGAGTTCCTTCAAACGCCCGATCAGTTCCCGGATGCTAAATTTCCACCACCTTTGTGGAAACAACCGGCCGCGGAGGCAGCACCCGTTATTGAAGTAACAAAGGCTGCCTGGCAAACGGAGATTAATTGGGAATCTTCCCAACCGCCGCTGTATTACGCGTTGGTTGGGTTTTGGTGGAGAGTTGGGCAATACATCGGACTGACACAAATTGAATCGTTGTACTGGATTCGTTTCCTGAATTGCCTCCTTATCTCAATATTGGTGTGGCTCGGTTACGTGATCGCGCGAACTGTCGGGCTTGAGCGTCTCGGCTTGAGCATCGGCGTACCATTGCTGCTTGCATTCATGCCACAAGATGTGTTGTACGTCCTTGGCAACGACGTGCTGTCCCCTGTCTGCTTTGGTGTGTTGTTCGTTTGCGTTTTGCAATGGTTGCGAGCGGAGTCGCCGAGCTTGTTACTTGGCGCGATGACCGGTCTGGCGATCGCAGCAAGCTATCTTACAAAGCTAAGTAACCTGCCTTTGCTCACAGTCGCACTCATCGCGATCGTTGCGAAATGGTTACAGATGCTGCGGCAACAACGTGGCGTCGCAACTGGTGCGTCTATCCTGATGATTTTATGTGCTGGAATCCCAATCGGCGGATGGATGCTCTGGAACAAGCTTCATTTCGGCGACATCACCGGGTCAGCAACTGCGACCTCACTTCTTACCTGGACGCCGAAACCTTTCGCCGATTGGTGGCACCATCCCATTTTCTCTCCACAAGGCCTGTGGACTTTTTGGTCGGAAGTTATCGCTAGGTTCTGGCGCGGCGAGCTGATGTGGCAGAATCGTGAATTGAGTTGGCGGGTCGCCGATGAATTTTATGCGATCTCATCTCTGCTGCTACTTTGTGCCGCGATGGTCGGAATAGTACAGCACAACATGCTATCAACGTTCCAGCGGCAGGCGCTCTTCCTGGCTGCTCTCACAGTCGTCGCAGCGCTCGCGTTTCTTGCGCTGCTTTCCGTCCGGTTCGATTTTGGCGAATGCATTTATCCGTCTCGCGCTCACCCGTATTTGACGTCGGGCCGCTTGATGAGCGGCGCGTTGATTCCGTTTGCGTTGCTGTATGTCTATGGCATCGGCTACCTCTTGCGGCGAGTTGGCCCGGTTGCTTCAATCATCGTCGTCGCGGGGATCATGGCATTTGCGACTGTGTCGGAGATTTTCATTAATCGCGCCGTGTTCGCGAGCGAGCACAATTGGTTTCATCTTTAGGAGGTTTCTGCAGTCGGAAGCGCGACCTGACGCTACGCGACTCCGCGTCTGCTTCGTGAGAGGCGCGCTACGAGGCGGATGACGGGCATCGGCGTTACTCGAGCCACGAGCATCAGTATTTTCATGGCGAATCCGGGGACCACTAGCGGCCGGTCTGCCTCGAGTGCTGCCAGCGCATCACGCACAACTTGTTCTTCCGGCACAACGAGGAACTTCGGACCGACCTCTGCCTGAGCATTCTCGCGCCTGGCCACTCGCTGGAATTCGGTGACTACAGGGCCGGGGCAGACAGCGCATACGCTCACGCCTGTTTCACGCAGCTCGGCTCGGAGCGCTTCGGAAAAACTTGTCACATACGCCTTGGTCGCGGCGTAGACAGCGGAGCCGGGGATCGGGAGAAAGCCAGCCGACGAACTGACATTGAGAATACCGCCGTGATGTTTTGTGATCATCTGCGGAACCAAATGACGAGTGAGCGAAGTAAGCGCCGTGACGTTTACAAGCGTCATTTCACTGTTGCGAACGGGATCGCTGTTCGCGAATGGGCCACTGTCGCCGAGTCCGGCGTTATTGATTAAAAGATCGACGCCGAGCTTTTCGCGATCGAGCCACTGGAGCAAATCCTGCAAGTCAGCAAGATTGGCGAGATCAACTTTTCGAATATGAATGCGGAGGTTCGGATGCTCTCGTTGCAGTTCATCAGCCAGCTCAACCAGCCTGTCCTCGCGTCGCGCCACCAAAATCATCGAACGTGCACGTGCGGCGAGTTGCCGCGCAAATTCGCAGCCAATACCAGCCGAAGCTCCCGTGATTAGAGCGTTACAGCCATCAACTTTCATTCATTCGAATTTTCACGAGCAATGCCATAAGACCTCCACCAACGATTCCGCCAGCGTGCCCGGCCATACTAATCCCAGGAAAAAGGGAAACGGCGAATCCGACTAACAGTGCGATCCAAAGCCGTCTGCGCAATCGATCATCTCCTTTTTGCTGACACGAAATGATTAGCGCTGCGCCCAACAAGCCAAAAATTCCGCCCGACGCGCCAACAGTGGCGCCCGCCTTGGGATTCCAATTGTGCACCACGAGAATTAGTGCGGCCGAGCAAAGCACGCTGGCAAAATAGATCAGCATCGCCTGTGTAGTTCCCACTTGTCGTTCAACGATCCTTCCGATCCACAGAAGCAGAGAAACATTCACAATGAGGTGCAGCCAGTTGAAATGCAGAAACGAGTACGTTGCAATACGCCAGTATTCACCATGGAGCTCGCCGTTGTCCGGGAGGCCGCCAAGTTTGAGCAATGCAGCCTCGTTTCCGGCGCTATCGGTGACGAGCTCAATCGCAAAACCAATTATCAAGAGAATTATGAGGACAAGCGATCCCTGAGCTTTCTTCATCGCGATGCTCCGAGCCGAGAGAGATCGCGCGCGGTTAGGACCCGCCAATGTCCGCGTGGCAAATCGGCAAGCCGAAGATTTCCGATTCGGAGCCGCAGAAGATGTTTCACGCGATAGCCGACCACTTCGAACATGCGGTGAATTTGCCGGTTTATTCCCTGTCGCAACACAACGAGTAAACGCGTGGGCGAGACAGAGTGAATTTTCTCAATTTTGGCGCGCTGGCCGTCGAGAAAAATTCCGCGCAGTAATTTCGGTGCAAGTGCCGGGTCCCAGGGGCGATCAAGTGTCACCGCATATTCTTTGTCGATCTTGTGGCGTGGATGGGTAAGCCGCTGCGCCAGTTCGCCGTCATTCGTCAGAAGAAGCAGACCTTCAGTTTGCGCGTCGAGACGGCCGATGTTGAACAGGCGGTGATATTTTTGTGGAATTAGATCAAACACAGTATCGCGCGCGTGCGGATCTTTTCGCGTGGAAACAAATCCGGCAGGTTTATGCAACATGATGGTAAGAGCCGGAGCGGTGCGAACAAGTTTGCCATCCACTTTGACATGGTCTTGTGCGCCTGGCTGTGCGCTGAAGTTCGTGCAGATCTTGCCGTTGACAGTAACGCGACCTGCCGCAATCAACCCATCACAATGTCGTCGCGAACCGACGCCGGCAGCGGCGAGAAAACGGTTCAAGCGCAAGGGGAGCTTACAAGGGTGACTCGGCTCAGACGTCCGGCTTCGTCTTTGGCAAGCCGATGACTTTACTATCTTTTTTCCATTGGCCGCGCTTCTTCAGAAGCTCGACGCGCTCGAAGCGTTTCAGCACGTTTCGCCTGGCGGCGATGGTGCTTGTACCTTTTAAACTGCGGTGTTGAGACATGGATCGGTCAAGAAGTTGAAAAGTTAAACGGTTACAAGGTTAAAATAGAAAATGAGCCCGCATATTAAGCCAGCAGGGGACTTTTTCAACCAACGCACGGCATCCTTTTAACCCTTTTAGTTTTTTAACCAATCAACCCCTCTTAGAGCTGATTACCAAGCACCACATACGTTCCCGATGTGGTGATCTGGTGATAAACGTGGAACCGGTTGCTCAATAGCTCTTTCCAGTAATCGGCCCGGCTTTGCTCCACAATGAGATAAACCGCATCCCGACCAGCCCATTTGTCCAAGACCGCCTTTTCATTCAGGAAAAGATCGATCGAGGTTTTGCCGATCGGCGCCTCTTTGTAGCGGTTTTGATTAACGAAAAGGAACTTCCGGTTGAGATAAAAAATGAGACTGCTGCTGTCGTCGAGCGGCCCCTCAAAAATCGCATCGCCGCCTGAGTCGAGGCGCGGATTTAGAAATCGCGCTAAATCAGCGAGTGAAAAATAAGGCGCGGTTCGCGCCACCGCTTCGATCATGGCGAGCCCGGCCGGAATCATCGCTGCAGCCAAGGCAATGGCAGCGAGTTTCTCGCGCCGATTGAAAATAAAATAGAGCGCCACCAGGGAAAGAAGCATGACCGAAACACCCACGGTCACGGCCAACGGCCGAAGTGTGAACCAAACTGACATCGGCATCTGGTGCAATGCCTTCCACGCTGTCCAACGCGCGTCCATTACGCCCCAATTTCCGTTTGCAGGATGCGCGGCACCGGTAAGTAGCAATGCCGCTATGGCAGTCACCATTCCTGTGAGGCCCACTGCGATTGTTCCTGCGGCGCGTAACTTCTGCGGCGTGCGGTCCCATACCACCGCTGCGCACAGTGCAACCGCACTCCACATCGTCATCGAATAGTAATCCTGCCGTTGCCCGAGAAAGAGCAGTGGCACAAAAACAACCGCCATCCAGCACAGCGGCAACGCATCGGCGAAATTGATCTCATGCGGCCGTATTACGCGGCGCCAGGCGAAAATTACGCCGGGAATCAGTGCGATGGACCACGGAAACCACCACGCCAAATGCATGACCAGAAATTGGTATGCGGGCATCCCCTTGTAATCATGCGTTTCATCGGTAAGCCCGCGCAGATGCCCCAGCCATTCGGTACCCAACTGATACCGAAAATAACCCGGGAAATGCCGCTCTACCCAAATGTGCCAAGGAGCAACAACCAAAACAAAAATCGTCAGATATTCCCATCGCAACAGTGCGCGATATCGCAGCCGCGCTTGGCGATAAAAGATCGACAGCAGTGCCACAATCGCTACCGGATAGACGACGCCGAGCAAACCTTTTGTTAAGCAAGCAAAGGCTGAGCAAATCCAAAAGCTAGCGAACCAGGCCGACCTATGGCGCCGGTGCTGATATCCGCACACTGCGCAGAAAATCGCGCCCGCGATCAACGCGCTGACGAGCGGTTCGGGCATGACGATCCGCGTCAGCAGAAACGTCCCGCAGAAGCTAAGATAAATCACGCCGGCAGTGAAGCCGCGCCAGTAATCCGTGAGCTTTTCGCCGATTAGAAAAATCAAGGCAACCACGGCGACAACTGCCAGTGCAACCGGGAGCCGGGCAGCTGCCGCATTCACGCCGAAGAGCTTGAACGAGCCAATAATGAGCCAATAGAGTAACGGCGGTTTTTGCAGGCGCGGGATACCGTCGTTCGTCGGCAGAAGCCATTCATGGTTCTGGAACATCTCCCGAGCAGCTCCTGCATATTGACCTTCGGTTTGACTGTAGAGATCGCCTGTTCCGATTGTTGCTACGTGCAACAGCGCCGCCAACGCGATTAGAATCCCTAAAAGCGCGTGCCGCGTCGGCGGCGGGGGCAGCGCGGGCGGCTCGAGCAAAGTTTCTTCGACGGTTAAGCTTTGGGTCCCTGCGGTCATTGATTGTCTTCTTCGCTAGAAATGTGCATCCCGATTTGGCATTCGCCTTTGGGATACTCCACCGGATCGGACTTGCGATATTCTTGCCAATGTTCGGGCAGACGCAGCAGTTTTCCTGATGGCATTTCGATCAGCGCGAGCATTTGGCGGCATTGCGCAATCAGCGTGTCGTCCTTCGGTCGCGTAATCCGAAATCGACACCAGAACCGTGCGCGCTCGACATGATCGAGCCAGCCTTCAATCGTTAGCCGATCTCCCAGCTTGGCTGCGCGGCGATAATCAATCTCCGTACGCACCACGACGGGATATCTTTGCTTTTCGGCCATTTCCGCAAGGCCAAGCCCGAGTTCGCCAGCCAGGTGTGTACGCGCGATCTCAATGAAACGCAGATAAGCGATATTCGAAACGACGCCCCCGCAATCGGTGTCGAAAAACATTACCTGCAGCTCTGTGTGGATTCGCGGCCGAGCCATGCGGATTTGAGATCTCAAATTGCGAGTCTCAGATTTGAAGTCTCCAAATTCAAATTTGAAGTTTCTCGGCCGCAATTGATCGCACGGCGTCCACAACTTCCCCGGTGGTGACCGCTTTCATGCAGCGAAAATCGATTGGGCATTCGCGGAGAAAACACGGGCTGCATTCGACGTGATGCCGCAGGATAATGTGAGCATTCCCGAGCGGCCCGGTCAGAGCAGGTTCAGTCGAGCCGAAGATCGCGACCACCGGCACGCCGAGCAAAGCCGCAAGATGCATCGTCCCGGTATCATTCGTGAGCAGCAAGCGGCATTCTCGTAATTCGCTGATCAGTTGATCTAGCGTCGTGTGGCCAATCCGATTCACACAATGATCGCTGATCGCAGCCGCGATCTGATTGCCTATTGCTGCATCTTTCTTTGTTCCAAACAGAATCCATTGCGCCGATGAATGCGCATTAATCTCTTTCGCAACCTCGGCAAATCGCTCCGGGAACCATCGCTTGGCTGGGCCGTACTCTGCGCCTGGGCAAAGGCCGATTTTTACTCGTTCCGGCGAAACTGCAACTTGAACGTTCGATATTCGATGTTCGACGTTCGATGTTTCTGCACCGCAATCCCGTGTGATTCGCAGAAATCGAAGCGAATGATGTTCCAGTGGGCCTGCTTTTCGCGGTTCAGGCACGATTTGGTTCAATAGCCATTTCCGACAGTGTCCGCGATACCCAACCCGGCGCGGTATCCCGCTTAGCCATGATTCAAGA
>WNGO01003977.1_pt1 | contig 11633 bp, 7 predicted proteins | sample 5400511 | NCBI WGS metagenome assembly WNGO01 (sample SAMN13153380, study PRJNA577476) | soil metagenome | isolation source: 20 cm soil or saprolite under Garry oak tree replicate 2 | place: USA:California | collected 2016-06-15
CTGTATAGATACGTGGAAGGATACGGTCAGGCGATGGATTTGCTCCGGTGAGCAAGCTCACCCGCGAAAGCAGGGTTGGCCCGCGCAAGACGGCTGTCCGTATCTGCGTTCCGCCCAGATCTACCCCGACCACCAATGGCAACTGATCCTGCATATTTATGTCTTCGTTTTGCATACAAGAAGGCCCCCCGAACGATATGTTGTTTTTATTATCACGCACCAGGGTGCAGTAATGTAGCTAGATCATACTCTATTTGGAGGAACGGGACAAGGTATCAGTATTTCTATACTTGTGCCGGAAAGATGTGTCTTTGCGCACCTCTGGCACGGGGGAATCAGTGTAGAACAGGACATACCACTTTCAGTCCATGGTGCTTTGGAAAAAAAGAGGAGGTTTGAGCGGCCTCGAGAGGGCGACCACAAAGGATCGCCCTGTAAGGGCCTGTTCGAACTCTGGTGGCTGGTTGCTTATAGCCGCTTATGCCTCTGAGACATGCCATTTAAGACGAGAACATGTTACATCGTTGTCCAGCCCACAACGAGTAATTGTACATTAGTAATAGAGGCGAAGACAAAGGGCGCTCCGCCACTCATGGAGCCATACTCCAGGGTGTAGGTGGGGCTAGTTGGGCTACCACTCACTATCCCAAGGACGTACTGGCTACCATTGCGAGAGACGTTAGACCAGGGAAACTGGCTGAACTGGTTCAATTGATTGCCGGTGCCGGTCAGGCGTACCGGGTTGAAGCCATTCGTGCCGACGCGCCAGAGCCCATTCTGGCTGGTAACTCCCGATGTGTTGCCGACGGTGAAGAGCAGGGTGCGGCTGGTGACGGCACGCACCGAAGTGAAGGCCAGGTCATTCCGAGTATAGACGGAGGTGGGTGAGCCTCCTGTTGCCGGGCGCACATTGATAACGCTGGGACCATGGTAGTTACCAGCTCCAGGGCCATTCGGATTGGGATCGACCGTACACTGAGTGGTAAACAATTTGGTGGTATCATAACTGCTGTCGAAGTCCCAGCAGAAGGGCGTGGAAGAACCGTCGAAGACCTTTTGCAGGTTTTGAGGGTTCTGGTTGGCACCTTTGCTTGTATCCAGGATGTACAGGATAGTCGGTGGACTATCTGTCCTCTCAAGTGTGACGTAGACGCGCGTATTGTCAAGCCAGGTGCGCGGGGCGAAAGTGAGAGTTTGCACGGCCGGCAGTTCTACCTGGAGCGCGCCATTGGTAACGTCCAGCAGGTAGATGGCTGTGCCGGATTGGAGAACCTGTAGGAAGACGACCAGGTGCTGATTCGTCGACCACTGTTCATCGAGGATACTTCCCTGTGGGCTGCCGGCACCACAGTAGAGCGTCTGCAGGTATTGGCCATCCATGCGGATCAATTGTAGCCTGACCTGTCCCGCGGATTGAGCTACGAAAAGCAGCCACTGCCCATTGGCCGAGACCTGGGCCGAAGCGATGTACGTGTTTGCCATCTTCACGACTTCGACTTTGACACCGGTCACAACATCGTAGCGTTTCAGCGTGCCAAAGGTGGGATTAGCGAAGGTTCCTTCGTTGACAATATAGACAATCGTTGAGTGACTCCCCAATGTCATGGAAGGCATATACGCGGCGCGTGCCGTTCCGCTGGCAGGACAACTTGTCGATATGGCCGGTCTAAGGGCGTGAGAGGTTGCAATACTGCTGGCGCTCGCCTGTGATCGTGGCGCTGCTGCTGTGAATAAGACAACGAGGCATCCTACCAGCAATGGGATCAAGAGCCGGGTAAAGCGAGTGGTTCGAGGAGAGTGCATAGATTTTACCTCCTTTGGGAGTACATTGATCAATATTTTTCAAAACAGTTTTTACATGTGCATGTCTCAGAGGTCTTCATCATAAGTGGCCGGACTAAAAGGATAGCTGCCAAAGGACTTTTTACAGGAGACGCATTACAAATTGCTCAGTCAAACTAACACGGTGCAGTATAGATGACAGATCAAAGAAAGAATGCGAAGGATATCACATAAAAAGTATGAATTGCGATACATAAAAAATGTGATCTATGTTACGTGCTCAGGAAGGTTTGCAACATCCTTTTTTTGCTTAGCCCCCGCAGACATTTGGAGATAAGATTTCTCGTGAGCGGCCTCGAGCGGTGTCCAGCATGTCATCCCTTCGCTTCTCTCAGGGCAGGCTCTGAGCGCAGCGAAGGATCTGTGCGTCCATCTCGCCAGATCCTTCGCTGCGCTCAGGATGACATGTATTATCTCCAAATGTCTATAGCCCCCGCATTTCTCTTGACAGGGAAGAGGTAAAAAGGTAGAGTTTGGCCTGTTCGTCGGCTGGGGTCAGAAACGCTGAACAGAAGGGAATGACATACAATCAACCCCCGTAAATATCAGCCTCATCAATCGTGTAACCTCATAGCTGATATAATATTAGTGTATATGTTGTGGTATATTCCGTTGGCACAAAAGAAGCACCGCTATGAAGACGACAACCAGGAAACAGCAATTTACTATTGGCTTTATCGCTGGCCTTGCAGCAGGCATCATCGCCACAGGCTTTATGCTGCTGCTCTACCAGTTTGTGGGCGGCATCTCACTGCCGGAAGTGTTTGGATCCTTTCTCACCGCGTTGATGCCCGCCGCTATGTTTGATTACCTGCACCAGTTGATTGGTGGGGACGCCAAACATTACCTGTTCTATATCATTCTCGTAGGGCAATGTCTTGTCTTCGCGCTGTGTGGAGGACTCTACAACCTTTACCTGGCGGTCGCTCAACCCGTCGTCTCAGTTAAAGGACCTTCTACTGGTGACAGATCGCAGGCGGAAACGGCAGCGCCCCCGGCTGGTCGGAGGTTACAGTATCAGCAGGGGCTGGTGCTGGCCTTTGTGCTCTGGCTGCTGGTCGGCGTGGTGCTTCTGCCGCTGACGGGCGCCGGCGTCTTCGGAATCGATCTCGCTATTGGTTTTGGCAACACGATCGTGAGCCTCGCCGCGGTAGGTGTCGTATATGGCCTCCTTCTTGTGCTGGCGCAGAACTGGCTGTTGACGCGCGGTCGTAAGGAAAAGATTGCTCAGGATGCCGGAGAAACAGGTGGCCTGACGCGGCGCGCGCTCATCGAAAGAGGACTCATCATAGCTGGTGTCGGACTGTTGGGCATCGGAGCATGGCGCTTTATTACAGGGGGCGTCAGTAGTGCTACCGCTCCCGTTGCTAAGGTGATCCAGCACTATAAAAAGAAGATAGTGCCGCCGCCTGTGCCAAACTACGGAGATATTCACCCTGCGCCGTTCCTCTCTGCCGAGGTCACTTCCAACAACCAGTATTACGTTGTCTCTAAAAACCTTTTCTCTGACCCGACCGTCGATAGCGGCGGCTGGCACCTGACCGTCGATGGAGATGTTGACCACCCCTTCACGCTCAGTTACGACCAGTTGCTGGCTCTGCCCATGCAGAAGCAGTACGAGTCGATGATGTGCATCAGCAACGAGGTTGGTGGTGAATACATGAGCAGCGCCCTCTGGGAAGGGGTGCGCCTGAAAGACCTGCTTGAGCGCGCGGGCGTCAAGCCGGGCGCCGTCAAAATTGTGTTCTATGCAACAGATGATTATAGCGATAGCATCCACCTCGATAAGGCGCTTGAGCCCACCACGCTGCTAGCTGTGCGTATGAATGGGGCCACTCTTCCACAGAACCATGGCTTTCCCGTGCGTATGCTTGTCCCCGGCATCTACGGAATGAAACACTGCAAATGGCTGACGCACATCCAGGTCGTGACGCAAGATTACCAGGGTTACTGGCAAACGCGCGGCTGGAGTGACCCAGCGCCGATACGCATGACTGCCCGCATCGATACGCCGCTAATAGGGTCAACCGTTTCTGTTAACAAGACAACGTATATCGGCGGAGTCGCCTTCTCGGGCAACAAAGGTATCTCCGAAGTCGATATCAGCCTGGATGGCGGTGATAGCTGGCAAATTGCAACCCTTAAACGACCCCTCTCCAACCTCACATGGGTGCTGTGGGAATATCCCTGGCAACCTACCTCGTCTGGTAGCAAAACCCTCATTGCGCGTGCCGTTGATATGGAAGGGAATGTGCAGGATCCCCAGGTGGAACCTCCTGCCCCAGATGGGTCATCCGGATATCATACGATCACAGTATCCGTTGTATAAACGGGGATTAGCCCTGTTGTGTTCTCTTAAGATATTCGGGTAAAAATTGTCCGTTTTTGGCTGAGTTATTGATTGTACTAACACAGGCATCTCAAAGCTACATAGTAAACGGATAAGACCTTGTTGGAGCAGATAAGGCCAAAATGGTGATGGATGTCCAGGTGGTAGAGAGCCTACGGGCGAGGGATGCACAGGCATTTTGTTTATTGATTGAACGACTACAACAGCCCATAACTGGATATCTGCATCGCCTCGTAGGCAACCGTGAAGTGGCCCTTGACCTTGCGCAAGATACGTTTTTACAGGTGTATAAAGAGATTGGGAAAACATCTCCCGATCTCGTTTTAGACGCCTGGATCTATCGTATTGCCACAAATTATGGCCTTCGCTACCTGAACCGTAGGCGTTTGCGCCATTTTGTGGGGCTGGATGATCCCTCCTGCCCCGAAGACTTTAATATCCATTTGATGGCGCCTGGCCCAGAAAATCAAGCGGAGACACGTATACTTGTACATGAGACACTCTTGAAAATGAAGCCGCTGGATTGCAGCCTGTTTGCATCTTCTCAGGACTCGTGGGTTATCGACAATTGTAAATTTATGCCAATTTCTGTCTTCGCGGAAGATATAACGCCGGGTCACACGTCTGAGGTCTCACAGGTATGGCAAAATTTTCAATTTCAGAATTGTGTCCCTCCAACACAGGGGCCTCCAAGCCGCGATTGGTGAAATGGGAGATTTAGCAAAAGGACATGGTGAAGTAGTATGGTACAACAGTGCGCGTGGTGTTTACGATTGATCGATAGCATGGGGCAACACATATCAGCGGTACCGGTGCCGAAGATGTACGATGCGTCCCACGGGATGTGCCAGGCTTGTGGCGCTCACTGGTTGGCGGCTGCGGAAGGGTCTTATGGTGGGTCGGTGATTACGCACTCTGAAATAGGAGACATCACGTCCAGTGTATTGAAGAAAGTGTGCTCTATCAGTAAATACATATCTTGCTATTTTTGTGATAGGCGTTGACTGTTGTCGCTTCGCGGCAATGTGTCCGCCGTTTTCACCTGGAGGCCGGACCGTTTGCTTATGTCTGTTATTTCATAAGCAGGCTGCATCTTCACCCCCCTGAAGGTTCAGCGTCGGTCCGGCTTTCCTTGTGCTTTTTCTTGTGTGGAATGGGCTGCTGGCGGTGCAACCGCCAGCAGCCCATTCCACACAAGGAGACTACGTCTTGGAGCTCTGCAGGAAATCTAGCATGAGCTGATTTACCTTGTGAGGTTGCTCCTGCTGCACCCAGTGCCCGCTATCGGGAAGGCGTTTGACTTCAATATCGTCCACCCATTGCTCAAGACCATAGGTCATTTCGATGCCGAGCGCGATATCGTGCTCTCCCCAGATCAATAGCGTCGGGGCGCTGACCTGTGTATTCTCCCTGACGGCGGGAGGCGGCAGGTGGCGAAAAAGTTGACGGTAATAGTTCAACGCGGCGGTCATCGCCCCGGGTTTGCTCATCGCCTCCTGGTATTTCGCGGTCACCTCGGGGGGAAAGGCGGCTTTTTGCAGCGCCGCCCCGTGGAGCATGCGTCCAACTTCATTGGCATGGTTGCGCAGCAAAAATGCTTCAGGGAGCCAGGGAATTTGAAAAAAGAAGATATACCAGCTTTTGCGGAGCTGTTTGAGCGTGCGAAATTCACGCAGCATCGCGTATGGATGCGGCGCATTTATGACGATCAGGCGGCTGGTCATGTATGGATAGTGAATGGCAAATTGCCAGGCCAGCCCTCCACCCCAGTCATGTCCAACAATGATGGCCTGGTCCTGTCCCAATCCCCTGATTAAACCCGCGATGTCTCTCAGGAGTGTCGGCACATCGTATCCATTGCGCGGCTTGTCTGTATCATTGTACCCACGCAGGTCAGGGGCGACAACGGTATAGCCATGCTCCGCCAGGAAGGGGATCTGGTAGCGCCAGGAGTACCAGAACTCGGGGAAGCCGTGCAAAAGCACAACCAGTGGACCGCTGCCCTGCGTTACATAATGCATGCGGATGCCGTTGGTAATAATGTCGCGGTGCTGCCAGGTTTCCATGTTATTCGCTGCCCGGGTCGTTGTAGACGATGGCGCGTTTGACCTGTTCGATCAGGTCGGTAACGGGGATACCGCGCGGGCAGGCATCGGCACAGTTGAAGATCGTGCGGCAGCGCCAGACGCCATCGCGCTGTCCCAGGATGCCAAGCCGCTCTGCCGCTCCCTGATCGCGACTATCGAAGATGAAGCGGTGAGCGTTGACGATCGAGGCCGGACCCACCCAGTCGGGATTGCCCCATACCGATGGGCAAGAACCCGTACAGGCGCCGCAGAGGATGCATTTTGTGCCCTCGTCAAAGCGCTCGCGCTCAGCAGGGCTTTGTAGGCGTTCCGTGCCCGGCTCGTTATCGTAATTGATCAGGTAGGGCTTGACAGCTTTATACTTCTCAAAGAACGGATCCATATCGACAACGAGGTCCTTGATAACCGGGAAGCCAAGCATGGGCTCGATAGTCACTTTGTCGCCGACATCGCGCATGAGCACCTTGCAGGCCAGCCTGTTGCGGCCATTGATACGCATGGCATCCGAGCCACACACACCATGCGCGCACGAGCGGCGGTAGGTGAGTGAACCATCCATCGTCCACTTGATGGTGTTCATGGCATCCAACAAACGGTCGATGGGGTCGACCTCCACGCGGTAATCGGCCCAGTACGGCTTCTTATCCTTTTCAGGGTCGAAGCGCTTGATACGCACCAACACATTCATGGTTTGCCTCCTTAGTATTTCCGTTCCTTGGGCTTGAAAATTGGATCATCGATCAATATGACATCCTTATATTCCAGGCGTACATCATGTGCTTTCACACCTTTGTACGCAAGTGTATGTTTCAACCAGTTGACGTCGTCGCGCTTCTGGTAGTCGAGGCGAAAATGCGCGCCGCGACTTTCAGTGCGCGCCAGGGCGCCGTGGATCGTCGCCTCTGCACAGTCGAGCAAGAAACCGAGTTCAATGGCTTCGACCAATTCCGTATTGAACTTCTTGCCTTTGTCTTGTAATTGTGCTCGTTTATACGTTTCCTGCAAGCCATCCAGGGTATCGAGGGCATGACGCAGGCTTTGTTCGCTGCGCTCGACAAAGACTTTGTCGTCCATCTCGTTTTGCAGCGTGCTGCGCACACGGGCCGCCGACTCCCCGCCGACCGAGCTGTAGAGGTGATCCACCCACTCGCGGGCATACGCCTCTGGCTCGTCTGGGAGCGGCGCGTGGCTATTTTCTGCAATGAACTTCGCCATGTGTTTGCCCGCGCGTCGACCAAACACGATCAGGTCCACCAGTGAATTGGTGCCCAGGCGGTTGGCGCCATGGACCGAGACACAGGCTACCTCACCGGCGGCATAGAAGCCGGGCAGAGGGGTCCACTGCGGGTCGATGACGACGCGCGCGTCGTTATCGGTTGGGATGCCGCCCATAGCGTAGTGCGCCGTCGGTTGGATCGGCACAGGCTCGGTAATGGGCTCGACACCGAGGTAGTTGCGCGCGAAATCGGTGATATCGGGCAGCTTCTCGGCGATCGTCTTGGCTCCCAGGTGTCGTACATCCAGGAAGAGGTAATCTTTGCCGTCTACGCCGCGTCCCTCCTTGACCTCTTGAATCATACTGCGCGAAACAATGTCGCGCGGCGCCAGGTCTTTGAGCGTGGGCATATAACGTTCCATGAAGTATTCGCCCTTACCGTTGAGAAGTTTGCCACCCTCACCGCGAGCCGCCTCGCTGAGCAGCACGCCGACTTTGTAGATGCCGGTGGGGTGGAACTGGTACATCTCCATATCCTCCAAAGGAATACCGCTGCGATATGCGATGGCCATGCCGTCGCCCGTGCAGGCAAACGCGTTACTGGTGACACGCCAGGCGCGCCCATAGCCGCCTGTCGCGAAGAGCACCGCCTTGGCATGGAAAGTATGAATTTCACCGGTGCGTATCTCCAAGGCTACGACTCCGCAGGCCTGTCCATCATTGATTAGCAGGTCGAGCGCGAGGTATTCGTTGAAGAAGCGCACCTGGTTCTTCACCGCGTTCTGGTACATCGTTTGCAGGATCATGTGCCCGGTGCGGTCGGCGGCGTAGCAGGAACGGCGTACAGGTCCCTCGCCAAAGTTGCGTGTATGTCCGCCGAAGCGGCGCTGGTCGATACGCCCATCGGGTGTGCGGTTGAATGGCAGGCCACGATGTTCCAGTTCGTAGACGGCATCGATCGCTTCACGTGTCAGGATCTCGGCCGCGGGCTGATCTACCAGGTAGTCGCCGCCCTTGACGGTATCGTACATATGCCACTTCCAGTGGTCTTCTTCCACGTTGCCCAGCGCGGCCGCAACGCCTCCCTGGGCGGCTCCGGTGTGTGAGCGTGTAGGGTAAACTTTACTGAGCACAGCTACACTGGCATTCGGTAGTTGCATGGCGGCCATCAAACCTGCCCCGCCGGAACCAACGATGACCACGTCAAATTTGTAGTACACTGTGTATCCTCGCTCCTCAATTCTAGAGGCGGGAGGTGGGCGTGAGGCAAAATCGGATCGAATCAAGGATCGTAAATACAGTGGCCTCGCAGCTCTTGCTCTCGCCTTCTGGATAGCCATCATGACTATCCCGACAACGAAAATAGGCGAAAAAGCTCGTTTCGCTAACTCTGAAAGGAATGAGTGCGTTTGAGTGGTGAATATACTAGCATCATCAAATGTGCCCGCATCTCTAGAATCAACGCCCAATTTTAGGAAAGATGATAAGTAGGCACACTCTTGTGCCAGTAGCAATCAGTCTTTGACGTTGTGTTATTATTATAGCGCACGGCAGGGTATAGCGCAAAGGGTGTGGAAAACTGCAGAGATTTTTGCAAGTCTCAAAGGGAAACAAAAGAGTCATACCTTTTGCCCTCTTTTTCCTTGTAAAAAAGTGGCAAATTGGTGTATAATAGGTCAGGAGAAGAAATCCCCAAAAGACATTATTCAGGGCGAGTCATGCTTCGCCCCTGCAAAGGCATTTGCCAGACGTTCGCGTATTTGCAGGGGTGTGCAAAGCATAGCTCGCCCTTCTTAATTTATGCCGCGTGCACCGGCGAAGCCATCGTTTCTTTTACAACTTCTGCCAGCGCCTTGATGAAGAGGGGAGAAGTATTCAGCGATTCTATGCGCGCGAAGTGGATGCCGTGCTGCTCCGCCTGCTCGCGCGCGCCGATTTCGATATCGTACAAAATCTCCAGGTGGTCCGCCAGGAATTGTACCGGCGCGATCAGAACTTCTGTGTGGCTGGCCGCTCGAAGTTCCGGCATCACGTCGGCGAAGTCCGGCTTGAGCCATTCCTCCGGCGTATGACGCGCCTGTCGCACGCGCTCTGCAATAGCCTGCAAAAAGAAGGGCTGAAGGTGCCAATCTCTAGCAATCTTCAGTTCAAGGTCATCCCTTTGGAAGTTCGCAACTGCTTCCTCGAGCGTGTTGATGTAGCCGCTCATGATAATCGGGGAGTATTGCGGGGACATGATCACCCCAACCAGTTCGTGGGCGCCAGCTGCCGCTTCCTCTGCTACGTCAGCGATGAACGGCGGAGAGAAACGCATCCCCGCCACGACGTGAAAGGCTGGCCCCTCGGGATGCTGAGCATTCAACTCCTCCGCGAGAGCCGCGGCCTGCTCGCGTGTGATCCGGATCAGCGGCGAGCCACCAATCAGTGCGTAGCGCCGCCGGAATTCGGTGATGACCTCAGGGCTGGCCTCTCGTCCACCATAGACCCGTTTGATATATGCTGGGATATCGTCGAGCGTGGCCGGCGAGCCATAGGTCATCAGTATTACACCTACCTGTGGTTTTGTTGTCATAATGTATTCCTTATTGTAAATGTAGCGTGCTTTATCGGGCGGTCGATTCATGAACGGCATCGACCAGGCGGCGAAGTATGTCCGGGTCAGTTGGGGCGAGTACCCCGTGCCCGAGGTTGAAGATGTGGCCGGGACGATTACCGGCGCGCGACAGGACATCTTGCATGCCCGCCTCGATGGTCTCCCAGCGGGTCAACAGCAGCGTGGGGTCGAGGTTGCCCTGAATGCCACGATCATAACCGATACGCGCCCACGCGTCGTCGAGTTCAACGCGCCAATCCACGCTCATGATATCGCCGCCAGCCTCGGCCATCAACTCTAAAATGCTGGAGGTGCCTGTGCCGAAGTGGATGGAGGGTGTCCCCGTTTGTTTCACGGCCTCAAAAATGCGCCGGCTGTAGGGTTGCACGAACTGCTTGTAGGCGCCGGGACCGAGCGATCCCACCCAGCTGTCGAATAGCTGCACAACGTCGACTCCTGCGTTGATCTGCGCAACCAGGTAGCCAGAGACGACCTCCGTAAGTTTATCCATCAGGCCATGCCATACCTCTGGCTGGCCATACATTAATGACTTGGCGGTTCCATAGTCACGCGAGGGCCGGCCCTCGATCATGTAGCATGCCAGCGTAAAGGGAGCGCCGGAAAACCCAATCACAGCCTGTTTGCCCCCCAATTCGCGTCGCACCAGCCGGATTGCCTCCATCACATAGGGCGTAGACTCCTCGGCATCGATGACACGCAGGGCATTCACATCCTGCATACTACGTACAGGATTATGAATGACAGGACCGAGTTCGGGTTGAATCTCGAACGAGATGCCCATTCCCTCTAAAGGGAGCATGATGTCGGCGTAGAGGACAGCGCCATCGACACCGAAGCGTTCAACTGGCATGAGCGTCACTTGCGCACAAAGTTCAGGTGTTTTTGCCATCGTTAAAATATCGTAACGTTTGCGTAACTCACGGTATTCAGCGAGGCAGCGTCCCGCCTGCCGCATGAACCAAATCGGCGTGGCATCGGGTTGCTGGTGATGACTGGCGGCGAGGAAACGTGCTAATCCTGTACCAGGCAGCACAGGAGAGGACGATATATGTTGTGTCATAATTGGCCCTTCAAAAATGTATTACTTCGCATACATGTTGATGCTCTATGTAAGAGGTTGCCTTAATATAATAGCGTGACTTTCACGGAGTGGCAATAGGAAACCTATAGAAATTTGTAAAAAAAGAAAAAACAAGAGAGATTTTATGAGGATTTGGGAATCTTAGTATAAACATCACACTATCATTTCTATAAAATAATTTTATGGGAATTTCTTGAGCGTGTCCACCGGTAGTAGTGGTTGAGTTTACGTGATACAAATCATGCCTGAGGGCCACTTTAATGCGTCATACACTCCATGTGAGCATGATACGTAGACTGAAAACCTGCTAAATGCAGTATGGTATGATTGAACGGGACAGAGATGATACCACTCCTTGTTTAGGTGAGCGTGCTAAACGCAACAACGATTCCCTGCGCGTAATAGGGACGGGAGAAAGACAGGAGCGTGAGGTTTCATAAGGT
>WNGO01002864.1_pt1 | contig 11632 bp, 9 predicted proteins | sample 5400511 | NCBI WGS metagenome assembly WNGO01 (sample SAMN13153380, study PRJNA577476) | soil metagenome | isolation source: 20 cm soil or saprolite under Garry oak tree replicate 2 | place: USA:California | collected 2016-06-15
CGTGATCGCAGTAAGCAGTAGGATGCACCAGTTGGCGCTTTTGAGCCGGCGCACTATGGAATCCAGCTCCGGAGCCGTCACGGTGTCGCCGCCTTCGTGGCGCCGGACGAACCGATGGCCGATCCCTAACGCTTGATAGACGCTAAATAGGACCAGTAGGAATGCAAAGAAGAGCTTCACGCCGAGTTTAAAGGCCAGTTGTTTGACGAACGTCTCGCGATAAGCAGCCTTGAGCTCGGTCAACTGAAAAGCGCCGGTGAAGAGAATAATGCCCAAGGCGCCCACTTGCAGTGGGTTGTAGAATTTAAGCCCGCGCGCGAGGAATTGAACTTTGTCTTCGTGTTTCTCGAGGATCGCGACAGAGGGCAGCAACATGAGCCAAAAGCCGATCACAGCGCCGAGATAAACGATGAGGGCGATCAGATGAAGCCAAGAGTAGAGCATTGGGGCAGGATCAACCCCAGGCGAAGCGCGATCCCTTCTTAAACGGTTTGCCCGCGGCGTCGTAGTTTTCGCCGATGGCCTCGAGTTGTTGGTGAATTTTTTGTAGTTCTTGCTGCTGGTGCGTTTCAAAAACCGCAGCGTCTTTGGCTCGCCGCTCGAGGAATTCAACCCGCTCGCGCTCGCGCTGCTCGGCGAATTCCCTTTGTTCTTTCTCCCATTTCTCGTAGGAGTCTTTGAGCAGCGTTCGAATATGATAGTTCAAATTGTCGCGCACGACCATCGACTTGTTGCAGTTGTCGCAGAAAATGACGTTGCCGATCACGAAGTTCTTGACGTTCTCTACCTGCACGGCATTGCACTTGAAACAGCGCAGTGGAAAGTTGACTTCCGGGTGTAGCTGGCGGGCGCGGGCCATCAGCGCCTCTTCAGTCTCGATATTGTTCGGATCGGTGACGCAAACATCTACCGGACAAACCGCGGCACAGGCTTCGTAGTCGTGAAAGCCGACGCATTCCGTGCACAATTTTGGATCGATGACGTAGACGGGATCGCCCTGCGAGATCGCGTTGTTCGGGCACTCCGGCTCGCACGCGCCGCAATTGATGCAATCGTTCGTGATCATCGTGGCCATTAATCCGATCCTCCCAAAGTAAAAAGGAAATTGAACCTAGCCTGAAAACAGGTTTATCGTAAATGATATCCGCCACCGTTGCAAATCTGCGTGCGCCTGCGCCGATCTCCTCGATCAGCATCGTTGGTATTGCCGGTAAACAGCGCTAGGTTAGAACGATGATCGGCACTTCCGGCCAGTCGGCGGCGCGATTCCTGATCGGCACTTGCGGATACTCTTACCCCGGCGTCCCACCGAATGGATGGAGCGGCGTGTTCTATCCGAAGAGCGGGGCGAAGCGGGTCGACGAGCTCGAATATTACGCGTTGCATTTCAATTCCGTCGAGATCAATTCCACTTTCTATCGCCCGCCAAGTGCCGAAATGGCGAAAGGGTGGGCGGAGCGAACGCCTCCGGGATTCGTTTTTGCCGTAAAAGTCTGGCAGAAATTCACCCACCCCACCCAGCTGGGCGCCGAGGCGATGATGACCAAGGAGCCGTGGGAGCGCTTTGATTCTCAAGATGTCGAGCGCTTCAGCGCGGGGATTCAGCCGTTGGCTGAGGCTGGCAAACTCGGCCCGTTGCTCTTTCAATACCCGGCAAGCTTCGTTTGCGACGCTACGACTCTTGAGCGGCTTGCAGTGGTTCTCTCGGCGTTCGAGAAGTATCCCAAAGCGGTTGAGTTGCGCCATCACAGTTGGAGCGACGAACCGGAACGATTTCACGAGGTTCTTGCCCGTTACGGCGCAGCCTGGGCATTTATCGATGAGCCTAAATTCTCCACGTCCGTAAGGCAGGAGATTGCCGCCGATGGCGTTCTTTCATACATCCGTTTACACGGGCGCAATCAGCAAAAGTGGTGGAAGCACCAAGATGCCTGGGAGAGATACGATTACTTTTATGCGGGTGAGAATATTCGCCGTCTGGCTGCTCGCCTGAAAGAGCTTGCGGGTAAGTCTCCAGTTACTAAGTTCCACGTATTTTTTAACAATCACGCGCGGGGGCAGGCAGTGGCGAACGCATTGATGCTGAAAGGAGAACTTGACCCCGAGCACAGCGCTCGTGCTCCCCGCGCCCTCATTGACGCATTTCCCGAGATCCAAGCTTTTGTCGGGGGAGAAGACAACAGTGGACCTGTGTGAGTTAGGGAGCCGGTTAGAGAATTACACGCGCGGCGTATGCCGGGTGAGATCCACTAATTCTATCTTGTAGCCGTTTGGGTCCTCGATGAATGCGATGGGGGGTGCTGCCATGTGCCATGGGGCCCGGTTCGCGCACGATTTTCGCGCCTCGGGCGCGGAGCTCATCGCAGGTCTTGTAGATATCGTCCACGCCCAAAGCCAGATGCCCGAAAGCGTTGCCCAAATCGTAAAGATGAGTGTCCCAATTATACGTCAGTTCCACGACCGTGTTATCGCCTTCGTCGCCGTAACCGACAAAGGCCAGGGTGAACTTGCCGGACGGATATTCGCTTTTGCGCAGCAGTTTCATACCCAAGACATCACAATAAAACTTGATCGATTCATCCAGATTATTGACTCGGATCATCGTATCGTATGGAGAAACTTCATAGTATCCTCCTTCCGGGTATCTGAGCTTCGTACGGGGTTAGAGTTTTTGCGAGGGGGCTTAAGCCGGACTGAGATAAACGCGTCGTAAAACCCACGATCTGCTCTTATTTAAACTTAACAACTGCGATCGCGCAGCAGCAACAAGCGCGTGTCGGCGAAGTTGTTGGCTACTTGGCGGGTGCGCCAAACTGGGTTATGATCAATCATGCTTAATTCACAATCTTTAAGTCGCCAAAATTTCTTCATTACTTTGGGTCTCGCGTTGGCTATGGCTTTAATCGCCCTCAATCAAGCCGGCGCTGCGGAGGACGTGAGGAAGTTGCGATTAGCCTACTCCGGCTGGGAAATCGGCACCGCCGTGGCCTACATCGGAGTCGACGCGGGACTTTTCAAAAAACACGGACTCGAAATTGAAGAGCTGCCGATCCGGGACACTCTTACGGCAGGCGTGCAATCCCTCATCGGCGTGGATCTATTGATTGGATTTGGCAATCCTTTGGCCGTTCTTCAACCGGTCGCCAATGGTTCTGACATCACGGTGATCGGCTCCCATGTCAGTTTCGATCAGTACGGTATGGGCGTGGGTTCGACGATTGGCTCGCTCAAGGATCTGAAAGGAAAAAAGGTCGGCGTGTCGGCTTTAGGGGCACGATCGGATCTGGTCGCGCGCGTCATTCTTCGCCGCGCCGGATTGGATCCGTCGAAAGATGTCGAGATGGTCGCCGCTGGCTTGGCCCCCGCGAGAGCTCTCGCGTTGTCAAAGAATCTTGTCCAGGGCGTGCCTCTCAATCAAGAAGTCGCCGGTGAAGCGCAGAAGCTGGGAATCAAGATCCTCGAAATGAAATCGGTGCCGGTGGTGACGGATTTGTTATTGACGACCCGTTCCTTTATTAAACGAGAAGAGATAACGATACGGCGATTCATGCAGGGGTATGCAGCGGCGATCCAATTTTTTGTCTCTAAAAGGGATGCAAGCTTGTCCATCCTCAAGAAATATTTTCCCGGTAATCAAGCCGTCAGCGTCGATACCATGTACGATGCCTTTTCGGCGCAACTGCGGCCATTGCCGGAGCTGAATAGCGAAGCGCTTCAGGCGCTCGTGGACGTCGGCGCGGCGGTTGACCAGCGCACGAAAAATCTCAAACCCGCTGATATCATCGAACCGCGCTTTTTCGATGAGCTCAAAAATAGTCAGTTTTTGAAAGATCTCTACATCGAAAAAGTAAGTCTCTAAGTCAGCGCCCACCAAATCATTTACGACTCCCGGGTGCGGCGCAAAACCGACGATACGGTTTTGCGCCTGTCACACCGGTCAACCGATGTGTCTGGAACTTTCGCGGGGCATCTGCTATGCACCGGGAAAGAAATCATAGCGGAGGAATCAATGAGACTAAAAGATCAAGTCGCCATCGTTACTGGCGCGGGCCGCAATATAGGTGAAGATATCAGCAAGTTGTTTGTCGCAGAAGGCGCTAAAGTGGCCGTCGTCGACTTGGACCCGGGAAGAGGTAGCAGCGTGGCCGCGGACATCAATTCCAAAAGCCCGGGCAAGGCGATATCCGTCGTCTGCGACGTTGCTTCACCGTCGTCCGTCGACAGCATGGTGGCGACCGTGGTGAAGCAATTCGGCGGCGTGGATATCTTAGTCAACAACGCCGCATGGACGGATCATAAAACGCTTTTCGATATCAGCGAAGAAGAATGGGATCGAGTCATGAATGTTTGCCTGAGGAGCGTTTGGTATTGTACTCGGGCAGCCGCCAAAGCGATGATCGATCAAAAGCGCCATGGCAAAATTATCAACATTGCTTCCACATCCGGCCACTGGGGCCGCAAAGAGGCAACCGCGTATACCACGGCGAAGGCGGGCGTGCTGAATCTTACTCGTTCCATCGCCGTACAGCTGGCGCCGGAAGGGATTCGAGTGAATTCGATTTCCCCTAATCGCATCGGCTCGCCTGTCGGGCAGCAGGACGTGCCGGAAAATCGCTTCGTTAAAAATCTCGCGGGACGGCGCGGCGTGCCGATGGATATCGCCAAAGCGGCGGTTTTTCTCGCCTGCGATGAATCCGATTTTATTTATGCCGTTGACCTGCCCGTGGACGGGGGCGCGCTGGCGATCCGCGATTAGCTAAGATTTGCTGTTACGACAAGGGCAGTGCGGAATGGAAGTTCTTCGCTGCCTTTGCATTTTCTCGAAGCTGCTTAGATAGTTTCTCGTTTCTTCAGATCGGTTCGTTGCTGTGAAAGGATCTCGATCATGGGCGAAGTTTCATCGGATTCACATCCCCACCAAATCAATTCACTCATTCATGTCGACGCGACGTTGCGTTCGACTCCCGATACCGTTCTTTGGGGTTACATCGCCGCCAATCTGCCGCCGGCGCTGACGATCAAGTCCGGGCAGATCGTCGAGATCGAAGCGCTGTCGCATCAGGGGCTGACGACCAACAAAGATCCGGAGAAATTCTTCGACGCTTACGGCATCCCGAATCATGAAGTGCTCACCGATGCCAAAACGATTTATGCGGAAGTGAAGCGTCCCAAAGGCGCGAGCGTGCATATCCTCACGGGGCCGATTTACATCGAAGGCGCGGACCTGGGGGACACGCTGGAAGTGCGGGTCATCGACATCAAGTTTCGTGTGCCTTATGGCGTCAACAACACCGGACCGGGCAAAGGCGTGTTGCCGAAGCTATTAAAAGAGCCAGCGGCGAAGCTGATCCGCATCGATCTTGAGAGACGCGTGGCATTGTTTTCCGATGACATTCAAATTCCTCTCAATCCTTTCATGGGCATCATGGCGGTGTCGCCGCCGACGAGCTTGGGCATGGTATCGTCGACGCCGCCGGGAGCGTGGGGCGGAAACATCGATCTCAAATTCACGGGAATCGGCGCATCGCTGTTTCTACCGGTGTTCAATAGGGGCGGCCAGTTTTTCACCGGCGACGGCCATGCCGTGCAGGGCGACGGCGAGGTTGACGGCGGCGCGATCGAAATCTCGCTCAAACCGACGCTGCAGTTCATCGTCCACAAGGGCAAGACGATCAAACAGCCGCGGGTCGAAACCGCGACGGATTATCTGACCACCGGATTGAGCACCGACTTGAACGAAGCGACGCGGATCGCGTTGCAGGAAGCCATCGATTTCCTGCAAGAGGAGAAGCATATGAGTGCTGCTGACGCTTATGCGCTAGCGAGCCTAGCCATCGATCTTGGTATCGGCGAAGCGGTCGACATCGTCAATCTGGTCTACGCGAAAATTCCCAAGAAAATATTTAAGAGCAATCCGGGGTTCTGGTATCAGCCCGGTAAGTAGGAAAGCGAGGTTCCTCGGGTTCGGCTGAAATGCCAGTCGCGCTATGTCGGACATCGCCCGAGCCTTGAGATCGCACTCAATTCAGCGATAGATAAGGGCAAGTTCATCAAGGAGAAAGTCATGGACATCGCGCCGCTTAATCAAAAAACCGGTTACGTACGTTGGATGAAAAACCAAGGACTGCCCATTCACGCGGGTCATGGCATGGCCGATCTGCGGGCGCTGGAGGTGCGGCCGCATGCGCGCTTGGGCGGCCAGGCCGCATTTATTCAACTGCACGGCATGCAAGGGATCACCGGCGGGTACATCGGCGAGATTCCGCCGGGCGACGCGCTCAAGGCGGAACGGCATCTGTACGAAGAAGTCATTTGCATCCTGAACGGCCAAGGCGCGACGGAGTTGTGGGACGACCATGGTCACAAGAAAATGTTCGAATGGAACAAATGGAGCCTTTTTGCGCCGCCGTTGAACACCACGCATCGCTTGCTCAACGGCTCGCGCGAGCCCGTGCGCTTTCTTGCCGTGACCAACGCGCCGCTCGCGTTCGATATTTATCGCGACGAGAACTTTGTCTTCAACTGCCCATACAGTTTCAAGGATCGCTATTACGGCGAGGAGGACTATTTTGAAGTCGGCAAGAAGCGCTACGTAAGCGGTTTGATCAATATCTGGGAGACCAATTTCATTCCTGATATCAAATCGGCGATGCTCGAAAGCCTGGAAGTCAAAGGCGCGGGCTTGCGCTTGGCGCAGTTCGAAATGTCAGGGAATGCCTTGGTCGGCCATCTCGGCGAGTGGCCAGTGGGTAAGTATCACAAGGCGCACCATCACGGACCGGGCGCGATCATCGTCGGTACGCAATCGGTTGGTTACGTTTTGCTGTGGCACAAACAGTGGGGCATGCATCCGTACACGGACGGCCACGAGGACAAAGTCATCGACATCAAGTGGGGCGAGGCGAGCATTTATTGCCCGCCCGGCGATTGGTTCCACCAGCATTTCAACACGGGCAAAGAGCCGGCGCGTCACCTGGCGGTGCGCTACGGCAGCCGCATTCATCCGCTCGGCTTCAAAGTCTCGCACCAGAAAACCGACGACGACGTGTTTCGCAGCGTCGACGAAGGCGGTTGGATGATTACCTATGAAAACGAAGACCCGGAAATCCCCAAACGCTACCAGGCGGCGCTCAGGGCGAACGGAGTCGTCTCTTAGAATAAGGTTTCAATCGTTCCAACAGTTTCAATCGTTTCAGCCGTTGATATCGGAAAGAATCGGGAGGGAGAGCCTTTCGATGCTCTGAACCTTGGAACCGCTGGAACCACTGGAACTTTTGGAACCAGTTCCTTAATGAGGTCGTATGTCCTACTACAGAGACGTTCGCGAATACCTGAAAACACTGGAAGAGAACGGCAAGCTGGTGCGCGTGTCGCGGGCGATCAACAAAGACACCGAGATGCATCCGTTGGTGCGGCTCCAGTATCGCGGCTTGCCTGAAGAAGACCGCAAGGCTTTCTTGTTTGAAAACGTCACCGACGTAAACAGCCGCAAATTCGACATGCCCGTCGCCATCGCGTGCTATGCCGGCACGACGGACATCTACGCGATCGGCATGCAATGCAAGAAAGACGAAATTTACGGGAAGTGGACGCACGCTCAGGCGCATCCTATAGAACCCATCACGGTTTCTTCAGGCGCTTGTCAGGAGCGAACGATCGAAGGCACGGAACTTGAACAAAAAGGATTAGACATGCTGCCCGTGCCGATTTCCACTCCCGGGTTCGACAACGGACCGTATACGACTTCCTCTCATTTCGTCTCGCGCGATCCGGAGACCGGACAGTACAACATGGGCAACTACCGCGGCCAGATCAAAGCAACGGACCGCATGGGTTGCTTCGCGGGAAATTTTTCAGGACTACGCGCGCACTGGAACAAGTGTCGAGCGTTGAAGAAGCCGCTGGAAGTTGCCTGCGTCATCGGCGTGCCGCCGAATCTGTCTTACGCTGCGGTAGCGCGGATCGCGCCGGGATTGAATGAATATGGCGTCGCCGGCGGCATTTCCGGTGAACCCGTCGAGTTGGTCCAGTGTAAGACGCTCGATCTGCGAGTTCCGGCGCATAGCGAAATTGTCATCGAAGGCACCATTCCCACCGACGAAGGCGAGTGGGAAGGTCCGTTCGGCGAATTTCCCGGCTACATGGCCCACGAGGGAATTGGTTTCTTCGTCGATGTCAATTGTATTACGACGCGGAAAAACCCGATTTACGTCGGTTTTTTGAGTCAGTTTCCGCCGAGCGAGAGCAGCAAAATCCGCGGCACCGCCACCGAAGGGGTCGTGCGCCGGCGGTTGGCGGACGCAGGCATGGATAACATTCTCGACGTAGCGCTGCATGAGAGCAGCGGGAGCTGGGGTTACCTTGTCGTCAAAATCAAGAAAAAGTCGGAGCAAGACTTCGACAAGATTATCGGCGCGGTCCGCCTGGGCGCGGACGCCGGCAAGATTCTTGTCGTCGTCGATGAAGACATCGACGCGCGCGACGCCGACTCCGTCAACTGGGCGTTGACCTTCAACATGCAGCCGCATCGCGATGTGCGCATCCTCGATGCGGGCATGATGGGGCTCGACCCGTCGATCGTACCGTCGGAGGATTTCGGCGGCGCGCGCTCGGCGCTGGAGAAAACCGGCAAATGCACCGTGCTCTGCATCGACGCGACCCGTCCTTGGGCCTACAAGCCGACGTCTCTGCCCCGCCGCGAGTTCATGGAACACGCCATAGAGATCTGGAAACAGTTGGAGCTGCCCCCGCTCAAGATCAAAGCGCCGTGGTACGGTTACGAGCTCGGCTATTGGTCTGATCGAAACCGCGAGGAAGCGGAGCTGGCGCTCAAGGGAAAACATTTCGAGATCGGCGAGCGGGCGAAGAAGGAGCGAAAGAAGTTGGATTAGGCTGAGCCACGCGTCGTGAAGCGGTTTCTAAAGAGCTTCACGCTTCGAGAGCATCAGTTCGAAGGTATTGCCCAAATTAGTCTAGATCCCTTTGCGGTCGTTCCGAGCTCGCCGAAAGCTCTTAGAGATGCCGCGTTTCGCTCGCCGACCGGCGCGGAATGACGATCAAATGACTTTGCGCGCTTCTGGATCACTACCTTACTTCAACGGTATTGCACTCTCCAGCATCTCGCCAGCATCTTGAGCCAGTGAAATTGCGTCCCTATAACGCTTGTCTTCCAGGCTGATCCAGGCCTTTTCTAGAGTCGCGTTCGCGTGCCTAAGGCTTGGTAGTTGGTTTTCTGCCTGTTGCCACTTTGCCTGCGCCAGCTGTCGTTCGACGACACGCAAAACTGTGATCGCTTCGTGACCGCCCGGACCGCGAGCGATCGTGTCCCACTTCACGAGAGTCAGAAGCGATACCAGAGAAAAAATCGATATCACAATCGTCGTGAGGGTCGGAGTCGGGACGCGCGTTGAGTTTCTGATCGGCTCTGGTCTCAGTTTACGGACTGGGCGCGGCATGGTTCCGGTGGCTTCGCGTCGCTGCACGAGCAGCGACGCGATCACCGACAGCAGCAAGACCCCGCCGATAATCCCGAGCGACGCGCCAATCGGAATCTTGTACAGATCGGTCAGCAACATTTTCGTCCCGACGAACCCAAGCACGAATGAAAGGCCTATTTTCAAGTAGATAAACATCTCCATGACACCGGCGAGCATGAAATAAAGCGCGCGCAAGCCCAGGATGGCGAACACGTTCGATGTGTAAACGATGAAGGGATCTTGAGTGATCGCGAAGATGGCGGGGATGGAATCCACCGCAAAAATGACATCGGTGGTTTCGATGACGATCAGGACGAGCATCAAAAGCGTGGCTTTGGTCTTGCCGGCCTGGCGAACGAAAAAATACTGACCGTGATAGCTCTTGCTAACCGGCACCCAGCGCTCGAACAAACGCACCACGGGATTTTTTTCCGGCTCCAACTTTTCGTCGCCCTGAAGGAACATCTTGATGCCGGTGAAGACCAGGAAAGCGCCGAAGATGTAAATTATCCAGTGAAAATTGCTGATCAAAGCGGAGCCCGTGGCGATGAAGATCGCGCGCAGAATGAGGGCGCCGAGGATGCCCCAGAATAGAATGCGATGCTGGTATTCGGCCGGCGTGGCAAAGTATTGAAAGATCATCAAAAAGACGAACAGATTGTCGACGCTCAGAGATTTTTCGATGACGTAACCGGTGAGAAATTCCAGCGCCTTCTCCTGGCCCCACGCGAAATAGAGGCCCAGGTTGAAAAGCATCGCGAGGGACACCCAAACCACGCTCCAGGTTGTCGCCTCTTTGATTGATACCGAATGAGCCTTGCGGTGAAAGACGCCGAGGTCGATGGCGAGCATGCCCAGAACAAACAAGTTAAAAGCGATCCAAGGAAATATCCGATCCGAATCCATAAATCCTCTTTTTTTGATTCCTGAAAACTCCGCGGCCACGATCGGGCCGCGTTCAACGCAATAAGATTGTGTTGAGAAATAGAGGACTAGATTCGCAGGATCTGAAGGAGGGCGTGCGGATCAATGAAAGTCATGCATGCCCGAGACGACAACAGAATTGAGAACTCTCGCCGAAAGCCCGGTAAGATTTGGGTGATCGGCGCTCGGTCGGATTCATATCGGCGGTCACGAGCTCGTTTCGATCCGGAGGTTCTGCAAGCCTGTTCGTCGCGTTCTTCCGAAGAGGCGTCCTCTCCAGCAGCCGAACCGGGAATCGCTTGCAATGGCTCAGGGCGGGTCTCGTTGAGACCGAAAGCCAGGAGAAGCATGAGTAACGAGCCAATGACGGACCGCTTCATGCCTTAACTGGCTAGCAATTCAAAACCCTTAAATCAATAAAGCTGATTACCGCGAATGTTACACGGAAATGACCGGCTCTTCGGCCGAAGTGCGCAGCCGGCCGTACAACGGAATCATCAGGACGTCGCCGGTTGGTGACGCCGCTGGCGATCATGTTAGTCTCTCATCCGTGAGTAATCTATTTCTCGGCTGGTGATGAATTCCAGCAACGCTGCCTTGCCGTCTTGAGTCGTTTTGTAGGCGCGCTGCAGTGCGGGAACGATTTGCCCCGGCTCTTCGACGCGTTCCGACCAGCCGCCGAGCGATTTCGCCAGGTCGGCGTAGTTGCCGAGGATATTCATCGTACCGTAGCGTTCGTGTGAGGCGTGCATGCTGTGAGTTTCGGCGGCCATAAAATTATTGTTCAAAACAATCGTCAACGTCGGGATGTTGTTGCGCACGGCGGTTTCAAAATCCAATCCGGTCATGCCGAAGGCGGCATCGCCCATGAAGTTGACGCAAAATTTTTCCGGTGCGGCCAGCTTGGCGCCGATGATTAATCCTAACCCGCCGCCGAGCGCGTGGGATTTGCCCCAACCCAGATAACTGCGCGGCACCGGCGCTTGGTAAAACGGCACCAGTTGATTGCGCGGGCTGCCGGAGTCATGGGTGACGATGACGTCTTTTCGGTCGAACAGGTTCATGAACTCCCACATGACACGATAAGGCGTCAGCGGTTTTTCATTGGACGTGAGCTTGGGCATCCATTCCTTGAGCCATTCTTCCTTGACTTTTTTGATCTCCGCCGCCACCGCGCCCTCAGGATCGCGCTTCTTGCCGCCGAGAATATCCTTCGCGGCTTCGACGAATTG
>WNGO01002530.1_pt1 | contig 11628 bp, 4 predicted proteins | sample 5400511 | NCBI WGS metagenome assembly WNGO01 (sample SAMN13153380, study PRJNA577476) | soil metagenome | isolation source: 20 cm soil or saprolite under Garry oak tree replicate 2 | place: USA:California | collected 2016-06-15
CCTGGTTGATGTAGAGATAGTCGCGCTCGAAGAAGTCGTTGGCCACGTAGATATCGGGCCATCCGTCACGATTGACGTCGCTCACCACCACGCCCAAACCCAGGCCGATCTCGCTTCCGAAGATGCCCGCCGCCGCGCTGACGTCCACGAAGTGTCCGGCGTCGTTGCGATACAGCTTCGCGCCGCCGAGCGGATCCCGCTCGTTGCGCGTGTTCTTGAGCGGCATGCTCGCGACGGGACGCGGCGAATTGTTGATGACGAACAGGTCCAGGTCGCCGTCGCGGTCGTAGTCGAAGAACACCGCCTGGGTCGAGTAGCCCGAGTCCGCGACGCCGTAGGCGGCGGCCTGCTCGACGAAGGTCGGGACACCGTCCGCATTCAGGCCCTGATTGATGTAGAGCTCGTTGGCCCGGAGCCGGCCATCGCCGAGCCCCGCGTGGGAGACATACATGTCGAGCCGCCCGTCGCCGTTCACGTCGGCGAGCGTGACGCCCGTGGTCCACCCCCGGCTGTGCAGGCCAGCCTGCTGGGTCACGTCGCGAAACCGGAACTTCCCTTGGTTCAAGAAAACCCGAGTCCCGCCCAGATTCGACGTCAACACAATCTCCGGCAGCCCGTCGCCGGTGAGATCGCCGATCGCTGTTCCGCCGCCATTGTAGTAGTTGCGATAGGTGAAGACGTTCAACTCGCGGGTGTCCGTGAGGCGATTCTCGAAGCGGACGCCGGTGTAGCCGGAGGGGAGCAAGGTGAACAGCCGACCGTCGGCGGCAGGCAGCGTCGGGTCGACGGCTGCGGAGCACGCCGTGAGCAGGCACAGCACGGGCGTGAAAAAAAAATGTGGGGGCGCAGCATGCTGCGCCCCCACCTGCGCCCCTACCCTGCTGCTACGCTCGGTGACTGCCCCCGTCAATCAGGGGTACCCGGGGTTCTGCTTGAGCAACGGGTTGGCGTCGATCTGCCCCTGGGGAATCGGCATCAGGACGTTGCGGACGTCGCTCGGGCACGGCGTCTTGAACTGCCAGCAGGCGGTGTACTTGCCGTACCGGATCAGGTCTTGTCTGCGCTTCGCTTCGCCCGTGAGCTCGAGCAGGCGCTCTGCGAGGACGGTGTCGGCCGTGACGGTACTGCGCGGCTTCGCCGGATTGAAGTCACGAGCCCGCAGCGTGTTCACGAGGCTGAGGGGCGTCGGCGTACCTGTGGCCCCCGCCAGCTCCGCCTCGGCCTTGATCAGATAGATCTCGCCCAGCCGGAACCAGGCGTAGTCGTTGCCGTTGTTCTGGGCGATGTGAGCGGGATCGGCGGGCCACTTGTAGATGCGAACACCCTCGCCTTCGCCCGCCTGCGTCACGTCGCCGATCGTGGTCGTGAATACCAGCCGCGGGGCTCCCTTGGAGCACCCCGGCCGTTCGCACACCGGCGCGCCTGTCAATACATCGTTTTGCGGTCCGATCAGAAAGACCCCCCGGCGCCGGTCCAGCGAATCGAAGGCGTTGTAGGTCTGCGCCAGGGTTGCGAAGCCGTTCCAGGGCGATGGGGTGTACTGGTTGTAGTGCAGCGCCCGCATGACGAAGTTGAGCCCCAGCTGGTCGGCCGCGATGAACTTGACGACAAAAATATTCTCGGGCGAGGAAGCGTTGTCGGCGCGGAAGTTCTTCGCGAACGTGTCCGCCAGCTGGTACACGCCCGAGTTGATGATGCTGTCCGCTCGATTGTTCGCCGCCTGGCAGGCGTCGAGCCCGCCGCTCACGGTGATGCCCGAACAAGTGTTGTAGCCGAGCGCGTTGATGCCGCTGGCCCCGGCGGAGTCCTTCGTGAAGACGCCGGCGTTCAAGTACAGGCTGGCCAGCATCGCGTCCACCGCACCCCGCGTGATCCGGCCGTTGTTGCCGGCATCCCAGGTGACCGGCAGATCGGACCGGACCGCCAGCAGCTCCGACTCGATGAACTTGAACAGCGAGTCGCGGGAGACCCGCGGGTGCCGCGTGGGGACCTCGTTCGTCGTGCCGAGCGGCACCCCGCCGTACAGGTCCATCAGCAGGTAGTAGAAAAACGCCCGCAACGTCCTGGCTTCACCCTCGATCCGGGCCTGATTCGGCACGGTCGTCATTTGCAACCCACCGAGCAGCACGTTGGCGCGCTCAACCCCTGCGAACAGCGCGTTCCACGCGCCGTTGAAGAAGGCGCCGGCCGCCGCGCTCGTCCCGCTCCAGGTTTGGCGGTGCAGGTCGAGCCAAGTCCCGCCGTCGTACCAGTCCTGGCCGCGAGTCGGCACCACCATCTCATCGGTGCTGATCTCGCTGACATTGTAATAGTCGTCGAGCGTACTCCGCAGCTGCGCGTACGTCCCGACGAGGCCGGCCAGAACTTCGGCCTCGCTGCGGTAGAAGTGGCTCGGCGAAATGGCACTCAGGGGCACCTCGTCGAGGTTGGTGCATCCCTGGAGCGGGACGAGGAGCAGCGTGACGAACCCAGCCGCTCCGATCGACGCCTTCACGAATGATTTCCTCATGGGCTCAGAGCTCCTCAGAACGCGAGACGCAGGCCCGCCGTGAACGTGCGCGGCCGGGGATAGCTCAGATAATCCATGCCGCGCGCCGCGGGACCGACGTCGTTGATATTAGCCTGGTTCGCGCTCGACACCTCGGGGTCCAAGCCCGAATAACCAGTGATCACAAAGAGGTTGTCGGCGGACACATACAGCCGGGCGCTGCGCGCCGATTGCGTGAAGACCGGCAGGTTGAGGTTGTACTCCAGCGTCACGTTCTGCAGCCGGAGGAACGACGCGGGCTCGATCCAGCGGGACGAGTAGACGGAGGGCTCATGCAGCGCCGTCGAGTCGGTCAGGGCCGCACGCAGGAAGTTCTTGTCCTGAAGCGCATTGCCCTTGGTCGAGTACACCAGCGCGGTGTTGTTGAACACATCCTGGCCGACGGCGGCGCGCACCAGGAAGTTGAGGTTGAAGTTGCCCCAACTCACCTGATTGTGCAGACCAACGGTGAAGTCGGGGTTGGCGTTGCCGAGGACCGTGTAATCGCTCGCGCTGATCCCATCCGACGTGGTCTTGCCGCTGACGCACTTCGCACCCGTGGAGCACTGGAACAACTGCCTGCCGGTGGCGTCGAAGCCGACGAATACCGGCCCCCAGAACGTGCCGAGCGGATAGCCCGGGATCAGGCGTTCCGCCCGCGTGTCGGACTGCCCCTGCCCACTCACGATACCGGAAGGGATGGGGCCGCCCCCGAGATTCAGCACCTTGTTGCGCTCGACCGCGAGCACGAGCCCGGCCCGCCACGTGAGACGCGGGTGCGACGCAAGCACCGCGTCCAAGGAGACCTCGAGGCCTTGGTTCCGCATACTCCCGACGTTGTCGATCCGTGTGGCCGGTTCGGCCGGCGAGGGCACCCCGACCTCGAGCAGCAGGTCCGACGTATTCTTGACGTAGTACTCGACGCTTCCCGCGATCCGGTTGTTCATCAGGCCAAAATCGACGGCCCCGTTGTATTGGTTGGTGCGCTCCCACTTGAGGTCCGGGTTGGGATTGCGCAACAACGTAACACCGGTCTGCGGTGCGTCGCCCCACGGGTACGTTCCGCTCGAGCCCGCCGCCAGGAGGCGGAAGGACGAATAGGGCGGTACGCTGGGGTTGCCCGTGCGACCCCAGCCGACACGCACCCGGAGGTCCGAAAACGGGCCGTTGCGCAAGAATTCCTCTTGACTGAGGTGCCACGAAGCCGACAGCCCAGGGAAGACGCCCCATTGGTGTCCGGGGGCGAAGCGGGACGAGCCGTCGTAGCGCAGGACACCCGTCAAGAAGAAGCGATCCTTGTAGCCGTAGTTCGCCCGGGTGAAGAAGGAAACGAGACGCCAGTCCTCCGCCCAGGACGAATCCGTCCGCGTGACGGCGCCGTCCAGCTTGTTGAACCCGAACGCGTCGGTGAAGAACCCGATCCCCCGGGCCATCACCAGATTGCTGGTGAACTTGGTGTACTCGTACCCACCGACCACGTCCAAGCTGTGCGACTGGCCGAGCTGGCGCCGGAGGGTGAGGAGTCCCTGCAGCGTGCGCGTCGAGTTGTCGAGACCGGATTGCTGGGCGAGCCCGTTGCCCAACGCCACGCCGACCGGATTCTCCAGCGGGTAGTACAGCTGTCGGTCGCCGCTCGTCTGGTCGACACCCACCGTCACTTGCCCCGTGAGCCCAGGCACGAGATCGAGCTCGGCCGTGGCGTTGCCCAGCGTGCGAATGGTGTGGCCGACATCGCGGATTTGCTGGGCCAGCGCGACCGGGTTCCGCACCGACGTCCCGCCGGGCTCGTAGTAGTGCGTGCCCGTCGCGTCGGTGATCGTGATCGGCTGCGTCGGATTGAAGATCGCGACATTCTGGAACACGCCGCCTTCGAAGCCGCCACGGTTCTCGAACGTGATGTACTGGTTGTTGACGCGCGAGCTGGTCACATTGAGCCCGAGCCGCAGCCGGTTGCCCAACGCCCGGTGGGTGGCTGCCAGCCTCCCCTGGATGCGCTCCAGTCCGCTCGCGATCGTCACGCCGTCCTGCTTCGCGTAGTTGAGCGATGCGCGATAGCGCGTATCCTCGCTCCCGCCGGTGAAGGAGAGGTCGTGATTGTGCGTCACGGCGCTGCGGGTGGTCGCTCGAGCCCAATCCGTGACGGCCGAGCCCAGGGCCTTGAGGTGCGACGGCGCCAGCCCGGCCAATTTGCCCGCCAACGAATCCTTGAAGATGCCGGTGTCTGCACAGAACGCCGGCCTTGCCGCACAAGAGCTCGTTGAATCTACACGCCAGGCGCCAACCTGTGCGGTGACGTACTGCGAGTACTCTCCGGCGCTCAACACGTCCAACCGATTCGCCGCCGTGGCGGCCGCCACGTAGCTGTCGTACTCGACCGTCGCCCCCCCCGCAGCGCCCCCTTTCTTGGTCTCGATCAGGATGACGCCGTTCGCGGCGCGGCTGCCATAGATTGCGGCGGCGGCGGCGTCCTTGAGAACCGTGATCGACTGGATGTCCGATGGGTTGAGCAGATTCAACGGGTTGCGCGGCAGCGCCGGAGTGCCACTCACCGCGTAGCTCGCCGGTTCGGTCGGGACGTTGTTGATCGGTACGCCGTCGATCACGTACAGCGGGTCGTTGCTCGCTCTGATGGAGCTCCCCCCGCGAATCAGGATCTGGGATGCGGCACCCGGCTCCCCATTGTTCTGCGTGATCTCGACGCCGGCGGCCCGGCCCCGGAGCATCTGGTCGACGTTCGTGACCACGCCGACGTTCGCCGCGGACCCTTCGACGGTCGAGACCGACCCCGTGATCGCCTCGCGCCGCTGCGTGCCGTACCCGGTCACCACGACCGGCTCGAGGATCGCGGCCGCAGGCGAGAGGGTGACCTGCGCCGTCGTGGTTCCGCCCGGCGTGACGGCGACCTCCTGGATTTGCGAGCCGTACCCGATGCGGCTCGCCCGCAGACGGTAGGTCCCCGCTGGAATGCCGGTCAGCGCAAAGCTGCCGTCGCTCCGGCTGAGCTCGCGGTGCGGCGTCCCGGCGATCGCCACTTCGACGTTGCCGAGGGGCTGTTGGGTCGTCGCGTCTAGGACCTTCCCCGTGACGGCGCCCGTTTCCTGCGCCCCCAGTGGGACCGCCCAGAACAGACCAGCGACCAACGCAGGAACGAGGTGACGGACTAGGCGCATACGTCGGGCCTCTGGCGGGCGAAGAGTAGGAATACGGATCGCGGTGCGCTGCCGTACGTACATGTTCATAGATCCCCTCCGGGAAAACCTTTGAGGAGGTGACGGGCTGCGCGGCTAGATATGCCCCTCGCGGGAGGACTCGTCAAGAGGCGTCATCGCGGGACAAAGCGGGCGGAATCACCCTCGACGACCACATCGTAGCGACGGCCGCGTGAGCCGACGTTGCGCAGCACGAGCCGGGTGATGCGCGACGGCAGCACCGGCCGGAACGCCGGCCGCAGGCCCTCGTCCCCGAGTCGCAGGCCAGACCAGCCGAACACGATCTGCTGCAGGAACCCTCCCGCGCCGGTCAGGAAATGCACCGCCTGGTTCGTGGGCGTTTCGGCGAGCGCGTAGAACGGCGGACGCAAGTGGTCACGGTAGGAGAGCGGCAGCAGCGTATCGACCAGCGCACGGTCGCCCAGCTCCGCGGCGATCGCGGGATAGAGGGTCGTGGTCATCATCGCGCCGGAGCCCTGTTTGAGGAGGAGTCCGATGGCGGCATCCAGGTCGTTGCGCTTCGCCCGCTCGCTCATCGGGAGGCCGAGCGGGTAGGCGAGCAGCGGCACGACCGATCCCCGGGTCTCGGGGCCCGCGCCTTCGTAGGTGGGATGATACGCGCCGACCGAATCGTATGGGATGTAGAGCCGCGCGGCTACCCGACTCCACTTGGGGTCCGCTGCCTGGCCCAACCGGCGGCTCGCCAGCACGGCGCATTCGAGATTCTTGCGCGCGATCGCGTTGGTGTAGGTGTCGTTGCCGATGCCGATCAGGCCCTCGTCCACCGAGACGATATGGTGAATGTCGTAACGGCCCGTACTCGAATCGAAGCTCGCCCGGCTCGCCCAGAAGTCGGCGGTCGCGGCCAGCACCGGGTACCCGTAGCGCGCCAGCCATGCGGAGTCGCCCGTCGCGAGATAGTACTGCCACTGGGCGAGTGCAACGTCCCCGGTGACGTGATTCTCGTACAGCGCATTCTGCCAGGCGAAGCGCGGCGTCGTTTCGTGGCCCAGCTCGTCCGATTCCCAGGGATACATCGCGCCGCGGTAGCGGTTGCGGGTCGCATTGCGGCGCGCCGCGCCGAGCGCCCGGTAGCGGAACATGACCATCGATCGGGCGAGGTCCGGATGCAGTACGAGCAGGGGCGGAAACATCCACGTGTCCGCGTCCCAGAAGACGTGCCCGTAGTAGCCCGCGCTCGAGAGCCCCATCGGCGGGATACTCGCGTCCGTGCCTTCGCGCACGCTCGCGAGCAAGTAGAAGAGCATTGCGTGGATCACCCGCTGCAGCTCGGGATCCCCCTGCAGCACCACGTCCGTCTGCCACAGGCCGTGCCACGCGGCCACGTGCTCCGCCGCCAGCGTGCGATAGCCGCGTGACGCAGCGCGCCGGACCACCGCCCGCGCCCGCGCCAGGGGCTCAGGCCCATCGCGCGACGACGTGACGCCGACGATCTTCGTGAAGGTGACGGACTCGCCGCGCGAGGCGTCGAACGAGACTTCGGCTCCGCGTTGTCGCAGATTCCGGAGCCGGGCCGACCACGTCAGCCGCTGGGCGACAGCCACCTGAGTCGTCCCCCCCTCGGCGCGCGCCAGGATCGACAGGGAATCCGCCGCAGCCGCCACCAGGTGCCCGGGATACCAGACCGAGTCGAGCGTCCATTGCGGCTCGGAGCGCTCGAGGCGTGCGAGCGCGAGTCGCCGGGGCGGCGGCCATTCCCGCAACGGGAAGGCCACTGTGATGCGCCCGGCGTATTGCGGCACGAGCCGCAGCCGGATCACGGCGAGGTTCGCCTCGGCGCGCGATACGAACGTCGTGATCTCGACGGCGGTGCGCTTCGCCCCGTGCGCCCACTCGTAGCTCGTAGAGAGCGTACCGTCGTACAGGTCGAGCGTCTGACGGTATCCCCGCAGCGCGCTCGCGTCGGGCCGGGTCTCGTTCAACCAGCCGTCGCCGTCCGACACGTCGAGCTCGTTCCAGGCGGGTAGGGCGGCGATGCGCGGCACGTCGTCGGTGGCGTGGTCGTACACGCCGGCCGCGCACGAGAACGAGGGCGTCGTGCCGAGCGGTGAGCCGACCAGGCTGACCGCGCCGTTGCCGATGAAGGCGGGCGTGCGGTAAGTGGGGTCGCTTGTTGTGAGGATGAAGGTCGAGTCCTGCGCGGACAGCGAGACGGGCAGCAAGAATAGCAGCCAGCCAGGCAGGGAAAACGTAGGGGCGCAGCATGCTGCGCCCCTACCCCATCGGACGGCTGGTTCCGCAGACGTCACGTCAGAACTTGTAGCCTAGCGACACCATCAGCGCCCGCGGCAGAATCGGGCGCGCAAGGAACAGGCTGCTCGTGAAGCCGCCCACCAGGCTCAACCGGGGGTTGCCCTCTTCCAGACCGATCGACTGATACGCGTTGAGCAGGTCGGCGCGAATGGTGATACTACTCGCCGGAATGAGATACTGGGCCCCGAGGTTGAGGTAGGTGTACGTGGGCAACTTGTTCGCGCAGCCAATGGCCGACGTGCAGCGCCGATCCACGAAATGCCAATCGGCGTCGAGGCTCACCCCCGCCTTCCCCCCGTACGTGACCGCCAGGTTGCCAACGATGGGCGGTATCCCAGCCAACAGCGTGCCGACGTCCGCACCCGTGCCGCACCCCTTCGGCGGCGGGCAGCTAGCGTACTCGCCCCGCACCCACGTCCAGTTGGTCACGGCGCTGAACCCGGTGTTCGGGAGATGCCCCGATCCCTCAAGCTCGAGCCCGTACGAACGGACTTCAGGAGTCTCTTGGATGGTCCAGACAGACTGACCCGAGCTCGGGTCAAGCACCAAACCCTGACTGACGATGTCTTTCAAGACCGTGTAGAACCCATCGAGAGTCAAGCCGAAGTTGCGGGCAGCGTGCTTCACTCCGACTTCACCGGTCCAGTTGCGCTTGGAGCGGAACAGCGAGACTTGCTGCTGGGCCGACGCATTCAAGAACTCGTCCAGCGCCGGCATCTTATACGCCCGAGCGCCGAGGGCGTAGACGGACGTCTGGTCGCTTAAGGCATAGTTCAGTCCGACCGAGCCGGCCCAATCCCCGATGCTGCGGCTGAAGTGCCGGTAGGACGCGTTTTGTCCCCACACATTCTGATCGAACAGCGTCAACGAGTTGAGGGTGTCGCCAATGACGGGCGTGGTCGTCGTGGTCTGTGAGGTCTGCACGTAGTCGTCGTTTTCGTAGCGCACCCCGAGGTCGGCGCGAACCCGATCGCTCAACTTGAAGGAGCCGCCCAGCACGGTGGAGAACACCGTGGTCTGTCCTGAACCGTTGACGTAGTTCGACGTGAACCGACGGAAGCCGTTCTTGGTCGCAACAAAATTCGCAGGGAGAGTGAAGGTTGTGCTGTCTGGTACGCCCGCCGCCGTCGTGTCGCGGAACCTGACCGTGGCGTTGTTGACGATCAGGTCGACGAAGTGCGGGTTGTCCCGAACGTCTGTCAGGATGTCGGTGAAATACCAATTGTTCGTCTGCGAGTAGTTGGCGAAGTAGACGCCCAGCGAGACGTTGTGCCCACCCGCCAGGGCCTTCCGAACCGTGAGCTGATCTTGGAACGCAGCAAGAGGCTTCGACACGTGCCATTCACCGCCGGGGGAGAGCAGCCCGTTGGAGGCGTCATAGGCAGTCGGGCTCCCCGTGGCGCTGAGCACGTTGGGGTAGGAGAGCGTGAACGTCGGCGTCCCAACCGTCCCCGCGCCCGTCATGAAGCGGCCCGCGGGAATCGTACCGTTCTTCTGGAGCACGCCGAAAGCGTAACTTCCCCAATAGCTCGTCAGGTACTGTTGGACCGCCGCGGTGTCCGTCATGACGTCGAAGGGGACGATCGCATTCCACTCCTGCTGGTTTTGCATGATCTGAGCGGAGTTTTCGATGTTCCAGCCGTTCGAGAGATTGAAGCCTGCGGCGGCGGTGAGCCAATACGCTTTCGTGCGGAGCCCGTTGTCGAGAGGTAACGTGAGCTGCCCGTCCGGCGTCGGGACGGTGATGCCGTTGCCCTCGTTCGTGTTCATTGACCCGTAATCCGAGAACCCAGGGACGTACTGGGGACTACTGCCCAGGCCGCCGCTAAAGGGCAGGTCCAGGATGAACTGGTTGCGGTCGTCGATCACTTTGAGCGAGGTGCGGAAGTATCCGTTTCCAAAGTTCCGCGTAAGGCTCGCCTTAAACTGTCCACCCGTCGTGCCGGGGAACCCGGGATCGCGCACACCGCGGTTGTAGCGGTAGAACCCGCCGACATTGAACCGCCAATCTGGGCCGATTGGGCCGTTTACATTGAAGTCGGTGCGTGCGAGGGCCCCCGTCCCGCCGGATGCCATCAGGTTCCCCCGCACTTCGGGGCCACCCGTGTAATTGATCAGGTTGACAATCGCTCCCGGTGTGTTCGACCCAAACAGGGCCGAGCCTGCGCCGCGCACGACTTCCACACGCTCGACGTTCTGGTCCATCCGAAACAGATTGTCGGCGTTCATAAAGAACGTGTGCATCGTTGGGAACACCGGCAGCCCGTCTTCCAGGAACATCACGTACTCGACGCCCAGGATGCCCCGCATGCCGATGTTCTCGTTCACTTCGCCGCCGGAGCTCTCGATGCGCGTGAATCCGGGCACGTACCGCAGGATTTCCGTCGTGCTGCGCGGTGCGGCCTGAGTAATGTCCGCGGCGCTCAGCACCGTCGTCGCGTTGCTCGTCTCGAGCTTGGTGCGAGGAGTCGCCGTGCCGGTAACGACGACCGCCTCGAGGTTCAACGGGTCGGCCGCCAACGTGAAGGTGTGCGTCGCGCGCTGGCTGCCGCTCACGGTGACGGACGCCGTCTGGCCGCGGTACCCGATGAGCCGCACGCGCAGGGTGTGTGCCCCTGCGGCGACCGCCTCGATCACGTAACTGCCGTCCGCGCCGCTCACGGCACCCTTGCCCGACTGATCAAGCGTGATCTGCGCGCCCGAGAGCGCGCCGCCCTGCTCGTCAGTCACCTTGCCGCCGATGGACCCGCCCTGCGCGCTCGCCCGCGCCGGTGCTGCGAGGCCCAACAGTCCCAGCGCGACTGCGGCCACGAGTGTACTCCACGAACTCCGATTAGTCGGCATACGAATTTCCTCCGTGGGTTGAGAAGTGAACGTATTTCAAGCTGCGACGCTCCTAGGAAGGCGGCCCGGCTGCGAGCATGAAGGCCGCTCCGCCATTCGTCAAGAGGCGCGGCGGGCCCACCGGTACACCGGCGCGCCCAGCGCGAGCAGCCCCGTCCCGATGAGAGCATTCTTCGGATTCGCCATGATCGAGCTTGCCACCACGTACGCCGCCGCGAGCACAAACAGCGCCGGCGTCCAGGGATAGCCAGGCACGCGAAAACCTCCCTCACCAGCGCGGGGGTGAGGTCGGGGAAGCGGGGTGGGGTCCCGCGCTCTATAGATGAAGAGGGTCGCCACCGTCAGCCCGAAGAAGATCCAGTCCCCGAACACGACGTAGTCGAGCAGCTGGGCGTACGTTCCAGATAGCGCCAGCAAGATCGACCACGCCGCCATGAACACGATGGCGCCCGTCGGCGTGCGGTACGTCGGGTGAAGCACCGCCAGGCGCTTCAAGAACACGCCGTCCGCCGCCATCGCCTGGAACACGCGCGGTGTCACGAGGATGACCAGGTTCAGGAAGCCGAACGTTGAGATCGCGATGCCGGCGCTGATCAGGCGTCGCCCGGCGGGGCCGAGCACACGTCCCATCACGTCGGCGGCGGGTGCGGTGCTGGCGGCGAGGCCCCCCACGCCGAGCACCCGCAGGTAGACGATGTTGGCGAGCAGATAGACCGTCACGACCCCGGCGACACCCAAGACCAGCGCCCGCGGCAGGTCCCGCTCCGGCGCGAT
>WNGO01007248.1_pt1 | contig 11628 bp, 11 predicted proteins | sample 5400511 | NCBI WGS metagenome assembly WNGO01 (sample SAMN13153380, study PRJNA577476) | soil metagenome | isolation source: 20 cm soil or saprolite under Garry oak tree replicate 2 | place: USA:California | collected 2016-06-15
GGACCCGGATCGACATGGAGCGGATGGGATTCGAACCCACGACCCCCTGGTTGCAAACCAGGTGCTCTCCCAGCTGAGCTACCGCCCCCCGCCACGAAAATAGAGGCAAGACGCTCGCGCGGGTAGCTTCTGTGTTGCACCGCTGCCACGCCCCGAAAAATCGACTGGAACGATTTAGCCGCTCGGGAATACCGCAGAGTGGGAATAGCGAATGACGCGACACACCTGGCTGACTCTGGTCTTCGTCTGCGCCGCACAGGCGGCGTGCACGCGCGGCACGCACGCGTCGGCGCTGCGTCTCGGGGCGACGACGACCGTCGAACAATCGGGCGCGTTGCGTCTGCTCGATTCGCTGCATCCTCCCACGCCCGTGCGCGTCGTCATTGGGGCGTCGGGGACAATCCTGCGTTCCGCCGCGGCGGGCGACCTGGACGTCGTCATCACCCACGCCCCAACGCTCGAGCAGCGGCTCCTGATCGATGCCGGGCACGCGGCGTTGCGGTGTCCCTTCGTCGCGAGTGCATTCGCCATCGTGGGCCCCGCAACCGATCCGGCTCAGGTGCACAACGCCACGACGGCTGCCGACGCGTTCCGCCGGATCGCGGCCGCCCGCGCACCGTTCATCTCACGCGCGGATTCATCCGGCACCCACGTCAAGGAACTGGCCATCTGGGGAATGGCCGGAATCTCTCCAGCGGGGGCAAAGGACAGCTGGTACGTGCAGGCCGGCGTGGACCAGTCCGCCACGCTGCGCATTGCCGACGAGCGCTCTGCCTACGCGCTCGCCGATCTGCCCACGTTTATGCGATTACCAGGCGTTGATTTGAAAGTGCTTTTCGCAGCCGACACGGTGCTCGGCAATCCTTACACGTTGTACGTGATTCGTTCGGCGTCGGACGACAGCGGTGGAGGAGCAAAGCGATTCAGCCAGTGGGCGCTTGAGGAGTGGCGCGCGCGGCTGCTCGCGGAACGCCTGCCCGGCGGCATGGCGGCGTTCCAGCAGTCGCCGGGGGAATGCTCGGTGCCCCCCCCTGCCCCCTCCCCACCCGCGGCCCTCGGCGCTGGACGGTAGGAGGTCGCATGCAGTTCCCGGATCTGGTCCCTCGTGCGGTCGTGTCGCTGACACGCCGCGGTGTCTCTGTGCTTGGCGAACGCGAAGCCCGGCTGCTCGATGCGGTCGAGCGGGTGCGCTCGATCAAGGATGCAGCCTCTGAGGCGGGGATCAGCTACCGCACCGCGTGGAGCTCCATCCAGCAGATGGAACAGACTCTCGGCCGGCCGATCGTGGTGTCGCGCGCCGGTGGGCCCGGCGGGGGCGCTACGACCCTCACCGACGAGTGCCGCGACCTCCTCGCGCTGCACCACGACCTGAAGCGACGCCTGGAAGAGGCGCTGATGGAGGTCTGGCAGCGTACAGAGCCGGCGGCGGAGGCCGGCGACTAGCTGGCGACGCGACTCAGCTTCTAGTGCGGCCGCTGTCGGCGGAACGGGTCTGGCAACCGTATCAGCGCGAGCGCGTATCCGCCGGGCAATGTCCGCAGCTGATAGGTGGGCATCGCGACGCCGTCGATGGCACCGCTGTACTGACTCAGCGCCGCCAGATCCTGCACGCCGATCGTCAGAATCAACGCGCCGTTCGTCAGCTGGCCGATGAGCGCGAACTCGGTGGACGTTCCCCCGAGCGGCTGCTGAAAGAGCCGCAGGCCGGGGCCCGCGGTCGCGCTGGTCAGCGGTGCTGGGCCGGTGATCGTGAAGATGATCGCGGAGTCCAGTCCCGAGTTCGGCGGGGAGGTGAGCCGCACGTCGAGCTCACCAGGACCCGAGACACCGGTTACTCCTTGGTCTCCGCAGCTGATGCCGGTCACGACAACGGCGGCCACAAGCGCGAGTGTAGCGAGCCGTTTCATTGCCGGCCTCCTTTCCGCTGCGCCGCCGCTTGCAGCACGGCGGGACTTAGCGGTGCGCCGGTCAGCTTGACCCACGCCAAGAAGTCTCCGATGTCGAAGCCGCCGTTGTTATTGCCGAGAAAATCGAGATAGCGGACCTGGTCTGCACTGAGCGGCGCCGTGGGACCGAGTAGCTGCGCCGTCACGTCGGCCGTCGCCAGCGTCGGCGCCGTCACCGACAGGGTGAATGTCTGACTCGCAATCCCGCACGACGCGACCTGCGCCTGGTAGGAGAAGTCTCCCAACTGCCGCGGGAATCCGGAAAGGCGTCCGCCTGCCGCATTGAGGGTCACGCCGGGTGGCAGCGCGCCCCCCGTCACGGTCCAGGCCATGGTGCTGCCGCCGCCGCTGATGCGCAGCGTGTCTGCATACGCGGCACCCATGACCCCGTTGGGCCGGGCACCCGCCGATGCCACCGCGGGCGTAGTGCCGAAGTCGGCGACGACGATGTAGGAGCGGTGCATCCCCAGCACCAGCGAGGCGGCAGAGACGGCCGTGTCGCCGATCCAGCCACAGAACAGCGGTGCGCTGGTCGGGGTCGCCGTCAGCGTCGTGGCGCGGTTCTCTGGAATCAGGACGCCCGCTGCGATATCGACCCCCGTCGTATCCGCCTGGACTGTGCCCCCGCCCGCCGCGGTTGCTTTGAGCAGGAAATCGCGCACCACGCTCGCCGTGAGCGTGCCCCCCGCTAGGCTGCCCGTAATCGAGTGGTTGATAGCGCCCCCATCCGACCAGGACACGAAATGCCAGCGCGTCCGGCCATTTGCAGCCACGGCGCCGTCGGTGAAGCCCACAGAGTGACTGGACCCCTGGTCGAGGAGATCGCGGAAGACATTGAACGGCGAGCCGTCGAATTGGATGGTCGCTGTCGTATCGGTGGCGCGCGCGGCGGTCAGCGCGCCAAACCGCAGCCGGAACGACATCGTGCGGCCGGGAATCTCCTGCTGGATGTTGTCGATGGCCACGCCGGTGAACAATCCATCGCTGTTCTTCAACGAGGCAGGGCGTGTGCGGTAGACAAATGCCGTGTTCCCGGTCCCCCCCGGGTAAGGGTCTCCGATGTCGCCGCGGTCCGAGCACCCCGTCACGAGGGACCCCGTCGTGCACCCATTGGTCTCATTCGCATCGAGATTCCCGAACGCGTCCGCCTGCACGAGCTCGAGTCCGTGGATGGGCCCCGAATTCACGGTATTGAATGGTGCGCCCTCGTTTAGCTGCTGCAAATCGACGTGCCAAATGAGCAAGCCGCCCGGACATGTGGCCGGACTGCCCCACTTGAGGCAGTGAAAGCGAATCATGGCACTGTCCGACTGCTGTCGTTGGCGATTCTCGATGAGGAAATACTCGCCGCGCGGGTTCGCCCCCGGGACGTTCACGTAAAAGGCGGTGTCCGACAGCGGCGCGGCATCGAAGGCGTACGTCCCGCTCGTGGTCAGCGGAGCGAGTGTGATCCAGCCGAGCTCGTTCAACGACCACGCATCCATGCGCGCCGGACTGAATGGCGACACGAAGTTCCCGGAGCTCATGAGGCTCCACTGGCCGACACCCTCGGTCGAGTCCTGCGTGTCGTACAAGTCGGGAAGGCCGAAGCCGTGGCCAGTCTCATGGGCTACGGTCCCAATCGGCATGATCTGAGAGGTGTTGCACGAGGTGGAGCCGCCGACACCGGGCTGCAGGATGTAGTCGCTGACTCTGACCTTTTTGCCCGGGTGGCCGGATGAACAGCACCAGCGGCACGAAGCCGCTCGCCGGATCGACGTACTGCGAGAAGTCAATCTGTGCGTCGAGCTTGGCGAGCGCCTCCCTCAGTCCACGCTGCATACGTGCGATGGCGGTGTCGCTGAACAGTCCGTTGCAGTTGGTCGAGTTGTAGGGGTTTTGTGCCTGACATCCCAGACTCCTACCACCGGTATAGTAGACCTCGTTGCTGTCGAGCGTGGCGTAGCCGTAGGTGGCGCCTTGGATATCGAACACGCCATTCGACATCTGGTTGTAGAACGAGCGATACGTATACGGTCGACCGGCGGCGGCCCCCGTTGGTGTGGCGCCGAACAACACGTCGTTATAAGCGGCGGCGTTGAAGCTCGGCGGCGGCGAGTCCTTGTAGCGGAACAGAATGGCGGGGACCTTCAGCCGCCCGGTGACCTGCGTCGTCGAGGCGCCGGGTCCGCCGGTCTGACTGAGCTGCGCGGCGCCACCAATCGGAGCCGAGAGCTCGGCAAACCGTCCCGCGGCGCGCAGGTGCGCGCGCATGGCACGGACTTCCCGCCCCTTCTTGCGCCACACCCCGTCGCGGCGGAAGTCAAACCCCGGAATTTCCCACCGCGGGTGGCGCTGATCCTGTGCCAGAGAGACATGTGGGAACAACGTGCACGACAGAACGACAAGGCCCAGCATTCGGACGACGTTTGAACCCACCATGACCTCCAAAGGGAGCGGCCTAATTCACGCAGTCGGCGCAATCTAGGCTATTATTCCCGAGCCACGAAAGGCTGTGGCTGGTCTCACACGAAGCCTTGCGATTTCGGGTCGGTCGGGCTAAGCTGTAGCACCGCTTACTCATAGAGAAACTGAGGCTTCGTGCGCACAGAGACCCTGCAGCATATCGCGCTGTTCGACAAGTGTAAGAACTTCACCCGGGCGCGCGAAGTCCAAGCTGCGCCTCACGCACCACCCCGAAGTCCTGGCCGCCGCACGCTCGGCGCTCGAGCGCTACGGCTCCGGCTGCACCGGCAGCCGCTTCCTCAATGGCACCCTCGATCTCCACGAGCAGCTCGAACTCGAGCTCGCGGAGTTCTTCGGCAAGGAATCTTGCCTCGTCTTTTCAACGGGCTATCAAGCGAACCTGGGGGTCATTTCGGGCCTGGTCGGCCGCAGCGACGTCGTGTTCCTCGACAAGCTCGACCACGCCTCCATCGTGGATGGCGCCAAGATGTCGCACGGTGAGACCATGCGCTTCAACCACGGCGACCTGGCGGGCCTCGAGCGCAAGCTGCAGAAGCTGCCCGAGGGCACGGGCAGCATGGTGATCGTGGACGGCATCTATTCGATGGAAGGCGACATCGCCGACGTCCCAGGGTTGCTCAAGATCTGCCAGAAGTACGGTGCCGCGCTCGCGGTCGACGACGCCCACTCAGTCGGCGTGCTGGGTCCGAACGGCGACGGCACCGCGGCCCATTTCGATCTCATCGAGGAAGTCGACCTGATCGTCGGCACGTTCTCGAAGTCTCTGGCCTCCATCGGCGGGTTCGCCGCGGGGTCGGAGAACGTCATCCACTACCTCCGCCATCACTCGCGGCCCCTGATCTTCACGGCCGCCCTGCCGCCGTCCAACACCGCCGGTGTGCTGGCCGCGCTGCACGTGATGCAGCGCGAGCCCGAGCGGCGCGAACAGCTCTGGCGCAACACCCGCCGGCTCCAGGAGGGGATGCGCGCTCTGGGGTTCGACATCGGTCCGACCGAGACACCCATCATCCCGGTCCTGATCGGCCCGCTCGACAAGACCTTCGTCTTCTGGCGGAAGCTATTCGACGATGGCGTGTTCACGAATCCGGTGGTGCCGCCCGCTGTGCCGCCGTCGCAGTGCCGCCTGCGCACCAGCCTCATGGCGACCCACACGGCTGAACAGATCGACCTCGCCCTCGAGGTCTTCGGCCGCCTCGGAAAAGAGCTGGGGGTCATCTGACCGCAGTGGAGATCGTGCCCGTCTCCGACGGGCGCGGTCTCGATCGCTTCATCGCCTTCCCGTACGACCACTACCGTGATGATCCGTTGTGGGTGCCACAGCTGCGTCGCGACATGCAGACGCTGCTCTCGCCTGCGAAGAATCCGTTTTTTCAGCACGCCGAGGCGCAGTATTGGACGGCCCGACGGCCCGACGGCCAGACGGTCGGTCGGATCGGTGCGATCAAGAATGACATGCACAATAAGGAGCACAACGACCGCGTTGGTTTCTACGGGTTCTTCGAGTCCATCAACGATCAAGGCGTAGCGAACGCGCTCTGGGACACCGCGCGCGCGTGGCTCAAACAGCGCGGCTTCGACACGATGCGCGGGCCGATGAGCCCGTCGGTCAACGATGAATGCGGTCTGCTGATCAAGAACGATGGCACACCACCATCGCTCATGATGCCGTACAACTTTTCGTATTACGAGCAGCTGCACGTGCGGTACGGATTCACGAAGGCGAAAGACTTGCTGGCCTATGATGGCGGCGGTGGGGAGGCGGCACCGGAGCGCATCCTGCGGATCGGCCGGCGCGCCCTGGAGCGGAACGGCATCACGCTGCGCACGCTCGACATGAAACGCTTTGACGCCGAGGTCGAGCTGATCAAGAAGCTGTACAACAGCGCCTGGGAAAAGAACTGGGGCTTCGTGCCGCTGACCGAGGCGGAGATCGACCACCTCGCCAAACAATTGAAGCCCATCGTCGTCCCTGATCTCGTAATTTTCGCCGAGCGGGGCGCCGAGGTCGTGGGATTCGCCGTGAGTCTCCCGGATTTCAATCTCGCACTTCTGCACAACCGCTCCGGTCGGATGTTTCCGGGCATTCTCAAAGTGCTGTGGTACGCGCGCAAGATTCACCGCTCTCGTGTCATGTTGCTCGGCGTGATTCCGGAGTTTCGCGGCCGGGCAATCGACGCCGTGCTGTACCACCGCACGTGGGAAAACTCGGTCAAGCACGGGATGCCGCGGGGCGAGGCGGGCTGGATCCTCGAGGACAACGCCCTGATGAAAAAGGCCGCGACCGAGCTCGGCTTCCGCGTCACCAAGACGTACCGGGTCTACGACAAGCCGCTGTGAACGTCTTCGTGACTGGTGGCACCGGGTTCGTCGGTGCACACCTGGTCAAGTTGCTCCGCGCCCGCGGTGATCGTGTCGCAGCCCTGGTACGCCGTCCGGCGCTGGCCGACGAACTGGGCTGGGGGAGCGACGTGCGGCAGGTTCGCGGCGACCTGGGGGACGAGGACGCGCTTCGGAACGGATGCACCAGCGCGGAGGTGGTGTTCCACGTCGCCGGCAAGATCGTGGCGCGCTCGCAGACCGAGTTCATGGCCACCAATCGCGACGGCACCGCCAACGTGCTCGAGGCGGCGCGAGACGCCGGCGTGCGACGATTCGTTCACGTTTCCTCGCTCGCCGTGGGTGGTCCGACGGTCCCGGGCCAGCCCATCGACGAGGCGAGGCCGCCGGCCCCCATCACACACTACGGCCGGTCGAAGCTTGCCGCCGAAATCCTCGTACAGGCAATGCCACTGGATTGGACGATCGTGCGGCCCCCGGTGGTGTATGGAGAGTGGGACCGGGGAACACTGACGGTCTTCCAGCTTGCCCGTCGCGGAGTCGTCCCGGTATTCGGTGACGGATCCCAGGAACTATCGGTCATTCACGGCGAGGACTTGGCCCAGGCATTGATCGCGGCCGCGGAATCGCCAGCCACATCGCGTCACATCTACTACGCCTCGCATCCGGTCCGGACGACCAGCCGGGAGTTCGCGATCGGTGCCGGGACGGCTCTTGGCCGGAAGCCGCGTATTATTCCGGTGCCTGGCCCTGTGGTGCGCGGCGTGCTCTGGGCCACCGGGACGCTTGCGCATCTGGCGGGACGCGCCACCTTGCTGTCGGCCGACAAGAGCGACGAGTACCTGGCCCCCGCCTGGACGTGCCGCAGCGACGCCTTGACCCGCGACACGGGGTGGCGGGCGGCGATCGGGCTCGAAACCGGTCTGAAGCGCGCCGCGAACTGGTATCGGGAGGTGGGATGGCTGTAAAGACGGTGTGGCGAGGGTTTACGGCGGTCGATGTCGCGACCGGCGTGTACGTCGCAATCGCGACCGGCGCCGTTCTGCTGTCGTTTCGCGGCGACGGGATTCCGGGCTGGCCCTGGCTGCTGAGCGCGCACACCCTGATCCTTGCGCTCGTGCTGCTCGCCCCTCGCGCCCGCAACTCGGGACCGGTTGGCCGATTCCTGGGTGACTGGTATCCGATGCTGCTCCTGCCCGCGCTCTACGGCGAGATCGGGATTCTCACCCTGAGCGCCGGCTTTCAGAACGACCTGCTGATCCAGCGGCTCGAGACGTGGGTGTTTGGGTCTCAAGTCTCCTATCGCTGGATTCGGGAGTCACCCAACGTGGTGCTGTCGTGGGTGCTGCACGCCTGCTACCTCGCCTACTATCCGATCCTCTACGCGGCGCCGTTCGGGCTCTGGTTCGCCGGCCGCCGGGACGCGTCGCAGCACACGATCTTTGCGGTCATGGCGACGTTCTACCTCTGTTACATCGTGTTCCTCTTCTTCCCCGTCGCCGGGCCTCGCTATGCGTTCGACGGCGCGCACAACGTCGCGACGGAGGTGGGGCCGGCGCGTCTAGCCGCCTGGCTGCTGGACCGGGGTGATTCGTGGGGCGCGGCGTTTCCTTCCTCGCACGTCGCCGCATCCGTCGTCGCCACCGGGATGGCACTCCGGTTCTGGCGGCCTCTCGGTCTGATCTTGCTGCCCTTTACGGCGGGTTTGATTCTGGCCGTGGTGTACGGCCAGTTCCACTACGCGGTCGATGCGCTCGCCGGCCTGATGGTGGCTGCGATGATGCTGGGGATCATGCAGACCGCGGAGGCGACGGAGCCACAACGGCTCGCCGTCGCCAATTACGGAGTGGAATCCCGCAGCCTCTAGTGGTCCATGTGCATGTGTTCGAGGGGAACGGTCACGGCCACCTGCTCGACTGGACCCATGAAGTGCCGCAGGTCCTTCTGATATAGCGAGTCGTCGGGATTCGTCGACGGCCACGCAGCCTTCCGGTCCGGCATGAACAACCCGCCCACGACGCCCATCCCGCCATCGGGGATCGTATGCCCCGTAGGATTGTCGTAAATCACGCGCACGCGGTACCGGTGCGACGGCAGAACCGACACGCCGATCCGCATCAAGCTGTACAGCTTGCCCATCGGTACAGAAGCGGGCTGCCCGGGCGTTGGGGCCGCGGGTTCCCCATGCCACAACATTTTCCCTGCCGTTGCATCCCAGAACTCGATCGTGGTCGCGTAGTCATGCACGTGCCCGCCGATCACGATGAGCTTGCCGGGAACAGCGGGGCTTCCTTCATACGCGCGTTCGCTGTGGCCGGCCGGCAGATCGAACGTCTTGTCGCCCACCGGGAATGCGACGTCGAGCTGCCAGGGGAGCACGGAGAACAACGGCCACGGGCGCTTCTCAGGCACGTAGCTAAGCACGAGCCTGACCCTGACGCCGTGATAACTCATCATCGTGGAATTGTGCAGCATGGCATTCGCGAGGATGCGCTCGCCCGCGCGAACCCGGGCGCCAAAGAGCAGCCAGGGGAAGCGGATCTCGCCGGTCTCTCTGCCGGACGCGAGAATCCGCCGTGAGATCGGCAAGAACAGCTCACGCTCGTTCGGATCCATGACATTCATGTGGTGCAGAAAATCGTTGGAAAGCCGCCGGCCATGCTCATCCACGATCTCGGCATGGAACGCGTAGATCGAGCCGTTGACGGGGAACTCCCCCACCGAGGCAGCCTGATCGACCATCGTTCCGGCCGGGAGGTCAACGGCCGGCAGCTCCATGATCAGCTCATTGCGCTGCGGGTCTTTGCTGATGGTGGTGCGCTCGAGAGCGCTCCAGTCGCGTGACGAGTCAGCGCGCGGGATCGGAACGGCTCTGGCGGTATACACCGAGGCTGCCAGGCGGAGCGCGGCTACGATCACCAAGAGGCGTGAAGGCATCTGGAATCCCCTCACCGAGTCAGCGGTTCCGTTACTGCAATCTTGGAGAATGGCGCGCCATCGAGAGCGACACCGTGCGGCAGGGTGACGTCGAGGCGCTCTAACACCGTCGGCATCAGATCTACTGTACGAAGCGGAGCGTCCGGAAGAGGCACGCTGGCCGCAATTGGGACCTCCATATGTTCCGCGATGAGACTACCATGTCCAGCCCGATGTTCTGGGATTTCCCAGGGCCCCCGGAAATCGAAGCCTGGCTCGGCAGCCAGGACGACATCGCCGCTTCGCGGGGTCTGAAACAGCTGGAGCAGTTGTCGTGGGGCATCGGGCATGTCGGTCTTCCGGGTGCGCGCCAGCAGCTCCCGATCGTCGAGTTCTACGTACCCGTCGAGCCCGAGCGGATCGCCATCCTCGGGTTCGTAGCGAATGATGCCATCGGTTTCTGTCAACAGCGCCCGCCCCGCGGAAGTTCGTACGATGACGCCGTCCCCCCCCCCGTCCCCGTCCGCGCGATGCGCCGCCAGCCGCACCGATGGTAGCGCCAACAGCCGCTCGAGAATCGCCGCCGGGATCTCGGACTCCCGTTGCGGCGCCACGCGGCCGGAACGGGGCTCGAAGTAGAGCTGCACGCTGGCGTTGCCCGACACCATTGTGGCGGCGGCAGCGCCCTCGCGCCAGACATGCGCGGGATGCCGGAGCGTCCGGATCCCGCTTTGTTCGAGCAGCTCGGCGATGTCGTGATGCTCGCGCATCTCGGTCATACCGTGATCCGACACCACGAATATCGCCGGCAGTTCTCGTCCCTCTTGGCGGAGGCGTTTGACGAATGCACCCAGCGCCCGATCGACCAACCGATAGCTCTCGACGACCGCAGGGTGGAACGGATCCTTAAGATGGGAGATCCCATCGATCCCGGGGAATACGACAAAGAGGAAACGCCAGGGATCCGCCGCCGCGGCGACCCAGGCACGGGCGACGGCCCGATCCAACGACCGGTAAGTCCCCAGGTAGTGGGCCGCGGACCCGAGGATGGCGCGCCGGAGCGCGATGCGGTTGGCACCTGGGCCGAGGCCCCGCGTGACGGGCGTACAGATCGCGATACTGTCCGGCACGAGATCGAAGAGCGACGGAGCCGGAGCGAGATCGTGGTTCAACCAGCCTCCCTGCACGCCGCAATAGCTGCGCGCCGCGCGCCACTGCTCGCGCCATCCCTGCCCGGCCGCCGCGCCGTGGCGATCGAGCCAACGGATGCCCGGAATCCCCATGCTCCCGGGATAGCGGCCGAACAGGAAGGGGATGTACGCCACCCCCGTCGTCGATGGGAACACCGTCGTTCCAGTCGTGAGGCCGCCGCGCTCGATCACCCAGCGCGCGAGGTTCGGCAGATCGCCGCGCTTCAGGAGGTCGCGCAGCACGTCGGTGCGGGCGCCATCGATCAGGACGAGGACTGCTCTCATCGCACTCATGCAGTGGCCGAATCTACGACAAGAAAGCGGCCCCGCCATCTGCCGGGGCCGCCCGACTGCGATTCCGCCAACGCCACTACTCGACCTTGATCGTGAGCTTCATGCCGAGCGTCAGGTGCGGCGTGCAGTACCCCTTGTACGTCCCCTTGGGGGCATTTGCAAACGACACCTCATAGCTCTCGTTGGGCTGCGTAAGGAACGGTCCCGAAAGGTTGTCGACCGTGTTCTTCATGCCGGCCTGGAGGGTAGCCGCGCCGCCCGCGGGAAGTGAATCGGACCAGAACGTGATGTTGTGCGGTCCGCCCGACACGTTGATGAATCGCACCGTCGCGCCGGCGGGAATCGTGATCGAGCTGGGGTCGTACGCGGCGCGAGTGCTGCCGTTACCCGTCATCTTCACCTCGACGACGGGACCGGTGGCCGCGGCGGCGGCCGGTGCCGCCGGCGGCGCGTTCGGCGTCTGGGTCTGGGTCTGATCG
>WNGO01005969.1_pt1 | contig 11626 bp, 11 predicted proteins | sample 5400511 | NCBI WGS metagenome assembly WNGO01 (sample SAMN13153380, study PRJNA577476) | soil metagenome | isolation source: 20 cm soil or saprolite under Garry oak tree replicate 2 | place: USA:California | collected 2016-06-15
GACACCTTCCACCACCACGATGTCGGCGAGCCGCGAGAGCTCCGCGTGGGCGTTCGCGATGGATTCAAGGTCTATCTCGATGCCTGCAAGCTCCGCTGCGATATGCGGTGCGATGGCCGGTTCGAATGCGTAAGGATTCGCGATTCGCGCCCGCGCTTGCACCGTGCTGGCGTTCGCGAGCGCCTCGACATCCGCCCAGCGACCTTGTTCGCGCCCTGCTGCAACGGGCTTCATGCCCACCACGGACTTCCCCGTCCCCGCAATAGCGCGCAGAAGCGCGCAGGCGACCAGGGTTTTGCCGACCCCGGTGTCCGTTCCAGTGACGAAATAGCCCTGACCCACGTTCGGGCGCTCGTTCCGCGTTCAGGCCTGCGTCGCCACGCCGCTCCGACACACCTCGTTCAGCGCCGCGGCGAGACGCAGGACCTCCTGCTCGCTATGAGCCGCAGAAAGCGGAATGCGCAAACGGGCGGTGCCCTCCGGCACGGTCGGCGGACGGATCGCAGGCACGAGAATGCCGCGCTCGCGCAGGGCAGCGCTCGCTCGTACCGCGTCGCTGTTCGCGCCCAGGACGAGCGGTTGAATCGGTGTATCCGAGGGAGCAAGGCCCCTCTCGCCCTCGCGCATCCCGTGCCTCAGCACCGCGATCAGCTTCCGCAGCCGCTCGCGACGCCATTCGTCCTCCCCGATGAGCTGCAGGCTCGTTTCGATCGCCGCCGCGAGCATCGCGGGCGCGGCCGTGGTGTAGATATAGGTTCGCGCCCGCTGCAGCACCGTTTCCACGATTTCTTCAGCGCCCGCGACGAATGCGCCGGCGACGCCTGCCGCCTTGCCGAGCGTTCCGACGTAGACCAGGCGCGGGGAGCGCAGGCCGAAGTGCGCCAGCGCCCCGCGGCCTCCGGGGCCGATCACGCCGAAGCCGTGCGCGTCGTCGACCAGGAGCCAGGCATCGTGACGTTCGCACAAATCGAGCACAGCCGGCAGGGGCGCGATGTCGCCGTCCATGCTGAATACACCGTCGGTGACGATCAGTTTCGTCGTGGCGTCGGACTCGGCCAGCGCTTCCGACAGGAACCCGATATCCACGTGCGGATAGCGGACCACCCGGGCGCGCGACAGGCGCACGCCGTCGATCAGCGAGGCGTGGTTAAGCTCATCGGAGAAAATCGCGTCCTCCGGGCCCGCGAGCGCGGTGACCGCACCGATGTTCGCCTGATATCCGGTGGAAAAAAGCAGAGCCCGCGGCATCTGCATGAACTCGGCGAGCTTCGTCTCGAGGCGCTCGTGCGCGGTGCTGTGGCCGCTCAAAAGATGCGAGGCGCCCTCCCCGACGCCGTAACGCGACGCGGCCTCGATCGCCGCCTCCACGATCCGCGGGTGGCTGGCGAGCCCCAGGTAGTCGTTGCTGCAGAACGCGAGGACCTCCTGCCCGTCGGCGACGATTCGCGGCCCCTGCGGGCCCTGGCGGACAAGGCGGCTGCGACGCAGGCCGCGGCGCTCGAGCTCGGCGAGCTGCTGGGCGAGGCGTTGAAAGATCAAGGGCTGACCGTGCCGCGAAAAGCCGCGCGGTTCACGCTTGCGGTTTGAGGCGGGCAAGCGCATGGGCCCGCCACATGGGCCACGCGCGAGCGTAATCCTGATTGGGGACGGAGGCGCGGACCTCCTGCTCGTCGAGGTAGGTGATCTTGCCGCCGGCACCCGCGATTGCGATCGCCTGGAGCTGCATTCGCGCGCTCATTTCGAGATAGATGCTGCGCCCCACTGCGCGGGGGAGGCTCTCGCCCACGGTGACCGAGCCGTGACCGCGCATCAGGGCCGCCGGCGATCGTCCCAGCGTCTTGGCGAGCGCCTGCCCCAGATAGGGCGTCTTCACCAGCAAATCGGTGCCCTTCTCCGCATCGCGGATCTCGAAGTTCGGGACCCCCTCTCCCACGAACGCGGCCATGTGGAAAAGCGGGCGCATCGCCACCGCCGTGACGCTGAATGGCACGACCGACGGGGAATGATTGTGCACGACCGCGTTCACGTCCGGACGCGCCTTGAAGATCTCGCCGTGAATGAAGCGCTCGCGCACCGACTCTCTTCCCCGCGGATCGATCGGGTTGCTGTCGAGGTCGTACTCCATGATGTCCTCGGGCATCACCAATTCCGGAGCAAGCGAGCGCGCCAGGAGATAGCGCTTGGGATCGCGGTCCGAGCGCACGCTTACATGTCCGTAGGCATCGATGACGCCGTGCTCGGCCAGGATTCGGTATGCGGCGACCAGGTCTTCGGTGTGGCTCATGTGCTCAGTTGTCGGGTGATCCGTGAAATCCGCTTGAGCTCAGTCCGCCTTGATGCCTGCGGCCGCGACCACGCGCGGCCAGCGCGCCAATTCCTTCTTCACGAGGCCGCCGAAACGCTCGGGCGTGCCTCCGGCCGGCGCCATGCCCTGTTTTGCGAGAACCTCGCGGATCTCGCTTTGCTCGAGCAGCGCGTTCATTTCCGCGTTTACCCTGGCGATGACCGCCTGCGGGATCCCGGCTGGCGCGAACACGCCATACCATGTCTCCACCTCGAGGTCCGCGAGGCCCAGCTCCTTGAGCGTAGGCACCTCGGAAAACGCCTGCGAGCGCTCCGCACTCATCACGGCGAGCATGCGGAGCCTCCCGCTCTGGACGTAGGGGGCTGCCGTCTGCAAGGACACGATCATCGCCTGCACATGCCCGCCGACCAGATCGGCCAGTGCGCCGCCCGATCCCTTGTACGGAACGTGCACGAGGTCGATGCGCGCGTCGAGCTTGAGCAACTCCATCGCGAGATGCTGCGGGCCCCCGTTTCCCGGAGAAGAGTAATAGAGCTTGCCCGGCTGGCTGCGCGCAAGCTCGAGGAATTCGCGCATCGACTTTGCCGGGAGTCCCTGCGTGACGATCACCCCCATCGTGCTGGTGGCAAGCAATATGACCGGCGCAAAGCTCTTTATGGGGTCGAAGGGGAGCTTCTGGTTGATCGCGGGATTGGTCCCGAAGGACGTCGCGGTACAAAGCAGCGTATAGCCGTCGGGCGCGGATTTCGCGACGAAGTCGGTTCCTATGTTGCCCGAAGCACCCGCGCGATTGTCGGTGACGACGGCGATCTTCCAGCGCTCGGCGAGTTTCGGCCCGAGAATCCGCGCGAGGATGTCCGCGCCCGTTCCCGGCGTGTAGGGAACGACGACCTGGACCGTCCTGCTCGGCCACGTACTTTCTTGCGCGTTCGCGACTGAGGCGAGCAAGAGCAGCGCTAGGCCTTGCGCGACGTGGCACAGTGCCCTTTCACGCGCTCGGATCATCGATGGGTCTCGCGATAGTCACGGGATCATTATGCCTAAGAGGCGCGAGGTTCGTCTGCAAGCCGAGAATGCGAGTGCCGGAACGGCATTTTTCCGATTCTCTGCGTTGACCGGCGCCCCAGGCGCGAATTAGAATACGCGCCTTCCAATCTCCGGTCTCGCGCCCGCCGGAGCCTCGATTCCCCGATAGCTCAGCTGGTAGAGCGACGGACTGTTAATCCGCAGGTCCCAGGTTCGATCCCTGGTCGGGGAGCCACCAAATCACGTAGTTAGGGAACACGGGCGGGTGCAGAAAGCCGCATCTGGATGCTCGCGTGTTGCGCCCAGGATGCACTAGCGCAAGTCGGCATCAGAAGAGCGCGTAGCTGCCGCCCGTTGGAAAGAAGCTCGAGTAAAGGTAGGTATCGCGTCTACCGCTAGCGAGGCTTGGCTAACTGATTATCTGTCCGGCTTAGCTGCGGTGTCGAATTTGCTGGCGGGCATGGCTCCACCTTGCGAGCCTTGCTGAGGAACGTGGTGATCTGCCCAGCTATCCCCTTGTTTTCCTCGACCTTGCCGTAGTTGTCGACGAAGCTCACGAGTAGAGCGCGGCCGTCGAGCCGTTCCTGCGCGAGACGCCGACACTCACGCTCGGCTGCCTCACGCGCTTCCTGCTCGGCAAGCTGGCGGGCACGGGCTTCTGCCGCCGCCCTCTCCTGACGCTCGCGCTCTTCCTGGGCCTGGCGCTCGGCCTCGGCCTCCAGCCGGCGAAGCTCAGCGGCGAGCCGCTCCTCCTCGGCAGCCCGCTGCTTCCGGGCGGCCTCTTCCTGGGCAAGCTGCTCGGCGCGCTCACGCTCGAGGCGCTCGCGCGCGGCGCGCTCCTCGGCTTCCCTCCGGGCCCTGGCCTGCCGCTCTTCTTCTTCGAGCTCGGCGCGCCGCTGGGCGTCAGTGAGCTCGATGCACATCAGGTTGCCGCCGTCCATATGGATGATTCTGGTGCAGACCTGCCTGCTCACCTTGCGCGTCGGATCCATCGGCGGTGGCACATTGGCTTTATCCTGCGATCTGCTACTGCAGGGGGCCGCGAGCACGAGGACGAGGACGACGGTTATGCTCTTGTTCATGGCTCCTCCTTCAGGTTCCGTAGGCGCGCGGCGCCAGAACTGCGTGAATTGACTTCGAAGCGAAGGATACGCGCAGCGCGCCCGGCGCGCTGCGACAAAATCCCGCATCAGCAGCGACGCTTCGGTGGTTCACTTGCATAGCGCCCGCAGATTGCGCCGTGTCCCCAACCAATCTCCCAAACTCTTCCGGGCCGCCTTTGGCGTGCCGTGGCGTAGAATCGCGCTCGCCGACGCCAAACGGCGCGTTCCGACGGGGAGGCAGACCTGTTAATCCGCAGGTCCCAGGTTCGAGCCCTGGTCGGGGAGCCAAAATTCGATTGTGCGCGCCTGGACCGACGAGGTAGACTGGCGCCGTTTTCAACAAAGGGAGGTCAGACATGGGCATGCGCAGGCTGTTGATCGCTTCCGTTCTATGCACCGCAACGTACGGCTGCGGGACAACGTCCACTGAACCCAAAGCCGCGGCGCGCACTGAACCTACGGCCGCCGCGACGCAGCCGCGCAGGGAACCCGTCTACACCACCGGAAGCAGATTGCCGTCGACCAATCCGGCCGCTGTCCAGGGCGTGAGCCGCGAGGGGTGGGAAGACGAACGTCGAAACGCCTCCGGGCAGGTTCTCAAGTAACACAACCGATCGGGCCCAGCGACTGGGCCTGGTTTTCCGTCGAAGCACGCCGCTCGACGACGCTGTAGACCGTGAACAGCAGGGCCGGAAAGGCTGCGAGAATCACCAGAACGAAAATGCGGGCGCGCGTTTTTAGCGTCGTCATTTAACCGGGCCGTCCGGCGCGGCCCTTACCCCGGATTCCTGCCCGACCCCGGCTGCGGGGGGCAAATACGCCACTTTTTCACGAATTCTCGACACCTCCCATCGGGAATTCCCTGACCGGGGGCGGGGAAACCCCCCGATAGACCCAAAAACGGCACAAATGACAATGGAATACGACGGCTTTCGGCAACTGTGGATTTGGGAGTATAGTCCTCCGAAAGAACCATAAGAACCATAAGAACCTACGTTTGTTTTAACTTTGCTTTAACACTGAAAGGGAAACAAATCATGAACGCACCGGTCGATTTTAACGTGATAGAGGGGATGTTCAGACGGCAATACAAGCAGATCGAGGTCAGGTTCGATCCCGAGCATGCGACAGCGTGGACCTACATGAAGCCCTCGGGCGCGCCGTGCTTCAACCTCGGCATGCTCGAAGAGCTGCGTGCCCACGACAGCGCCATCGAGTCCTGCGGCGGTCGGGTGCTGTACAAGGGAGACCTGCACCAGATTCATTACTACGTCGGCGGATCCAGGATCGAAGGCATATTCAGCTTGGGCGGAAACCTCGCGAATTTGGTGCAGCTAATCAAGTCCGGCGACCACGACACGCTCATGCACTATGCCAAGCTTGGCGTCGACAACATGTACCAGCGGATCTGCGGCTACGGAGCTCCCATAACCACCATTTCGCTGGTGCAGGGGGAGGCGCTTGGCGGCGGATTCGAAACAGCGCTCTCTTCGAACGTGATTGTCGCAGAGCGACGCTCGCGGATGGGCCTGCCCGAGATCTTGTTCAATCTGTTTCCTGGCAACGGCGCCTACAGCCTGCTCGCCAGACGCGTGGGAATGAAACGTGCCGAAGAGATGATACTCTCCGGCCGTGTCTACACCGCCGAGGAAATGCACGCGGCGGGCGTCGTCGATGTGCTCGCGGAAGACGGGACCGGGGAAGCGGCTGTGCGGGACTACATCCGGCGCAACGAGCGGCGCCGCAATGGCATGCAGGCCGTGTTCAGCTGCCGCCAACATTTCCACCCCGTGAGCTATGAGGAGTTGCTCAACATCGCCAACCTGTGGGTGAGCGCGGCTCTGCGCCTGGAAGAGAAGGATCTCAGGCTGATGAGCCGCCTGGCGCGCTCGCAGGCAAAGCTCGTCCCGGGCGGTGCGGCGGCGCGGCCGGACGCGGTGGAAATGCGGGAGGAAATGCAGTACGCGACAGCCTGAGCGCGGCTGTGCATGTCCGCCCGAAGCACGGGCGCTCGCGCGCTTGAGCCATGACCTGCCGGGGCCGTGATCCGATCCGTCCCGACCGGTGCGTAAGGACGCGCCCCGGTGGAGTTCATGCGCGGCGAGTCTTGTTCCCTCGCCTGATGGAAAGGCGCTCGAATGAAACCCGTCGCGCTAGTTGCGAAATGCCTTCAGCAGAAGGCTCGCGTTCGTCCCACCGAATCCGAAGCTGTTGGAAAGTATGGTGTGCAGCTCTGTGAACTTCGGAGCCGTTACGATCGGCATTCCCGCGAATTCGGGACCGAGTTGCTCGATGTTGATGGAAGGGGCTATGAAGCGATGCTCGAGCATGCCTACGCAAAAGATCGTTTCGAGCGCCCCCGCGGCGCCAAGGGGATGGCCGGTCATCGATTTCGTCGATGAGAATGGCGGCGGTTTGCCGTCGAATACCTGCTTCATTGCCTCGACTTCTGCGATGTCGCCCTTGATGGTCGCGGTGCCGTGGGTGTTGACGGCGCCGACTTCCCGAGGGCTCATCCCTCCGTCCCGGATGGCGCTCAGCATGCACTGGGCCGCCTGCACGCCGCTGGGTTCGGGCATGACCATGTCGAAACCATCCGAGCTCGTGCCGAATCCCACGATCTCGGCGCGCACGCGGGCGCGACGCGACAGCGCCTGGTCCAAGGCCTCGAGCACGACGATTCCCGCACCGCCGCCGATCACGAACCCGTCGCGGGCTACGTCATACGGGCGCGACGCCTGTTCAGGGCGCTCGTTGAATTTCGAGGCGAGCGCGAAGCGAAGGGCCTGGAAACCGGCGGCGATCAAGGGGTGCACTTCTTCTCCACCGCCCGCGATGGCTCGGTCCACGATGCCGGAGCGGATGAGCTCGTATGCCGTGCCGATGCTATGCGAAGAGGTGGAACACGCGGAACTGATCGAATAACTGCGTCCGTGCATCTTGAGGAGGTTGGCCACCGCCGCGCTGGACGCACTCGCCATGCTCTTCAGCACGGCAAACGGACTGACCTTCGCGATCTCTCCGGAATGGACCTGCCGCCCCCCGGTGTAGATGGATTCCACGCTTCCGATTCCGGTCCCGACAATGCATGCTGTTCTGCCGGATTGCACGTCGGCCTCGGAAAGGCCGGAGTCCCCGACGGCATCGAGCGCGGCGAGGCAACAGTACTTGGATCCTTCTGAAATCACGGGGCGCAGTTTTTTCGGGATCGGCGAGCGCTCGAACTTCGCCTCGACGCCCGTGATCGCACCGGCCACACGGCTCTTCAGGCCCAGGCTTTCCCAGTCGGGCATGCCGCGAAGGCCGCTTGCCCCGTTTTGGAGAGCCTTTACCACCTGGCTGTAATCGTGCCCAAGGCACGATACGAGACCGACTCCCGTGATTGCCACGCGCCGAGGAGCCATCAACTCAGACCGCGTCACACCTGACGATTCTGTCGCTTCTTGCCCTCGATCGCCTTGAAAAGATCGCCGATCGTCTGTATCTGGCCAAGTTGCTCATCGTCGATTTCGATCTCCAACTCATCCTCGAAGGAATGTCGCTTCGCCGACGTCGGCTGCGGTAAGTTTTGCATCGGATGCCGCCAGTAGACGCTGGATTATTCGGTCATGGAGCGATAAATCAGCCATGGTTTCTCACGCCGCTTGTTCATGTCACGTCCCTGGCTCACCGGGCCGCGCTCTGGCTTCTCTTGAGATAATCGAGGAGCGAAGCGCGCGCCTGCTGAAACTGCTCCCGTATCATCTTCAAGACGCGGGGTCCGCTTGCTTGCAGTTCCGATGTCGTCTGGCTGTTGATTCCCACGCACGTCCGGCATAACTGCTCGGCGCCGAGCGTGACCGCCGAGCCCTTCATGGCGTGCACCAGGTCCCTGAGCGTTTCGTACTGCCCGGCCGCCACGGCGGCATCCATCTGCCGCAGCAGCGCCTCGCCGTCCTGTATGAATCCATTGAGGAGTTCCGGCATGAAGGTGTTCTCGGAACTGATGAGCTCGAGCTCCGAGAGCGCCGCCGGATTGATGGCTTCGCAATCAGGCTCGCGATGGTGTCGAGGAGGCGGCGAGCCTCGACCGGCTTGGGCAAGAAAGCGTCGATCCCGGCGTCTTCGCACTCCTTCATCGCCTCCGAGGTCACGTCGGCCGAAAGCATGATGATCGGAACCTGTATCGCCCCCGGGTCCATGAAGCGGTATGCCCGCGCAGCGTCCAGCCCGCCGAGCTCCGGCATATTGAGGTCCATGATGATCACATCGAACCGCTCGTTCTCCAGAACGTCGAGCGCCTGCTCCCCGTCGTCCACGACCCGGACTCTGTGCCCGGCGCGCTCGAGTATCCCGACGAGGACGCGCTGATTGACGGCATTGTCTTCGGCCACCAGGATCTGGTAGCGGCGCCGGTTGGCGTCGCGGGCGGCGTAGTAATCGCTGAGGGAGATGACGCCTTCCTGGCTGCCTTGAACCGCAGTCGCGGAATGAATGGCGTTGAACAGCAGCCGCTTCTTGAACGGCATCTCCAGCACCGCAACGAAACCGCCCGCGAGCGCTTCGGCGCTGCGAATCTGCGATACGCCGGGGGTGCACAGCAGCGCGGGAGGCGCCTTCTGGCTGCGGCTGTTGCGAAGGCGCCCCAGATTCCGGCCCGGGGCGACCGTCGTGTCTTCGCGCAGCAGCACCAGGTGGTATGGATGCCCGAGTGACTGCGCTTCGGCTAGGCGCGCGGCGCCCGCCTCGACGCCTGCCGCGCGCCCGGTGCGCGCCCCCCAAGTGGCGAGGTCCTGCTCGAGCGCCTGCAGTTCTGCGTCGGAGAAACCGACCAGCATGATCCGGATATCGTTGAGCCGCAACGAAGCTTCGGCCCCCTGGCCCGTCATCTGCTTCTTAAAGGTCAGGTCGAACCAGAATGTGCTGCCCTTCCCGAGAGTGCTGTTCAGGCCGATCTGCCCGCCCATCATCTCCACCAGCTGCTTCGAGATCGTGGTGCCGAGCCCGGTGCCGCCGTAGCGGCGCGTGGTCGAGTCGTCGGCCTGAACGAAACTCTCGAAAATGCGTTCCTGGGCTTGCGGCGCGATGCCTATCCCCGTGTCCTCAATGGAAAATTTCAGCCTCACCGCATGCTCGCTCTCGCCCAAGCTCGAAACGGTCAGGACGACGCTGCCGGACTGGGTGAACTTGACGCCGTTTCCGATGAGGTTGTAGAGCACCTGGCGCAGATGATAGGGATCGCCGCGCAGCGCGTGCGGCACTTCGGGCATCACGTGGGTCCTGAACAGCAGCCCGCGGATCTCGGCCTGCGGTGCAAGCACGGCCGCCGTCCCGTTGATGAGGCTGTGCAGATCGAAATCCGTTTCTTCGATGTTGACCTTACCGGCTTCGATCTTGGAAATATCCAGCACGTCCTCGATCAGCTTGAGCATCGATCGCGAGGCCTCGTGCATCGCCTTCACCATTTCGGCCTGTTCCGTGTCCAAGGGCGTGTCGCGCAGCAGGTCGTTCATCCCGACGATGGCGTTGAGCGGGGTGCGCATCTCGTGGCTGACCGTGGAGAGGAAGCGCCGCTTCGCCTGATTCGCGGCTTCCTCGCGACGCAGCGAATCGAACAGGCGGGTCACGAGCTTGCCTTGGAAGAGCGACAGCAGGATCATGCCCACCATCAGGCCGATGCCGAGCACGCGGTTTTGTATCCAGTAATCGCTGAACGTCAGGACCAGGGCGAAACCCACGACGCTGAGTACCAGCGAGTTGTACAGATAGGGCTTGCCGTAGCGGAAACCGTGGCCGAAGGTGACCACCAGATAAGCGATGTACAGAACCGCGCCGTATTCGCCCAGGTAATACATGAACGCGCTGGTCGAGACGACGTCCAGAATTGCGCCGAAAACACGGCGCGCAGGCGATGCCGCCGGGAAGAGGTAAATCCACGCGAATACCGTGGCGCACAGCGTGAAGTAGCAGATCATGGCGCCGAACAGCGGCAGATTGGATTCGCTGCCGCCAAAGGCCTGCGGGAGGAGATACAGGAACAGTATTGCCGCGATCAACAGCCGAACGATCGCCTGCTCGTGCTCGGTGTCGGGGCGCCCGCGAAAGCGAGCACGAACCCCTGCAAGCATCGATTTCAGCGCCATCCGGCTGGGTCCCGGGGTCTACTGCGCCAGCCGATCGGCAAACCGTTCGCCGATGGAAAGGACTTCGTCTCGGTTCCGCGACAGAATTTCGACAAGTTGCGGATCAAAATGCCGGCCGGCGTGCTCCACCATGTAGACGAGCGCTTCTTCCACTGGCCAGGCCGGCTTGTAGGGTCGAACCGAGGTGAGCGCGTCGTAGACATCCGCGATGGCGACGATCCGCGCTTCAAGCGGAATATGCTCGCCTCTCAAGCCGGTCGGGTAGCCGCTGCCGTCGTACTTCTCGTGATGGCCGAGCGCGATCACTGCGGCCATTTGCAGATATCCCGAAGAGCTGTCCTTCAGCATGTCGTAGCCGATGCGCGCGTGGGACTGCATGACCCGCAGGTCCTCGCCGTCCAGCCTTCCTGGGTTCTGCAGGATTCGGTCCGGTATGCCGATTTTTCCGATATCGTGCATCGGTGCCGCCAGCTCGATCGCGTCCTGCTCGGCCGAGGACAGCCCGATGCCCTTGGCGATCAGCGAGGAGTACTTGGCCATCCGCACCAGGTGCATTCCGGTCACCTTGTCGCGCTGCTCTGCGGCCTTTGCCAGCCGAAACAGCGTCTCGACCTCGCGCCGCCGCAATTCGCGGGTGGCCTCGTCGATCTTCTGCTCGAGAATCCGGGTTCGGTTCTTCTTGAGGATTTCATGACGGCGCAGGCTCAGGAGATTGCGGCAGCGCGCGCCGCATTCGAGCCGGTCGATCGGGCGAATCAGGAAGTCGGTAGCCCCGGCTTCCAGGGCGCGGTAGCGGACTTCGCGATCGTTGACCACCGTAATACAGACGATCGGAACGTCCTCGTAGCCGAAAATGCGGCGCAACCGCCGGATGACCTCGATTCCATCCAGGGTCGGCATCTTGTAGTCGGTGAGCACCATGTCCACGGGATGCTTGCGCGCGTATTCGATGCCCTCCAGGGGGTCGGCGAAGGTGGCGACCTCGAGGCTCGTGTCGAGGCTCCTCATGATCTCGCTGAGCACGATCCGCCCGGTGGACTGGTCGTCGATGACCAGGATCTTGAGCGGCG
>WNGO01002532.1_pt1 | contig 11625 bp, 5 predicted proteins | sample 5400511 | NCBI WGS metagenome assembly WNGO01 (sample SAMN13153380, study PRJNA577476) | soil metagenome | isolation source: 20 cm soil or saprolite under Garry oak tree replicate 2 | place: USA:California | collected 2016-06-15
CGAACTCATCTTTGATTTCGAAAGGCGTGCGGTTGGCGTGGCGCTTTCTGAGGACGTCCGCTGATGCCTTGAAGGCGTCAACGATGGCGAGCACACCGCCCATTGCGGACGTGCGCGCGAGCTTGTTGGTCGGCGAGGTCGCGCTTGCATCGAGCACGAACGCGGCGTCGATCGCACTGCGAACTTCGCCGTTGCTCACCGCGTGCTCCACACTGCGCCGAATGTCGGCCAGGTAATCATCGATCGACCTAAACTCCGCGTCGCTCGGCTGCCACTCTGCGTCGAGCAAACGACTCGCCAGCCAAAATGCTGCGACGTAATCGTCTGGCGTTGACGATCTCCGGCCAGCGCCCGGCGCAATGAGGTGATGGAACGCCCGCTGGGCTGAGTCCGCATCAAATCGCGTCCGGCCGGACGCGATGGTTGCGGCGAATAGATCGATGCATCCCTGTCGCAGGGTCACTGAGCGCTCGGGCTTTGCGAGGAGCTTCGCGAGATCACCGGAAAGCGTTCGTGCCGCGACACCGATGCCCGCCGCTACGCCCAGGAGAACCTTCTCGTTGTCATGGATACAGGGCGCGGGCGGGAGCGGCGATCGCGCGAGCTCTCTTCGCGCCAGATCGGGATACTCGCCGGCGCGGCTGCCGTCGAAGCCGAGCGCGAGGCGCACGCCCAGTGACGCGACGTCGTGCGGATTCCGGAGCGGTGCGTTCGGCACTTTTCCCGACGCCGCGTTCAGAGCGTCCAAGAGTTTGCTCCACGCAGGCCTTACCGCAGTTCCCGAGGTATCCCGGAGCCCGCTTTGGAGGATATAGACGGCCAGGTGGCCCTCGAGATCAGAGGAAGCGACGGCTTCAGTCACGAGATCCCAGAGGTCCGCCGAGCTCCCTCCAACCGCTCTGGTGCCGGCGGTCAGATGAACCACAGTATCGGGCCGAGCTTCTGCTGGATGAGCTCAACCGTCCACTGTTGCACGCCTCGAAGCTGCCCGGTCAGGTGAGCCAGTCGTTCAGCGTACGAGATCGTCACGGGAGCGATCCCGGGGTTCAGGCTCCGCGCGCTCATGAAGGACAAGAGGTAGAGTTGCTGCGTTACGTACTCGATATCCGTAAACGTGCTGCGCTTGTCGAGGGTGATCCGTAGCGGTGCTGGGGACCCGTTGCCGCGGTACTGGCCTACGCCGATGAACGTCACCAATCGCTCGCGCGGGCCGATGGTTACCGCCATGCCTCGCGGCGGTAGGTATGCGGCCTCGGGCTTTGCTCCACCGTAACGACTCTTCGGATCAGTGTTCGCCAGATCGAAGAGCTGCATGCGGTGATCGTCGTTCACGTGCACGAGCGCGAACTTGATCTTGTATCGCGGCAGTTTTCCGACCGCATTCAGAATGGGTTGCTCTTCGCGTCGTCCGGGACGGCGCGGTACGTGGAAGATTAGCTGTAGCGGTGCTCCGTCCGGCAGCTGCTCGAACGCCGCCACGCGTTCGATGCTCCGCCGAATAGTATCCTCGAGCGCTTCCTCGTACTTGTCGTCGTCGCAGTACGGAGTGGAGTCGTTGTAGAGGTACTCGCCGTTCGCGCGGAACACGGTGGCGAATCCGACCGTCTGCTCGCGCTCCCGGTAGCGGCCGCTTTGGCGCGTCGACCCCGACGACCGACCGATTCCAAAAATGAGCTCGGTCGGAGTGCTATCGTCAGGCTTTGGCAGTTTAAGAACGTGCGACGTTCCGCCCAATTTGGCGTAGCAAGCGACTGCCATGGTGTTCAGGATGTACTGCAGATTGTCGTCAGTCTGTCGCAGCTTTTCTATCGTGATGGCCTGCGTGGGGACATGCTCAGTGATCAAGGCGAGCGCCTTGGTCTGGTAGTACGGGTTTTCGGAGGTCGGAAGGTTCCGGTGGGCGTCCCGAATGACGGTGAGGAACATGTGGAAGTGCGGCTCACCCGCTGGAACCGCAGGTGCCTCGCGCACCGCACGGTTCACGGCGTCAGCGTAGTCCTTCATTTTTGGCGTCGCCGCCACCGCGTAAGTGATTTGTAGGTCCGAGAGCCTGTACATCTTCTTGAAGCCGGTGAACACGTTTTTCGACGTCGCCACGCCGTTCATGAGCTTCTGCATCGCGAGCTTCGTCTCGCCGAGATGCTCGGCGGGCACGACGACCAACAGTCGGAGAGGCTTCCGCGCTAGGCGCTGTTGGTCGTACGGTCCGAACTTCTGGAGTCCCTGGTCAACCTTGCGGTCGTGCTTGTGCCCAGCGCCGTCGAAGCTGTACTCGGGATCGACAAGTCGCCTGACCGGGAAGACTGCACCCGTCTGCGCCATATCGCCGAAACGGACAGTCACTCCGGGTGCGATGTCGAGACCCTCGTCGGCGTAGGGCGTGTCCGACGGCTGAAGCCGCTCGAACACGAGTCCGCGCGCGAGCTTGTGGCGGTTCTTGGGTCGAACGAGCTCTCGCAACTGATCCGTGAGTGCTCTCTCACCAGCTGCGAACGCACGCTCGTAGCGCGCGGCGAGATACCGGCCAAGGTTCTCGCGGGTCGGTTCCGGCGCGATGGACGTGAGGGCCGCTGCAGCGAGCCGGCGGTCTCTCAGATCCGCGAGAACCGCCGTGTCGCCGCGCACCCCATCTATTCGGCCAATGCAACGGCCGACCACATCAGGAAGCCGATCGGCATCGGGATTGCCTGGCAGGAGGTTGACGTACGTGCCGATCAATTCTTCCTCGAGGCCAGCCGCCTTCCACTCGGCCGCCGAGATCTGCATGCGCGTCGTGTAAAGGATGTCAACGACAAGCCCGATCAGCAGCTCGCCGTCCGGTTTCTTCGAGAAGAAGACCTCGGCAATGATCTTCGGGTAGATGCCGATGTCCTCCTTCACCTCCGACGCAAGAGCGCGCACACGCGCGAGCAGGCTGGGTCTCTGGTAGTTCACCCAACCCTCACCCTTCGACTCGAAGCCGAGCTCCCTCAGGCGCCGAAAAACGGCATCCTCGATCATCCGCTCGAACAGCCGCGGCGACTCCGCGAGTCGCACGGTGACTGGCGAGAATCCTTGCGGCAGTTCGAAAGCCGCCGTCGGATGCCAGATGTAGAGTCGAGTGCCGTCGTCGGGATCACGCCAGGTCACCAACCCCTCGTGAGCATGCTCGATTTCCGCGGCTGCCTCTGGCGTGGTGTAGAGGCCAGACCAAACCGTAACCTCACTCGCGCTCAGGGTCGCCGGAAAGAAATTCAACGACAGGACGGTACCGGTGCTGGGAGGCGTCGTGGTGACGTTGAACGGCTGCTGATGTGTGGGTGCCACTCGACTGCTTGTGCGGCTCGACATCTAGTCCGTTCCTCCTCGAGAGACATCTATGGCAACGCCGCACTCCGAATCGCTGGCGGCGTTGCGGGGCCCGAGGGGCTCGACGGGTCCTGTGTGTCCCGAATATTAGCCGAAGACGCGCGCCAGGTTCAAGAGGGAACGTCCAAGTCGACTCGCGAGGATTTCACTGGAGGTGGTGATGAGCACGAATGCGACTCCTTGGCCGCTCGGCGAGCACACGCCCGGCAAGCATCTCGTCGTGCGTAACTACCTGAACGCCTAGCTCCTCATCCTGGGCATGACCCAGGACCGGATAGTTTCATCGACGGCTTCGCCGGCCCTGGCGAGTACACCGGTGGTGAGCCTGGGTCGCCGATTATCGCCCTGCGGGCCTTCAAGGAGCATGTCGCGAAGGCGATGTTCTCGGCCGAGCCATTAGTACCGCCAATTCACATGCGCCAGCGGCGCCCGGTTCAACTCATCCCGGTACTGTCGCCACTGCGGCATGAAGCGATCCATGTACCGCTTGAACCGCTCATCGTGCCGGCGCTCGATGAGATGAACCAATTCATGCAGCACAACGTACTCGAGACACTCGCGCGGCTTCTTGGCCAATTCGGTATTCAGGCGGATTGAGCGCGCCGTCGTGTTGCAGCTGCCCCATTTCGTCCTCATCTGCTGCACGAAGAGTCGTTGCACCTCCACCCTTAGACGGCGCTCCCAGACCTCGATGAGCGGCTCAGCCGCGGCCCTCAGGGTCTGGCGGTACAAATCCGACACCACTGCCTTCCTAGTCTCCTCACTAGCGCCAGGGCGAACTCGCAGCAGTATCGTTCCCGGGCGGAGCTCCACATGCGGAGCAGTGTCCTCCTCGACGACCTTCAACAGGTAGCGCCTTCCCCAGACGTAGTGGCTCTCGCGATCGAGGTACTCGCGCTTGCTCTCCCTTTCCTGTGTTCGCACTCTCATCTGTTGCCGCTTGATCCACTCCAGCTTTGAGACCGCAAACACCCGGATGGTGTCGACACTCATCCGCTTGGGAGCCGAGATGCGCACCCGGCCGGTCGGGGGATAGACGCTTAGGTGGACATTCTTGATGTCCTTCAGGACCACGTCGACAGCAATGTCGCCCAGTCGGAGGCTGGTCAGATCAATACTCCTTCTGCGCTTTGACAATCAGGAAAACCCGCTCGACTTCGGCCTCGTTCTTGAGAACCCCGTATAACGCACGCTTGATCATCTGCTCGCGTGCTTGAATGCCGCGCCAGGCGTCGAATCGTGCCCTTCGCACGGCCTCGTCGACTTTGAGGGCCAGCTGCAGCGTGACACTCGGCTCGGATACCCGCGTGCCCGCGGTCTGTCCCCCATCCTTGAGATTGTTGTACAGCGCCCGGAGCGCCGGCCTGTCCCGCAACTCGCTTGGCGTATCCTCCCCTGCCCCTGTGTCGACCCGCCGCGCCAACTCCGCGATGCGCTTGAGATACTCTTCGTACTCGATCGCCCTCGCCTTCCGGGCGGCGATAATCTCGTCGAGCAAGGTCGACATCTTCTCGTAATAAGCCGGGTCGGTCAGTTGCTCTTCGATGATCTTTCGGCGGACGTTGTTCTCAATCGTCTCTGCGATCGCCGCATCGTTTCTCAAACCGCCCAACCGCGTGGCAATCGCATTGGCAATGCCGCTTTTCACGATCAGCTGTACGAGGCTCAGGTTGTCAAACGGGGAAATCTTCCGCGGCTGATCCGCCTCGATGTACGTGTCAATCAAGTGTCGCATATCGGCTTCGTACGCCTTGAGGTCGAGCGTCTCGCCGCTGGCGTTGCGGATGATCTGACGTACGTCAAGGTAATGCGCGACTTGATCCTTGATGCGCCGGACATCCGCCTGGCTGTATCCCGCGCCGTCCAACTCGTCGGCAATGTTTGCGTAGCCGCGCACCAGGGCAGCGGTGCCCCTGTAAAGCGCGGCACGCTGCGGCTCCCGCTCCTCGAGGTCGGCTGGAATCTCGGTGTTTCCGCAGAAGTAATGGATGTGCTCCAGCTCCCCCCGCGGAGCTTCGACTGGCTCGCAAATTAGGGCCAGCGTTTCGATGGCGGTGTCGAGACGTTCTCTCCCCTTCTTCAGGCGATCTTGGACCAACACTTCCGGATCCACCCCACCGGCGCTGTGGTCCAACTCGGATGCATAGACCGCAAGAGCGTTCTCGACCCTCTTGAACAGATCCTTGTAGTCGACGATGTACCCGAAGTCCTTATCCTCACCGTCCAGTCGATTGACTCGGCAAATCGCTTGGAACAGACCGTGGTCCTGCATGGACTTGTCGATGTACAGATACGTACAAGGAGGCGCGTCGAAACCGGTGAGTAGCTTGTCGACCACTACAAGCAGCTTCATGTTCGCCGGCTCTCTGATGAACAGCCCTTTGGCGTGCTCCTCGTAGGTCTCGGTCTTGGACATCCCCGGCTTGGGGTCAACATCTTTGAGTAGATCGGTGTACGTGTTGTAGATGAATTGCTTGTCGGTTTCCGAGTTGGCGCCGGTTTCCTCCAGCGTCACGTCTCTGGTCTGCGGGTTGTACGACGTCACAACACCGCACCTGCCCCTGAACGGCGTCTTCTGAAACAACGTGAAGTACTTGCACGCCTCGTAGATGCTGGAAGCCACCAGGATTGCGTTGCCGCGTTGACTGGACAGACGGGGTTTGACGCTGAAGTCGAAGACGATGTCATTCACCACCTGCTCCATCCGTGACCTGGAGCTGAGCACCTGCTGCATCGTGCCCCAATGCTTCTTGAGCTCGTCTCGCTGCCAATCGTTCAGGCCTTTCGTCTTGACGTCAAACCAGGCGTCGATCCTGTCCTCAGAGCCGAGCCACTGATCGATGTCCCTCGCCTCATACACGAGGTCCAGGATGACGCCGTCCTCCACTCCTTCGCTGAACTTGTAGGTGTGGATATAGCCGCCGAACACTTCCAGACTGGTCTGGGCGTCCTGCTTAAGTAGGGGCGTGCCGGTAAAGCCGATGAAGACCGCGTTGGGCATCATCGCCTTCATCACCCGGTGGAGCTTTCCGCTTTGCGTGCGGTGGCACTCGTCGACGAACACGAATACCTCACCAACGGTAGGACTGGGCTCCGCCTCTAGGTCTCTAATGAAGGCGTCGAAGTCGTCCACGTCCTTACGCCCGAACTTGTGCACCAGCGAGCAGAGGAGGCGAGGCTTGGCCTGGCCCAAGTGCTTCATCAGGTCGCGGCCGCTATTGGTGCGGTAGATGGCCTCTCCCGTGCCCTTGAAAACCGCCTCGATTTGTTTGTCTAGCTCGTCGCGGTCGGTGACGATCGCGACGCGGGCGTTAGGGTTGTTCTCGAGGATCCACTTCGCAAGGAACACCATCACAATGCTCTTGCCACTGCCTTGAGTATGCCAAATGATGCCGCCCTGTCTCCTTCGTGTATGAACCTGGGCAGCCTTGACGCCGAAGTACTGGTGCGCGCGGGGCAGCTTCTTCACGCCGCCGTCGAAGAGGACGAAGTCGTACATCATTTCGAGCAGCCGCTCCTTCGAACACATCTTCAGGACATACTTGTCGAGCTTGAAGCCGCGGTTATCTGCTTCATCCTCCTTCCACGTTAGGAAGTACTTCTCTTCAGTCTTTATTGGGCCATACTTGAGACCCTCAGAATCGTTGCCGGCGAAGATGAGCTGCACCGTGCTGAAGAACCACTCGTGGAACATTGCGGTCTGATTCGACAGGCATTGCCGGATGCCGTCGGCGATGCTCACGCGGCTGTTCTTGAGCTCCAAGACGCCCACAGCGATGCCGTTCAGATATAGCACTATATCCGGCCGACGCTCATGGTTGCCGGCGAGTGTGACTTCCTCCGCTATGGCAAAGTCGTTCTCCTTGGGTTCATCCCAGTTGATGAGGTGGACGGTTTCGGTCACCTTGCCCGCCACGACCTTGACCGGGACTCCATACCGTAGGAGGCTGTAGACCGCCTGGTTGTTGCCGTACAGCGAACGGCTGTGGTTGGCTGCCTCAGTGTGGAGCTTGTGGAGGGCGACACCGATCTGCGACTTCGTGTAACCCTGCTTTGTCAGCCATTCCGAAAGGAAGCCGTCCTCGATGTTGCTGTTGCCCTCGCGGTCGGTCCAGTCGCCGAGGTAGCGGTAGCCCAGCTCGTCGCGAAACATCTCGATAACCCTGTTCTGCGTCGAGCGCTCGGGCTGCCCAACACTCATACCAGTCGAAGGCTCCCGGTGAGCAGTTCCTGCATCATGCCTTGCTTGAGTCCACGCGCCTTGGCGAGTTCCCAATGCAGCGCAGCAAGCTCAGCGTCAACATCACGAAGGATCCCGGCGATGGCCATTTGTTCTGGTAGGGGCGGCAGCGCGACCAGTACTCCCTTAAGTATCTGGGTATTCAGCGAGGCCATCGTTTGTCCTACCGCCACGGTTCGGACTCGCTGTTTGAACGGCTCGGAGTGGAAGTGATAGCTGAGGTACTTCGCATCAACGACGTCTGGGGATGCGCGTACACGCAACAGTCGGCCGGAAAACAGCCACCCCGATTCCGCGACCGTTACAAGCGCATTCCGGTCGACAGAGCCGACGCGGCTGAAGACAATATCCCCGTCCTCAAGCGAATATGCGTTGAGGCGCGCACGGTCTACGTCAGACACCATGGGGACGTTGGCGTGGACGATGCTATTCTCGCCCAAGTGTTCTACGGTGATGATTGGAGTGCCGTCACCGACATAGTCCCTTTCATGAAGCGACGATCCAAAGGGGCCTGTTTTCACCTGTGCGATCAGACCAATTGCCGCGACCTTCCAGTCGCTGGGCAGCTGACCGAGCTCAGTCGTCCTCCGCTCAGCTCCATTGAAGCCCGGCAGGCGTTTCATGGCGCCGATCAACTCCTGCATGACGCCTTGTTTGAGTTGGCGCTTCTTGGCGAGGAGTCGCTCCAGGGATTCGATGTGGGAATCGGCATCGCTCAACGCTTGGGCGATGGCCTCTTGTTCAGACTTAGTGGGCGGGACTGGAAAGCGCAGCTTGTTGATCTTCTCCAGAGTCAGTCGAGTGATGGCATTACCTGCCATCGCATTCTGGATTTGGCTCTGGCCCTGCCAGGCCAAAACCTGCTGGAGAAAATATGCCGCGGAGTACTTGCTTGAATTGAACCTCAAGAACGCGACGCTCGAAAGAAGGCTGAACTCCTCGGCAAGACTGTTCAGGGCTGCGTTGCCCGTATTGGCGCCGTCCTTCGTTAGGAGAAGATCGCCCTTCCTGACATCACAACGTCGATAAATCGACTGATGTTGAGTGGCGTCGATCCAACCTGCGGTAGACAAGTCCAAGCTGCCGAACCGCACGTTCTTCGATGTGACATAGCGGTAATCACTTCCTCCGCTACGCGGCGAGAAATGCGTGCCATCCTGGATTTTGGTGCAAGCTTCGGCCGCGGTAACAACCCCCCAGTCCTCAGGAATGACGCCGACCTCAGTCTGCTTGTAGCCGGCCTTCACTTCCATGCGAATCCCATTTCTTCCAGGTGGCTGGTCACCCTGGACTCGAGCTCGGCCACTCGGCTGACCATATGGGCGACGGGCGTTTCGTAGCGTTCGGCTAACTCTCTCACGCGCTGGGCGAGCTGTTGGCTCACACGATCCATCTCGCTATGGCTGGTGGCGTCGAGCGCGTCGAGCCATTTGTCGTTCACCACCATCACCTTTACTTCGGCCTCGGTGAGCGTCGGATACTTGGCGCAGGCCTTAGCGTCGAGCGCGACCTCGGCCTCCTTGAGCCGCTTCTTCAGCGCACCCTCCTCGCTGTTGAGCCTCAGCCAGCCCTTTAGCACGACGAGTTCGTCCTCCGCTTCGACATCGCCCTCGATTTCCTTGAGCCGTGCGGCGACGTTGGCCCTGCTCACCTTGTCGAAATCGGCGAACGCCCCGTCTTCGCCGCCGTGTTCGTCCTCAAGCTCCTTGAGTTGGGCGGTGACGGCCTCCAACCCGGCCATGAGCCGGTCGATGGCTGCTTGATCTGTAGCGAAGTAGCGGGCGACGATCAGAGCCTTTGGAACGAGGTCGCACGTCCAACCCTTGTCCACTTCCTTCCCCGGCTTCCCATCCTTGCCCTTTTTCGTTTCGATCACCCGGTATGTCGTGGCCTTCCACCCGTCGGCTGCGATCAGATAGCAATCGTCCTGCATCGTCTCGGTCCAATAGTCCATCAGATGCTGGTAGACATCGTACCGGTCGACGAGCGGCTTGCCAACGTAATGAGCGAGGAGCCCCTCGGCCAACTCGGTTATCACCTGTTTGGGATGGCAACCCACTTCTAACGTCTTGAGCGTCGCAGTGTTCTTCTCCCGCCAAGAAGCGAAATGCGCGCTCATAGAATTGATAAACGTCGAGAACTCGGGATGTTCGTAGATGCTAGACTTGATGGCCGACTTCTGGACGGCGAGATCGACGTACCCAGGGCGCAGCCCTCTAAACAGGGCGTCACGAAGCCCGGGGCACACGTCCCAGTAACGCTGGAGCGCATCGATGTCGGTAACGGGGATGCCGCCTTGCAGGTGAGCCGCGATATCCTGAAGATCTTCGGGCGTCTGGCTATCGATGTAGCGCGGTAGGTTGAGGTTGAACTCGCTCTTCTCGATCTCTTCGAGCGAGACCATACGTGAGTACCTCGGGACATCAACCTGCTTGGTGAAAACGTCCACGATCTTGTGGATGTCCTGCTCCCGCAGGCGATTCTTGGGACCATCCTTCATGAAGCCGTGACTCGCGTCGATCATGAAGATACCCTTGCGAGCCTGGGCGCCTTCCTTGTCCACGACCACAATACATGCAGGGATGCCGGTACCGTAGAACAGGTTCGCGGGCAACCCGATGATGCCCTTGATGTATCCCTTCCGCACCAATGCTCTGCGGATGTCGGCCTCGGCGTTGCCGCGGAACAGGACGCCATGCGGCAGGATGCACGCGCCCTTGCCCGTGCTTTTGAGCGACCGAACGATGTGCAGCAGGTAGGCATAGTCGCCCTGCCGGGCAGGCGGCGTGCCGAACGGCTTGAAGCGGTCGAAGGCGTCGTTTGACAAGTCCAGGCCGTTACTCCAGCGCTTGTCCGAGAACGGCGGATTGGCAACGACGTAATCGAAGGTTTTGAGAGTGTGCCGTTCCATAAACCTTGGATTGGCCAGCGTGTTGCCCTGCTCGATGAGGGCCTGCGCGTTGTTGTGCAGTATCATGTTCATTCGTGCGAGGGCGCTGGTAGACGCATCCTTCTCCTGCCCGTACAAGGTCACCGCGGTGCCTGCCTCGTCGGCGACCTTCAGAAGTAATGAACCGGAGCCGCAGGTAGGGTCGTAGACGGTGGTCGCCGCATTAGTCTTCGCCGCCCGAATGCCGACAAGCTGCGCCATGATGCGGCTGACCTCGGCGGGCGTGTAGAACTGGCCCTTGCTCTTGCCACTCTCGGTGGCAAAGTGCCGCATCAGGTACTCGTATGCATCTCCCAGGATGTCGTCGCCTTCGGCGCGGTTCTTGGAGAAGTCGAGATCCGTGTTCTCGAAGATGGCGATGAGATTGGTGAGGCGGTCGACCTTGTCCTTGCCGTCGCCGAGTTTCGATGAGTCGTTGAAGTCAGGGAAATCCGACAACTTGTTGGCGTTGGCGAGCGGCGCGATGATCCTCTTATTGATCTGATCGCCAATGTCGCTCTTGCCCTTGAGCGCGACCATGTCTTTGAAGCTCGCGCCTTTAGGGATCGAGATCGGCGCGTAGGGCTGGCCAGCGTACTTGTCGCTGATGTATTTGATGAACAGCAACACGAGGACGTAATCTTTGTACTGCGACGCATCCATGCCGCCGCGGAGTTCGTCGCAGCTGGCCCAGAGCGAACTGTAGAGCTGAGATTTCTTTAGAGCCACCTCGCCTCGTCTCCTTAGGACAGAGGCAAAGGTGTCGCGACTAGAGGGACTCGGCTACCAGTACGAAAGGAGGGGCCCTCTTGTGGAGGAGCCCCCTTCTCTTCACTCAGTCGGGACGGCGGGATTTGAATTCAACGGCCCCCATGCGGGGCCGTTGTTTTATCGGCACTTACGCGCACCAAAGGATCGCATTGACAGCTATCGGCAATCATGGACCGGCAAACATTACGGCAAACATCTCCAGCCAGTGTGGATGCTCCCGCCGGATCAGCCGGGCGTTTGACGCTGACCGGTTGCCGCGGCCTGCTCGATCGCGTCCAACATCCGATGGCGCGTGAGCGCGTCGTCGAACGTGGCAGAGAGATGCGTTCCTTCGCGG
>WNGO01024787.1_pt1 | contig 11624 bp, 10 predicted proteins | sample 5400511 | NCBI WGS metagenome assembly WNGO01 (sample SAMN13153380, study PRJNA577476) | soil metagenome | isolation source: 20 cm soil or saprolite under Garry oak tree replicate 2 | place: USA:California | collected 2016-06-15
GTGCTGGGCCTCGAGGGTGGCGGCCCCGCCCAGCAGCAGTACCGCCATGACCGTGACTACCCGCATGGGACGACTCCTCGATGGTCAAAAAGCGACCCCCAAAATAGGGAATTCGTCCGGAAAACGCGATAGCCCTTCGCTTTAAGCCCATGAACCTTGAAAGTACTTGAAGGTTGGGGGTGTCCGGGCTGGTGTATACCGAATATATACCGAACATCTGGCTACATCACGCCTACGTCTGGGCTGCTGGGCGATGTCGACCTAGTAGCCCTTCTTCTCTCCGCCGCCGCCCAGCAGGAACGACAGGCCGACGGTACCTGTGAAGTGCCCGACCCAGTGAGGGCTGGCCATGCCGCCGCCCGGCCCGCGGTAATAGGCCCGCGCCTCCAGGCGGAGGGCCACGCGGTCGCCGACGAAGAAGATCCGCTCGCCGAGCCCGCCGTGTATCGCGTTCAGCTCGGAATGGTACGGTGAATTGGGCCCCAGGTAGAGCCGGGAATAGCCGCCAAGCGCGTAAGCGCTGCCCGAGCTGATGACCAGGCTCGCGCTCCCGAACATGACGGTGGTCTTCCCCATGCCACTGACCTTCGAAAGCGGTTGCGCTACGTTTCCGTCGACCTCGAGACTGAAATGATCGCCGAGGAAGAAGCCGAGGCGACCACCGCTACCGAACTGGTTGTCGAGCTGGAAACCGCTGTCATACCGCGTGTAGCTTCCGAACGCGCCCATCTCTACTTGGCCGCGATGCTGCGCGGTGAGGGACCCGATCCCGCCAGCCAGCAGCCCGAGGACGGTGAGCACCCGCATAGGAGGACTCCTTGGGTGAGGACTCCGTGCATCATACGAATACGGGCGCCCTCCAAAATAGGAAGTTCCCTCGGAATGCGCGATAGAGCCGGAACCCAAAGCGACCAACTACCGCGTCGACCCCAAAACGGCTCAGATAAGTCCCAACTTTGTCCCCACCATTTTGAATGCCGACAGGGCGAAGTCCAGGTCATCTCGGGTGTGCGCCGCGGAGAGCTGGCAACGGATCCGGGCATGCCCCTGCGGGACGACGGGATAGCCGAACCCGGTCACGAACACCCCCTCGTCTAGCAGCAGCTCGCTCATCTGGATCGCCTTGGCGGTCTCTCCCAAGATGACGGGCACGATTGGTGTTTCACCTTGTAACGGCCTGAAGCCCAGGGCCAGGAGGCGCTCGCGGAAGTAGCGGGCGTTCTCGTGGAGCCTGGTTACGAGCTCAGGGTGGTGCTCGAGGTGGTGCACCGCCGCGAGCGCGCTGCCGGCCACGGTGGGAGGAAGAGCGTTCGAGAAGAGTTGCGGTCGGGAGCGCTGCGTGAGATAGTCCGCGAGCGCCGTGGGGCCGGCCGTAAAACCGCCGGCGGCGCCGCCCAGTGCCTTGCCCAGCGTGGACGTGATGATGTCTACCTGGCCCAACATGTCGTAGTGCTCCGCGGTGCCCCGGCCCGAGCGGCCGAGCACGCCGGTGGCGTGCGAGTCGTCGACGGCGACGACCGCGTCGTACTTCCGCGCCAGGGCCACGATGTCCGGCAGCCTGGCGATGTCGCCCTCCATGGAGAACACGCCATCCGTGAAGATCAACTTGAGGCGCGTGTGCTTCGCCGCGCGCAGCTTGTCCTCGAGGTCGACCATGTCCGAGTGCCGGTACACTGCCGTCTGGCACTTCGTGATGGTCTTGGCGAGCCGGATCGCATCGATGATGGACGCGTGGTTGAGCTGGTCGGAAATCACGATGTCCTGCTCGCCCAGGAGGGTCGGGACCAGTCCCTCGTTCGCGTTCCAGCAGCTCACGTATGTGAGTGACGACTCACATCCGACGAACCGGGCGAGCGCCTGCTCGAGCTCGCGGTGAATCGTGAAGGTGCCACAGATGAACCGCACCGAGCCGGTGCCGGCTCCGAACTCATCGAGGGCGCGCTTGCCGGCCGCGACCACGTCGGGGGCGTTGCAAAGACCGAGATAGTTGTTGGAGGAGAGAATCACGACCTCTCCGCGTCCTTGCATCTTGGTGCGTGCGGCTTGGGGCGCTTCCAGGTAGTTCAGGCGCTTGTAGACCCCGTCCCGCTTGAACTGCTCGAGTTCGGCGTCGAGCCGGGCGGCGAAGCTCATGCGATCTCCAGGATGATCTTGCCCGCATCGCCCGCGCGGATGGCGGCGAGGGCCTCGTCGATTTTCGCGAGCGGAAACTGGTGCGTAATCACCGGCCGAGGATCGAGCAGCCCGGCGGTGAGGTAGCGGCGCATCTGGTGCCAGGTGTCGTACATCTTTCGGCCGATCACGCCGTACACGGTGATTCCCTTGAAGATGATCTCGCTGGCGAAGTCGATCGGCACCTCGCCCTTGGGAATGCCGAGCAGCTGGACCCGCCCCCCCAGGCGGACGGCCGCGAACGCCTGGTGCAAGGCCGACGGCACGCCCGACATCTCGCACACGACGTCGGCGCCTTCGCCGCCGGTTTCTTCCCACACCCTGCGCACCACGTCATCCGTGGCGGCGTCGATCGTCACGTGCGCCCCCATGCGGCGGGCCAGCTCCAGCCGCTTCGCGTTCACGTCGGAAGCGATCACCTTGGCGGCCCCGGCGGCGCGCGCGATGCCCACCGCGAAGCAGCCGATCGGCCCGCACCCCACCACGAAGACGGAGCTGCCCTGAATCTCGGCCGTGAGCACTGCGTGGAAGGCATTGCCCATGGGGTCCATGATGGCGCCGACCGTGGTCGGAACGCCGTCCAGCGGCAGCACGTTGGTGGCGGGCATGGCGATGTACTCGGCGAACGCGCCGTCGCGATCCACGCCGATGATGCGGGTGTTCTTGCAGATGTGGCTGTTCCCGGTACGGCACTGGAGGCAGTGTCCGCACACGATATGGCCCTCGGCGGTCACCAGCTGGCCTGGCCGAAGCTCGGAGACGCCATCGCCCGCCGCCACGATCTCCCCGGCGAATTCGTGACCCACCACCAGCGGCGGCTTGATGCGGCCCTGCGCCCACGCGTCCCAGTCGGCGATGTGGACGTCCGTGCCGCACACCCCGGCGTGCCGCACCGCGATGAGCACCTCGCCTGGGCCGGGGGACGGCTTCGGCACCGTCGCGACCTTCAGGCCGGGGACACGCTGCTCTTTGACGATGGCTTTCATGGAGACTCGGGATGCGGGATGCGAGATGCGGGATGCGTTAGAAAATGGATCGCGTAAACCCGCCGTCACTCGCGCTTCGCGCGGCTCTCCGTGAGCTCCGTGATCCGCTCCGTCGCGATGAAGCCGGGACACACGACGTTGACGGTGATCCCCTCGGCGGCGACCTCGTCGGCCAGGGCCTTCGCGAACCCCAGAACGCCGGCGCGCGCGGTGGTGGAGAGGATGAGTCCCGGCAGAGGTTGTTTGGCGGCGACCGACGCGAGACAGATAATGCGACCCCACTCGAGTTTCCGCATGATGGGGACTGCGGCGCGAGCGAGATGAACCGTAGACAGGAGGTTCAGCTCCACGGCGCGGTGAAACGCCTCGGCCGGTTGTTGCGTGAACGGTGCCGCGGGCGGACCGCTGGCGTTGCAGAACAGCACGTCGAGACGGCCCATCTGGTGGTGCACCCGCTCCACGAGACCTTCGGCCTGCGACGGGTCGCCCACGTCGGCCACGAACGGCATCACCGCCTGGGCTGACTCGGAGGAAAGCTGCTGCGCCGCGTGCTCCACGGAGTCCGCGTGGCGGCCGTTGATGGCCACGCGGGCGCCCTCGTGTGCCAGCGCCTTCGCTACGGCGCGCCCCAGCCCCTTCGTGCTCCCGCATACCAGGGCGACGCGGCCCGCCAGACCCAGGTCCATGGGCGGGAATTTAGGGGCGGGGAGGTACCCTGGTTAGAAGTAGGGGCGCAGCATGCTGCGCCCCTACCTTTCGTTCAGTCGGCGACGGCGACTTGAGCCGCCTCGAGCCGCACCGCGCAGCACTTCAGCTCCGCCATTTTCGCGTACGGATCGAGCACCGGATTGGTCAGCAGATTGGCCGCCGCCTCGCGGAAGTGGAACGGCACAAACACCTGGCCCCGTGCCACGCGCTCGGAAATCCGGCACGAGCTCACCATGGTGTTGCGGCGCGAGGTCAGTCGCACGAGGTCGCCGTCCTCGAGCCCGAGCTCGCGCGCGTCGTCGGGGTGGATCTCGACGGTCGGCGTGGGCTCCCGCTGGTCGAGCCCCGACGCGCGCCGGGTCATGGTGCCCGTGTGCCAGTGATACAGCTGCCGCCCCGTGTTCATCACGAACGGATACGCCTCGTCGGGGAGCTCGACGGGCGGCGCGTACTCGACGGGAACGAACGTGCCCTTCCCATCTGCGGTCGGGAACCGGTCGTCGAAGAGAAACGAGGTTCCGCTGGAGTCGTCCGTCGGCACCGGGTACTGCAGTCCCGCCCCTTCGAGCCGCTGGTAGGTCACGCCCCGCCACGATGGAGTCACCCGCGCGATTTCTCGCATCACCGCTTCAGCCGTCTCGAAGCGAGTCGTGAGCCCCAGGCGGTTCGACAGGTCGATCAGGATCTCGAGGTCGCCCCGCGCCTGCCCCGGGGTGGCCGCCGCCTTGCGGGCGAGCTGAATGCGACGCTCGGTGTTCACGAACGTGCCGGTCTTTTCGGCGAAACTCGCGCCGGGCAGGACCACGTCGGCGTAGCGGGCGGTCTCCGTCAGGAACAGGTCGTGCACCGCGAGGAACTCGAGCTCCTGGAACCAGTGCTCGGCGTGTGCGACGTCGGGATCTGAGATGACCGGGTTTTCACCCATGATGTACATCCCCCGAACCCCGCTCTCCGGCTTCACGATCTCGGTCACCATGAGCCCCTCCTTCAACGAGAGGGACTCCGGCGGAACGCCCCAGGCCGCGGCGTACTCCGCGCGGTTCTTCGGGTCCTTGACCGGTCGGTAGTCGGTGTACACGAAGGGAATCGCGCCCACGTCGGAAGCACCCTGCACGTTGTTCTGCCCCCGCACCGGCATCATCGCGGCACCCCAGCGCCCGATCATCCCGCAGGCGAGCATCAGATTCAGGAGCGACGTGACGAGATCCGTCCCGTTGGCGTGCTGCGTGAGCCCCATCGCCCACAGCGTGCTGGTGCGCGGCCCGTTGGCGTAGATCTCGGCGGCCCAGCGGATCCGGTCCGCGGGGACGCCGGTGATCTTCGCGGCCACGTCCGGCGTCATCGCCTTGACCGACTCCCGCACCTTCTCGAAGTCGTGCATCCGCTCGGCGACGAACCCCTTGTCCTCGAGCCCCCGCGTAACGATGTGATGCAGCATGGCGTTGAAGAGCGCCACGTCGGTGCCCGGCTGCATCTGCAGGTGGATGTCCGCCCGGCCCGCGAGCTCGGTCTTGCGGGGGTCGGCCACAATGAGCGTCGCGCCGCGTTCGTGGGCCCGCTTGATGGCAGCGCCGAACACCGGGTGCGACTCGGTGGTGTTCGCGCCGGCGATGAAGATGACGTCGGCGGCGTGCTCCACCTCGCGCATCGAGCCCGAGGCGGCCGAGGTATTGAGCGCGCGCTGCATCGCCGCGACCGACGTGGAATGGCACAGACGCGTGCAGTGATCGATGTTGTTGGTGCCGAGCGCGGCGCGGAACATCCGCATCATGAGGTAGTTCTCCTCGTTCGAGCACTTGGCCGAGGAGAAGCACGCCAGGGAAGCCGGGCCGCGCTCGGCTTTCAAGCGCAAGAGCTCCTGCGCCGTGAGCTCGAGGGCCTCATCCCACGTGGCCTCGCGGAACGGCTCGTACCAGGACGGCGGGGTCGCGACCCGGTCCCGAATGTCCAGGTCCACGCGCTCCAGCAGCGGCAGGTCGCGCACCGCCTTTCCCACCGAGCGCGGCGGGCCCGCCGGCTTCGGGTTCTGGCCCTCCCCCTCGATGGTCTGCCACGGCCCGCCCCGGCGATTCGCACCGCTGCCCCCGCGCCAGACCCAGCGGCCCTGCTCCTTCTCCCAGCCCTTGCGGATCAGCGGCTTCGTGAGGCGATCGTGGTGCTGGGGAAAGTCGTAGCCGAACCGGCCCTTCACGCAGGTCGAGCCCTGGTTGGGAGTGTCGAGCTCGATGTCCGGAGAGGTGACGCGCATGACCTTGTCGCCGACGACGTGCAAATCCACCTGGCAGCCGACGCCGCAGTAGGGGCAGACCGAGCGGACCGTCTTGTCCGGGTGGAGGATCTTCGCGGGCGCGAACCGCTCGCGCGGCATCACCTCGAAGATCGCGCCCGTCGGGCATACCCGCACACACTCGCCGCACCACGTGCAGCCCGCCTTGTCCGGGTCGCCGTCCGCGCCCACGATGATCTCGGTGTGCTCACCCCGTTGGCCCACGTCCAGCACGCCCACCACCTGGATGTCCTCGCACGCCCGTACGCAGCGCGTGCACAGGATGCACGTGCTCATGTCGTGCCGGATCATCGGGTCGCCGGGCCGCTCGTCGCCATGGCGCAGCACGAGGTCGCGCTCCCCGAGCGGCGTGGGACGGACTCCATAGCGCACGACGTACTCCTCGAACTCGTTGCGAGCCTTCGGCCCGCCTCGGCTGCCGTTCCCCAGGTGCTCACCCGGATAGCGCTCGAGCAGCAGCCGGAGCACGCCCTTACGGTTTTCGACCGCCGCATGGGACTCGGTCTGCACTACCATCCCGTCCGCCACCTTGGTGGCGCACGCCGGGAGCAGCTTTGCCTGCCCCTCCACCGACACCAGGCAGATGCGGCAATTCCCGACTACGGGCAGCTTGGGATACCAGCACAGGGTGGGGATGTCCGAGATCCCTGCGGCGCGGGCCGCTTCGAGGATCGTTTGTTCGGGGTCGGCATTGACGGAGCGGCCGTTGAGCGTGAGGGTCGCCATGACCCTTGAAGATTAGACCCGGCGGGGGGGACCCGGCAACCGGCCGAGCGGCCAACTGCCTGATCTGCAAGGGGGATACGTGCTGAAACACGATCGTCGTCGAGAACTAAGGGGAGACTCGTCATGGAAAAGGCGTTCCCGGTTGTCGGATACGGCGTTGCCGGGCAAAACGCTTGCCGCACGCCTCACCCGGCAACGTGATATTCGGCAACGGGTTGACGGAGTGAGTGGAGCGGACGTGGTTACTCCGACACGTTCAGCGCCGTGTCCAGCTGACGCTCGGGCTTCGTTGCCGTGAAACCGGCGCTCGCCTTCCCCCGGCGGCGGCGCACGATCTCCCAACCACCGTACTGGGCATGCAGCGCTTCCGGGGCGAGCGGGATCACCTCGGTTGCCGAGGGGCTGGGGAGGACACGTGCACGCCGCCGGGGCGGGTGCGCAGCTGCAACTCGGCGAGCAGCGCGTGTCGGTCGCGCGCACGCGCCGGCGCGAGGGCGGCGGGATCGATGATCACCAGGCTCGGCGCCACGTCCGGGAACCAGCTGCCGAAGGTGACGACCAGCGCCTGGAACCGGCCGGCCAGCTGTTCGGTGACGGCCCGGCTCTCCGCCCCTTCCACGGCCGCGAGGTCGTGATCCACGAGGAAGACCTCGGCGTCGTGCGCCGCGATGAACAGGGCGGCCGGGAGCGCGGCCGCGCCGACCACGACGGCCAGGTCACCGGGCTCGAGCCGGCGCACCGCGTTCACGAGCAGGCCATCCGGTTCGAGGCCCCAGTGCGTCGGGGCGCGCTGCGCGGCGCGCAGCGCGCGGTGCTTCTGGCGCCAGCGGGGGAACGAAGGCAACCGCAGCCGCCGGGCGATGATCCGGTCGACATGCTCGAGCAGCAGCACCTCGGTGAGGAGGTACTGACCCGCGGCGCTCTCTTCGAGCTCGCGCACCGCTTCGTCGCCGATCACCAGCAGATTTTCGCGGGTGAGCGCGTTCTTGTACTCCTCGATGCGCTGCAGCAGGAACTCCTGGTACTCCTGCTTGAGCGAGCGCGGCGGCCGCCGCGCGGTCCGGGAGCGCTGCTCCCCCGACAGGCTCAGCATGGCTCCACGTGCACGGTGACTTCGTGGAGCTGCAGGTCGCGCTTGAGGCGCTCCTCCACCTGGTCGGCGATCGCGTGGGCGGACTCCACGTCCGCGTGGCGGTCGACGGCGATCGTCACTTCGGCGTAGCGCAGGTCGGACGGGCCGCGCGAGCGGATGCCGTAGGCGCCCTTCACGCCGGGCACCGCCTGCGCGGTCTCCTGGATGTCCCGGGTCGGGATCGCGCGCTGGTCCACGAGCACCGGCACCGTGCGCTCGAGGATCCGATACGCCACGAATACGATCACCAGCGCGACGACGATCGCCACCGCCGAATCGATCCACCACCAGCCCTGGCGCGTGAGTAGGATGCTGACCAGCACGCCGACCGTAATGAAGACGTCGGCCCGGGTGTGCGCCGCGTCGGCGACGAGCAGCTCGCTGCCGAGCTCGGTTCCCCGGCGGTGCTCGTACCACGTGATCAGCACGTTCACGCCCAGGGTGAGGACCAGGAGCGCGAGCTGAAAATCGCTGACGTCGACCCGATGGCTGCCGCTCACGAGATGATTGACTGCCTCCCGCACCAGCTCGAAACAGGTGATCGACAGGAATCCCACGATGGCCAGCGCGCCGAGCGTCTCGAATTTCCCGTGGCCGTACGGGTGGTCTTCATCGGGCTCCTTCGCAGCCACCCGGACGACGATCAGGGCGAGCACGTTGTTGAGCGCATCGACGCACGAATCCACCGCCCCCCCGAGCACCGCGAGGGAGCCGGACGAGAGCCCCACCGCGAGCTTGACTCCGACGACCGCCAGGTTGGCGGCGAGGAGACCGATAAAGACTCGGCGGACCAGGGCGGACGCCGGCATGGACAGGACTGCAAGGTTGTAAGGGACAGCGGTTTAGTCAACGGCCCGGAGGAGGGCACCCTTCAGGTAGCCGGTCTCCGGTACGTTCACCAGCTCCGGGTGGTCCCGGCCGGCCCCGGTGACGGCGAGAAGCTGGAGGCGACGGCCCGCATCCCGCGCGGCGGCGGCCACCATGTCGAGGAAGACGGCGCGGCTCACATGGTAGGAGCAGGAGCAGGTGAACAGCACGCCGCCCGGGGCGACGAGGCGCATGGCGCGAAGGTTGATCTCCTTGTAGCCGGCGATCGCCCGGGGCACGCTCTGTTTCGCCTTGGCGAACGCCGGGGGATCGAGCACGATCGTGTCGAACAGCTCTTCGCGCCGCTCCAGGTCACGCAACAGATCGAACGCGTTGGCCTCACGCCAGGTGATGTTCGTGATCTCGTTGAGGGTGGCATTCTCGCGCCCCCGCGCCAACGCATCGGCGCTCGAGTCCACCGCCACCACCTCGCCGGCGCGCCGAGCGACGTGGAGGGCGAACGAGCCGTGGTAGGTGAAGAGATCGAGCGCCCGGCCCGCGCCGGTGTGCTCCCCCACGAGGACGCGGTTCTCGCGCTGGTCGAGGAACGCTCCGGTCTTCTGACCGGTACGCGGTGCGGCAAGGTAGCGAATGCCGGCCTCCTCCACGGCCACCGTGTCCGGAACCGCGCCGCACGCCGGCACGATCTCGAGCGGCAGTCCCTCGTGGCGCCGCACGGTGGTGTCGTTGCGGAGCAGGATCCCTTCGGGCGCGAGTGCGGCGCCGATCCCGTCCAGCACGTCCACGCGTACCTGCTCGAGTCCCGCCGAGAGCAGCTGGGCCACGACGTACGGTCCGTAGCGATCCACCACGAGGGATGGCAGGCCGTCCCCTTCGCCGTGGACCACGCGGTACGCGGTGGCCGGGATGCCGGCCCGCCGCCGCACAGCCGCGGCGATCCGGTCGGCCCACCACGTTGCGTCGATGGCCTCGCGACCCCTGGTGAGCAGGCGCAGCCGGATTTCCGACGTGGGAGAGTACAGGGCCTGGCCGAGGTGCCGCCCGCGACGGTCGGTGACGGTGACGATGCCCGAGGCATCGCGCGGCTCGTCGTAGATGTCCGTGCGATAGATCCAGGGATGCCCCGCCTGCCAGCGCGCGGCGCCCTTCGCCGATACGATGACGGCCCGCGTCGTGACCGCGCTGTCCGTCACTTCTTCCGGTCCGGACGCAGCTTGGCCGCGTCGCGCAGGTACATATGTTTCAGCTCACGTTGCGGCTTGGCGGTGTAGAAGTGGAGCAGCACGCGGATGCAGCGCGGGACGCCGTCGGGGACCGCGACCTCCGCGGCGCCGAGCAGGGGCACGTCGCTCCAGCCGAGCAGGCGCGCGGCTCGCGCGGGATACTCGGCTGTGAGATCCGGGGACGAGGTGAAGATCGCGCTCTCTACCTCCTCGGGCTGGAAGCCGTTCGCATCCTGGAGCGCGCGCAACAGCTCGGCGGTAGCGTCCAGGATCGCCTGGCCGGTGTTGGCCGGGGCGGTGGTGGCGCCGCGCAGTCCACGCAGAGTTTTGCTCATGGCACTCGCTGGTCAGTTGCGCTTGATGGTGATCACGGACGCGGGCGTTCTCAAGGGGCGCGATCCGGTCGAGGCGTGCCGCCGGGCTGGTTGTGGCGCTGGCCCGGGCCCTGGTGGGCGCGCTCGCGGTGCCGGTGATCGTGAACGACCGCGTGGACGTGGCCCTCGCGGCCGGCGCGGCAGGGGCGCACCTGGGCCAGGAGGACCCGCCCTTGGACCGGCTCCGCTCCCATGTGCCGCCCGGATTCCTGCTCGGCCTCTCGGTCGGCTCTCCGGCCGAGGCGGAGCGGGGACGCGCCTGGCCAGCGGACTACTGGAGCGTGGGTCCCTGCTTCGCCACGGCGAATAAGCCCGATGCCGGCGCGCCGCTCGGGGCCGAGGGATTCGGACGACTCGCGCGGCTCGCCCCGGCCGGGACGCCGGTGATCGGGATCGGCGGCGTGACCGCGGCCAACGCGCCCGCCCTCGCGCGGGCCGGCGCGGCCGGCGTGGCCGTCATCGGTGCAGTATGGGAGGCTAGCGACCCGGCCGCTGCGGCGCGCGCGCTGCGCGCTTCAATTGCTTGACGCGCTGAATGGCGGCCAGGTGCTCGGCGTAGGTGGCCGAGAAGATGTGCTTGCCGTCGGGCTGCGCCACGAAGTACAGGAATGGCACGTCGGCGGGATAGAGCGCTGCGAGCAGGCCGGCGCGCCCCGGCTGGCCGATGGGGCCCGGCGGGAGCCCGGCGTGCAGATATGTGTTGTAGGGTGAGCGCACCGCCAGGTTCTTTTCCCACACCCTTCTGAGTCGCCGTCCATAGGCGTAGCTCACTGTCGGGTCGGCCTCGAGCCGCATCCCCCGTTTCAGCCGGTTGTGGTAGACCGCGGATACGAACGGCCGGTCGGGGTCGTAGCGCACCTCTGCCTCGACAATCGAGGCGAGGGTGACGAGCTCGTGCCGCGAGAAATGCAGGGAGTCGAGGCGCGCCTGCCACTCCGGGCTCCACTGCTGGGTGAACTGGTGCGTCATGACGCGGACCAGCTCCCGTGCCCCGATCCCGAGCGGCAGCAAGTACGTCGTAGGGAACAGGTATCCCTCGGCGCTGGGCGCCTCGGCGGGAACGCCGACGCTCACGAGCAAGCTCGAGTCCTCGGCTGCCGCGAGGAAGGAATCCCGCGGAATCTTGAGCTGGGCCCGGGCGAGGTCCGCCACCTCGGCGAGCCGCAGGCCCTCCCGCACGGTGAAGCG
>WNGO01009692.1_pt1 | contig 11621 bp, 15 predicted proteins | sample 5400511 | NCBI WGS metagenome assembly WNGO01 (sample SAMN13153380, study PRJNA577476) | soil metagenome | isolation source: 20 cm soil or saprolite under Garry oak tree replicate 2 | place: USA:California | collected 2016-06-15
AAACAGGTTGCGAGAAGGCGAACGTGAATGCGGCCACCATCACGCGCCAGAGCAAATCGAATCTGGCCCTGGCTTTTGTTTCGTTAGGCCGTGAGCGCAAACGCGACATCACGATTTTCTACGCGTTCTGCCGCGTGGTCGATGACATTGCCGATTCGGCGGAACTGAGCGTCATCGAGAAACGAGTGCGTCTGGCGAGCTGGCGTCAGATGCTTCGCACCAGCGCTCCGGACGAGCCGCTGCTCGCCCGCGATATGCGGCAATTGATGCACAAATATTCGCTGCCGCCAGAGATGCTGGAGGAAATTATTTCCGGCGTGGAAATGGATTTGAGCATCCTGCGATATTCCACCTTCAAAGAGCTTCGCCTCTATTGTTACCGCGTCGCCAGCGCAGTTGGCCTGGTGAGCATCGAAATTTTCGGCTATCGAAATCCGCGCTGCCGAGAATATGCGATCGATCTTGGGCTCGCCTTGCAAATGACAAACATCATTCGCGACGTCGCGAAGGATTTTCAGGCAGGCCGCATTTATCTGCCGCAGGAAGATCTGGCGCGGTTCCATTATTCGGAAACGGAGCTGGCGAAACAACAGTACAACGAGCACTTCCTACAGTTGATGCAGTTCGAGGCGGCTCGCGCGAGAGAATTCTTCACCAGTGCGGCAGATGAGCTCCCTCCTGAAGACCGCCGCGCGATGGCGCCTGCAGAAATAATGGGCTCCATTTACCGCGCCCTTCTTCGGCGGATTGAACTGGACAAATTCCGAGTTTTCGAAAAAGAATACCGCTTGAGCAGTCTGGAAAAAGCAGGTCGGATCACGGCGCAGTTGTTCAAATCTTTTTTGAATTGGCCGCGTCGAGCATCCGTCTGACTTCCTGGCTGCGAAATATTACCAAGACAAACCTATGAAAATGAAATCTCTGAGAATTCTGTCGGCGATCACGATTGCATTGGCTGTGTTCGGCACAACCCTGTACGCGCAAGGCACCGACACGCGCACTAGCCACCCGGTTATGGACGGGACAACCATCACGAAGGCCGACGCTGAGAAGAAATATCCGCCGAAATCAGGAACTTATCCACCCGGGAGTCGCGACGCGCATGATCCTTCCGGCGTTGTTTCCAGCCCATATCCGCCATATCAAAAGTACAATTGCTCGAAGATTAACCACGGCGGGTTGGTGCTCGATGTACGTGCGAAGCAAGTCTTTGTTTATCCCTAATACCGGTTCGACCGGACAAAGGCTGAATTGAGGCGGGTCCGCGACACCTGCCCGGCTCCGCTACCAATGTCGCAAACTAAAAGCAAATTATGCGAACTACGATTCTCACGATTAGCTCGGTCATTGCAGTCAGTTGCTGCATGCTGACGTCATGTGACACTCCGGTAGGCCAGGGCGCAGCATGGGGTGCTGCCACCGGAGCCATCATCGGCGGCGCTGCGACTGGTAATGTGCGCGCCGCATCAATCGGAGATCAGGGTTTTTTTATAGCCCTTATACAGGTCGCGTCTACGATCTCCGCGGTGTACCGCCCGGTGGACTTACTCGCGACGTTGATACGGGTCGCCTTTTCCGCAAGCCATAGTCGGCACGCCGCGCTTCGGCCCATTGAGTGCTTTTAACGCCCTTGCGCCTGCAGCTTGTCGACCAGCGCTCGCGCTTCGTCTGTCATGTTGAGTAATTCCGGCCACGGTCGGTGATAGTTTTCGCCCGGTAATTTGCGCGTCGCGTCAAATCCCATGTGGGAACCGATGTTCTGTTCGCTCGGTGCGTGATCGAGCGAGTCGCTTGGATTCTTGATGACCGTGGTGTCCCGGGCGGGATCGGTGTTTGCGCACAATCGAAAAAGCACCTCACTCGTGTTATGCACGTCGCAATCTTCGTCTACTGCGATGATATACTTGCTGAACATCATTTGTCCCATCCCCCAGAGCCCATGCATCACTTTGAAAGCCTGATAGGGGTATTGCTTCCGGATACTCACAAAAACCAGATTGTGAAACACCCCTTCGGGCGGCAACGTTATGTCCACAATCTCCGGAAAATTCATCTTGAACACCGGCAGAAGAATTCGAACGGACGCGTCGCCTATGTAGAAATCTTCCATTGGCGGTTTGCCTACGATCGTTGTCGGATAAATCGCATCCCCCCGGTGCGTGATCGCGGTCAGATGGAAAACGGGATAGTTTTCGATTGCGGTGTAAAATCCGGTATGATCGCCAAATGGCCCTTCCGGGCGCATCTCGCCTGGCTGCACATAGCCTTCCAAAACAAAGTCGACGTCTGCCGGCACCTCCAGGTCGATGGTTTTGCACCTAATCAGCTCGATTGATTTCCTTCGCAGGAACCCGGCAAATAACAGTTCGTCCAAACCGTCCGGCAACGGTGCAGTTGCCGCGAATGTGTAAACCGGATCCCCACCCAGCGTGACAGCCACCGGCATCCTCTCCCCGCGTTCGTAATAGCGTTTGCCGTGGCGGGCGCCAACTTTATGAAGTTGCCAATGCATCCCGAGCGTGCGCTCGTCGTACACTTGCATTCGGTAAATGCCCACATTGCGCGCGCCAGTCTCAGGATCGCGCGTATGTACATTTGGCAGGGTGACGAAACGCCCGCCGTCTTTCGGCCAGCATTTGAGGATGGGAAGATCGAGCAACGAAAAACCGCCGCCACGCTCGATTTCATGCACCACTTCCTGGCACTGCGCGTCTCGCACTGATTTCGGCCGCGCATGCAGCAGATGGATTCCTTGTTTAAGTAAATTCCAGCCTTCGCGCAGATCGGTGGGGGGTTTTGCTTTCAGGATGAGCTGAATTTCGCGCGCGACATCTTCAACGTCGGAAACCTGTAACGCCATGGCCATGCGGCGGCGCGATCCCATGGTGTTAATTGCGACCGGGAATTCCGATTTTTTCCCATCCACAATCGGTTGCTCGAACAACAGAGCTTTTCCGCCGCCCGGCGATTTCATCTCGCGGTCTGCCCATTCGGCAATGAGCAGTTCGGTGTCGACAGGAATTGCGACGCGCTTCAGTTCGCCCGCTTGTTCAAGGGCATCGAGGAACTGTCGAAATGAGCGGTAAGCCATGGATCAGACCCGCTGAAATACTCGTTCGTCGCACGCGGCAACGCGACAGAATTTTTGATCGGCTCTAATGCGATGTGACGTATTGGAAGGACACCGCTTTGCCGTGGGCGAAAGTAACGAGCTTGCCAGGATAAGGGACGCTTGGCGGGAACCACGAATAACAAAACGGATCGTACAAAGGCGCCCCGAAATATTCGTCCAACGGTTCATACGGGTAGTACGGGTAGCTGGCGTAATAAGTGTAAACCCAAGTCTCCGTAGTACCGCCGCCCATGTTGCCGATAATTCTTCGATCGGGCGAACCCCACGCCAGCCACACGGCGGGTCGTGACATACCGATTCGAATTTGCCCCTGGTTTACCAGCGCCTGCTCTTTGTGTGAAATACTCTGGTAAAGATCTGGATGCTCAGAAATTCGCGTTTGGGGCGTTGAACAACTGGTGAGAAAGAGCGCGCCTGCCGCAACAGCCAACGCCGATGCGGGAAGGAAAGAGCAACGCTTCATGCCGCGAGCAAATCATACCGACCGCTGAGTTGGCAAGCCAAACTCCAGTTACGGTGGAGTGAGGTATCGGAAGAACACAACTCTGCCGTTCGAGAAGGTGACGCCTCGGGACGGGTGCACGAACTTTGGAGGGATATACGACCAGTCGAATGGCCCGTAAGAGTACGGTCCGCCGTAGCTTGGAGGTGTTTCGTAGCGTAGATAGACCCACGTTTCAGTAGCGCGACCGTCCATGTTGTCAGGAATCTTTTGATCGGGTGTGCCCCAGCCCAACCACACCGCGTCCATGGTCATCCCTGCGCGAATCTGTCCTTGGCTGACCAATGCCTGGTCTCTCGGCGAGAGGCTCTGATACATCTCCGGATGTTGTGAAATGCGGCCTCCTGTAGTTCCGCAACCGCTGAAAATCAGCGCCCCAGCCGTTATCGCGAATGTCAGCGCGACGCGCGCCACTCGACCCTGCATCTGGTACGATGATGCGTCCGCCGTTTTGCGTCAATGAATTGGGTTGGTTGATTCACTGTCGCCTTCCCAGTAACGTGTCGCTGCAATGCAGGACCGTTACGGCCACCGGATTTCCTATCTGCGCGTCTCGATCACGGACCGCTGTAACGAGCGCTGCACCTATTGCATGCCGCAGGAGTTGCAGGAGTGGTTGCCGCGCCACGAAATCTTGACGTACGAAGAGACCCTGCGGCTCATTCGCATCGCGGCCGAGCTCGGCGTCTCGAAAGTGCGAATTACCGGTGGTGAACCGCTGACACGTCGGGGCATACTCGATTTCGTTAAGCAAATTCCTGAGATTCCGCGGATCACGAGCATTGGTCTTTCGACGAATGGGACCTTGCTCGCACGCGAAATCACGCCCGCTAAGACAATGGCGGAAGCGTTGCGCGATGCCGGTGTGCAATCGGTGAATATTTCACTCGATACCCTCAATGCCGCAGTTTATTCGCAGATAACGGGTCGGGATTTCCATGCACAGGTGCTTGATGGAATTGACGCGGCGATCGTCGCAGGGTTCGACCAGATCAAACTCAATGCAGTCCTCATGCGGGACCGCAATGAAGATCAACTGCTGCCGCTAATTGAATTCGCTGCAGCGCGAAACCTTCTGCTTCGGTTTATCGAATTGATGCCGGTGAGCACCACGGAAGTTCTAAACGAGAGTAATTTCATGCCGGTGATGGAGGCGAAACGGCTAGTCGAGTCGGCTTACGGGAGCCTGATTCCGGAGACGGAGTTTCGAACGAATGGTCCAGCCACTTACTATCAGATTCCGGGACGCGCACAGCGCATAGGTTTCATCGGTGCAATGACGAACATGCATTTCTGCGAGAACTGCAACAAGCTGCGGCTCACGTGTGATGGAAAGTTGCGCCCATGTCTTGGGAGCTATTTGGAGTTTGACATCATGGAACCATTACGGGCGGGCGCGAGCGATGAACAGCTCAAGCAGTTTTTTCTCAACGTGGTCGACCGAAAGCCGCAGGAACACGATTTTCGAAACAATTACCAGCCCAATCGCAAAATGATTGCAATTGGCGGGTGAGCTGTGACGGGCCGCTTTTTTGAGCTGTCATGTTGAGCGAAGCGCTGCAACGAAATGCGAAGCATGAGGCCAGGCTTTCAAACATCTCTGACTGGAGAACATGATCAGAGATTCTTCGCTTCGCTCAGAATGACAGCATGGGAAAGATGAAAAGACTCACTCACATCGATTCCGATGGTCGCGTGCAAATGGTTGATGTTTCAGCGAAGCCGCTCAGTAAACGAAGAGCCGTTGCACGAGGGAAAATCCGGCTCCAGCGGGAAACGCTCGATCTGATCGCAAGAGATCAAATCGCCAAAGGCAATGTGTTCGCGACCGCGCGCATTGCCGGAATTCAGGCCGCCAAGCAAACTGCGCAGCTCATTCCGCTTTGCCATACTTTGCCGCTCGGCCAGGTAAACATCGATATTGTTGCTTCCAAGGACGGTGCGGAAGTGAAATGCACCGCGCAGACAATTGCGCAAACGGGAGTCGAGATGGAGGCCCTGGTCGGTGTCACCGTTGCACTGCTCACCATTTACGACATGTGCAAGGCAGTGGACAATGAGATGATCATTTCCGCCGTGCAATTGTTTGAGAAGACGAAAAGCGCGGTAGCAGCGGTCCATGATCGCCGCAGCGGAAAAACGCGGCGCTCATAGAGACGCCGCTACAAGTATGCAAATACAAGTTGGTATCATCACGATTTCTGATCGCGCCAGTGCGGGCGATTACGACGACTTAGGCGGGCCGGCTTTGAGACAAGTCGCCCAAAAGATTGGCTGGCACGTTCTGGCGGAAGCGATTGTGCCAGACGAGATCGGACAGATTCAGGAAACAATTCGATCGTTTGCCAGGCAAGGTTGCGGCTTGATTCTGACGACGGGAGGCACGGGTATCAGCCCGCGTGATGTTACGCCGGAAGCGATTCGTGCCATGATGCGAGTAGAATTGCCCGGATTCGGAGAAGTGATGCGCGCCGAATCGATGAAGATTACGCCCAACGCCATTCTCTCACGCAATCTCGCCGCGGTCGTAGATCAGGCTCTGGTGATCGCGCTCCCGGGAAAGCCGAGCGGCGCTGTGGAATGTCTCAGCTTTGTCCAAGGCGCAATCCGGCATGGCGTCGCGCTTGCGCAACGCATGCCGACGTCGTGCTGAAACTTTCGGTACGCATTTAGTTCGGCCAGATCAGCAGGCGCATCAGCTGCGCGCCATAGTTCGTGAGATGCGCGTTTGCTCCGCGGCCAGAAACTATATCGCGGGTGAGATAGGAACACTCCGTCGCACTGTCTTTTACGTAGCTTACCTCCGGCTGCGCTACACGTCTGTCGGTTGATTCAATTCTCAAGGGGACACCGGAACGCGCGAACGAGACTTCCCATGACGATCCACTTCGTTTTCCTGCTGCGAGCATCGAGGGATACAGCGTTGGCAAATCGAAATGCCGCGCCTTCGGCAACGTGATCTTATAGAATGTCCCTTCAGCGACGAGAAATTCGGGAATCGTGAGTGCCGGATTCTTTCGGAGCGCCAAATAGAGACGCGCCACGTCGAGACCGGCGAGGTTCATCCCGTTGTAGAGGCCATGGCGATTGGGATCGTTCCTAAAAAATGTGTTGTACCAGGCTTCGAATTGGCGACTAAACATCAGGCACAATTCCAGATGCAGATGTGCGCGTTCGCGGTTTATGCCTGTTCCGGTGTAACCCATTACCCCGATAGGCTGACTGCGCCTCACCGTCTCCCCGGGCTGCACTGCGACCGAGCTGAGATGTCCGTACAAACTATAGTAGTTCGAGCCGTCCCACCGATGCTCGATCACGATGTATTTGCCATAGTTTGAGTAGCCAGGCACGAGATTGACGTGCACGACTTCGCCATCGGCAATGGCGCGCACTTCGTCGAGCGGCTCGCCATTTGCATCGCGGTGCACGGACCGGATATCAATTCCTTCGTGAAAGCGGGTATAAACCACGCCTCCGCCAGTGCTTTTCGGATCACGCACAAAGCCGTATTGGCCGCCCTCCCATGGTGTCGATTTCACGCCGTTGTAGTCTCGGTCGACAGATTGGTAAAAAGCGGAGCCGTCTCCAGAAAGGAGGGCATCATTGTCCGTGGGCAGAACAAGATCGAGAACCTGATTTTGTGCGGTTTGAATTGTCATCGGAGCAGAGAAAAGGAGAGCGAAAGCAACTGCGGCGAACAATAGTCGCATGGACGATGAACCGTTAGCGCTTTCGTTGGCCGAGCAAGCGCCACTGTTTCTTCATTAGCTCGATATCCGCGGCTGTTAGTCCGGACGGAATGTAAATCTTGCCGTCCGACACTCGCTTGTCGATCTGTAGTTCGGTGATCATTCGACCATTGATGAACACAAACAGGAACCCGCCCCGGCGCTCGACGCTCAAGGTATCGAGCACGACGCCCCCGTGCTCGTCGAGCTGAAACAATGCGCCAAAGGTTCCGTCCCATCGTGCTCGGTAATCCACGGCGTTTTTTGAATGGCAACATCTTTCCCGGAAGACGTCGCGCGCGCGGGCATTGAGAACACGTCCGTATCTTGAGGGTTTGCTTGCGCATGTATGCGGAACGTGCAGTGTCGTTGTTTCGCTGCCGCATCAGTGAGCGCAAAAACCAGACAAGACACGAATACACAGAGGGTTCTCATGCCGATTGACTGCGAAAGCATTCAGCGAGTTCATAAAGGGTTTGACAGCAATTTTGCAACCCAGAAAAGTTTTGGGGCTGTTTAGGGCCTCATGAAGCGCCGCCTTGTTTTGCTCGTTCTGATGGTTTTTGTGGCTGGGGACATGTTCGGCCAGGACGCTACGCCCACGCCCACGCCGGGGCGAAAACGAGGTTGGTTGAGCCGCATTCTTCATCCGTTTTCTCCAAACGTCGTTCCGCAATATAAAGATCCACGGCTGCGTGGTCTGGCTCTCGACCTGCAAATCACTCCCCAAACCGTGAAGTTATCTGAAGTCCGCCAGCTCAGCGTGAAAGTAACCCTGGCAAATCTGTCCAAACGTCCCGTCACACTCGATTTTCCCACGACTCAACGCATTGAAATCTATCTCACTAATTCTGCGGGCGATGTCCTGACAAAGTGGTCTGAGAACCACGCGATCGCTGAAAAGGCTGGGACACTTTTAATTAACCCGTCCGAGCGGATCGAGTACAACGAAACAATCTCGACCCGCGAGCTTACGCCCAACAAAGTTTTCATAGCCGAGGTTTTCTTTCCTCAATTTCTGGAGCTGCGCATTCGGCAAAAGTTCCTGGCAGTGCCTTGAGCCGGAGAGTTGATTGTTAACAGCTAATGGCTAATAGAGCGGACCGTGGGCGTCGATCAACCGTCAACTACACACTATCAACTTTTTTCCGACTACCACATGCACCCGCAGGGACATCGTGTGCAGCAATACACGCAGGAATTGCTCCAGCCCTGGGCGGATTCGGCGCGGAGATTAGGTTTAAAGGATATCGCTTTCACCGATCACGATCGTTACCACGCCGGAATCGATTTTGATGAAATCAATCGGTTGCGGGAACGAAATCCGGATTTGCGGGTCCGCGCGGGGATCGAGTTGGATAACGATCGCGTCCATTCACCGGCCGGCCGCAAATGGATCGAAAAAAATTGGGACAAGCTGGATTTCGTTCTCGGGTCGGTGCATTTCCTGGAGCGCGCCGATCAGATGTTCGACAGCGTGCCCGATGGCGCGGCGCAATTCGAGGGCAGGAACATCGACGAGATGTACGCCGATTACTTTCGCCGTCTCCGCGAACTAATTGCGACGGGGTTGGTCGACTCTCTCGCCCACTTGGATCTGATCAAAATCCATGGACATCGCCCGACGGCGGACATCGGCACGTTGGTTAATGAGACACTTGAATTTATTCATGCGCGCAATCTTGCGATTGAGCTTTCCACCGCCGGATGGCGAAAACCAGTGAACGAACTTTATCCCAGCGATTCAATCATCGAGTTGGCGATGGAGAAGGGGATTCCATTTACGACCGCCTCCGATGCGCACTCACACGTCCAACTTGGCGAAAATTTTGCGAACCTCGCGAACAAGATGGCCGAAATCGGCATTCGCCGGGTTTGCGTTTTTGAAAACCACAAACGTGCCGAGGTGCCGCTATAACTGTAGATCGAGCTGCGATTGTCTCTCCGCAGAAAACGCCTGTTCTGTTTCCGGCGGCAGCGGCAGACCGAAGCCGAGCCGTTCGGCGAGACGTTGACACGTCTCCGGTGCAAACCCTTCAAAGTGATTGCCGGCAAATGCCCAGACACTGCGCACGTCTGCAAGATGCCGCTGAATTTTCAGCGACCAGCTTTCCAACGCGGCTTCGCGTTTCCAGAGTAATTTTCCGTAACGATGGATATGGCCACCATCAACGTCGTATTTTGTTGCGTAATCGCCAAGCAAACGCAGGTAAAGAAAATCAGTGGTGCACGGCAGAAATTCGAAGGGCGCAAGGTTTCGCTCGTTGAGCGGAGTGGTATCAGCCCAGACCCAGCAGATACGGTATTTCTCCACTAGCCGGATAAACTGCGGCCGATGCCAGCCCGCGTGACGAAACTCGACGGCAAACCGGAAATCTCGCGGCAATTGCACGAGGAACTTGCGCAGCGCGTGCTTGCCGTCTTCTGGCGTCAGCGAAGGCGGTAGCTGAATGAGGATGATCTGGAGTTTTGGCCCGAGTAGTTCGATTGCACGGAGAAACGAAATTAGTTCTGCCCCGCAATCGCGGAGACGACAAACGTGGGTGATTTGACGGGGAAGCTTGCAGGTAAAGCGAAAGCTGACTGGAGTCGTTTCGGCCCAGCGGCGAACCGTTGCTTCGGTCGGCGCAGCATGAAATGTAGAATCCACTTCGACGGCCGGGAAATGGCCTGCATAAAATTCGAGCCAGTGCGACGCGGGCAAATCAAGCGGATAAAAGACCCCGCGCCAGTCGTCAAAGCTCCATGCACACGAGCCGATGCGTATCTTCTGTTGATCCGTGAGATTCAAATGAATTCAAACATTAATCGGTTTTGCCCGTGGAAAAAGCTTCTGCCCTAACGAATGTGATTCGACTCGGGTTTGGCATTGCGCGGGGCCGCCGTCTGCCGAAACTTGACTGGCCAGAGAAGTTAATTACCCTGCGACACCGAATGCAATTCCTTATTCGAGTCGTTTTGATCCTGATTGCGGTAGTGTTTTTTGTACCCGAACCGAGCGGGGCCTCGATCATTTTCCGACCGGGCCAAAAAGCGGAGTACGTACCACCGGGCGAGGAAACAATAAGCGGCAATGCGGCGGAGATCTATCAGACCGCGCAGACTGCCGAAAAGGAAAACAACCTCAAACGCGCGATCAGAGCTTACAAGACCCTTGTCAAACGTCACCCAAAAGAAGCGCTGGCCCCCACCGCGCTTTTTCGTGCTGCTCAATTACAGGAACAGACCCACCAATACACTCCAGCAGCCGATTCATATCTCCAGTTGGTGGAAAAATATGCGAGCAGTGCACATTTTGATGAGGCGATCGAGGGGCAATTCCGTGTTGGTGAGATTTTTCTGAATGGAAAAAAATTGAAGGTGTTGGGGATTCCGATCGCGTCTGCGTTGGATCGAGCGGTGACCATTTTCGCGAATGTTGTCCGCACGGCGCCGTACGGAAGATACACGGCATGAGCGCAGTTTAATATTGGCATGGCGCGTGAGAAGCAGGGAGCGAACGATGCAGCGATCCAGGCTTATCAGGCCGTGGTGGACAAGTTCCCAAACGAGCCAATCGCCGTCGATGCTCAATATCAAATCGGTTACATTTGGTTTACGGCTGCGCAGCTAGGCACAAATGACGCCGCTGCCGCAGGGAACGCAAAAACGGCTTTCCAGGATTTCCTCTTCCACTATCCCAAGAGCGAGAAAGCAGCCCAGGCGCGCAAGGATCTCGACATTCTTGAGCACAAACAGACAAACAATTCTTTTAAGGTCGCGAAATTTTACGATAAACAAAAATATTATCGCGCTGCCGTCATATACTACAACGAAGTGATTCGGCAGCAGCCGGGATCAGAGGAAAGCAACCAGGCGAAGAAACGGATCGACCAATTACGCGCCAAATTAGGTGATGCTGTGCTGCAGCCGGCCATACCGGTTTCACAGAACGCAAAGAAAAAAGCCGAAGCGCACCGATTTGGACCTGCCGGAAGTGAATCGGCCAAGCCGGGTGCACCGAATAACGAAGCGCCCCTGCCCGCATCGGACGGCGATAGCTCGCTTCCGCCGCCGGCTTCGCTCGCCCCGGATACCACTACTGCGCCTGAACCTTTGGCGCCTTTGCCAGGCACGGGCACAAGCTCCGATCCTTCGAGCGCTCCCGGAGCATCGGCTTCCCCCGAAGAATCCGCCTTACCGGCGCCTTGAAAGCCTCACTCGCGACAATCCTTTGCCTCGCGATCTCCGGTTGCCTTGGGTATCACGTCGGGCCGGT
>WNGO01002539.1_pt1 | contig 11619 bp, 8 predicted proteins | sample 5400511 | NCBI WGS metagenome assembly WNGO01 (sample SAMN13153380, study PRJNA577476) | soil metagenome | isolation source: 20 cm soil or saprolite under Garry oak tree replicate 2 | place: USA:California | collected 2016-06-15
TATTGGGGTCCACATAATAGCTACGGTCTTCCTCAATAATCCAGCGAAAGTCCTGTGTTAGTACGCCGTTTGCGCCGGCGACCTGGGGGAGAGGTATTTTTGTCACACCGTCAACAACCGTCACCTGAAGATTGCTTGGCACCGGGAAGTTTATGGTAACAGTCGCGGTGTTACTGAACGTTCCCTGTGAGTTCTGCGCCTGGTATGTAAAAGTGGCGGTGGTGGCGACGGTGTTTGGCGTCGCAAGGGTCGCGGTGAACGCTCCATCTGGACTCATATTAACCGATAAGCCCGACGCAGGCGCTACGGTCGACACGGCGACCTGAAGAGGATAGCCCGACGGGTCGCTGTCAAAAGACAGGACGCCGGGGGTCTTGATGGCCAGGTATCCCGCCACGTTCGCGTTGTACGTGGTGTTGCCAGCGGAGGGTGCCGTCCCAATCGCCGCGGCTGTCAGATTCACCGTAGCGAATACACCGGAGGAGCATGCCGTCCCAGTAACAGAACCGTTCGCGCAGTAAGTAAAGGAATCTGAGGTGGCGGTTCCCGTGGGAACATACGTAAATGTTCCGTTTGCGTTGAGCGTCACCGTTCCGTTGGTTGGCGCCGCCAAGAGCTGGACGCCGTAAACATTCGTATCGTTCGCGATCACACCCTTGGATGGATCCGAAACGGTGAACGTCTGTCCCGCAACTAAGGAGGGGTAGGGATCATTTCTGGCTACCGCACCTCCTATTGCGACGGCGGCTGGCAGTCCAGCGCCATTCGCACCGATGTAAGCCAGCATTCCGGTGTCGCGGCCGATCGCGTTACCCGATAGGCTCAACTCACGGTCGAACACTGGAAGGGCCGTCCCGCCTGCGGCAGGCACATTTATCATCACATCGTTAGTCTTGCCTGCGGGCATAAATACTTCGCTCTGAACGCGGGGAATGCCCGGCAGGAGGTTGCCGTCTTCAGCGATGATCGAAAAGCCGCTAGGTGGGGTAGCCGGAGAAACCGCGGTCCCTGTTTGCGATCCGATGATGGAAGGAACGTGCATGCGCAAGCCGGCATTCACCAAGCGCACCAAAACGGTTCCGGTGACTGGGGCTGCAGTTGTGCCCAATGAAGTCGGGAACAGCGAAGCTGGGGCATTAGTCTTGCTGAATGCGACTCCGTTGAAAAGGTAATACAACGGCGTGTAGTTCACCGCCGGCGGATAGCAGGTGTTGACGACCCCTACCGGCGAACCAGGATTGCCGCATTGCCCTGGCTGACCGGACCACACATTGGTCTCTCCGAAACCGGCAGTATTGACCGCCGTGTTGACAGCTCTGTTTTGGACCGGGTCGATTTCACTGAGAAGCAGGTCGATATCCGCGTTGTAGGTCACGGCTGGAACGACTGGTGTGACGCCGGCAGCTGAACCTGGATAAGCGGTGCCGGCTGCAGTCCCGGCGGGCGCGGTGGTAACCACCAGCATTCCGATCAGGCCCATTGGTCCCTGAATCGATGGGTGCGTGCCGGATTCAAGCAGGTACGTGCCCGGCCGGGGGGCCGTCCAAGTCAGTGCGCTTCCAGATGCGACCTGGCCAGTCCCGAGTGTACTGCCCGCCGCAGCCACTTCCGTTCCGAACGACTGCACACGCGCCCCTTGCGGTGGCGGCGTAAATGCCGGTGCAGAACCAACTGTGGACCACGTGACTACTTGACTAGGGTGGGTCGGACTCGTCGTGGTGGTCGGCGCCCCTCCGAGACCGCCGCCCAACTGACCGACGATCATCAACGAAGTTGGCACAGTATTAGCCACCGGAGCCGTACCGCCCGTCGGCGTAGGAGGCTGGAACGTGAGGTTATTCGTGAGATTGATCGTCAGGGCTTGTCCCGTGGGAACCGTAATCACGACGGGAGACCAGCCGGCCGGCGTAGTCGCGGTCGCTGCGGGGGCGTGCGGATTCAACGCGGCGCAGGTCGCGGTGGGCGCCGCGTTGGTAGTCACGGGCAGACCGCAACTGTAACCCCACATCGGCACCGTGGAGCCATCGGGCAGGGTTACGCTTGTCGGCCCCGCAGTCAGATTGACCACCTGCTGGCCGAAGGCCACACCCGCCGCGAGCGGAAGTATGCAGACGACTCGTAGCGCGGCCTTTAACAGAGCTTTAAAATTATTGATTCGCATTGTCATTTCCTCGTTGTCAGTTGGCTTCGTCGATCACAAATTCTCGGGAATCAACCAGCATCATCATCAGCATTCCGCCGGGGAAAACGTTGTTGGTCGTGATCTCGCGTTCGTTATGCGAGTGCCACATGAACGCGAAGCCTCGCTCGTTGCCGGGGTTAGCCTGCACATTCGAAGGCTGCAAATTAGAGGTGGGCCCGGTCGAGCGTACCGCTGCATCCGGACCGAGATAGGGGGTACCGCCATACCAGGCGCCGTTGGTGAGAATGTTAGGACTGGGCAGAGTGGCGGGGCCGCTGCCCGCGACATCGCCGATTGGGGCAACCTCCAGCGGCTTGTTGTGGTCCTGGCACCACTCATAATAGTTGATCGCAGTGGGGGCGCCAGTGTTGTAGCCGTTAGCGTCCGGTGTGCATGGAAGCTTAGCGAGAGCATTAGTAGATGCGGGATTGTGCGCATACGGATCCCAATTCAGGCCCCGGCCCGTCCAGTAGAAAATCCCGTCGAAGGCCTGACCCGGAGTCGTGTCGGTGTTGAACATCAAAAGTCCCGCGAGGCTGTTCGGATCAGTCGCGCTGAGAATCAAGTTCCCGTCGCGCGCCAGGATGCGCACATGGTTCCCGTGCTCGTGGAACGGATGTTGCCACCGGCCCTGGCCGACGGTGCGGATCAGGACCTGCTCGCCGGGATGCATATGAGGATTGCCGTTGTAGGGCTGGTGCGGATACTCGACCCCATAGTTGGCGTCCATGACGTCGGGCATCGAGCGCCCGTTAATCACGAAGTAGGAAGGCTGGTAAGGCTCGGTTGGGACCTCGAGACTGCATCCCACAGCCCCAGCTGCGCAGCTCCCCTTTGCCGTAACCTGCGCCAATGCCGCGCGGTGAATATTCGCGTCCATTTCTGCCCACTGAAACAGGTATTCCCGGTCGTAGCACGTTCTGGCGTGGTTATAAGCGGCCGACGCCAGCCGGAAATCAGATTCCCCCCAGTGAGCTTCCGCAACTCCGTTCGCCCCAGCAAAGGGCTTTCCCCCTGGCGGCGTGCTTCCGTTTGCAGTGCAATTAATTGGAGTGCTAGAGGGAAGCACAATGATTGCGCCGTACAGGCCCATCTCAATTTGAAGGTCGCTTTGCGTTCCGCTGTAATAGGCGTGAGTGCCCGGCGTTGAGGCAGTGAACTTGTAGGTCACCGCCGTACCGCCAGGCTGCGCCTCCTGCGTCAGGAGGCCTGTTACACCCCCCGTCGCTGCCACCTGAAAGCCGGGAAACAAAATCGAGGTGTTGCCCGCTGAGGTGGGGAGGCCATTCGTCAAAGTTACCGTGACCGCCTGTCCTTGCGAAACGATCAGCGTGGGGCCAGGAACTTGCATCGTGGGGCAAGTTGCGGTGGTAATAGCCGCGGGGAGAAACGTAGGCGCTGACCCAGCGGCGCAGCCGTATCCCCAGGAGTAAACCGCGGCACCGTCCGGCTGGTTGAGGAAAGCGGTCTGCGCCGTCAAGTTGAAGGTCGCCACCGTACCCGTACCTGTGATGCCAGGGGTCGCACCGTAAGCCGTCGTCGCGAACATCACCACCAGCGCCATCATCGCAACTGGAAGCAGTCTGGGTATTGAGATCGTATTTTTCATTTTCATCGTCCTCATTGACGCTCTCCTAATTGCAAACGCCATTCGTAACGCTATTGCAGATGTGGACTTCAGTCATGAGCCCGCCGAAATTTTCGGCGTCGTTGGAAAGGTGGTCGAGATTGGGGGTATAGAGATAGAACCTGCTGCCCGCTGGATAAAGCTTTGCCCCACAGCCGGTGACCCCGCCGCAGGTTGCATCGCTGGCGTCCAAAATCACGTCCAGTGACTCGCCGCCACCCAGCGTGATCGAGTTGGTGTAATACGCAAGGTTGTTCCCCGCTTGATCCCGCAGCAGCTTGGCGTTGAAGCCAACCTCCTTCATGGGAATTCCCAGTGTCGCCAAGGTCTGATACTCCGAAACGTCCAGGTCAGCTATGCGCAGGAGGGCTCTTCCCCCCACCGGAATGTTGATGATCGAGGATAATGGCTGCGAGTAGTGCACCTTGCCATCCGACGACTGCGTAGCCATTGGGCCCGATTGGACTGTGTCTGGGTAGCTCCGCCCGTTCAGCAGGAAGTATTTGTCTTTCATGCCCGCAAAATTCTCCGGGTTGAAAGTCATGCCGACAAAATGGAAGTTGGGGTCGAAACCGTGGATCTGCATGGCGTATTCGACGTCATAAGCCGTGGAGCCGTCGCCGTCGTTATAGACATACTTGCCGCCACCTGTGGCATTGGTATTCACTGCTGGCAAGGGATTGCTGCATAGAATATCAGCCGCGGAATTGCAAGCCGTGCGAAGATCTCTCTGCTGTGCCTGCAGCGCGGCATAAAGCGTCGTTGTGCTTGGCACGCGGTTCTGGCGCGGCCGCACATAGAGTTGCCCGACCATGCCCATCTGCAAGTGCTCGGGCGGCGTGATATGGCAGTGCCAGAAGTAGGTGCCGGCATCCGGGGCGAGGTAGTAATAAGTGAAGCTCCCGCCGATGTTGATGGCCACCGAAGCGTCGGGAACACCGTCGTAGAATGCAGAAGCGTTGGGATACCCGTGGAAGTGAATGGTGTGCTGTTCGAACAGGTCCGGCCGCATGATCATCCCGACGTTGGTGAGGGTGAGGAACATTTCATCGTCCTCATCGAATGCAACCAACGGCGCCGGCATGTTGCCGTTCATGACTCCGATGTCCTCGATCTGCCGGGGATCGACGTGTCCATCAAGGCCGCCGGCTGGGAGATTGGGGCAAGGGGGCGGCGTCGGGGGAGTGAAGGAAGCTGCGGCGGCGTTTCCAGCGAGGCAATCTATGTCTGGGGTCAGACCCACGGCGCCGTTGTATGTAAAAGCCCCAAGCGTGCCCGGGGTGTATGCCAAGCCAGTGTCGCTCGCCCCATCCGTCGTGGCAGGATCACCGGGCTGCAACGGGACGGTGCCAGAATATGCGACATTGAAGATATTTGGAGGCTCTGTGCCGGGTAGGCCAGCCGCGATATCCGCGAGTCCGGACAGGGGCCCAAAGGAGAACATGTACGTCTGCGTCCCGTCGGCCATCGTGGCGTAACCGTCGCCGCCCGAGACTTGCTGGCACTTGATAGCGCCGTTCACGTTCGAGCTAGGCGCCTGAAATGTCGTGGGGCTGGGAGACGTCAAGACCGTTGGACCTGTGTAGGCAGGTTCCAAATTATTATCGTGGAGCGTCGCGGGGTGAGTGATGGTGCTTGTTGGACACTGAACACGAAAACTCTGAGCGCTCGCAGCTCCTGCCGCGAGGCTGATCAAGAGCATTACTAAGCAAACTTGGTGGAGCTTCCTCATGGCTGTACAGCCTCCTTCCTGATCTTGCCTGCGTAAGCAGCGCCGCTAAATAACTGGCCACATCTCTTCGGCGCTCAAGACACATCCCAATTGCGAGAGGCATCATCGCTTGCAACGAAAATCAAAACATTGACCTTGCGCAATATCGGTAATAAAAATTAAAAATCAACCACCAATAATAAAAATATTGGAGAAGAATCTATGTTAGTAGAGAGCAAATCCTGGAGGCGTTGAAAGAGGCGGAGGCCGGAGTTCATTTCAAGAATTTCTGCACCCCGTCGGGTATCTGCGACGCCACGTTCTACCACCGGAGGATGGTGAATAGGGGCGTTGCAGTCAACGAGGCTCGGCCGCTGCATCCGCTGGAGGAAGCGCACAGACGACGTTGCTCTTGCGCAAAGATACGAATCCGTCGGTTAGGATCGCGCTGGGCTCACAGGGGACCAAGATTTTCGATGACGGTGAATGTCGCCTTACGCCCTAAACTGGCAAGGAAATCCAAGGGAGAACGGCTACTACGAAATCGAACAGCGCGGATTTGCCTCGCTCTCCTACCGCCGTCTGGCGCTTTAGCGTCCTTTGGGTGTTCGCAAAAAATAACGGAGTAGCCGACGGTGCGTTAAGTGGCTTGGTGGTGAGGTAATTTCGGCGGGGCTGAGGAAACCTTGATCAATACTACTCAAAAAGCTTTTCAAGATTCTGAAAATTGGAAACCTTCACAGATCGGTTATGCGTTTGCGAGCGAACGATGCCGCGCCGTTCCCACATGGAGAGCAGGCGGCTCACGGTGAACACGGTGGTGCCAGTCAATTGTGCCAACTCCTCGCGGGAAAGTCTGATCTCGAAACTGCCATCTATGCTTTGACCCACCTGCTTCAGCAATCGAACGATTTCCTTACTTAGCCGGACAGCGACCTTCTCGGTGGAAATCTCGCGAAAACGTTCCTCCATCTTCGATAGACGCTCGCAGATGATCTGCATTATATTGTGCCGTAGGGTCGGAAATTTCAACATGACGTCTTCGAAAACATCCGCTTCCCAGACGAGCACCATCGACGACTCCATTGCACGTGCACTTGAGCAATGGCTAACCAGCCGGCGATCCGAAAATACTCCAATGATCTCGCCTGGTCCACAAACTCTTAGGATTACTTCAAGACCGCTCTGAGTAAGCTGGGTCATTTTCACATGGCCCGAGGTTAACAGTGATATCTGCCGCACTGGATCACCTTCTAGGAAGATTGCCTCTCCAGGAAGAAAGGGTTTTTCGCGGGCGGAGGAAACAATCTCTTCGCGATCGGTTACCGAGATCGCAGAGAACAGTGAATACGGCTGACCCTCGGCACCCCTCCGGCTTATGGCGATTCCGTGCTGTGATCTGCGAACTCCTAACCGAACGACTCCTGCGTAACCCATGTTAAGAGGCCCTGGTTTCGATGCCATATTCTGCAGAATCCTTTCTTTGTCGATTCGGCCGCCCTCCCATCCCTGCGCCACCGGCACACCGACGCATGGCAGGATTGGGGAGGATCTACCGATCAAAAAGGTAAGACGTGCACAAATTTAAGCCTCCACCTGGAGATGGATGACTATCAGAATTTGGAAAACCGGAAGTACGACAGCAGCCGAGCATGCTGAATTTTGACCTCACTCCCACATTCAGCGAAACAATGCCCTAAGCTGGCTCAGACCGAGGGGACGCTCGGAGGCATAGCCAGACGTTTCAATAGTTTGCAAGATAGGTTCCATTGGTGACGCGAAGATTCCAGACGCTTTATCAGATAGGGCGAGCGCTAAAAGCGCAAACTGATGCACTTAAATAGGAAAATAGGGAAGATAGGTGGCCATGCGGTTCCGGAAACACGTGGAGGGTGACAAGAATCGGATGCTTTTTCGCGAGTGCATCTATCCCATCGATGTCCCTGGCTCCATGGATCGCCACGAAGCGAGAAAAAGGAACGAGGGGAATCATCGGGGAGTGCCAGATGGACCCGTGCAGGACCTACGGTGACCCTCGCGGGACATCTTATTATTATTTATTCTTTCGCTTCCAGCTCCCAGGATGAGTTTGTTGATCCCGCCTGTGAGCTGGCCGCCCCGCGCGTCAAATAGAGCAGATTGCGCTGGCTTCTCGGCACGCCACTCGTCCACCTGCTCGATTACCTGAACGGGCTGGACGATATTGCCAGCCTCGCTGCTCGTGCCGTTCCAAACCAATTCCACCTCGCGCTTTTCCTCAAACATCAAAAGGAGAAACTTGTCCGGCAACGCCTTGACCGCTTCGGTATAGCGGAAGATCTTTTATCTTCCTGTTCAGTGAAGGAAATACTTGGCTAACAGGACTGACGGCTATTTATTCCAATCTGATTCCGGTAATCCGTGTGTCCAACGGCAGCTTTCCCAAATTGTTCAAAGCAGAAGAGGATTTTCGTCTTTGAGTCCTAATCGATGGAAATAATTACAGGACTCGGGAAGTTCCGAAATACTGGGACTGGAGTCGAGGCGGGCCCCCCTCTTCCAAAGGCAGAAGGCACAGGAGACAGCCCCAATCACGCCGCCTTCGGAGGACTAGTCGCACTTGGCTTGGGCCCGGCACCCTTCAAATAAGCCGCCCATAATGCACCTTTAATGACCTCGACGAGTCTTCGTTGCTCATTCACAGCATCCAGGACGTCAAATGCTCCGTTTTCCAACGCCTCCGCCCATTCTCGGAGATCAAAGTTGTGCGCCCATACAACAACCTCAAAGCGAAGATCGTAGTGATGGGCAATTTCGGTGAGTCGTCTCCACGATCCATCCCGCAGCTGAGGTATCGAAACGACCACCTGAAACTGACCCGATTTGGCCGTCTCGCAAGCTGTCGCGATGCTCTTAGCGCAATCCGAAGCAAACCCTGCCTCCATCAGCAAACTCCTCAGTCGTTTTGTGTCCGAGTCGTTATCACAAACAATCAAGATTCTTGCCCCCTCAGGAAAGTTCAATTGCAAGCTTGAACGCATCTCTTCATGGGTTTGCATCGTAAGACTCATCGCGCGCCTCCTAATTTCCGGATCTACATCGCAGATTGCAGTTGAAAAGCGGAATACGCCATCGGGTAATTCCTGTACCGGGGCGACGAATGTGACCAATCGGGTAACACCCGAAGCCATTTTGGCCACAAGAAGGTAGTGGGAAGGTTTCGCAACAGCTCAACACTGGAAGCGATTGGCGAGTCTCATCTTTATTCAATGGTTTCTTGTGTTTGCGGGCCAGCTACACATTTCTGTAATCCGGCTTTTCGATCCTTATTGCCTTGATTATGGGTTCCCGCGCAGAGGTTTACCTCACGACGCTTTCGTGCCTACAGCATTTGCCGTATTGATCCCAGTGTGCACGAATTGTAGTCTCGGCTCCACCGAGCCTACCCCAGTCTTCAACATCAAAATAAAACCTCAGGAGGACTATCATGTACGCAAGAATGATTGAGGTAACAACCAAGGCAGGCCAGCTCAAGGATTGCATTAAGGCGATGGTGGAACAGGGACTTCCCCTTCTTAAGCAACAGCCAGGCTTTGTCGACGCTGTGGCTCTAACTTCAGACACGCAGCGCGACCAATTTGTTGGTCTCACGATCTGGAAGAGCAGAGAAGACGCAGAGAAGTATGTGAACGGTCAAGCCCGGCAGGTGCTGGAATCGATCAGGCCAATACTCCAGCACGAGCCGACATTTCGCTCCTTTAACCTGGAAGCCTCAACGATCCACAACATTGGTATTGGGCGCGCAGCTTCGTCAAAGTAGCGGAAAACACCACCAGATTTCCACCCAGCCCTCGACCTTCACTTCTACACTAGCACCCTTTGTTTTGAGTTTTGGTGGAGAACATTTCGTCGACAGTGCTTGCAGGTTCGATCGCATGCAGAGGTATCGGAATGACAACCTCGACGATCGTGCCTGGATGAGTATTTCGCAGGAGCAATTCGCCCCCTAGTTCCTTAATCCGCTGCCTCATGCCTCCTAGGCCGACACCGACGCTGTCAGGACGAAACTCCGCGATTTCGTCGGGGACTCCCACACCATCGTCGCAAACTGTAGCGGCGATCTCGCTCTCTCTTTTTTCCAGCGTAACGTATGCCTTGCTTGCCCGCGAATGCCGGAAAACATTCGTCAAGGCCTCCTGAATCACACGGAATAATGTGGTTTCTAATTCCGGCGCGAGCCGCGGAAAGTCCGGCGGCTGCAATCCCATACCGATCGCAATGTCACCCCGCTTTGAAAGTCCGTCCAGATACCACCCCAGCGCTGAGCGAAGCCCGATTTCGTCCAGTAGAGGCGGATGCAGCAGGTACGACACGCTGCGAATTTGCTGCAGCGCGCCGTCCATCACTCTGATAACGTCGGCGAGCAGTTGCTCTTTCGATTCAGTCGAATGCTCCTTCCGAAAGATCCCCTGCAGCATGATTTTGGCGACCGTGAGGTCCTGGCCCAAGCCATCATGCAATTCTCGCGCAATGCGCCGGCGTTCTTCATCTTGTGTCGCAATCAGACTGGCCGAGAGGCGACGCAACTCATGGTTCAATGTTTCCAATTGGTGAGACTTGCGGTGCAGTTCAGCGAAAACGCTGACCTTGGCGCGCAATAGTTCCGGCACGACCGGGACGGAAATGTAGTCCACCGCCCCCTGCCGATACCCCCGGACCCGGTCCAGGTCGGTCAAGTGCACTGCCGAAATAAAAATAATCGCCGTTTTCTGAAAGCGGGGATGCTGGCGGATAATATCCGCCATTTCGAACCCATCGATCTCCGGCATACTCACGTCCATCAAAACCACGGCAAAATCATTTTTTAGCAGTAGTTCCAGAGCCTGCTTGCCCGACGAGGCCTTGACGAGGTTCTCTCCCAACTCACCAAGAATTACTTCATAACTCAGTAATTTAGCCGGTTGGTCATCCACCATCAGGATGTTGACCGTTTCTTTTTCAGTCATCGCGCCTCTCACGATCTGATCTGGACGAACCGATCAACCGAGTCCACCAAATAATGCTACCTGTGAAGCCACATGCGCAAGGCTGAAAGCAGCTGTTCCGTGTTGACTGGCTTAGCCAAGTACTCCGACGCGCCGGCCTCGAGGCACTTCTCGCGATCACCCTTCATGGCCTTGGCAGTCAGGGCGATGATCGGCAAGCGCCGGAATGAGGCGTTCTGCCGGATCATCTGCATCGTTTCATAACCGTCCATTTCCGGCATCATGATGTCCATCAATACGATGGCGACATCGCGCGTGGATTCGATCAGGGAAATCGCTTCGCGGCCCGTTCCCGCGGTCAAGACGGTCATTCCGCGGCGTTCGAGGACGCTGCTGAGAGCGAAAATATTTCGCACGTCGTCGTCCACCACGAGGACCTTTTTGTTGACCAGGGCGTCGTCGGAACTGTGCAGCCGGTCGATCATGTTTTGCATTTCGGGCGGGAGGTCCGCCACCACTCGGTGGAGAAACAAAGCTGTCTCGTCCAGTAACCGTTCCGGCGACTCAACACCCTTTACGACGACACTGCGCGCCAACATGCGCAGGCGAGCGTCTTCTTCTGAAGACAACTCTTTCCCTGTGAACACCACTACAGGCAACTCGGCGAGTGATGGCGTGTCGCGGAGGCACTCCAAGACTTCGAAGCCGGTCATATCCGGAAGGCGCAGATCGAGCACCATGCAATCGAACGGCTGTTCAATTGCCGCGGCGAGTGCATCTGCACCAGTCGTAGCAACCGCGACGTCAATGTCGTTATGATCGAGCAGGGCCTTAACGCTGAGCTGTTCCGCCGGATTGTCTTCGACGACCAATAACCGCTTGCGGCGTGGCGTTGCAAATTCCTTGATCCGGCCGAGTGCGGCCTCGAGGTCTACGGGTGTCGTAGGCTTGGTTATAAATGAGAAGGCCCCGCGAGACAACCCGTGCTGCCTGTCCCCATCGAGCGTCAGCATCTGCACGGGAATGTGCCGTGTGGCCGGATCCTGCTTCAAGTGGTTGAGAACCGTCCAGCCCAGCATGTCCGGTAAAAAAACATCTAACGACACGGCCGCCGGATGGAATTCGCGCGCCAAAG
>WNGO01031738.1_pt1 | contig 11619 bp, 13 predicted proteins | sample 5400511 | NCBI WGS metagenome assembly WNGO01 (sample SAMN13153380, study PRJNA577476) | soil metagenome | isolation source: 20 cm soil or saprolite under Garry oak tree replicate 2 | place: USA:California | collected 2016-06-15
CGGTTCGGCCGGCGTTTTGACGTCGACTAACACGCCCGGGCGAGAGATTCAGTTTGCATTAAAGCTGGTTTGGTAACGGATTTGTCTGCGTTAAGGCAGCGCACGCGAAACTTTAGTTAGCAAGAATGCGTAGTTAAATCTACGGGGGAGATCGACTGTGAACAAATTGAAAGCAGCAACTTTGGTTACGGCGCTTCTTATTTTTATAGTTGGTGTTTGGGCTCAGAACAAATCGCCGCTTGCGCTAAAGCAGACTATTCCAGTGCCAGGGCTTACCAAGGAGGGCGATTTCGACCACCTGACCATGGATCTCCAGGGCCAGCGCCTATTCGTGGCCGGAGAAGATAACTCTGTCGTCGAAATCTTGGATCTTGGTGCGGGCAAGCTGGTTCATACCATCACTGATGTCAAAGCTCCGCACTCCATGGTCTATCGGGCCGATTTAAAAAAGCTCTTCGTAGTGGACGGCGGGACAGGAGAGGTCAAAATTTACGACACTGACTCCTACAAACGGACAGGGAGCATAAAGCTGCGAGAAGATGCGGACTCGATGGCTTACGATCCTTCCACCAAATACATGTATGTCGTGAATGGTGGTGAAGGCGCCAAAATGGCGTACTCCTTCATTAGCGTAGTCGATACAACTGCCGGAAAAAGCCTGGCCGATATCAAGATCGATTCTGACGCTGTAGAAGCGCTAGCACTTGACCGTGATTAGCACCTGGCCGACTGGGCAGGTTGCCAAGCACCTCATAGCGATGTCATTTGACGAAGCTGGTCATCGTCTGTTTGTTACCACTCGCACCCCCGGGAAACTCATTGTTCTCGATACGGATTCCGGCAAGGTGGTGACTAGTCTTCCGTGTGTGGGCGACAATGACGACATGGCTTACGATTCCGCCAGCAAACGCATTTACGTTTCGGGATCCGGATTTGTCGATGTTTATCACCAGAAAGATGCTGACCATTACGACCAAATCGGGCATGTTTCGACAGTCTTTAAGGCCAGAACGTCGGTCCTCGTACCCGAGCTTAAGAAGTACTACCTTGGTATCCCCCATCACGGGACGACCGCGGCAGCAGTTCGTGTGTATGACGTGGTACCGGATTAGCTTGTTTGTCGAGGGCGTCATATCACCCGGAAATAGTATCGTGTTCACGCCATGACGTAAGTAAAAAATGGTGCCAGTTGCGTTTCCGTACTTTTTGTCATCGTCTTGATGTAGCTCATGGCAAATAGGCGGGCGCAAATAGTAGAGGGCATACTCAAGGGTGGAGGAAAGCCGCGTGTCCCGGGTGCGTCACACTTCGCCCATCCCACCCGCACCGATAACGGAGAGGATTTCGTAAGGCCCTAGACGACTGCCGGAGAGGATCGGCATGGGCTCCCCCCAAATTAGAGTTGGCAGAGTATAACTCTTTGGCCATCAACAAACCGATGTTTTTCAGGAGGATTGATGGTCCGGAGGGTTCAATAATCAGGTGGTTCTTGAAAGTTGGGAAAGGCCATTCGTGAACATACAGAATCAGCCACTCGTGGCGGCGTCTTTGGTAGGGATCCTTGAAGGCCCATGCGTAATCTAAGAGGTTCTGTCAGAGGTTCTGAAGTAATAGACGCGCGCTCCATAAATTGTCGCAACGTATTCTATCCAGGGACGCTGACCGAGACACCTGAATTGCACTGTCTCCAATTAACCTTCTTCGACGGAAAATGACGCGAAAAATAGCGGGAAAATCGCTCCGTGCGCAGACCGGGCTGAAATAGTGGGGAGACTTTGGGGATAGCCAAACTTGGGACCTTTTTGGGCGATGGTTCTTGTTACTCAAATCCGAAAATCAATCTACCTACACCATTTTTTCTAACGATCAATGAGGACACCCCGTCCTTCTAACCACCCTACGCAAATAGAAATATTTCTAGCATCTGGAAATTAAGCCTGCCGGGCATTGGACCCAACATTGTGATAATCGCGTTTCTCAGGACTTGAACTTTTGACGTGCTGTGAATGGACCAGTTTTAGCGGCAAATTCGCCAATTTCGTGTCAACGCAAAGTAGAAATGTCCGGGTTTCTGCCAGATAGAAATGTCCTCTTCCAAGGCTTTCTCCAAGGGTGATTGGCAGCCACATGGTATTTGGTTTTGATCCTCGCGAGGGGTTTTGGGTTTTGATCGGCAAGTCCTGGAGGCCGTAGGCCGGAAGGACTTGCCGATCGCGATGCGTTCGGGCAGGGCATCAGAGGCAAGTAACGGCCGCGAAAGCGCAGCCAGTGCGTGCCATCGAGTCGCCGTTCGATTTCTACCTGCGCTCCGCGAAGTCCCGCGCAGACTTCTTCCCGGGGCACGCCCCAGCGGTTTCCGTCCCAGCTCACGGTGTGATCGTCTGTCACCTTGCGGGCCACCCGCACACTCAGGACTTCTTCCAGGCGATGTTCTCGACCCAGCCGTCGATGGGCATTGCGCGGGTTGCGAGGCGCCACCGTGAAGCGCTGCTCCCACTCCGGAAGAAAGCGCGTCTCCAAAAAGTGATTCGCTGCTTCCATCGTGTCGATTCCCGCCAAGCGCATTTCCTTCACCAGGCGGTCCTGGAGGGTCTCGAACAGCCGCTCGATGCGCCCTTTGGCCTGCGGACTTTGCGCCGCGATCCATTCGATTCCCAATTCCTGGAGGGCTCGTCCGAAGTGCGAGCGTGCTTTTTCTCCCCGCAACTGTTCCGGGAGCGTGGCCGGGCCAGCCGCCCGGAAGATGCTGTTTTTATCGGTGTAATGGGCCAAAGGGCGTCCGTAGCGTCGCAACCATCCCCCCAGCGTTCGCAAGTTCTCTTCCGTGGTGTCGTGTTCGGTGAAACGGGCCCAGATCCGACTGGTAGCGTCATCGATCAGCGCGATCAGTTGACAAGCTGGGCCGCGGTCCTCCAGCCAACGGAACGGGGAGCTATCCTGCATCACCAGTTCCCCGAAACTGCCCCGGCGCTGGCGCCACACGTGGATCTTTTTCACCCGCTGGCTGCGCGGCCGCCAGAAGGCCGCCTGGGTCATCCACTTCCGCAGCGTCTCCCGGCTCACGGGTAACCCTTCCTGGGCCAAGTGCTCGGCGGCGAGCGTGGGTCCGAAATCCGCATAGCGTTGCCGTATCCGTGCCAAAACCTTCTGCTCGAAGGTAACCGCGAACTTGCGGTTCGAGGGCCGTCCGCGTAATCCGTGCAGCATCGCCCGGTCTCCTTGCTCCCGCAGGCGCAGCAACAGCCGACGCACCTGACGGTCACACAAATGTATCCGTCCTGCCGCTTCCACCTGCGTTAAATGCCCCTGCTCCACGTCCTGCAACACTCTCAAGCGGTCCCGTTCTCGTTGACTCAATGCCATTCCTACTTTGCGCAAACCGGACATTCTCACTTTGCAGCGACAAATTCGCCAATTTCGTTGTGTCCAGGGCAGGAGAAGCGTAGGATGCGCCAGACAGAGGCCCAAATCGGATATTCCGGCTTCAGCCAAGGGAGGCCGATCATGAAACGGATTTGGCTGTGTGCACTGCTACTCGGATTCTGGCCCGCGCTGGGATTGAGCCAAACGACGGAAGAACTGGTTAACGACGGCAAGAACGCCGAAAACGTCACCACCCAGTTGAGCCAAACGACGGAAGAACTGGTTAACGACGGCAAGAACGCCGAAAACGTCACCACCCAGAGCATGGGCTACGACCGAAAAAGCTACAGTCCGCTCAAGCAAATAAATAAATCCAATGTCAAACGCCTGGTGCCCATCTGGAGCACGAGCCTCATGAATGACCAGGGTGAACTGGCAGCGCCAACGATTTACAGCGGCGTCATGTACGTGATCAACGGCCAGTGGACCTTTGCCATCGACGTTGAAACCGGCAAGCAGATCTGGCGCACACCAGTGGAACTCGAATCGGGGATTCAGCGGAACGCCTTCAACAGAGGCGCGGCGACGATCTATAACGGCAAACTCTTTCGGGTGACGATCGATAACCATGTGCTCGCACTCGACATGGAGACCGGCAAAGTGCTTTGGAACCAGAAATTCGCCGATTTCCGCGACGGCTACTACGCCACGGGCGGGCCGATCATTGCCAACGGGGTACTGATTTCCGGCGTGTCCGGTGGAGAGTCCACCACGCGCGGGTTCCTCGACGGCTGGGATCCTGACACCGGGAAGAGATTGTGGCGCAGATATACAATTCCAGCGCCCGGCGAGCCCGGTTCCGAGACTTGGCCAAAGAATAGCGACGCCTGGACGCGAGGCGGAGGTCCGACGTGGCGCTCCGGTTCGTACGATCCTCAACTCGATCTGGTCTATTGGGGAACGGGAAATGCGGAGCCATACGATCCCAGACCTCGCGAGGATCTGGATAGCTTGTTCACGAGTAGCGTGCTCGCAATCCGGCCGAAAACGGGTGAGCTGGTTTGTTATTTTCAATACACGCCCAACGACATATACGACGTGGACGCCACCGACGAAAATGTGCTTGCCGATATCCCGGTTGACGGCCAGCTTCGGAAAGTGATGATTCAGGCAAACAAGAATGGCTTCATGTATGTGCTGGACCGCACGAATTGCAAACTGATAGCCGCGCACCCGTACGTCAAGGTCAATTGGGCCACGGGGATCGACCTGGGCACCGGTCGACCAGTGTTGACTGACGTACACAAACGTTTTCTTGCCGGAGAAGTGGTGGAAATCTGGCCGTCGCGCGGCACGAACGCGGTGCCAATCGCGTTCAATCCGAACACGGGCTTCGTCTACGCGAGCACGTGGAACGTGCCGCGTATACAGCAGCTCGCGCCGCAGAAGCCGCCAGTCATTGGCGGGGCCTCGACCGGCGTCCACAGCAGGTTTCCTGAAACTCAGCAAGGCGATGTCTTCGGTCACTTCGTGGCAATCAATCCACTGACCGGCGAGAAGAAATGGGAGGTTCCCTTAACAGATCTGCCAAGTTCGGCCGGCATGCTGGCGACCGGCGGCGGGCTTGTGTTCACCGGCAAATTGACGGGCGAGTTCATTGCGCTCGACGAGAACACAGGCAAAACGCTTTGGCAGTTCAAGACCGGCTCTAGCGTCAATTCGACGGCAATCACATACACACACAAAGGTCGCCAATATGTGACCATTGCGTCGGGACTCGGCGGCATTCTTGCAACTCGCTATGCGGCGCGTAAAATGCCGACTGGCGGCTCGGTATGGACGTTCGCGTTGATGGCAGAATGACTTTTAACGAAGCTGCGCCGTCAACCGAGGTAGAAGAATCCGGGTTCGCCCAGCGCGAAGGCCAGCACTGCCGCCGCCGGGGCCGTCTTCGGTCCCTTCATGATTGCTCTTCGGTACTCGAGTCTGAGGCTGCAAAGTTCTGCTCCTGGAGACTGGCTTTGCCGCAAGGATATTCACACCATTCCTTTTTAGGATTCCGACAACCAACCTGTGCCTACCAATAATCCCGTCTGAGCTGAGAAAAGGTCCTGGGACACCAAAGCCAGGGAGTCCGATTGTGACTCACGAGTGCGACGCTGCTACGACCGAACGCCGACTTGCTCGGTCACCGCATGACAATGCACAATCCTTCGTTCGTCAGGTTCAGATCTTAGGGAGCAGAAATTCAGGCAGGCGAAGCCGCGCGGCGTTCGTATCGATGACGGAGTCCGCCCACCTCAGGAAACTCTGCCGCCGTTCCGAGTTCCGGAGGCTGTACGCTCCGAGGGATAGGAGCATCCTTGTCGGGAGACAAGCGGGTGCGTGTCCGCTCGTGGTATTCGAAATACGACTTCAAGACGCGACCCAGACCGGTTTCATGCAAGACGATGCCGTGGTCCAAGCACTCGCGCCGAATCGATCCGATCAATCGCTCAACATGGGCATTCTGCCAGCGTGACTTCGGAGCCGTGAGGACTTCGCGAATGCCCAGCCACTCAGTCGCTTCGTGGAATTTCTCCCCGTAGGGTGAACGTAGCTCGGCCAGCCTACAGGCCGCGGCGTCACAAATTCAACTGATTCAATGAGTACGACCTTTTTGGTAGGGACGGGGGACTGCGATGAATGTGGATGAGCCGAAGAAATGCGCTTACTAGAAGTCCGATGGCACCTATCATGTGAAGGTGTTATCGCTTCTTGTCTGTCGACGGCAACGGTGTAAGCTGCTGAAATCACAGGCGGACAGAATTTTGGCGAGCGAGAGCGGCATCTACCGGCTCGCCACGATCCTGAATTTCTGAACTCTGTGGCCTGCCTCGTTTCCGACGCCGACCTCAGCGACGAAGATGTTGCCCTTGGAGTCCACGGCCATGGTGTGGCCATGCGAAAATTCACCCGCCTGGTGACCTGGTCGGCCGAAACTTGACAAAATTTTACCCGTAGTGTGATCGAAGATATCCACTTGCTCGTTCTCTTCATTTAATACAAACATGAACCTCTGCGGTTGATCGGGCGAGAAGCCTACCCACCCGGCTGTGCCCCACGCCCGCGGCAGATATCCCGGTCCCGGTGGTTGAGTTCTCTCTCCATAATTTGCCCTGTGAGAGCTTTGAGTCTCGTAAGGGATAAGTATGTCTTTTTGGAAGGTCCCCATTTTGTCGAAGACCTGAACCCGGTCGCCCCGTCGGTCGCATACGTACACCAACCCGTCGTTGCCAATCGCCACACAGTGCGGTACCTGCATGAACTCATCGCCCTCGCCTGCTCAACCGCGATACCACCCGGCCGGTAGAACCCTGTGTGGCTGGAGTTCAAAGCTCTCCCTCCTACCGTGCTGTCCGAGGAGTCGACAATTCCTCTAGTACCAATTTGGAGCAAGAGTTTGCTCCCGTCATGCGAATACTTCTGCACAATGCCGTCCTGGTTGCTCGGAAGCCACACATTGTTTTCATAGTCCACATAGCAGGCATGACGCCCGGACCCGAGGACGTTCGCGTCTCCCCAGGAGTTCACGACATCTCCTTCGGGATCGAACTCAATCACCCAAGGCGCCTGATATGCCGCATCCAGCTCGTTGTCGGTCAAGTTGCGCCGGTTAACGATGAATACATGGTCTTGAGCGTCCGTACACACGCCCCCCACGGAGCCGGTCACCCATTGGTTCGGGAGGGGTCTGGGCCAAAATGGATCCACCTCGTATTTAGGCGCACTGCCCTGAGCCTCTGCGGGCCGGGGGTGAAAGATCAGGAGGCCAATCGCCAATATCGCCACACCTGTCCCGGCCACAGCCAGGCACCATGGGTTTCTGTTGTTGATCATACCCGCGTCTCCTAGCGGTTCGTTGAGGCCACGGCTTTCCCTCGGCGCCGTTGCAAAGCCTTGAGCTGTGTAGGCCAATTGCATCAATTATTGACCGCCTATAAGTTTGAACTTCTGGACCCTATTGCCTGCTTCCTCGGCCCCCGCTTCACCCACGTACACGTTGTTCTTGGAATCCACCGCCAACGTATGCGCGAATGTAAATCCGCCCACTTGATGGCCCGCACGGCCGAAGGTCGAGAGTACCTTGCCAGTGGAGCGATCGAGGGTATCCACTTGTTCGTTGTCTTCATTCACAACGTACATGAACCTGTTCATGCGATCAGCGGAGAAGCCCAGCCACTCAACCGTTCCCCACGCGCGCGGCACATGACCGAGTCTTGGTCCGTTTTGGCTTCTTTTCTCATAAGGAACAAGTATGTCTTTTTGGAAGGTCCCCATTTTGTCGAAGACCTGAACCCGGTCGCCCCGTCGGTCGCATACGTACACCAACCCGTCGTTGCCAATCGCCACACAGTGCGGTACCTGCATGAACTCATCGCCCTCGCCTGCTCGTTTCGGTCAAACACAGCCACGCGATGGTTGCTACCGGGCTCCTCTCCATCAGCCACGTACACATCACCATTACTGGGATCCACAGTGATAGCCGACGGTCGATAGAATCCGGTATGGCTGGAATTCAGAGCTATGCCTTGAATAGTCCCGTCGGACGAATCAGCAACGCCCTTCTGCCCGATCTGGAGCAAGACTTTGCTACCATCGTGTGAATATTTCTGGATGAAGGTATCATCGCTGCCGGCAATCCACACGTTACCCTGATAGTCCACGAAACAACCGTGGAGTCCTTCTGGGAGGGTTTCTCGATTCCCCCAAGAGTTAGCGACATTCCCCTGGGGATCGAACTCGATCACCGGTGGCGCTTGGCGCCCGGAATCGAGTTCGTTTTCCGTCAGATTCCCGCGGTTAACAATGAACACATGGTCTTGAGCATCCGTGCAGACCCCGCTCACAGCCCCAGTTACCCACTTGTTTGGCAGTGGTCTGGGCCACGAAGGATCGACTTCGTACTTGGGCGGATTACCCTGCGCGGCCAAAGCGTGCGTACAAAGAATCATAAACACTATGGCCAATGCCGCGGCGGGCGCAGCGACGATGGGACAAGTCAGCTTCACGTTGTCATTCATCTCGTTATTCCCCTTACCGTATCAACTTCCGAGCACTGCCGAGTCACGGCGTCACTTTGTGCACGCGGAGTTCATTTGTGCGAAGATCGAAAACTTCAACCGCTCCTTTCTCTGCAGTCAAGAAGAGGCGGTGACCCGTGAGATCCAACGCGAAGTGATCAAAATCACCCTCCCGCAGCGCCGGCAAAGGAACAGTCTGGATCAATGTGAGCGGTTCAGCCGCACGGGGAATCTTGAATACGAACAGAACAAAAATTGTCGCGAGTAAGATAGATTGTTTTCTTAGGCGTTTCATCGCTCATATGCTCTCAGGATAGAATGTCGCTCAGGCCGAGCTCCCTCAACTCCGCAACGGGCCTTACGGTAAGGTAGACCGAGTCCGAAAAAACAAGTCGGTCGAAGCTCCACACCGTTTATTCTCAACGTGTGCGTCACTCCTTGGCCTTGAACGATGGATCAAAAGTCCCAGGGGCGCCACGCGAACCTAGCCGGCTAGTCCAATACTCGATGTCGTAATAGGTTGTGATGTCCATGGTTTGATAAACCTCTTTGTAAACGGGGCCGTATACAGCCGGGTCCATTTCCAGGCTACCGGCCTCCTTCAAACGCGCGAACGCATCCTTCATAGTCTTGTAATAAATGAGAATCGCCGAAGCCGGGTGGCTGAGCATTTTCCACCCCATTGTCCCGAGTTCTCGCGCCGTGAAATCCGGACGTTTGGCAAGCCCCGGCTCGCCATTTACATAATTAAGAGGACCTGGCACCTCTTTGGGAATTTGCTTCGTTTCCTCGGCCGTTCTGGGAAGCAGCGTAGCGTAATCGGCGCCTGCCTGGAGATAAAGATTCGCCCTGTGAACGCCGTCAGCGAATCCATGGGTGCTGATGGCATCCGTGCGGACGCCGACGACAAAATCACGATCGCGGCGCGCCTGAACGGCATAACGAATTTTTTCTATCATTTCTTGATACGGAATAGTCTCCACTCTGCCGTCCATATAATAGTGAAACCGCTTGGGGAAGAGTTGGTCGTCGATAAAGACACCCGCGGCGCCGGCGTGTTCGAGGACGCGAACGGTGTGAAACACGTGCGCTGGCTCGCCGAACCCGCCCCCAGCATCAACCAATAGTGGGATACTTATAACTTGAGTGATGTCGCGAGTGGTCTTGGCCAAGTCGTCAAGACTCATTGCAGATCCGATCTGGCAAGTTACAATTCCTCGGGCGTTGCCACCGAGTTCGACGTACCGAAATCCAACCGACTCGGCGATTTTGGCTGAGAGCGGATCGTAGATGCTCGGAGAATCTATAATCCCCGGACCTTGTAGAAGATCTCGCAACGCAGTCGTCATTCGCTTCGGCGAGCTCTTCGGAGAGTTTACTTCGCCTTGCGCCCGTGCCAGAGGTGTAGCAGCACTTGCCGCCAAACCACTCAAGGCACCCGCGGACAGCTTTTTTCCAAAATCCCGGCGTGATAGCCCTCTCATTCGTTCCTCCCTTAGGCCACAATCAAGGTTGCTTCAGCCAAATCGGCTGGGCTAAGCGCGGCTTCAACCTCGCAGGTAACAACGCTCAATCCAAGCCCGGACAAATTGACGCAACGGAACCCTACCGACTCGGCGATTCGCGCCATGAGAGGAACGTGAATACAGGGGGAATAGATGACGCGGGGGCTTTTGATCATCCTACCCAGTAGGGTCGTCATTCGTTTCCGTGTACCTGGCCGAGTACTTGCTTCGCCTTTGGGCGCGAGCCAAAGCAGCGAAAGAAGTTGCCGTCAACCCACCCAGAGCACCCAAGGACGTATTTTTCGTAAAGTCGCGCCGCGATCGCCTTGCGAATTTGTCCTCGTCGAAAACGTGAAACGGGATCCCGTTTAGTACATCCTGCTGTTGGCTTCAAGACGAGAACGCCTCATTGGATTTGGTACTCAAGAATTTGGGCGTTCGTAGTAGCATGCTGGGGCACCGCCACATAGTACCGTCCGAGCGCGGTCACTAACTCTCCCGTCCGCGCCCCAGGTCCGCTGGGGACCTGGCCGAGGGACATATAGTGGTCAGGGTCCGATTGTTTGTACACATCGATCGAGCCATCTCCGGCAGGGCAGGCGGCATAAAGGCGCTTGGCCTTCACATCAAAAGCCAGGTCGTCCACACCTTGATTGATGGGAAGCGCCTGGAGTTCCTTGCCGGTGGCCGTGTCAAATATGACGATGTGCCCGCTTCTGCAACCCACAAATAAGCGGTGATTCGTTTCATCCAACGCCAATGTTACCGCGGTCTTCCCAAGTGTAATGGGCCAGGTTGTAATGACTTTGCGAGCCACACGATCTATCACCACAATGCGATTCTTGGCCACGTCAGTTTCATAGATCCTGGGTCCGGATGCTTCAATGGCCATGCCATCGAGGCCCGGGCTGTCAACCGTTAGTGAGCCAAGGTTCTCGCCACTCGTCGTGTTAATAATGTTGATCGTGGAATAATCCATGTTTGCATCCTTACCGCCACTCTCGACGTAGAGCAACTTTGTTGCGGGATCATAGATACTTGGGTCCGCGTCGGGAAGAAGAGGCACACTTTTGATGAACTCATAGGTTTTCGCGTCAATAATCCTAAGCGCTCCTCCGTTTCCACCATCGGTGACGTAAAGACGGTTTAAATCCTCTCGGTAGAGCAGATGATGAGGAATCTCAATTCCCGCGATGGTGTGAATCATCTCGCGGGTCTTCAAATCGAAAACCATAACTGCTTTTGCGCTCTGAGGGGTGCACCAAGATTCCACAAGACAACACAAAAATGACGATTCTCCTCATCTGATCCTCTCCTTGGTTTCATTTCGGAACTTCATGTTTCTGCTCCAAATCAGGACAGTCTCGCTCTCGATGCGAGCAGGCATATGGGGCACCACACCCCCAGTCTACTTAGCGATTCTGGACGCAGCCCAGCCGAATCTGTCGGGTTACCAAATCAATTTTATAGCGAATTGAATCTCTCTTGGATCCGTGGTGGTTTGGCTCAACAAACCGGCACTACCATTCACTGTGCCATCGCCATTTAGCATGTTTGTGTTGCCAGGGCCGAGGTCAGGCACGTTAAAATTGGCGTGGTTCAGGATATTGAAGAGCTCCGCCCGGAACTGTACATTGAAGCTCTCCGAAATTCTCCGGATGTAGTTGTTCTTAACTACGGAAAAGTCA
>WNGO01013276.1_pt1 | contig 11617 bp, 11 predicted proteins | sample 5400511 | NCBI WGS metagenome assembly WNGO01 (sample SAMN13153380, study PRJNA577476) | soil metagenome | isolation source: 20 cm soil or saprolite under Garry oak tree replicate 2 | place: USA:California | collected 2016-06-15
TCGCTCGCAATTTCGGCATGCATCACGATCAGCAGCAGCAGGTCGCCGAGTTCTTCGCGAAAATTTGCGCCATCGTTGGCGCGCACCGCGCCGGCCACTTCATATGCCTCTTCGATCAAGGCGGGCAACAATGATTCATGGGTTTGCTCCCGATCCCAGGGGCAGCCGCCGGGAGCACGAAGCTTTGCGACAATTTCGCAAAGTTGCCGGAAGTTGGCGTTGAATGATTGATCCTCGATATCAGTCGGCATGTCGTGTTTCTCGGCGCGCCCGGCGGGCGCCCCCTACCATCAAATGCGCCAGAGCGAGCGGTGCGTGCCGAACTCGGAGATTTCTCCGGACGATTTCTTGCTGACGTAAATTGTAATGGAAATCACAGTGACAAATGTGCCGGCAAAAATCAGCGCCACCAGCCAGGACGGTATGTGCCCGATGCGCAAAGCTTGATAAAACGAAACGAAATCGTTAATCGGCGCGCTGGCGTGCAAGAATACTTTCGTTACCCACGCCATCAGGATGAGAATGAATATGAAAATGTAATTGCGTTTCAGGCGCCGCCCCACAGCTTCCAGTTTGCTGATCTTGAAGCACGGCAGAATCAGATCTTCGCAAACGAGCTTTTTCCATTCACCGTGGAGCATCTCGCGATTTTCCATCACCATGGGGACAAGAAAATGCGCTTCGAGCATTCGAACACGCGCGCGAAAGGCATCGTAAAACCGGTAACGACGCGCTTCGATCCATAGCAATACCCAGACGATGGCGAGGTTGAAAAAGAAAATAATGTGAGGCACTTCACGCGTGGAAAATGCTATGGTGATGATGGCGGTGGTACTGGTGATCGCCCAGTTTGAGGTGACGTCCAACCGTTGCCGCCAGACCATGATCCGTCCCATTTCGCCGCGGTAAAAATGCGACATCGCATTGACATAGCCCGGGTCGTAAATGCTCCGTTGGACGGAGACGGTCCTCTCCTCGTTTTCTGCTAAGGCTGTGTTTTCAGTTGCCACGGCTCCTCATTTAACTGGATAACTGGCTTTGCCCGATAATCCAATAAATCTCTCCGCTCCCAATGGCTATCACGCTGACTGATCTGCTTGACGAAAAACGGGTGATCCTCGGGTTGCGCTCGAGGAAAATGCCAAACGCGCTGCGCGAGATTATCGATTTGCTGGCGCAAAACGGAAAGATCGATAACCCTGAAGCGTTCTTTGAAAAGGTGCTCGCGCGCGAGCAGGCGCACCCCAGTGTGGTCGAAAACAGCGCCGTATTCCCTCACGCGCGAACAGACCTGGTTGATGAAATTGTCGTCGGCATTGGACGCAGTCGCGCCGGGATTCCATTCGGCCACAACGGAGTACGCGCCCGCTTGATTTTCGTGATCGGCGTTCCAGAACGGTTAGTGAATGATTATTTGATTTGCGTTGGGACGCTTGTTCGGTTGGTAAGAGATGACGCAACACGATCAGCGCTGCTACATGCCCAAACCCCGCGCGAATTTATCGACACGCTTACGGCGACGCTGTAGCTGCATTTCTGCCACGCCGAAAGTCGCCGCGGCGACCGAGGGCGGTGGGACGCGAGGCAGACGTTAGCCCAGTTGCCGGATTGCGCGAAGCACTGAGTCTACCTCCTGCGGAGTATTGACGACGCTGCACGCAACGCGCGCATACGACACGCGATAAGGAGTCGTTGAAGCAACGATACGTTGATCGAGGAGGCGCTTCACCACTCGCTCAGGCTTCATCCCCTTTACATCGAAGCAAACGATTCCTGCCGAAAGATTCTCGTCACGCGGCGTATAGAGCTGAATGTTCGGCATCCGGGCAAGTTCCGCCTTCATTTGACCGTTCAATTCGTGTATGCGCGCCGTGACTCGGGCAGGCCCGATGTCCTGGTGAAAATGAACCGCTGTCGGTAGCGCCCAATAATGTTCGAACGCTTGAAAGCCGCCCGGTGAAAACCATGCCGCGCGCGCCGGAGTCTGCGGGTCATGTTCCTGTTCCCAGGCTTCGAAAATGTCGGGCGAAGTAAACGTCGGAATTATTGGCCGCATCCGCTGCCAAACTGCGGGCTTTGCCCAGACGAACCCCGTGCCGCGGGGCCCAAACATCCATTTGTGTGTGCCCGTCGCAAACGCGTCGCATCCAAGGGCAGTGATCTTCGGATCTTCAACTCCCAACCCGTGCACGCCATCAACGATTAGCAGCACGCGATCCTTCTCTTCGCGACCGGGATTCGCTTCGGCAACGCTTTGCGCAATACGTGCGATGGGCAGGCGCACACCACTGCTGGAGTGGACCCACGTCACGCCGACAGCGCGGGTCTTTGGTCCGATTGCCTTGCGAACGCGTTCTGCGATTTCATCTGGCGAAATCGAGTTGTAAGAGTCGAAGAGTGGAATTTTTCGCCACGTCGCGCCGCAACGCCCAGTAGCCAGCCGAATGGATTCGTGATGCACGTAGTGGTCGTGCGTATTTGTCAGGATTTCGTCGCCTTCGCGCAATGGCAGTCCGTGGTAGAGCAAAGCCAGACCGGTCGTGGTGTTTTGGGTAAACGCGATGTGCTGCGGATCGCCACCGATGTAGCTGGCGATGGCCTGACAGACCTGCAGCGGAATGTTCACGTTAGTCGGTTCGAAAATGGCGCTATCAACGGCAACAAACGGATTAGCGTCTATCCTTTCCCGGTATTGCTCGATCGCCTGCCGCACCGCCCGGGGATGAGACGCCAGAAAGAACAAGGCGAGATGAATGTAATCAGGAGCCAGGTCAAACTCCCGGCGCACTGATTCCCAATCTTTGAAGTCAGGAGGCGTGCTCGGCTTGCTCTTCGCAGCGTGGACAAGAAGCGGCGAAAGCGCTCCGGCGGCCAGCGACAGCGAACCACTGACAAGAAAATCGCGGCGGGTTAGTGGCATGATTTTTCCTTTCTGCGCTCTAATGTTTTTAACGGAGAAACCGAAGCTTAATCGACTCTGATCAAAGCGCGCGACCGAATTCGTGAACGCTAGACTGCGGCGCGCTCGGCTGTAATCTCGCGCGGCGCAACGGCGGCGCTCGTGCTCGTTCGGTATCGCCAGATGGCAAACGCTACGAACAAAAGATCGAGAGCAACGAATATCGCCACGTAAGTCTCGCCGCCAATGCCGAAGCCATAGCTATGCAGACCTTTACCGAGCACAAAGTTCACGCCATACCATGCCATTAACACCGCGAGGAAACACGCTACGCTTGCAACTGCGAGGCCGAACTGCGTCCACCAACCCGCCAGCCGGCCGTGCAATGCCAGGATGTAACAAAGCAACGCAATCAATGCCCACGTCTCTTTTGGATCCCATCCCCAGAATCTGCCCCAGGAATAATTTGCCCAGACTCCACCGAGGATTGTTCCAGCAGCCAGCAACAGGACACCGCGTTGAAGTACGCGATAAAGCCAAAAATGCATCGGCGCGTCCGCGCGCGCGGCTGCGGGGTCACGCGCGTATCGCCAGAGCAAGATGTGCCCGAAACCCATTGCCAGCGCGAAGGCCGCATAGCTCAGCGTGATCGTGAGCACATGAATGGTGAGCCAGAAATTATCGCGCAGCACGGGGACGAGCGGATCGATGCTCGAAACGAGACCCAGATGATGGACTCGTACATGTTCGTTACCGGCGGCCGACCAGCGATCATGCAACGCATCACGATCCCAGCCGCCTGAAACGCGAGGCCGAGTACCGCCACTACGACGCCGATGCTTTGCAGCGCGTGTCCCCGCCTGCGAAGATGTGCCGCAATCAGAATTACGAGCGCAATTCCGTAACACCAGATTGCCCGATAAAAGGCTTCGAAATGATTATAGAAATATTCGAGCCGTAATTGCTGATCCCGCGGATAAATGGATGGACTCAAGGCGCGCATATTTTCGCGAAGCTGATTCGCGGCGCGACTGAAGTTAAATGGATCGCCATTGACGTAACCTGTGACAACCGTTTGCAATTGAACCCGGATGGGCGCGAATTGCGCCTCGGAATAATATCTCGACCATCCCGATGGTTCGACCCACGGGTCTGTTTCGTTGGCCGGCGCAGGGACGATTAGCAATGCGCTCCCATCCATTACATGAGCAAGAAGAGTAAGCCGATCACTCACACTCAGCGCTTCCTGCTGCACCCGCGTCAACGGTTTCTCTGCGCGCTTGAACATGATGTTTGATAACCAACCGTGTGCGCTGTACCGGACCAGCTGGATTACTTTGCAGCGCAGGCGTTGCAGCAACACAGCTGGCAGTCCACGTTGGGCGAGGGTCGGGGATCAACAGTTACTATTCTCGCATTGGACCAAGGTCCCATTGGCGCAGCCTGCGAAAACGACTACTCTCGCCGCTCCACCATGATTCATTCATTTCTGAAAACCATCCTGCGCTTTGCGAAATTCCCCCAAACTATCGCCATAATTCTGCTTGTTACGGCGATCACAACTCCCTATGCGACCAGCGCTGTAGTAACGTCCACTGGCTTCCAACTAAAGCTCAATGGGCAGCCGCTCGTCGCGAAAGGTATGAATTACTCACCGGTGCCTATCGGCACAGCTCCTGGTTTTGTTCCTTACGGCGATTTTTTCATTCCCTACTATGCCAACGTTTGGAAACCGGATGTCGACAAGATGCGGGCAGCTGGAATCAACGTGATCAAACTGTACGCGGGAAATCCTGATCTGAATGCTGGCGCGCCAGGGACGGCTGGTAATTGGAAGGCTTTTCTCGATTACTGCTACAACAGTGGGAATCAGCCCATCTATGTGGTCATGTTTTCTTACACCCAGGGCGGCGTGATCGCGCAGGGCGGCCCTGCCTTCAACGACTACGTCAGGCAGTACGACGAACTTGTGAAGAGCACAATCAAACATCCCGCAGTTTTCGGGTATTTGGTCGGGAACGAAATCTTCGGCGGCGTGACGCAAAACCAACAGTTCTGGACGAACTTTGGGAAACTCATTGATGCAGCGCAGGGCGCCGGGCTCAGCCAGGGTCAGAACCCGTTTCTGATGACTGCGATTAATGATGAATTCACTCCGCAAACCAGTTGGCCGGCAATCAAATTGGGCGAACAATCGGGCAAGCTTAGGAATCTCGACTCCTGGTGTATCAACATCTATCGAGGAGCGGAATTTGGCGGCGCCGGCAATTCGGTCTTCACCCAATATTTGGCTTTAATGAACTCCTTTCAGACACCGCTCAAGAAACCGCTGATTTTGGGCGAATGGGGCACACCGCACACCACCCGGCCCATTGGAGTTTACGGCCAATCCTCCACGCAACCGATTTCAAATCTCGACGATGTCCCCGAGAGCCAAATGGGAGCAGGTCAGCCCTATTTCGCGGCTCAGCCCGTCGGGACGTTTCTCACTACGCAGTGGAATACCATTAAGAGTAACATTAAGGCCGGACCAAGTCAGGTGTGCGCTGGCGGGTTCATTTTCGATTGGTGCGACGAGTATTGGAAAGGCAACAACAACAATATGCAAATTGGCGGACCCGCCGATGGCTTCCAAGGCGGCGCCTTCGCGGGCGGTTATTGGGACGAGGCGGGGTTTGGAGTTACGAGCGCGGTAAATCAATCTACCTATGGCCAGGGCAAACCAAATATCTCGCGAAAGTTGTTTAAGGGGTACAATGCCGTGAAGACATTCTATAGTGCCGCGTCGGATTCAGCTGGCGAGCTTTACCTAACAGGCGAGCAAATAGCGGCGATCCAAAGCAATATTCAGGGAGAGATTCATCAGGACCGGAGGGAGCTCAGAGAGCTGGGTCAAATCGATGTACGCCACGAAGTATCGATTCGGCGATGGTTGCAGGTGCGCATTCAAGTGCTTCACGCCCGGCTGGCGTATCCGACCGATGAAGTGCTTCAACAGATTGATGAGAATATGACCGATGATGGGGACACGTTTCTGAGCAAGGGTGAGAAGCGAAACACGCTGGGAGAGCTGCATGCGCGACTGGCCGAACTCCAACCGGCTGGTTGAAGTTCGGATTGTTTGCGCTTCAGCGCCTTCATTTCCGTTTGCGCAATTTGAAGCAACGACGCTATCTTGACACCCGTGTTCAGCTTGACCATGCTCGGCAGCGGGAGCGCGGGAAACAGTGCCCTGGTAGCAACCGACCACTGCAAGATTCTCGTTGATGGCGGGCTGAGCGCGCGGCAATTGGTGCTGCGTTTGGAGCGGTGCGGCGTCATGCCGGAGCAGCTCGATGGTATCCTACTCACACACGAGCACGGTGATCACATTTGCGGACTTGAAGTTCTCTGCCGCAAATTTGATGTACCGATTTATTGCAACGCATTGACGGCTGAAGCTGTGCGAAGCGACACCTCGGTCGAGCGGCACCGCAACTGGCGAATCTTTGCGACCGGCGCCGAGTTTTCGATTTGCGACATCACTGTGCAAACGTTTCCCGTGCCGCACGACGCGGTCGATCCGCTAGGCTTCGCGTTTCACGCCGGCTCGGGAAGCCTGGGATTCATCACCGACCTGGGTTACGTGACCAAAATGATCGTTGAACGACTGCGTCCGGTGCAAACGCTCGTCATCGAGACCAATCACGACGAGAAACTGTTGCAGAACGACACGCATCGGCCGTGGCCGGTGAAACAACGAATCCAATCGCGGCATGGTCATCTGTCGAACGCAGCGGCGGCAGGCGTGATCGAGGAATTGTTGCCTGCAAAAATCGAGCGGGTTCTGCTCGGACATCTCAGCCGGGATTGCAATACGCCGGAGTTGGCGCTCAAGACGGTGCGTGCGTCACTGGCAAAGTGCGGCAGGATAGACGTGGAAGTCCATTGCGCCACCCAATTTGAAATCACTCCCCAATTTCGCATCGGTGAGACTGTCTCAGGCGCATTTCAACCGACGTTCGAGAACGCATTTTTTCAAAGCGCCCTGTAGCGGCTGTGAAACGCCTCTGCCTGGATCATTGAGCGTTGGGCGTTCGATGTTCGACGTTGGGCGTTTTCTTCTTCTTTGATGCGACGTTCTTTGCCGCCGCCTCGAGAGCAGCGCGAACAATGTTCGTTTTCGCGAAGGGAAGGTAGACATTCGTGTACCCTTGCCGGCCCCAGCCGCCGCTGGAGGGCCTGAAAACCTCGGGCGCCTTTTCGATGAATGTGCGCTGTTGCTCTGGCGTAAGTTTCACCATGCCCCAGTTTTTGTCGGGCACACCTAGCGACGCGAAAATCTTTCCGGCTACCCGGAAATCGGGATGATTCATATGCGAGCGCTCGACGGCCGCAGGAATTTTCAGCGCCATGGTTCGAAACTCGTCGTTCGTCATTTCATGCGCTTCCGGCGCCGATTATTTTTTCTGTGTCCGACCATTTCGCCGAGTAAAGTGCGACGGTCGACGCGGGTGAGGCTCTTTTCCATCGCCGGTGTGAGCAATGAAATATGCGGAATTTCGCAGAGATATTCGGCAACGAACCAGATCGGTTTTTCCGTGGTCATCCAATTCAAATGATCAAATCGTGCCAGAGTCACCGGACGCGAATAGCGCCGCAGGGTCCGTTCGCCGCGCAGGTTGAAGTAGATATTAAAATAACTCATGGCCAGCTCGCGTAAACTGCGATAAACCGGCTCCCGATAACGGCATCCGGTGAAATTGGATTTCGCCACTGCGCCCCAATGGCCGCGCACCTTGAAAATGGCAACGACATGATCAGTATCCTGTTCTGCTTCCAAATCGAAGATCAATGGTGGGAATCCCAAAACGCGAAGCGCAGCCGCACCAAAAATTCCGCCTTCGAGACACGATGCGGTGCTATCGTGCAGGACTCTCTTGGGCGATCGGGCGGTATAACTGAGATTGTAAGACAGATCGTCGAGAAATTTCTGTATGCCAGCGGGGGTTTTCAATGCGCGCAACCGGCGTAATTCCGTTGAGGTGAAACCGAAATCAGATGAATTCCCAGATTTCAACATCCAACCTCCAAAGAATCATCAAGATCCAATACCCAATTAAGGCGCGACCTCCATGCTGTCATGTTGAGCGAAGCGAAACATCTCTGATTATCGCATCGAGAGGTGGAAGAAATACGGAAGACTCTTCGCGTCGCTGAGGATGGCAATTGTGGCTCTGGCGCTTGGGGTTTGGAGCTTTGTTGCTCTTATTTTCGTTCGTCAGCCCGCTTAAAAATTCCTTCGCCGTGCACATTAAGATTTTCCACGACCACCTGTGCGGACTTGCCATCCGGGCCGACGGTAAAGGTGATGCCGCTCCTGCCAACGGCGTTCTCACCTTCCGTCTCGTAGGTAAACGTATCCCGGTCATAGTGCTTCATTGGGAACGTCTTGTTTTTCGGACCCTGCACGATTACCAATCCGCCGTCCTTTTCGATGATGGAGATGTCGCCAAAGTAATCGTTCGCGTATTTTCCAACATAGGCGCTATTTTTGAGCGCAGACGCGGACGAGGCGGGTGGTTTGGAATAATCGAAGCCAAGCACGGTGCCAATCGCTGCCGGGTTTGAATATACCTGTTTAAAAAGCGCAAACCAATCTTGGCTGGGTTTGCCGTACAGAGCGATATCCAAAAACGTCGTCCCCAGTGCTTCCGCTATGCCGAGGGGATAGGCATTAGTCAGAACAACGATGCCCAGTTGCTCGCCTGGCACGAGACCTACATAAGTTGCAGCGCCCAGGCCAAAGGCCCCGGAGTGATTTAAGCGTAAGCGACCCTCTGGATCGTAGCTGACGTTCCATCCCAAGCCGTAGAAAGTCGGCAGTTGCGTGAACGGATTGAAACCTGTCAGCATGTGCGGGTGATGCGTTTCGGTCAGCGCTTTTTCGTCCACGATTTGTTTGCCTTCAAACTTGCCGTTTTTGTCAAATCATTCACCGAGGAACTCACGCCGCCTGCAGGCGATTCCGTGTCCGGATCGCGCTTGAACTTTTGTACCCATTTGCCATCCACTAGCACATGCCCAAGGGCTTTGTTCGGTCGCGCGACAAAATCGGCGTAACGGGAACTCGTGGCCGTCATTCCGAGCGGTTTGTATAATCTCTGCGCCGCTGCCTCTTCCCATTCCAGCCCGTATGCATTCGCTGCGGCGATGCCGCCCTCAGTCATCCCAAAATTCGTGTAGGCGTAGTGCGAACGAAAACTGCTCGCGGGATGTTGATAGCGCAGGCGATATAGAATTTCCGCGCGCGTGAAACCGAGATCTTCGAGCAAATCGCCCGCGTGTTCGGGCAAGCCGCTGCGATGTGCGTACATGTCGCGGATCGTGATTTCGCGGGTAACCCACGGATCGAACATCTCGAAAGTGGGATCGAGGCCGCTGAGCTTTGAATCCCAGGTGATTTTTCCTTCACCGACCAGCTCGGCAACTACCGTTGAGCCAATCGATTTGGACAGCGACGCGAGTTGAAACACCGTGTCCGCGTTAACCGGCGCCTTGGTATTCACATCGCGAACACCGAAACCTTTCGCGTATACCGTCTTGTCCTGGAACACGACTGCTATGGCAAGGCCCGGCAGCGCGCTTTCCTGAATTTGCGTTTGCGCGAGTTTTTCTAGTTCCTGAATCGCGTGAGTCACTTGCTCGGAAGTAACATGAGACTTTTCCTGGCCAGTCACGCCCAACGGCATCAGCAGAATCGGCAGTAATATCGCGGCGAATTTCGCATAGTGACCCGCGTGTGTGGCATTTGAGTATTGATTCATCATTTACGAAGCATTCTGCGTGTTATTTTACATCTTTCCTGGGCTTGGAATTTGGGATTTGGAGCTTTCGGCTATAAGCCGATCGGATGCCTGGCATCAAACCCGCGCGGCGGACGATAAATGGTTTGCCATCGCGGCGCCCATTTGCCGCGGTAACGGTCGTATGGTGTTGTATCGAGGCGCAGGCCGGCAATCACAGCGAACGTGTGACCTTCTCGTGCGTAGATGGTGATCCATTTGCCGGGACCGCGGTCGCCGTAATTGCGAAACTCCGTTGAGCTCATTGGAGCGCTGATCAATCCCCCCGCGCCCAGCACATACGAGATCGTTCCGGAACAATCGTAGCCGCGGTCATCAAACGATTTGTGGCCGCCACCGTAACGATAAGTTGATTGGCTGCCCAGATCGTGCGTTTCACGGCGAGGGGCGCATTCTTTGGCGCAGCTGCTTTGCCAAAACGAAGACGCGCGGCCTTGCCAGACACAACAGGTCCAGAGGTTGGAAAAAGATCGGCTGCTGCCGGTGGAACGACCCACGCGAAAACAGCGATGCCGAGCAGGATTCGATGGCTAACCGGACAAATAGAGTTCCTCCGGAATCCTGTCGTATGCCAAAAAGACTGCGGATGAAAAGAAAAAAATTAGAAGGGCTCTGCGCTGAAGAAGGTCCAGAGAAATTGGAACGGCGGATTTGGAGGAGTAGCAGTGATTTCGTGAGCAATCAGATCTAACCAAAACAGGCGGACGGCGCGGGTGATGAATAACGAGCCGCAGCGCTGTGAAAATAGGCGACCGGCGGTTCGCCCTTTGCGCCCTCGCGAATTCCGCCGGTCAACCAACCGAAAGACTATCAAATGGCCCGCGATGAAAATCGGCGGGAACGCCAGGGTCAGCCTGCGTCAGCGTAACCGTGTTCCTGTTCGTACGCTCGAATTGCTCGCCGCGTCTGAGGCCCCAGGACTCCATCGATCGACCCGCGATAATAGCCGGCGCGGGCGAGTCGTCGTTGTAACTCGGCTACTCTCGACCGAGTGGCAGAGCCGTATTGGCTGCCACCGTTTTGGCCGCCAGAACCGTAGCCATAGCCGTTACCGTAGCCGTAGTCACCGTATCCGTACCCTCCACCGTAGCCATAACCGTACGGATAACCATACCCGTAATAACCGTACGGATACCCGTAGCCGTATCCATAGGGATATCCGCCGCCCCAGCCCCAGCCCCACCACCCTGGAAAGCCGAAGTCGCCAATAAAGATGACATTATTGCCATGATTATGACGCCAATTTCCATTCCAGTTGTTCCAGTTGCGGCCATTCCAGTTGCGGCCACTCCAGTTTCGCCCATTCCAATTGCGTCCGCTCCATGCACCCATCCCGGGGCGTCCCGAGGCGAAGCCGCGGCCCCCGCTAAAATGGCCACCATGGCCACCGCCTCCTCGGGGCGCAGCTGTGGCTAATGCCGCGGCCCCCGCTAAAATGGCCACCATGGCCACCGCCTCCTCGGGGCGCAGCTGTGGCTAATGGGGAAGCCAGTGTGACGGCAACAAAGCAACTCAAGGAAAGTATCAGTTTTGAATTATTCATATTAGGTGCAGTTTCTAATTATTAGACACCGTACGCACCAAAAAGTCTCGTTTTTTTACGGCGCACAAGAATAAATCAGATGAATTTGAGGACTCCTGAACGGGCGGGAGCAGAGTTCGCACTGATTCCTTCTCGCCAGCAGACCGCCGCCCTGATTATCATGCCGGATAACGAAGATGAGGCGTGCTGCGACTTTCATATTGTTGGTCTTCGCGTGCCACCAACTTCGCGCTTTGCCGGAGCACAGCGTAAGTCCTTCGCGACAATTCGTTATTTACGGCGCCGATGCCACGTTGCGCGGGGCGATTTCGGAAATGGCGGAGCAGACCA
>WNGO01005387.1_pt1 | contig 11615 bp, 13 predicted proteins | sample 5400511 | NCBI WGS metagenome assembly WNGO01 (sample SAMN13153380, study PRJNA577476) | soil metagenome | isolation source: 20 cm soil or saprolite under Garry oak tree replicate 2 | place: USA:California | collected 2016-06-15
ACGTCGCCCCGGACCAGTGCGATCGGCACTCCCAGACTCACGGTCATCTTGTTCACCGAGCTGATGAACGTCAGGGCGTACACGAATTCCTGCAACACCAGCGTGAAGCTGAACACGACCACCGTCAAGATCCCCGGAACAATCAGGCGCGGCGCCACTTTCAGGATCACCGCGAGGCGACTGTACCCGTCGATCATCGCCTGCTCCTCGATCTCCCATGGCACCGATCGGAGAAACCCCATGACGAGCCAGGTGCAAAATGGAATGGTCATGGTCGGGTAGATCAGGATCAGGGCGCCCAACGAGTCCTGGAGGTGGAGCAGCGAGATGAGCCGCGAGAACGGCACGAACAAGAGCGTGGGGGGGATGAGGTAGGTGAAAAAAATCCCCATGCCCATCCGCTCGCCCCAGCGGCCCACCAGGCGGGCCAGGCTGTAACCCGCCGGCACGGCCACCGCCACCGTGATCACCACGACCGCGACCACGACCACGAGGGTGTTCAGGACCCAGCGGGGGAAGTCGGTCTGGCCGAGCAGCAGCTTCACGTGCTCGAGTGTGGGCGCGTCGTTGAAGATCCACGGGATGTGGCTCGTGTCCGAGGCGCCCACGTACAGGTCCCGGTTCTGCTTGAACGACGTGACGAGCATCCAGTAGAACGGGAACCCGGCGAACACCACGAAGCCGAGCGCCGCGGCATACAGCGCCACGCGCTTCACCGTGTCCCCCCAACCTCGGTGCGGTGGGCCAGGCGCAGCATCCCGATGGCCACGACGATCAGGAACGGGAGCAGGAACACGGCGATCGCGGCGCCCTGACCCAAGTCGGCGCCCAGGATGCCGCGCTGGAACGCGAGCGTGGGCAGCACGTGCGTCGTGTTGGCGGGCCCGCCGCCCGTGAGGATATAGACGACGCCCAGGTCGGTCGCCGTGTACACCACGCCGAACAGCACCGCGACGGCGACCACCGGCAGGAGCAGCGGCAGCTCCACCCGGAACAAGCGTCGCCAGAACCCGGCGCCGTCCACGATCGCGGCCTCGACGATTTCCTGCGGGATCGACGACAGTCCCGCGAGCACGATTACCGTGGCGAAGGGAAAGATCCGCCACGCCTGCACGATGATGATGGCGAGGAGCGCGAGCGCCGGATCGCCCAGCCAGTAGAGCCAGCCGTGCAAGAGGCCCGCGGCCTTGAGCGTCCAGTTGATCACGCTGAACGTGGAATCGAAGATCCACGTCCAGGCGATCGCCGCGAGCGACACCGGCACGGCCCACGGCAGGAGCAACACGAACCGGGCGAAGCGTTTGCCGTGGAACGTGGCGCGAAACACCTGGGCGGCGGCGGTGGCGAGGACGACCACGAGGACCTGGGAGCCGATCGTGACCACGACGCTGTTGCGCAGCGCTCGCAGGAAGATCGGGTCCGAGAGAATCGCCCTGTAATTGTCGAGGCCCGCCCACCCGAAGCTGAGGCTCCCCGCGGTCGCGTTGCTGAAGCCGAGCGCAATGGCGAACGCGAACGGGACGCCGACCAGCAGGACGACGTAGGCCAGGGCGGGGCCGAGCATCATGGCGCCCAAGACATCCTCACGGTCGGCCAGCGTCCGCCGTGAGGGCAGGGGGGCCGTCATCCCTTGCGTCTCAATCCCGTTTCGGGGTCGAAGTAGCGCAGCGCCCGCCGGGGCACGGCGAACTCGTGGGTCTCGCCTTCCGGAATGACGAGCGCGATGGTCGCCGGCAGCTTGGCGATGATCGTGGCATCGGGCGCGCCGCTCCCGGCGATCGATCCGTACACGTAGCGATCGGAGCCCAGGTACTCCACCCGTCGCACGGCGAAACGAAATGTGCGCAGGTCCTCGGCCGTGCCGAAGATGCTCTTCGGGAGAAAATGCTCGGGGCGAAAGCCCGTCAGGGTCCGGGGGGGAAGAGAGGGGTCGCCCGTGTCGAGCAGGTTCATGGGCGGCTGGCCGACAAAGGTCGCCACGAAGGTGTCGACCGGATCTTCGTAGACCTCCTGCGGCGTCCCGATCTGTCGCACCTTGCCGTGCTCCATGACCACGATGCGGTCGCCCAGGCCCATCGCCTCCACCTGATCGTGCGTGACGTACACCGTGGTGGTCTGGATTTGGCGCTGGAACCGCTTCAGGTCGTCCCGCGCCGTGTTGCGCAGCTTGGCGTCGAGGTTGGCCAGGGGCTCATCCAGGAGAAAAACCTTGGGGTCCCGCACGAGGGCGCGACACAGGGCGACGCGCTGGCGCTCCCCACCGGACAACTGGCGCGGGTAGCGATCGAGGTAACGGGAGATGCTGAACATCTCGGCGGCCCACCGCACCTTCTCCTCGATCTGCTTCCGCGGCGTCCGGCTCGCCTCGAGCGGGAACGCGATGTTCTGGAACACCGTGCGGTGGGGGTAGAGGGCGTAGCTCTGGAACACCATGGCGATCCCGCGGGCACGCGGGGGCACGTCGCCGTCCACGCGCTGGTCTCCGATGTGGATCTCGCCCGACGTGGGTCGCTCGAGCCCGGCGATCATGCGGAGCAGGGTCGTCTTTCCCGAGCCGGAGGAGCCGAGCAGGACGAGGAATTCTCCGTCGCGGATCGACAGGTCCACCCCATCGACCGCGTGGAGATCCCCGAAGTACTTGCGAAGGCTTCGGATTTCGATGCCAGCCACCGTCGCCGCGCTAACTCCGGGGCTTCCGCCCGTGGGCCGTGGTGTCCGGCGCCTTCGCCAGGTCCACCGGCGGGGTGTAAATGATGCGGTACGGGTTCTCGGGCACCTGGAGGTCCTTCACCACCGCCGGGGGCGGGCCGGCGGGAGGCCATGCCCGCCCGCGGGTGCCGCCACCGCACCCCACCACCGTGAGGACCGTGCCACTGAGAATTGCAACCCGCATGCGCAGAGCGACGTGCATCGTTTCTCCTTCACTCAGAAAGTGCGTCGTCCGACGGTGCCCCACGCGCCAGCCAGTCCCGGAACGCGTCCGCGTCGTGGGCCAGGCGCCACTCTTCGAAGATCGACAGGGCCATGGCGCGTACGCCGCCTTCGCTGCCACCGGCGGCCAGGCATTGCTCGTGCAGCCAGGTCTCGAATTCGTCCGGCTCGGGGTCGGCGGCGATGGCCCGCTCGAGCAGGTCCCGCTTGATCGTCAGACCGATCGCGTCGGGTGTCGTGTCGCGCCGGCGGCGCCGCCGCCCCTCCGACGCGTCGATGGTGGCGAGGAGCTCGCGGCAGATCTCACCCGGGCGGGCCGGCGCGCTGTCGCTCACAGGAAGGCGAAGCCCAGCAGCGCGCGCCGTCGCACCACGATTCGAACCTCCAGTGCGTACCCCGGCCGTTCCGGCCGCCGGTACCCGCGCTCGAGCGCCGCGACATCCAGCGGGACCGTCGTCAGGTCGTCGAGCAGGATCGCCCACGGGGCGAGTGCGCGCACCGTCGTGAAGCCTTTCACATACCCCTTGCAGGTGTGGCAGACCTGCTCGGTCTCATCACAGAACACGCAGCGCAGCAGTGGGATCGCCCACCCCGTGCCGCAGCGTCCGCAGCGCAGCCGACGCTTGCGCTCGAGCCCGGTGTACTCGGCCACCACCGGCCACGCCCCGCAGAGCGGACAGTAGCCCTCCCACCAGGTGGCTGGCAGCTCGCTCGCCAAGCGGCGGGCGCACGCCTGGAGCAGGGGCAGGGCCGCCATCTGACCGAGCACGCGGAGGGCGTGCGGCTCCGCGCTTGCCGCGGCGGCCAGGGCGTCGATACGCGTGTCGTCGTGGCAGACTGCGGCTTCGAGCAGGGCCAGCCCGTCGATTTGCCGGGGATTCACGGTGGGTGTGAGCTTTAGGAGTCGGCGGACCCAGTTCCGGGCCGCCCGCGCATCGACGGTTATCTCGCTATGAGACAACGCCGGCGCCTTGATGGGTCGCTCGCTCGCAAGGGTGGGCACGGCGGCGTCCCACGGAGCGCCGTTTTCACTCTCGGCCAGCGCCGCGTCCAAGAGACCGAGCCACACCTCAGACTCGGGGTGGTCGCGGCGGACCGTGGCCACCCGCTCCTGAACTTCTACGTTCCGCGCGTGCCGAATGCGGGCATGGGGCCAGAGCATTTCACCTTCACGGTGCGGCAGGGCGTTCGATAGTACATCTTCGCGCCCTGGTGCAATTGGGTGACGGCGTCGTGGTTCCCCAGATCGGCGCCGGGCCCGCCCCCCCGCACGCGCGAGGCCTCCGGGCTGGCGCAGGCCGCGAGGCCGGTCAGGATCACCGCGAGCCCCCAACCCCGTCTCGTGATCATGCTACATCCCGGCCGTCACGCGGTAGTGCTCGATTCCCTCGGAAACGAATATCGTTGCGAGTCGTAACAGGAAGCCGCCCAGGAGCACGAGCTTAGCGGCACTGGCTAGCGGCCGCCGTTGCATGTGCAGCCGGAGCGGGGCGAGGATCCCCAGCCCGACGACGCCCACGAGCAGCACCAAGCCCCAGAACCCGACCCAGACCCGATTCACCGAGCCGAGGGACGCGAGAAACAGGACGAGCACGAGCAACTCGACTACGAGCGCCCTCGTGTCGAAGGCGGACAATCGGGCGAGCGACTGCTCGGTGGCGCCCCGTCGGGGGGCGAGCAGGATGAGCGCGGCGGCCCCGGTCGACATGCCCGACGCGATGAACAACGCGCCCAGCCATGGGCTGTCCGCCCAGACGGGACGGTTCGTGACGGCGAGGAGGATCCCCGTGTAGCCGGCAATGAAGACGCCGAGCAGGCCGGCCACCCCTCCGACGAGCTTCGCGAGCCCGCCCCGCACAGCGCCGCCCACCGCGCGGAGTGCGGAATTGCTCAGCCGCCCTTCCTCCGCCATGCCTCCGAGAGCCGCCAGCACCGAGAAGAGCCCGAACAAGAGCAGGCCCCAGGCGCCGAAGGAGATGGGGGACCATCCCTTGAACATGATGGTCGGAAAGTTTGCGGACTGGAAAAGCATGTGCCAGAACCGCAGTGGCCGTCCCAGATCGATCGTCAAGAGCGCGCCGGAAAGGATTGCGCCGACGGCCGCGACGTTGTATCCGGTGCGGACGACGGGCCGGTCCTCCGGCCCGCCGAACCAGTCCGCGACGGCCGCGAGCAGCGACGCGCCGCCGGCAATCCCGCCCACGAAGAAGTACAGGATGATGAACCAGGTCCAGTGTGGCGCGGCGCTGAAAAAGGTGTCAGACATTACCCGCACCTCCCCCGCCGCGGCTTTGCTCGTCCATGCGCCGCTTCCGCAGGCCGACGAGGGCCAGCACGCCCAAGACGGCGGCGCTCGCCGCCGAGAAGGTGGCGCTCTTGGTGAGGTTCCGCGACGGCAGCTGCGGGTGCCGCGGCAGTCCGTACACCTCGGGTTCGTCGATCAGCAGGTAGAAGGAATTGAGACCGCCGAGCGCCCCGTCCGGATCGGCGCCGTACAGCTCGGCCTTCACGCCCTGCGCCTTGAGCTGGTCGACGCGCTTGTGCGCGCGCGTGCGCAGCTCCGCGATCGATCCGAACTGGATCGAGTCCGTGGGGCACGCCTTCGAGCACGCGGGCTCGAGCCCCACCTTGAGCCGGTCGTAGCAGAGCGTGCATTTCTGCGCTGTACCGGACACTGGGTTCACGTCGATCACGCCGAACGGGCACGCGGCAATGCAGGCACGACACCCGTTGCAGACATCGGACTGGATTACGACCGTGTCGAAGTCAGTGCGGATGATGGCGCCGGTCGGACACACCTCCAGGCAGCCCGCCTGAACGCAGTGCTTGCACACATCGCTCATCATCAGCCAGCGGCCGTCGTAGGGCGCCTTGAATTGCTCGATGAAGCGGACGTGCCGCCAGTGGATGCCGTCCAGCTTGCGGGTGTTGTCGTAGCTGTCGCCGCTCAGCTCACCGACCCCGCCGTTCTCGGCCGGGAGCTGATTCCATTCCTTGCACGCGACCTCGCACGCCTTGCAGCCGATGCAAACCGTGGTGTCGGTGAAGAACCCCATGGGCTCCGGCATATCACGCCTTCTCCACGTTGCAGACGAACGCTTTGCCTTCGTGGATCGACACGTTGGGATCACCGACCCAGGACGTGAGATCGTTGACCACGTCGCCGGTGCTCAAGCCCATCCAGCCCCAATGCCAGGGCATGCCGACGTGGTGGATACGCTTGCCGGCGATGTGCATCACGCCGATGCGATGGGTGACCAGCGCCTTCGCGCGGATGTGGCCGCGTGGGCTCGACACGACCACCCAATCGAGGTTCTTGATCCCCTTCTCCTTGGCCAGGTCGTGCCCGAGCTCGATGAACAGCTCGGGCTGGAGCTCGGCGAGCCACGGCAGCCACCGGCTCATTGCGCCGGCCAGGTAGTGCTCGGTCAGCCGGTACGTGCTGATCACGTAGGGGAACTTCGGGTCGCCCACCGCGGCGAGCTTGTTGTACGGCTTACCCGGTGCCCACACCTTGTGCACCGGGCTGGTCTGCTGCTTGTACAACGGGTTCTGGATCGGCGACTCGTGCGGCTCGTAGTGGGTCGGCAGCGGTCCGTCCACGAGACCCGCCGGTACGAACAGCCAGCCCCTCCCGTCGGCTCTCATGATGAACGGTTGGGTGCCCGACAGGGCGTCGAGGCCGATGCCGTCCGGCTTCGGCTGCGCGTCGGGGGCCTTGGTCACCGCGAAGTCGGGTACGTCGTAGCCCACCCACTTTCCCTTGGGTACCGGCTTCTTGGTCTTCGGGTCGGGCGGGTTCACGAAGGTCGCGTCCCACCAGACCCAGCGCTTGCGCTCGCTCCAGGGGTTGCCCTTCAGGTCGGCCGACGCGCGGTTGTACATGACGCGCCGGTTGGCGGGCCACGCCCAGCCCCACTTGAGATGCGCCCCGGGCACACCCGGGGGATCGGGCTCGCGCCGCGCCGTCATGTTCTGATCCGGGGCCGGGTAGCAGCCGCAATAGATCCACGACGCGCAGGTGGTGGAGCCGTCGTCCTTCAGCTCGCCGAACCCCTTCAGGTGCTGCTTCGCGTCGGCGGTCTGGTACCCGTTGATCTCGCGCAGGATCTTGAGCGCGTCGGGCTCTCCCGGATAGATCGGCTTCACGCCCGGATCGAAGTCGAACTCCCAGGTGAGGTTGTTCCACCCCTGGTCGCGCGACAGCTTCGAGCCGGCGTACAGCTTCTTCATCCGCTTCGCCAGGTTGTGGTAGAACCAGGTGTCGGTGCGGCAGTCGCCCGGCGCGTCGGCCGCCTTGGAGTGCCACTGCAGCATGCGCTGCGTGTTGGTGAAGCTGCCGTCGTATTCGGCGATCTGCGTCGAGGGGAAGAAGAAGATCTCGGTCTTGATGTCCGCGATCTTCACCTCGCCGTTTTTCACTTCGGGGCCGAGATACCAGTGCGTGGCGGTCTCGGTGAGCCAGTTGTCTTTGACCACCAGCCAGTCGAGCTGGCGCATCGCCAGCCGGGTTGCCCCGCCATTGAGCGAGGTGGCAGGATTCTGGCCGACGCAGCACATCCCCTTGACCTTGCCGTCCGCCATGGCAGCGAAGGTGGCGATGTGCGAATGGTCCCCCAGGATCTTCGGGTGCCAGTCGTAGCCGAAGTCGTTCTCCGCCGTCGCGGCGGCGCCGTACATCGACTTCAAGTACGACACGAGGAACTTCGGGGTGTTGCCGTAATAGCTCGTGGGACTGGTCTCGGCCGCCATGTAATCGCGCAGCGTCTCGTGCGGCCGCAGCGCCGAGGGGGCGTTCATGTACCCGTGGATGCTGTGGTACAAGGTCGGCACGTCGGTCGAGCCCTGGATCGCCGCATGGCCGCGCAGCGCCATCACGCCGGCACCGGGCCGGCCGATGTTGCCGAGCAAGAGTTGCAGCAGCGCGCAACAGCTGATCATCTGTACGCCGTAGGTGTGCTGCGTCCACGCGACCGCGTAGGCAAAGGCGCTGGTACGGTCGCGCCCCGAGTTCTCGAGCAGCATCTCGGCCACCCTGATGAACTTCTCCTTGGGCGAGCCGCAGACCTGCTCCACCATCTCGGGCGTGTACCGGCTGAAATGCCGCTTCAGGATCTGGAACACGCAATGCGGGTTTTGCAGCGTCGGATCCTTTTCGGCCGGCCCGGGCTTGAGCGAGCGCACCAGGTCGTCGAACGGCGGGCCGGCGCGCTTGGCGATCAGATCCTTCGTGGCCGGGCCCAGAGGCTTCGGCCCGCGCTTGTAGGCCCAGCTCGCGTTGTCGTACCGACCCTCGAGCCCGTTGTAGGGCCAGAACGCCGGCTCGGTGAACTTCACGATCCCTGAGAAGACGCCGTCCAGATCCTCGGTGTCCTTGAAGTCGTCGCCGATGATCGTCGCGGCGTTGGTGTAGTTGACCGCGAACTCCTTGAAGAAAGGATCTGAGTTCCAGCGCTTGCTGTTGACGACGTAGTTGATCAGTCCGCCGAGAAAGGCGATGTCCGAGCCCGCGCGGATCGGCACGTGCAGGTCGGCGACCGCGCTGGTGCGGGTGAAGCGGGGATCGACGTGGATGAGCTTCGCGCCGTTGAGCTTGGCCTTCATGGGCCAGCGGAACGCCACCGGGTGGCACTCCGCCATGTTCGAGCCCATGACGACGAAGCAGTCGGTGTGCTCGAGGTTGCGCGGATAGAGCGTCGCCGCGCCGCGACCGAACCGTGTCCCCAGACCGGGGACGCTAGAGCTGTGTCATATCCTGGCCTGATTTTCGATGGCGACGACCCCGAGCCCCCGCCAGAATTTCTGGCAGGTGTGGTTGAACTCGTTGTCGAGCGTCGCACCACCGAGCGCGAACATCGCGGGCGTCATGTTCACGAGCTTCCCGTTCGGGAGCTTCTCGATGAACGTCTCGTCCCGGGTCTTCTTGATGAGCTCCGCCACCCGGTCCATGGCCCACTCGAGCTCCACGACCTCCCAGTCGCCGGCGCCCGGCTTGCGGTGCAGCACCTTGGTGGCGCGGTTCGGGTTCATGTGCAGCTGGTAGATCGCCGCGCCCTTGGGGCAGAGGGTGCCCTCGTTGTGTGGGCTGCGCGGGTCGCCTTCGATGTTCACGATCTTGCCGTTGACCGTGTGGATCAGGGTCGCGCATCCCACCGAGCAGAACGGGCAAATGCTCGGCGTCGTCTTGGCGTCCTTGATGCGCAGCTCCTGCGCTCGCGCCGTGGCCGGCGCGAGCGTCACGCCGAGCCCGACGAGCCCGCCGATCGCCGTCCCCGCTCCACCGCTGGCCGTGAGCCGCAGGAAATCACGCCGACTGACCTGCATGGAATCCTCCCCGCTTGAAGAGTGGGGTTGGGCCGGACCCGATTGCCGGATGATATAAGGACCGGTTTCTGAGGGCGCAACCCCCGTCCCAATGGCCGCAACCGCTCGGCGTACGCGGTCTAGCGTCGGACGCGCGGGCGCTCTAGTGTCTCTCCGATGCTTGAGCTACCGGAGCTGACTCCCGAGCACTTCGAGATCCTGGTGACGCGCGAGCTGCGCAAAATCGGGCTCGACGTTTCCGAGCTGCGCACCCATCGGCGCTCGATGCTCCCCGAGCCCGAGCGGGGCTATCTCCTTGAACTCAAAGGCGTACTGCGGCGCTCCGACTGGCAACGTCGCACCCTCATCGCCTGCCGGCGCCAGCAGAGTCCGATCGGATCGGTTGAGGTCGAGTTGCTGAAGGAGCACCTCCGGGAAGCGGACGCCGAGGCCGGCGTTCTCTTCGGCGCAGCCGACTTCGATCCGACTGCCCTGACGGCCGCCCAGGACAGCCCGCTCGCTCTCCTCCGGGTCACGGACGGCCAAACGGCCTTCGACACGAGCGGGTGGGGCACGCAGGGCCACTATCCCGCCTGGCTTCCGGCCTACTGCGCCCAGTCGGTGGCGCGCGATCCGCTGGGTCAGCTGCGCTACCAGCTGCTCGAAAGCGGGCGGGCGGGGGTAATTCTCGAGCCGCTCCGCACACCGCCCTCTACTAATGAAAGGTGCGAAGCATGACCGGGCAGGGACCCCAGAAGGACGCGATGGACGTGCTCCAGGCCTTCGTCGACGATTACAACGCCCGCGCACACCCGGCGATCCGGCTCGGCTCCGCCGGCGAAGCGGGGGGCGCGCAGCTGCGGCTGCGGTATAGCCCGGCCGAGGGTCAGGTCTCGATCTTTCACATGGTTGCCGTCAACCGCGACAGTCGCGCCGCCATCCTCGTGCAGCGCTTCGAAGGGCCGACGGCCGACACCGCCGTCCAGGCAGGCTTGTGGGCCAGCAGGCAGCTCGGGCGCCGGTAGTTTCGATACGCGAGCTTGGCACGCTGGGTGGCGCGGTGAGCCAGGCGAAGGCCGTGAACCGGCGGGGTCAGGTCGTGGGCACGAGCCGCGACGGCCTGGGCCGGACCAGGGCGTTCCTGTGGCAGGAGGATCTGGGAATCGTCGATTTGAAGCCGCTCACCGGCGTGAACACGTCGGCGAACGACATCAACGCCACCGGCGACATCGTGGGCGGTGGAGACACTGGATTCGGCGACTTCCACGCCTACTTCTTGTCCGCGGGCACTAGCTTCGATCTCGGCACCCTCGGCGGAAACGAGAGCGAGGCGCTCGCTGTCAACGGGCGCGGGCAGGTGGCGGGGCACAGCCGCAGCGGCGGCGCCGGCGCGGCAGCGAAGCACGCCTTCGTCATTGCCGAGCCCGGCACGATGATCGACCTCGGCAGTCTGGGCGGAGCGACGAGCGTCGCGCACGACCTGAACGACCGCGGCGAAGCGGTCGGCCTGGCCGAGACCAAGACCGGCGCGCCGCGAGCGTTCGTGTGGACGGCGACCGACGGGATGCGCGATCTCGGGACCCTAGGCGCCGCGAGCATGGCGCTCGGGATCAACGACCGGACCGAGGTCGTGGGCGGCAGCGGTCACGCGTTTCTGTGGACCGCCCGCGGCGGCATGGTGGACCTGGGGACGCTCGGCGGGCGCACCAGTTGTGCCAACGCGATCAACGAAGCTGGCTGCATTGTGGGGGCCAGCCAGACTGGAGAGACCGACGCCCGCGGGCTCCCCGTCACGCACGCATTCCTGCGCACACCGGAAGGCGGCATGCTGGACCTGGGCACGCTCGGGGGCGCGCACAGCGCCGCCGTTGCCCTCACCGACATTGTAGGGGCGCAGCATGCTGCACCCCTACTGCTGGTCGCCGGGCACAGCCACGATGCCTCCGGCCGGATGCGAGCCGTCTTGTGGGCGGTGCGACTGGGCTAACCGACCGGCCTTGACGGCGTGGCCGAAAGCGCGTCGTTTAATCCGCCTCGCGCGCTCTCGGGGACAAGAGCCATGGCGTGGACTCAGGTTTATGATCCGCTGCACAATTGGATCCTTTCCACTCTCGTAGCCGCGCTGCCGATTCTGGTGTTGTTCGGGCTGCTGGCGGGGCTGAGGGTGAAGCCGCATTGGTGTGCCATCGCCGGTGCCGGGACGGCGGTCCTCGTCGCTGTGATCGTCTTCGGGATGCCGTTGCGGCTCGCGGGGATGAGCTTCGTCTACGGGGTCGGCTTCGGCATCGTCAAGATCGCCTGGATCGTCCTGGCGGCCGTGTATCTGTACGACGTGTCCGTTCACACGGGCCAGTTCGAGATCATGAAGGAGTCGGTCGCCG
>WNGO01004487.1_pt1 | contig 11610 bp, 10 predicted proteins | sample 5400511 | NCBI WGS metagenome assembly WNGO01 (sample SAMN13153380, study PRJNA577476) | soil metagenome | isolation source: 20 cm soil or saprolite under Garry oak tree replicate 2 | place: USA:California | collected 2016-06-15
GTTCACATCCGAGCGCACGTTGTTGACGCCGTTCACGGGATCGGCGATCCAGAAGCGGATCTCCAGCCGCATGCCGCTGTCCTCGAAGCTGATGAGGCGCGATACCGGCGGCGGATCGTGCAGGATGCGCGGATGATTCTCGGCTGCCTGCAGGAGGAGCTTGAGCGCGACCTCCGGATCGTCGTCGTAGCTCACGTTCACCGGCAGCTTCAGGCGTACGCGCTGATCCGAATAGCTCCAGTTGATGAACGGGCTCGTGATCAGGTTCTGGTTCGGTACCAGGGTGTCGACGCCGTCGCGGTCCCGCACCACCACGTAGCGGCCGCGCAGCTCCTGCACCCAGCCGAAATTGCCGGCGCTCGCGCCGGCCGTTGAGGTGAAGCTGATGACGTCACCGGGCTTGATGGACTTGTCCATCAACAGCACGAAGCCGCTGACGAAATTGCTCGCGACCGCCTGCAGACCGAAGCCCAACCCCAGGCCGATGGCGCCGGTGAGCACGTTGAGCGTGGTCACATCAACGCCGGCGGCGTTGATCCCCAGCAGCATGCCGAGCCCCAGCAACAGGAAGTAGGCGAACTTCGAGACTCCAACCCGGGTCGACACGGCCAGCTGATCGAGCTGCATGACGTGGCGCTCGATCGCGCGCGCGATCAGGCTCGTCATGACCAGGAAGGCCGTGACTATCACGAGGCCTTTGAGCAGGCCCCACAGGCTCAACTGCGTTCGTCCCGGAACCAGACTGACGCGGTTGAGGGCGGCCTCGAGCACGTCCAGCCAGCCGAGCAGCGCCACCGCCGCGATCACCCACAAAACGAACGTGATGCGGTTCTCCCGGGTGCCAAGCCAGGAATCCGGGCCGAGCATCAGGCCGAGCAGGTAAACGCCGAAGCGCAGCAGCACCAGCGCGCCCACGATCCTCACCGCGCCGTCGATGACGGCCGTGGGCGTCGCGAACGCGGCCAGCGCCGCGTGCCCGGCCAGCAGCGTGACGAGCGCCGCCACCAGCGGCGCCAGGATCAGCGCGCCCTCCAGCGTGTGGTCCAGCCAGTGTGGCGGGTGCTGCACGGCCGCGGTGGCGCCACGAGCCCGTCGCACGCGCAGCGCCCGGGCAACCAGCAGCGCGCACACGCCCGCGACCAGCAGCGCGAGCACCGCGCCGAGCACTTGCGGGGATGTCAGCCGCAGCAGGACCGCGCTTACGGCGGTGTCGGCGCTATCCATCAGGCGTTGAGATCCGGGATCAGCTCGCTCTCCAGGCGCGCGATCTGGTCCTTGAGCATGAGCTTGCGCTTCTTCAGGCGCTTCACCTGCAACTCATCCACGTGCAGATCGAGCGACAGGCGGGAGATGACCTCATCGAGATCACGATGTTCGATGCGCAGCTGACGCAGTTTCTCCACGTTGCGGAACAGCTCGCGGTCGACGTTGTCTTCGATTTCCGCCATACGGGAACGGCCCACGATCGGAAGCTGAATGGGCTTTGGACGGCCTGGGGCTGCTGGCGGCGGCCGCCAAAGGGCTGAGCTTAGCTCAAGCGGCGCCCCGAGTGCCACGGCGGCACGCCTCGCGCCCGAAGCCGTGCCGGTCGGTCGCCTCAGCGACCCCGGCCGCGCTGCGAGCGGCCGGGGGGCGACCCCTTGTGGCCGCGCGCGCCGCCCCCGCGCGGGCCGCCCCCGCGCGGGCCGCCGTGTGAGCCGCCGCCGGGACGGCGCTCGCCGTGACGGCGGTCGCCGGGACGGTGGGGCCGGTGCGAATGCACCGTCGCGCCCGCCACCACGCCGGTGGCCAGCAGCTCCGGGGCGATCGGGGCGAAGGGGATCTTGTGGCCGACATAACTCTCGATGTCCGGGAGCGACACCGCGTACTCCTCGCACGCGAAGCTGATGGCATCGCCCTCGGCGCCGGCACGGGCCGTGCGGCCGATGCGGTGCACGTAGTCGGGCGGATCCTGCGGCAGGTCGAAGTTGAACACGTGACTGACATCCGGGATGTGCAGGCCCCGCGAGGCCACGTCGGTGGCGATCAGCACCGCCAGAGCGCCCTCGTGGAAGTCGCGCAGGAAGCGCAGGCGCTTGTGCTGCGGCACGTCTCCGGAAAGCGCCTGGGCGTGGAAGCCGTTGGCTTTGAGCGTGCTCTCGAGCCGCTCGGCGACGCGCTTGGTGTTCACGAACACCAGGGTGCGGTGGGCTTCGCTCTGGCGCAGCAGGCCGATGAGCAGCGGCACCTTCTCCTCCATGGAGGGGTAGTACATGATCTGGCGCACCTCATCGACGGTCATCTTGTCCGGTTCGATGCGCACGGTTTCCGGGTTGTTCATGTGCTCGTAGGCGAGCTCGAGCACCCGGTGCGAGAGCGTGGCCGAGAACAGCATCGACTGGCGCCGCTCGGGATGCGGCAGGCGGCGCAGGATGTAACGGATGTCGGCGATGAAGCCCAGATCGAACATGCGGTCGGCCTCATCGAGCACCAGCACCTGTGCGTGCCGCAGCTCGTACACATGCTGCTTGAAGTAATCGATCAGCCGCCCCGGCGTGCCGATCAGCACGTCGCACCCCTGGCTGACTTCCAGGCGCTGCTTCTCGTAGTCGATGCCGCCGAAGACCACCGAGTGCTTCAGTCCGGTGTGGGCGCCGAGGGTGAGCGCATCGCGATGGATCTGCACCGCGAGCTCGCGGGTGGGTGCCACGATGAGTGCGCGGATCGAGGTGGGGCTGCGACTCGCCGCGGTGGGACGGGTAAGCAGCGTCTGGTACAGCGCGACGAGGAACGCGGCCGTCTTGCCGGTGCCGGTTTGCGCCTGGCCGGCGACGTCCCGGCCCGCAAGCGCGATCGGCAGCGTCTGCGCCTGGATGGGCGTGCATTGAGTAAAGCCCGCCTGCCGTATGCCAGCCATGACCTGAGGCAGCAGGCCCAGCGAGCCGAATGCGACGGAACCAGAATGTGAGTCAGTCATCAATTAGATCTGGAGTGTGATCGGAAACATGCGCCTGAGGCTTGCAAAAGCGGCCCGGAAGCGCTACAAAGTGTGTCAGTCAGCGGGCCAACAGGCTCCGCACCTGCCGAGCCGGTTTCCTTAAGTCCCTTAAGGTCCATACTCAATCACGAGTTATTAGTGTAACCGTTTGGCGGGTGTTTCTGGCATCGCTTTTCGGGCACCTGTTGCCGACCCGCTCCCGGATTTCCTATTCCCAAGCGATTTTTTGCGCTCTGTATTGACGGAGGTTGAAACCGCGTGAGTAGCCCGCACATTGTGCATACTACGGACGCCACTTTTTCGCAGGACGTCCTGAAGTCCGACAAGCCCGTGCTGCTGGACTTCTGGGCCGAGTGGTGCGGTCCGTGCAAGATGATCGCGCCGATCCTCGATGAGATCGCCAGCGAGTACCACGATCGCATCAAGGTCGCCAAGATCAACATCGACGAGAACCCGCAGACGCCGCCCAAATTCGGCATCCGCGGCATCCCGACGCTGATTCTGTTCAAGAACGGCACGGTCGAGGCGCAGAAGGTCGGCGCCGTATCCAAATCCCAACTTTCGGCATTTCTGGACAGCAACCTGTGAGAGGCTATCTCGGCAATCAGGGCCGCAACCGGCCCAACAAGGGTCCGCGCCACAATCGTGACGGCAACCGCGGCAATAATGGCGGACGCCCCGATGAGATGATGCACGAGCCGGAGGTGTTCGAGGCCGACGACTCCGAAATCATAAGCCCGGCGGAGCTGACGCAGTCGCGCAGCTCGATGAACCTGACGGAGCTCAAGTCCAAGCCCATCCATGAGCTGGTGAAGCTCGCCGAGTCCATGGGGCTCGAGAACCTCGCCCGGTCGCGCAAGCAGGACATCATTTTCTCGATCCTGAAGGCGCACGCGCGCAACGGCGAGAACATCTACGGCGACGGCGTGCTCGAGATCCTGCAGGACGGCTTCGGCTTCCTGCGCTCCGCCGACGGCTCCTACCTCGCCGGTCCCGACGACATCTACGTGAGTCCCAGCCAGATCCGCCGCTTCAACCTGCGCACCGGCGACACCATCTCCGGCCTGATCCGCCCGCCGAAGGACGGCGAGCGCTATTTCGCGCTGCTGAAGGTGGGCGAGATCAACTACGATTCGCCCGACAGCTCGCGCCACAAGGTGCTGTTCGAGAACCTGACGCCGTTCCATCCGACCAAGCGTCTGAAGCTCGAACGCGGCAACGGCTCCACCGAGGATCTGACCGCGCGCACCATCGACCTGGTCGCGCCCATTGGCAAGGGCCAGCGCGGCCTGATCGTGTCCCCGCCGAAGGCCGGCAAGACGATGCTGCTGCAGAATATCGCCACCGCCATCACCTCCAACCATCCCGAGGTCATCCTCATCGTGCTGCTCATCGACGAGCGGCCGGAGGAAGTCACCGAGATGCAGCGCACGGTGAAGGGCGAGGTGGTGTCGAGCACTTTCGATGAGCCCGCCGCCCGGCACGTGCAGGTGGCGGAGATGGTCATCGAGAAGGCCAAGCGCCTGGTGGAGCACAAGAAGGACGTGGTGATCCTGCTCGATTCGATCACCCGGCTCGCGCGCGCTTACAACACGGTGGTGCCATCCTCCGGCAAGGTGCTGACCGGCGGCGTGGACGCCAACGCGCTGCAGCGTCCGAAGCGTTTCTTCGGCGCGGCGCGCAATATCGAGGAGGGCGGCAGCCTCACGATCCTCGCCACGGCGCTCATCGATACCGGTTCGAAGATGGACGACGTCATCTACGAGGAGTTCAAGGGCACCGGCAACAGCGAAATCCACCTCGACCGGCGCATCTCCGAGAAGCGCGTATTCCCGGCGGTCAACATCAACCGCTCCGGCACGCGCAAGGAGGAGCTCATCACCGACCAGGGCGAGCTCGCCAAGATGTGGATCCTGCGCAAGCTCCTGCACCCCATGGACGAGCTGGCCGCGATCGAATTCCTGCTCGACAAGATGAAGGACACCAAGTCGAACGGGGACTTCTTCGAGGCGATGAAGCGCTAAAGCCCGCTCACCGCGCCTGAGCTGCGCGCCTGAAACGCGCGCCTTCCCGGCGATCGCAATCGCGTTCCAACAGCCCGGCAATTTCGCCCCGCGCACGCAAGTCAGTCGCCGCGGGGCGACGCTGGCACATGGCGCCCTCGAATCAGTAAGATGCGCGCAACCCGCGCCTCATGCGGGAGGAGTCCACAGCGCATGCGCAATTGGCTCGCGGTCGCCGCGGTGATCCTGGGCGTACCGACCGCACCGGCGTTTGCCGACCGCGACCACGATCCGAATTCCGGGGCGCCGCTGCCGCCGCAACGGCACGAGACTCCGAGCCCTATCACGGATCATTTCTACATTCGCGGCACTTTCTATGACCCGCAGGCGCGCACCAACTTCCGGGTCGATCGGTCCTTCCAGGGGATGACCGGCACGCCGGTGAACGGCGAGAACGAACTGGGACTTCCCGACCGCCTGCGCCAGGGGCGCGTGGAATTCATGTTCCGGCTGCGCGAGCGCAGCAAGGTGCGGGTCGACTACTTCGAAGCCGATCGCTCGGGAGCTAAGGTTCTTGCCAACGACGTCGTCTTCGGCAACCAGACCTTCGCCGCCGGCCAGCTGACGCAGACCTCGCTCGACTGGCGCCAGTTCGATATCACTTACGGCTACTCGCTCTTTCGCAACGATCGCTTCGAGGTCGCAACGGGCCTCGGCATCTACTTCCTGCAAGTGGATGCGATCGGTCAGGTGCCGGCGCAGAACCAGCGACAGGAAGTGACGGCGGCGACCCCGTTTCCCGCCCTGCCGCTCGATCTGACGTGGTGCATCTCCCGGCGCTGGGCGGTGACGGTGCGGGGAGCGTACCTCAAGGCGAGGCTCAGCGGCTTTCGCGGCTGGTATGCCGACAGCGACGAGAACCTGCAGTACCGCTGGAATCCCAACTTCGTCATCGGCCTGGGCTACGCGTCCATCCGCACTTCGCTCACCCGCAGAAGCGGCAGCTTTCCGGGCGCGTTCGCCATGAGCATCAGCGGACCGGAAGCGTTCGCGCGCTTCAGCTTCTGAGGAGGCACCGGCGCGTTCTCACGGGCGCGGGGTCACCACGTAGGCGCGCGCGAAGCTCTCGGGCATGCGCACCGCGCGGCCGGAATCGAGATTGATGCACACGTAGTCGATGCGGGCGCGCGCCAGCGTCCGCCCATCCCCCTGGCGCCGCACCTGGAAGCGCCGCTCCGCGCGCAGCCGCCCGTCGGCGCTCACGATCCAGGTGGCGGTCTGCACCACATCGCCCGTCACCGCCGCGCGCAGATACTCGATCTCGAGGCGATGCGCCGCCATGCCGCGGCGCAAGGCGACACATCGCCCGAGCGGGACGCCGAGCGCCGCGGAATGCGACCAGGCGGCGCGGTCGAGCCAGGTGAGGTACACGGCGTTGTTGACGTGTTCGTAGGCGTCGATGTCCTCGGGCTGCACCGTGAGCTCGATGACGTGAGGGGCGGGGTGATCGAACTGCACGACGTGGCGGCTAGCGGAGCGGTTCGCGCTGCACTGCGCGATAGCCGATGTCGCGCCGGTACTGCACGCCGGGCCAGCGAACCGTGTCCGCGAGCGCATAGGCCGCGCGCTGCGCCTCCCAGACGCTCGCGCCGAGCCCGACCGCGCACAACACGCGACCGCCGTTGGTCAGCACCTTGCCGGCCTCCACCCTGGTGCCGGCGTGAAAGATCTTGCCCGGTAGGCGGGCGGCTCGCTCCAGACCCTCTATGGCGTCGCCCTTGTGCACCCTGTCCGGGTAGCCGGACGCGGCCAGAACTACGCCGAGCGCCGCGCGCGGATCCCACTGCGCGCCGACTGAAGGAAGCGCGCCGCACAGCGCCGCCTCGCACAACAGTGTGATATCGGACTGCAGGCGCATCAGGATCGGTTGCGCCTCCGGATCGCCGAAGCGGCAATTGAACTCCAGAACCCTTGGTGTGCCGTCGGGCGCGATCATGAGTCCGGCGTACAGGAATCCGGTGTAAGGCATGCCGTCGGCGGCCAGTCCGCGGATCGTGGGCTCGATGACCTCGCTCATGATGCGGGTGTGCAGCCTTGGGGTGACCACCGGTGCGGGCGAGTAGGCGCCCATGCCGCCGGTGTTGGGTCCGCGATCGCCGTCGTCGCGGCGCTTGTGATCCTGGGAGCTGGCGAGCGGCAGGCTGTGCGTGCCATCGGCCATGACGATGAAGCTCGCTTCCTCGCCGGGCAGGAACTCCTCGATCACCACCTCGCGGCCGGCCTCACCGAACCGGCCGGCGAACATCGCCTGTGCCGCGGCGTGCGCCTCCTCGATGGAGTCGGCGATCACCACACCCTTGCCGGCGGCCAGGCCGCTCGCCTTGACCACCAGCGGCGCGCGCTGGCTGCGCAGCCACGCGGGATCGAAGCTGGCGTGCGTGAAGGTCGCGGAGTTCGCCGTGGGAATGCGGTGACGGCGCAGAAATTCCTTGGCAAAGGCCTTGGAGCCCTCGAGCCGTGCCGCGGCCCGGCTGGGTCCGAAGCACTTGAGTCCCCGGGCAGCGAAGGCGTCGACGACGCCTGCGACCAGCGGTGCCTCGGGTCCGATGATGGTGAGGTCGACAAGCTCGGAGGCGGCCAGCTGCACGAGCCCGGCGACATCCTCGGCCGCGACGTTCACGTTGCGTACCCCGGCTTCGCCCGCGGTGCCCGCATTGCCGGGAGCCACCAGCACGGCCGCGACGCGCGGGGAGCCGGCGCACTTCCAGGCGAGCGCGTGCTCGCGGCCACCCCCGCCGACGATGAGAACTTTCATCAGTGCCGGAAGTGGCGCATGCCGGTGAACACCATGGCCATACCATGTTGATCGGCGGCCGCGATGAGCTCCGCATCGCGCTTGCTGCCGCCCGGCTGGATCACGGCGCGGATGCCGTAGCCGGCGGCCACGTCGAGGTTGTCGCGAAACGGCAGGAACGCGTCCGAGGCCATGACCGAACCGGCCAGCGTGAGCTCCTCATCGGTGGCCTTCATCGCGGCGAGGCGCATGGAGTACACGCGGCTCATCTGACCTGCGCCCACGCCGAGGGTGGCGCCGGCGTGCGCGAGCACGATGGCGTTGGATTTCACGAACTTGCACACCGCCCAAGCGAATCGCAGGTCCGCGAGCTCCGCATCCGTCGGCTTGCGGCGCGTGGGCACGGCGAGCTCGCCCGCGGGCAGGCCCGCCAGATCGCGCGACTGCGCCAGCAGTCCTGCGCTGACGCTGCGCAGCTCGAGTTCGCCGCCCGCGAGCTGCGGGGGCTCCCCGAGCACCAGCACCCGTACGTCGGGCTTGCCGGCCAGCACCCGCGCGGCCGCGGCGTGCACGGCGGGTGCCGCCAGCACCTCGACGAACTGGCGCTCGAGGATCGCGGTCGCGGTGGCCGCGTCGAGCTCGCGGTTGAAGGCGATGATGCCGCCGTACGCGGAGCTCGGATCGGTGCGGTAGGCACCCTCGTAGGCGTCGAGGGGCGTGGCCGCCACGGCGACCCCGCAGGGGTTGGCGTGCTTGACGATGACGCAGGCGGCCTGCGCGAACTGGCGCACGCACTCGACGGCGGTATCCGCGTCCGCAATGTTGTTGTACGAAAGGTCCTTGCCCTGCAGCACCTGCGCCGCGGCGACGCCGGCACCGCGCCCGGCAGGGTCGCGGTACAGCGCCGCGCTCTGGTGAGGATTTTCCCCGTAACGCAGGTCCTGCACCTTCTCGAACAGGAGCGACAGGGTGGCGGGGAACGCCTGGCGCGGCGGCGCCTGCTGTGCGGACAGGTAGGCGGCGACCGCGGCGTCGTAGCGGGCGGTATGGGAGAAGGCCTTGGCGGCGAAGCGTGCGCGCGTGGCCAATTCACTGCCGCCCTGGTGCGCGTCGAGCTCGGCGAGCAGCAACGGATAATCCGCCGGATCGACCACGACCAGCACCGATTCGTGGTTCTTCGCCGCGGCGCGCAGCATCGCCGGCCCCCCGATGTCGATGTTTTCCAGGGCGTCGGCGTAGCGGCAGCCGGGCCGGGCCACCGTGGCGACAAACGGGTAGAGGTTCACCGCGGCGGCCCAGGAGCCCGCCGTGAATCTTCGGATGCAGGGTCTTGACCCGACCGTCCATGATCTCGGGAAAGCCGGTGTAGGCGGCGACCTCGCGCACCGGCACGCCGTGCTGCGTGAGCAGCTGCGCCGTGCCGCCGGTGGACAGGATCTCGATGTTGCGCCCGGCGAGGGAGCGCGCCAGCTCGACGAGGCCGGTCTTGTCGGAAACCGAAAGGAGCGCGCGGCGTACCGGCGGCGGCATGGGCTTCATCCCTCAAGGGCGCCGGCGGCGCCGGCGGCTCAGGAGCCGGCGAGCCCGAACTGCTTCAATTTCTTGCGCAGCGTGCCGCGGTTGATGCCGAGAATGTCTGCGGCGCGGCTCTGGTTGCCTTGCGCGTAATCGAGCACGACGCGAAACAGCGGCTCCTCGACCTCGCGCAGCACCAGGTCGTAGAGGCGGGCGGGCCGGTGACCGTTCAGGCTGGTGAAGTAATCGCTCAGGGCGCGCTCGGCATGATTACGCAGGGGCAGTTCCCGCCCGTTGACTCTCGCCACAATGGCTTCGCGAGTCCGCGTCTTCTTCTTTGCGGTCATAGTGAGCCCCCCCCCACAGGGAAAAACCGTTCGTCAGGCCGCTGCGGCAGCCTCACTCACCCAGTCCTCGAAATGCTTAAGCGTGTGCGCGAACTGTACGGCCGTGCTCGCAGCCCCCATCAGGTCCCGGCGAATCTCCGCCGGCTCATCCAGCAGGCCGCAATACCAGCCGAGGTGTTTGCGCGCGATCCGGACTCCACTCTCCTCGCCGTAAAAAAAGTACAGGGAGTCGAGATGCGCCAGAATGATATCACGCAGCTCGGCGCGCAGCAGTGGCGGCGGCGCGATTGCGTTTTCCAGGTGGACGTTGACAGCGCGGAAGATCCAGGGCGCACCATGACTCGCGCGCCCGATCATTACTCCGTCTGCGCCCGTGAAATCAAGTACCTCGCGCGCTTTTTTCGGCGTAGTGATGTCGCCGTTCACGAACACCGGGATCCGGACGCGTGATTTGATGGCGCGGATCGTGTCGTATTCGGCCGCGCCTTCATAAAAATCCGCGCGCGTGCGGCCGTGCACCGCGAGCGCGGCGATGCCGCACTCCTGCGCGATGCATGCAATGTTCGCGCCGTTTCTGTGCTCGCGGTCCCAGCCGGTACGGATCTTGAGGGTCACGGGCACGTCGACCGCGTTCACGACCGCCTGCAGAATGCGCGCCACCAGCCCCTCGTCGGTGAGCAGCGCCGAACCGCATAGCCTGCCGCACACTTTTTTTGCCGGACACCCCATGTTCAGATCGATGATCTGCGCGCCGAGGGCCACGTTGGCGCGCGCCGCGTCTGCCAGAGCCTGCGGGTCGGCGCCGGCGAGCTGCACCACGCGCGGCTCGGGCTCGCCCTCGTGGTTCATGCGATGGCGCGATTTGGGCGTATTCCACAGCCGCGTGTCGGACGTGATCATCTCGGAGGCCGCCAGGCCGGCGCCGAGTCGGCGGCACAGGACGCGGAACGGGCGATCGGTCACCCCGGCCATGGGCGCGAGCACGACAGTTGAGGGCAGCATGTAAGGTCCGATCCGCAAGCGACACCTCATTCTCTGGCGCGACATTCTCCGGCGCCACGCGCTAGCGCGCGATGGCGTCGTTGGCACACGTGACCTCCCCGCCGCGGGTTGGCAGGCAGGCGTCGATCTCGAATCCCACGGCATTGGCGCCCGGGTCCACGAAACCCATCTCCGTGTCGATGCGCTCGCCCGCGGAAAGTAAAGCCGGCGCCGGCCTCGCGTGTGGCAGGTACAGCTGCGGCTCCACGTCGCGCGCGGCGATCCGGTTGCCGAAGCGATCCTGCAGCGTGACGCGCAGCACCGGCAGGGGCTGAGGCTGTGCTGCGCCGTTCTTCACGCTGGCGCGCACGGTGATCACGCCGGCGCTCGCCGGCTCCACGGAGGCGCCGAGCTGGCGGACTTCATACGCCCGCAGATCCCAGTGCGGCGCCAGCGGCACGCCGAGGGACGCGTACAACGCGGTAAGCGAGCGGTGGAAGCGCGCCGTGGCGGCGAGCTCGTCCCGATAGTGATTCACGATCTGCGCGAGCAGCAGCAGCAGCGCGAGGCCGGTGCCGGCGCTCCACAGGTGCGGCCGCAGGCGCGCCATCCCGGCGCTCGGGCCGGCGCGCTCACCGAGCCGTGTCTTGCGCGGCGCTCGTGCCTGACTCGCGCCGCTTCGCGCTCTCACGGGGGCTTCGGGCGCGGGGCCTGCGGGCGGAGTCGCCGGCCGCGGAGCGGGCTGCGGCGCCTCCCGCGGGGCCGGCTGCGGCGCAGCTCCGGAGGCGGCAGCCGGCGCGCGCGGCGCCGGGGGCGCCCGGCGCGGCGCACTGGTCGGCGAAGGCGTTGCCGGTGGCGGTGCAGCCGTCGGGGCCGGCGGCTCCGGGAGATCGACCTGCAGTATGGAGGCCAGCAGCTCCGGGTCGATTTCCACATCGATCTGGGAGTCGGAGTCCGGCGGCGCCTGCGCGGCCTCCTGATTCGCGGCGATCA